>MHCFR04200__coassemble_469_pt1 | contig 23518 bp, 22 predicted proteins | sample MHCFR04200__metabat2_high_PE_011 | metagenome-assembled genome bin MHCFR04200
GGTGTCAAGACCCAATTTCAAAATTTCCCATTTTTTCTTTATTTTCTTTAGTTCGTGTGCTCTAACTTTGGAGGCAGCAAAAAAGTCCTGTCCAGCCGACATGTGCGGATGGACAGGACACATACAGGGAAATTCGGCGCAGAGAGTGTGCGAGGCCGCCAGGCCGAGTGCGCGGTTCTGCGCTGAATTTTGTCTAAAAGGGGGATATTAGGGGGGAAGAATTTCTGTCGCGCGACTGCGCGCAGAAATTGGTCCACCCTAAAGCGTGTCAAACGACACGCTCAAACGCCCCGCGAAAGCAGGGCGCTCGTTTGTGTTTGGTTTTTGCGCTTGGTCACTCGTTGCAGGCCAGCACGTCGTGGTAGAACTGGTTCATCTCCTCCTCGGTGGAGAAGTTGGCCACATACATCTGGTTGCCCATGGCGTCGGCCAGGGCATCGGGGATGCGGCCTACCATCCGCATATTGTCCTGATACTTCTGCATGATCTGCTCATGGCTGTAATGGAAGGGCTTGCCGTCCCGGCGGCCGGCGTAAGCGCAGAAATAGTGCTCGCCCACCGGCATATCGGTGCCCCCAAAGGCCACCATGTCGGCCCAGATCTTGTAGACGTTGGTGGAGCGGGCAAAGTTGATCATATCGGGGGTGAAGCCGCCGCAGGGGCGCATATTCACCTCCAGGGCCACGATCTTGCCCTTTTCGCCCATGCTGGGCTGGTCCTCGGTCATCCGGAAGAACTCAAAGTGAACGAACCGGCTCTTGACCCCGAAGCTTTTGACGGCGGCGCGGCCGGCGGCGCGGGTGTCGTCGGGCAGGTCCTTGACGATGTAGTAAATGGAGTTGTCGTTGTTGTTGACGATGTCCATGATGGACATGGGGGTCACGTTGCCCGCCTCAAAGATGGGGTTGCCGTGGGCGTCGATGATGGCATCGTAGCTGTTTACCTCGGCGTGGACGAACTCCTCCATGATGTAGGGGGCAAAGGGATGGGCCACATACTTGTAGGCCAGGAAATCCCGCAGCTCCTGGTCCGAGGACAGCTTGTAGGTATCCGAAGCGCCCACGCCGTTGTCCGGCTTGACCACCACCGGATAGCCCACCTGGTCGATGAACTTGCGGCAGCCGTCGAAGTTGTCCACCATGTGGTAGCGGGCGGTGGTGATGCCCGCCTTCTGGTAGTATGCCTTCATCTTGCTCTTGTACTTGATGCGGGGCATATCCTCCAGGTGGAAGCCGGTGTTGATGTTGAAGTCGGTGCGCAGCCGGGCGTCCTGCTCCAGCCAGTACTCATTGTTGGATTCCAGCCAGTCGATCTTGCCGTATTTGAAGGCAAAGAAGGCCACCGCCCGGTATACCTCGTCGTAATTCTCCAGGCTGTCCACCTTGTAGTATTCCTGCAGGCTGTCCTTCAGCTCGTCCATCAGCTCGTCGTAGGGCTGGTCGCCGATGCCCAGCACGTTCATGCCGTTGTTTTTCAGCTCCTGGCAGAACTGCCAGTAGTTGGTGGGAAAGTTCGGGGAGATGAAGATGAAGTTTTTCATACAGATTCCTCCTTGTGTATGCCCCGCTCAGCCCAGCAGATAGGGCATATAATAAATGACCTGCTTATACCACCAGGGCCAGTCGTGGCAGACGTCGTGCCCCCACAGATCCACCCAGACGGGGATCCCTTTCTGCTCCAGGATCTCTTTCAGCCGCCAGGTGGTGGCGGGCATTTCCCAGTCGCCCTGGCCACAGCAGATCACCGCTTTCTTGGCCCGGTAGTAGTCCATGAAGGGGTGATCGGTGGGGAAGTTGGCCATATAATCCACCGGCGAATTGCGGTAGACCACATCGTCCATATAATCCCCGAAGCCATAGCTGGCGGTATAGATGCCGCTGAGGGCCAGGCACCCGTCGAACAGGTCGGGGTGGCGCAGATAGAGGTTGACCGCATGGGTGGCCCCCAGGCTGCATCCAAAGGGGATGATGCCGGGCAGGCTGTCCCAGCCGTTCTTTTCGCAGGCGATGTGCTGCAGCATGGGGCCCGCCTGCCCCACGATGTAGTCCAGCCACTGCTCGTAGCGGCGGATCCGCCAGTAGGGGTCGCCCCCCTTGTCCGACCAGCTCTCGGCGTCCATGGTGTCGATGGACAGCACCATCACCTGGCCCGACTCGATCCAGGGCGCCAGGGTGCCGGCCATGTGGTAATTCTCAAAATCGAAAAAGCGTCCGTCCTGGCAGGGGATAAAGAGCATGGGCCGGCCTTTGTGGCCGTACAGCTTGCACTCCATCTCCCGGCCCAAAGCCGGGCTGTATTCCTTGAAATATTGGGTCTCCATTGCAGCCTCCTTACAGCTCCAGATCGTAGAACAGGGTCTCCATCACAAAGGGCAGCTGCCGCTCCCAGCTGGCCTCGCTGTGGGTGCCTCCCGGCACGATGCGCATGGTCAGATGGACCCCGCGCGCCATCACCTTGGCTCCGAAGGCCCCAAAATCCCGGCGCATCCCGTTGTGGCTGCCCATCTCCCGGGAGCCGTAGTCCATATACAGCACGGTCCCCGGCTGCAGGGCGGCCCGGGCCACCAGGGCCTTCAGCTTTTCGGGGGCCACCCAGATGGACGGGGACAAAGCCGCCGCCCGGCCATAGATGCGGTTGTAGCGGAACAGGGCGTACAGGCTCATCAGGCCGCCCATCGAGCTGCCCGCGATGAAGGTGTGCTCCCGGTCGGGCAGGGTGCGGCAGTTCTGGTCCACCCAGGGCTTGAACTCCCGGATGAACCACTCCATGGTGTCATCCCCGTGGCCGTCAAAGCGGCCCCAATGGTCGTCGTCAAAGCGGTAGGGCGAGTATTCGTCCAGCCGCTCGTTGTTGCGGCCGGTGTTGCACTCCAGGGCCGCCACGATCAGGGGCACCTGGTTGTCATCCAGAAACCGCTCCATCCCCCAGCTTTTGCCGTAGGTGGCGTCCTCGTCCCAAAAGACGTTCTGCCCGTCGAACATATACAGCACCGGATAGCGGCGGCCGGGCTCCTCCTCGTACCCCACAGGCAGGTAAAGATATGCGTCCCGCTCCTCCTGTCCTCCCACCGCAGGATAGGGGACGCTCCATTTTCTGACCATAGTCCAGCTCCCTCCCGGCCCGGCCCAAAGGCCGGTCCGCTTCTGTTAGTTTATCACAGTAAAGCAAAGAAGTAAAGACCTTTGCTACCAAAAAAACTCCCGCCTTTGTGCGGGGCGGGAGTCAGGATGGCTGTGCAGAGGCTCAATAGACCGGTTTGACCGGGACGATCCAGCCCTTGGTGTCGGGCAGGCGGCCCCACTGCATACCGGTCATGGTGTCATACAGTTTCTGGGTGACGGGGCCGATCTTGCCGTCGCCGATGTAGGCGTGCTCGCCCTTCCACACCAGCTCCTTGACGGGGCTGACCACGGCGGCGGTGCCGGTGCCAAAGACTTCCTCCAGCTTGCCGTCCCGGGCGGCCTGCATCACGTCGGCGATGGCCAGCTTGCCCTCGATCACCTCATAGCCCCAGTCCTTCAGCAGTTCGATGCAGCTGCGGCGGGTGACGCCGGGCAGGACGGTACCGACGGTGGCGGCGGTATAGACCTTGCCGTCGATCTTGAACATGATGTTCATGCTGCCGACTTCTTCCACATACTTCTTTTCCACGCCGTCCAGCCAGAGGACCTGGGCGTAGCCCTGCTCCTCAGCCAGTTCGCCGGCCTTGATGGAAGCTGCGTAGTTGCCGCCGCACTTGGTGAAGCCGGTCAGGCCGGGAGCGGCGCGGATGTAGTCATCCTCCACATAGATGCGCACCGGGTCGATGCCCTCGGCGTAATAAGCGCCCGAGGGGGAGCAGATGATGCAGAAGGTGTAGTGGCGGGAAGCATGGACCCCCAGGCCCACGTCGGTGGCAAAGGCAAAGGGACGGATGTACAGCGAAGCGCCAAAGGTGTGGGGCACCCAGTCGCGGTCCACGTCCACGATGGCCTCCACGGCCTGGATATAATCCTCCTCCGGGATGGCGGGGATGCACAGGCGGTCGGCGGAATCCTGCATCCGCTTGGCGTTGCAGTCGGGGCGGAACAGCTGCACGGTGCCGTCGGCGGTGCGGTAGGCCTTCATGCCCTCAAAGATCTCCTGGGCATAGTGCAGCACGGCGGTGGCGGGGTCCAGCTGGAAGGGGCCGTAGGGCACGATGCGCGCATCATGCCAGCCCTGGCCGGCGGTGTAATCCATGACGAACATATGGTCGGTAAAGATCTTGCCGAAGCCCAGCTTTGACTCATCCTCAGGCTTTGCCTTGGGGGTGGAAGTTCGGGTGATTTTGATATCCAACATGATACTCCCTCTTTTCTGCAAGTCGGGAAAGCCGCAAAGGCCCACCGGCCTTCGCTTTCGCCGAAGGTTTATTCCAATTATAATTGCAAGTACAAATTTTACAAGAGGGGCGGCAAATATTTTCATCTTTTCATAATGTAAGTTGCGGCGAATTGTGCTATAATAAAAACGAGATCTGCCGCCCGGATACGGCCGCGGCAGACGGAAAACGACCACGACCATGAGGGCATCTCCTGGAGTTTGCCCCGCAAGAGGATCTATGATACAAGGTGTTCTTTTTGATATGGACGGCCTGATGTTCGACACCGAGCCGCTGTGGGGCCAGTCCTGGGAACCGGCCCTGGCGGCCCACGGGCTGTCCTATAAACCCGGCCTGGCCGAAGCCTGCCGGGGGGCCGGCAGCTCGGTGAACCGCCAGCGTCTGCTGGACTGGTACGGCCCCGACTGCCCCGCCGACGCGGTGATCCGCGATATGCACACCATCGCAGAGGCCAAATTTGCCGCGCCGGTGCCCAAAAAGCCGGGCCTCGACCCGCTTTTGGCCTGGCTGTCCGAGCGGCGCATCCCGATGGCGGTGGTGTCCTCCAGCCGGGAAGCGGTGGTCCGCCGCAACCTGGACAACTGGTCGCTGGGCCCGTATTTTTCCGCCCTGGTGGCGGGGGACAAGGTGACCCGGCCCAAGCCCGATCCCCAGCCCTTCCTGCGGGGGGCGCAGATGCTGGGCCTCGAGCCCGGCCGGTGCCTGGTGCTGGAGGACAGCTACAACGGCGTCCGGGCGGGGGCGGCAGGGGGGTTCGTCACCATCATGGTGCCCGACCTGATGCCCCCCACCCCCGAGATCCGGGCTCTGTGCACCGCGGTCTGTCCCAGCCTGCACCAGGTCCTGGAACTGCTGCGGGCAGGGGAGGTGTGACCGGTGCAGCCGATACGAGCCGCCTTTTTTGACATCGACGGCACCTTGCTCCACTTCGAAAGCCATCGGGCCGCTCCCTCCACCCTGCGGGCGCTGGAGCAGATGCGCGCGGCGGGGATGCTGCTGTTCATCGCCAGCGGCCGCGCCCCCCTCATGCTGGACGCCCTCCGCGACGCCCTTGCTTTCCGCTTTGACGGCTATGTGCTGACCAACGGCCAGTGCTGCACCGACGCGGACCTGGCGCCCTTTTACAACCAGGCCCTGCCCGCCGCATCCATTCCCCTTTTGCTGGACTGGCTGGAACGCCATCCCGAGGTGGTGTGCACCTTCTTTGAGGAGGCCAGCTTTTACGACAACCGCCGCTCGGCCCAGGTGGACGCCGTCTGTGCCGCCCACCGGCTCAAGCCGCCCCGGCATCCCATCCAGGACCCCGTCCGGGCCCTGACCCATCCCACATACCAGCTGAACGCCTACATGCCCCCCGAAATGGACGCCCCCTTTGCGGCGGCGGTCCCTGGGGTCAAAGCGGTGCGGTGGAATCCGGTCTTTGCGGACATCATCCCCGCCGACGGGGGCAAAGCCGAGGGTATGGCCCGGATGCTGGCCCGTTTCGGGCTGCGGATGGATCAGTGCATCGCCTTTGGGGACGGCGGCAACGACATGGGGATGCTCCGGGCCGCCGGCATCGGCGTAGCCATGGGCAATGCGGCTCCCGCCGTCCAGGCCGCCGCCGACTATGTCACCGCCCCGGTGGAAGAAGGCGGCATCTGGCAGGCCGCCGTCCATTTCGGGCTGATCCCAGGGTGATGCAGTCACGGACAAAGGGGCCGGCAGTGGGGTATACTGTTGTCACAAGGCGGGCACAAAGCCCCCTGCAAACCAAAACATACAGGCCGCACCCGGCGGCCCGCAGTCATATTCAACATCGTATCGCAAAGGAGAGAATACCATGAAAGACCTGAAGTTCTATGTTTGCACCCACTGCGGCAACCTGATCGAGACCATCCACAGCTCCGGCGTTCCCATGATCTGCTGCGGCGAGCCCATGAAGGAACTGGTCCCCAACACCGTTGAGGCCGCCGGCGAGAAGCACAAGCCGGTCATCGCCGTGGAGGGCAGCACCGTCACCGTTACCGTCGGTTCGGTGGCCCATCCCATGACCGACGCCCACCTGATCCAGTGGGTGGTCCTGGAGACCGAGCAGGGCGTCCAGCGCAAGACCCTGACCGCCGACGCCGAGCCCAAGGCTGTGTTTGCCCTGGCCGAGGGTGACAAGGTGGTCGCCGCCTATGCGTACTGCAACCTGCACGGCCTGTGGAAGACCGAAGCCTAAACCAAAGACCCATCCGCCCCTGCTTTCCTCCGGGAAGGCGGGGGCTTTTTGGGTGCCGCCCGCAGCGCACAGAAATGGATCCACTCTAAAACGCCCCGCCCCCTGTTCTTCTTGACACAGGCCGGCGGGCGTGGTATTCTTTTGGTGCACCTGTAATACAGGTATACAATCAAACCCGGCAGGGCGGGTGTTTCACCCTGCCGCCGGCAACACAGGGAGGCCTTTATGTCTATCTTCCACAAACCCACCCGTCATCAGGTCATCGTCACCAGCTGCGTACTGGCATGGATCTTCCTCGTCAACGTGGCCGCTGTCGCCCTTGGCATCACCGCCTGGGCGCTGTATTTTGTCACCATCTTCTTTTTCGCCCTGGGGGCGGACAAAAAGAACATCCCCTCCATCTTTGCGGGGGGCAGCCTGGGCCTGCTGGCCGCTCTGGGCCTGCACGCGGGCACCTTCGGCCTGGCGCCCTCTCTGGGCGCGCTGGGCGCTTTCTCGCTCAGCATCGGCGTGGTGCTGGCCGTGATCATCCTGGGCGGCACCGTCTGCCCGGTGGCCTGCAACAATGTGGCCTTTGCCTACCTGACGGTGGCCACCGTCAACTTTGAGTCCGTCAGCCTCGCCTCGACCGGCTATAACCTGCTGGTGCTGTGGCTGGGCGGTGCCGTCATCCTGGGCGGCTCGGTGGTGGCCGCCGGCATCGGGGAGAAACTGGCCGCCCACCGCGCCGCCGTCCCGGAAGAAACCCCAGAATTGTAAAATCGGCCGCCGGATGCTACAATAGAAGTATATTTCTCAAAAAGGAGCGTCCGGCTATGGCAATCAAGAAAGTGGTAAAGAGCAGCGTCAGCCAGCAGGTCTTTGACCAGCTGCGGGAGCAGATCCTCTCGGGCAGTTGGAAACCCGGGCAGAAGCTGCCCTCAGAAAACGAGCTGGCCGCCCAGTTTGGGGTCAGCCGGGTGACGGTGCGCAACGCCCTGCAAAAGCTCAGCGGCCTGGGGCTGCTGGAGACCCGCTTTGGAGAGGGCTCCTTTGTGCGGGGCGCGGGGGCGCAGGCCGCCCTCAACCAGCTGGTGCCCATGCTGTACCTGGGGCAGGAGACGCTGCGGGATATCCTGACCTTCCGCCGGATGGTGGAGGGCCCCATCTGCGAGATCGCCTGCCGCCGGGCCACCGACCGGGAGATCGCCGGGCTGCGGCAGCTGGTGGATCAGATGGAGCGGGCGGTGGGAGACCTGGCCGCCTTTGCCCGGCTGGACAGCGCCTTCCACGAGCAGCTGGCCCAGCTGACCCGCAGCACCATGATGCAGCAGATCTACCAGATCATCGACGACGCCATGCAGTCGGCCTACCGCCAGAACGTCCGCCAGCAGAGCGCCCAGGTGGCCCTGCACTGGTACCGGGAGATCCTGGACGCCTTTGAGGCGCGGGAGTCGGCCCGGGCCCGCCAGGCCATGGAGCAGTCCCTGGCCCAGACCTTCTGGATCTCCACCGTCTACCAGAACGTGGTGAACATGGAGTCCGCCTGGCCGGACCGGGTGGCCGTGCGCTATTACGACGAGGCCGCCGGCGGGGTGCGGGAGGTGCTGTACAAAGAGTACGCCGCCGATATCCGCCGGATGGTGGGCTGGCTGCAGCGCTCGGTGCCGCAGGTGCGGGGCCGCCACATCGGGCTGCTGGCCCCCAGCGGCTATCCCTATGCGGTGGCCATTTTCGGGTGCATCCTGGCGGGCGCGGTGGCCGTGCCCCTGAACAGCGAGAAAAGCTGGCCCGAGCTTGCCGCCGAGCTGGACCGGGCCGACGTGGACTGCCTGCTCACCGACGGCAGCTATGCCGCCCGGGAACCCGATTTCGCCCAATTTGCAGGCCAGGTGCTGGAGATCGGGGCCTTTGCCCGCTGCACCGAACTGGCCCAGCTGTCCGAATGCCCCGACCAGGACGCTTTGGCCCTCATCCTGTTCACCTCCGACACCACCGGCCGCAGCAAAGGGGTGATGCTGAGCCAGCGCAACCTCTTTGCGCCCATGCGGCTGTTCACCGAGCCCTTTGGGGCGGTGCGCCGCCAACTGGAGCTGGGGGAGGACTACCGGTTCTCCTGCCTCAGCGTGCTGCCCCTGTTCCACATCGCGGCCCTGACCAGCCTGGTATCCTGGAGCATCAGCGGCAACACGGTGCATTTCTGCACCGACCTGCGCCGCCTGTACCGGGACCTGGCCGCCATGCCCAGCGACGCCATGGCGGTGGTGCCCACCCTGCTCAAGTCCATCCACCACGATGTGATGAAGGGCCGCGCCACCCGCCTGGGCAAGCTGCGGATCTTCACCTGCGGGGCCGCCACCTACGACCCCCAGATGCTGGCCGACCTGACCGGCAAGGGCTTTTTGATCATCCAGACCTACGGCCTGACCGAGACGGTGGGGGACGGGGGCTGGAACAGCGCCCAGGACGAGGCGCACCTGCCCTCGGTGGGCCTGCGCGACCCCGACATGGAATACCGTCTGGAGGACGGCGAGCTGTGCATGAAGGGGGACGCGGTGATGCTGGGCTATTACAAGGACCCCGAGGCCACCGCCGCCGTGCTGCGGGACGGCTGGTTCCATACCGGGGACCTGGCCCGCATCGATGAGGACGGCTACATCTACCTGACCGGCCGCAAGAACAACCTGATGGTCCTGCCCAGCGGCGAGAACGTCAGCCCCGAGGAGCTGGAGGCCAAGCTGGCCCGCTGCCCCGCCGTGCGGGAAGCCCTGGTCTGCCAGAAGGAGGGCCGCATCTGCGCCCGCATCCTCTGCCGCACCGCCCTCCAGCCCCAGGTGCGGGCCTATATCCATACCCTCAACCGCACGCTGCCGCTGTACAAGCGGATCACGGCGGTGGAATTTACCGATCAACCTCTGCCCCGCAACGCCCTGGGCAAACTGCAAAGAGAGTGAACCCTCCCTTTCTGCGCCGGGGCGGCCCGGCTCACAGAAAGGATTTACTCTATGGCTCAGATCAAGATCCCCGTATCCACCATCGATCAGCTCGTCGCCCGGATGGAGACCGTCTATGCGGACCGGGTGGCCATGCGCTACTACGACGAGGCCGCCGGCACGGTGCGCGAAGTGCTGTACCGGGACTACGCCGCCGACATCCGCCGGATGTCCGCCCTGCTGACGGACAAAGTACCCGGCATCCGGGGCCGGCGGGTCTGCGTGCTGGCGGCCAACAGCTACCACTATGCGGTCAGCATCTTCGGCACCATCCTGTCGGGGGCGGTGCTGGTGCCCCTCAACCTGCAAAAGCCTCTTGCGGATATCCGCTACGAGCTGGAGCTGGTGGAAGCCAGCCTCATCCTCCACGACGGCCGGTATCTCGAACGGGAGAGCGGCCTGGAGCAGCTGGCAGGGGACCGGCTGGTGTCCATCACCGCCTACCGGGACTATGCCCCCGGCCCCATCACGCCCTGCGCCGACCGGGACGCTCTGATGGCCATTCTGTTCACCTCGGGCACCACCGGCCACAGCAAAGGGGTGATGCTGAGCCAGCGCAACCTCTTTGCGCCCATGCCCGCCTTCTGCGACCCCTTCCGTGTGATGCTGGAGCAGATGGGGGTGGACCACTACGACTTCTGTCACTTCACGGTGCTGCCCATGTTCCACATCGCGGCGTTCACCAGCCTGGTGTCCTGGGCCATCATGGGGATGGCCCACAACCTCTGCCTGGACCTGCGCAACTTCTACCGGGATCTGGAGCTGATGCCCAGCGACGCCATCGCCGTGGTGCCGGTGCTGCTGGAGACCATCCACCGGGACGTGATGCGGGGACGCCGGGACCGGTACGGCCGCATCCGCATCCTCAGCTGCGGCGCGGCGGCCTATCCCCCCGCCACTCTCATCGACCTGATGCGCCAGGGCTTCTTCGTCATGCAGATGTACGGCCTGACCGAGACGGCCGGGGACGGCACCTGGAACAACGCCCAGGACGAGGCGCACCTGTCCTCGGTGGGCATCGGGGATGAGCCCACCTGCCAGTATTCCATCCAGGAGGGCGAATTGTGCATCAAGGGCGACCCCGTCATGCTGGGCTACTACAAGGAACCGGAGCAGACCGCCGAAGTGCTGGTGGACGGCTGGTTCCACACCGGCGACCTGGTGCGCCAGGACCCCGACGGCTACTACTACATCACCGGCCGCAAAAAGAACCTGATCATCCTGGCCAGCGGCGAGAACGTCAGCCCCGAAGAGCTGGAAAAGCTGGTGCTGGCCTGTCCCGAGGCCCTGGAGTGCCAGGTGATGGAGAAGGAGGACCGCATCTGCGCCCAGGTGTACGCGCCCGATGACCCGGACAAGGTGCGGGCCCACATCACCGAGATCAACCGCACCCTGCCTCTTTACAAGCGGATCACCAAGGTGGAGTTCCGCGCCGAACCCTTCCCCTGCAACGCCACCGGCAAACAGATCCGGGTCCCATAAATTCTCCCCTGCCCCCGTCTTGCTCCCTTCGGAGGCGGGGGCTTTTTCTGTCCGTCGCGGTTTGTCAAGAGGGGAAAAAGCGTCAAAATGCGTCGGGGGCGGGCAAACAAAAAGCGCCCGCCGGAGCGGACGCATCGCAGGATCGCGGCATGATTTCGGAGATCATGAAAAAATCACGACCGGACGACATGTGCGTACGGTCGTGATACATATTCAGTGGTAGACCTTCTGCACCACGCCGTCCACCAGGCGCACCAGGGGCGCGGCGCGCCGGCCCAGCAGACGGGGCAGGATGGCGCGGCCCAGGGTCCATACGCCGTCAAAGTTATAGGCGATCACCACGGCGCACAAAAGGCCGGTCCACAGGCCGTACCAGGGCACTTCGGCCAGGGTGATGCCCGCCTCGGCCACCAGCAGGACCACGTTCACCCCCATGTGGGGCAGGTGCAGCCGCAGGCGGATCATCGAGCGGCTGTCGATCACACGCAGCACGAACACCAGCACCATGGCCAGGAAGGACGCATAGGTGACCCCCACCGGGCCAAACCACACGATGCCCAGATAGTTCATGACGCAGTTGGCCACCGCCCCCGCCATCATGGTGTACAGGCTGTGGGTGGACTGCTTGTAGACCACATAGATGCTGTTCATGAACTGGGTGAAGCAGGAGAACACCGCCGCCAGCGTCAGGTAGGGCACGAACTGCCAGGCGTCGAAATAGCTGGACTTCATGATCAGCATGACCGGGCGGCAGAGCCACAGGATGCCGCCGGCGCAGCAGAACATGACGCTGGCGTAGCTCTTGAACACGTTGGAGTAAAACCGGCTGCGGCCGTGCTCCTCGGTGACGGCGGACAGCTGCCAGGCGTCGTAAAAGATGGTGCCCAGGGTGGTGAGGATGGTGGGCAGGAAATAGCCGGTGGACAAAAGGCCGCTCCACTCGGTGCCCGAGCGGCCTCCATAGTCCACGCACAGGGCGTTGACAAAGAACATATCCGAGGCGTTGATGATCCAGAAGCTGATCTGCGCCGGGATCATGGGCAGGGAAAAGCGGAGCATCTCCCGCCACAGGGTGCGGTTGATGCGGCTGAAATCGATGTAGCGCCACAAAGTGCCGGTGACAAACAGGAACAGGCTGCTGGCGGCGTCCCCGCAGATGATGGCCAGCAGGTAACCCTCGGCGCCCATATCCAGCACCACCAGGTACAGCAGATAGAACATCAGCGTGGCGAAGGTGCACAGCACCCCGTCCACCCCCACCAGGCGGTTCATCTCACGGCTGCGGATGAACTGGGTGCAGAGGGTGCGCAGGCAGCTGGTGAGCACATAGATGCACAGCAGCACCCCGTACCCGGCCACCCCCGGCACCCGCTGCAGCAGCGGCCAGCACAGCAGCAGCACGCCATAGCCCAGCAGGATGGTCAGCAGGCCGTTGGTGAACACCTGCTTTTTGCTGTTGCCCTTGTCCAGGCCAAAGCGGATGATGGCGTTGCTCATCCCCATCGAGACAAAGGGGATGAGGAGGTTGGCGCACTGGCTGAGCAGCTTGGAGATGCCCATGCTCGCGACGTCCCGCATGGCGTAGGTCAAAAAGGGCTGCACGATCAGGGTGAGCAGCTTGGATGAAAAGCTGCTGATGGCAAAGATCATGGTGTTGCCCGCCAGCTTTTCGTATTTGTTCTGCCCCCGGGCGGGGGCCTTTTTTTCTTCCAAGGCGGAATACCTCCTTATTCGTCCCGCAGCAGGGCGCGGCGGGCCTTCCAGTCGGGCAGCCGCCGGGCCACCTGCTCCCAAAAGGCCGGGCTGTGGCCGGGCACCAGCAGATGGCACAGCTCGTGCACCACCACATATTCCTGCGCGGCCAGGGGCATCCCGTACAGCGCCAGCGCAAAGGTGACCTGCCGCTTGGCCGGGGCGCACACACCCCAGCGGCTGGTCATGGCGCGCACCTTAACGGCCGGGGGCTGCGGCCCCAGGCGGGACGCAAAGGCGGGCCAGGCCGCCTCCACCAGGGCGGTGAAGCGGTCCAAAGCCTCCTGCCGGTCGGGCAGGGGACGCGCGGCGCGCCGGGCCGCACGCTGGCGGGCCTGTTCGATCCAGGCGGCGTGGGACGCCACAAAGGCGTCGGCCTGGGCTGCCGGGACCCGCAGGGGGATGCTGACCGCTACCGTGCCGTCCGCCCGCACCCGCAGGTTCAGATTCTTGACGCGGCGGCGGGTCAGCTGGTAGCAGATCTCCCCCACCTGGCGCCGGACCGCGCCGTCCTTAGCTCCCATGGCCTTCTTTGGCGCGGCAACAAAGCAACCGGCTCAGCGGCAGCTGCGCCGCCACCACCGCCGCAAAGATCAGCGCACAGCCCGCGATCTCCCGGGCCGTCAGGCTCTGGCGCAGCAGCAGCCAGCCGCCCAGCGCCCCGAACACGCTCTCCAGGCACATGGCGAGGCTGGCGATGGCGGGGTCAAGGTCCTTCTGGCCCAGGATCTGCAAGGTATAGCCCACCCCGCTGGACAGCACCCCGCAGTAGAGCACCGGCAGGGCGTTGGCCGTGATGTCGGCCAGCGTCACCGTTTCGGTCAGCAGGGAGGCGGCGGTGCTCTCCACCGCCACCACCAGAAACTGCACCAGGCTCAGACGCACCCCGTCGGTCCGGGGGGCAAAGTGGTCCACCGCCATGATCTGGAAGGTGAACAGCACCGCGCACAGCAGCAGCACGCCGTCGCTGGGGCGGATGCTCCCAAAGCCGTCCTGCATACACAGCAGGTACAGCCCCGCCACCGACGCCGCCACACAGCCCCAGATCTGCACCGGGCTGCGGCGGCCAAAGACAAGCCCCGCCACCGGCACCAGCACCACATACATGGCGGTGATGAAACTGGCCTTGGCGGTGGAGGGGTCGAGGGTGATGCCGGTCTGCTGGGCCGCCGACGCGGCGAACAAAAGGGTGCCGCACACGCACCCGCCGGTCAGCAGAAAGCGGCGGTCCGGGCTTTGGGGCGCGGCGGACGGGGGCGCTTTGCGGCGGCGCATCGCATCAAAGAGACGACAGACCGGCCACAGAGCCGCCACAGCCAGCCAACTGCGGCAGGCCAGAAAGGCAAAGGGGGCCAGCGACGCCCCGGCGCTCTGGGCCACGAAGGCCAGGCCCCAGATCAGGGCGCAGAGCACCAGCAGCAGGGTATTGCGGGTCTGTGTCCTCATCCTGCCACCCCCTGGGCCGCAAACATCCCGTACAGGTAGTAGCGGCTGGAATCGTAGGAGACGGTCAGGCGGTACTGGGCCGCCGGGTCCAGCCCGCCGATGGTGAATTGGTAGTTGGTGCCGTCGGTGGGGATATAGCCGGTGGAGCCGTCGATGTACTGGGCCCCGCCGTCCACCTTTTTCCACAGGGCGATCTTATAGCGCTGGGTGCCCTCGGCGGTGCCGCAGGCGGTGATGGTCAGGCTGTCCCCCGACACCTGGAAATAGCCGGTGTTCCTCGTCCAGATGCCGTTGTACACCCCGTACAGGGTGCCGTTCGACACCACGTTGGTCCACTGGGCGGTGGCGTCGGTCCCTTCGGGCAGCAGGATGGGGTCGGCGGTGGCTGCGGCCCAGTTGGTGGTGTCCTCCTGCTGGGCGTTGCTGGAAAAGCCCAGGGCATTGGCCACCCCGTTTTTGATGCTCTCGCAGCCCGCCAGGCTCAGGGCCAAAGCCCCCGCCAGCGCCAGCGCGCAGAGCGCACGGATGATGCTTCTGTTCATAGAAAAACCTCTTAAAACATGGAAACCATTGAAATCATTGAAAACATTGAAACCATTGAAACCATTGAAATCATTGAAAACATTGAAACCATTGAAACCATTGATTTCATTGATTTCGTTGATCGGTCCAGAGCCTGACAAACTGCGGCGTGCGCAGATACGCCTTATTATACCGCACTTTTGCCTTTTAGACAACCTCTGCGGCGCTGTTTGCCGCCTGCAAAGCCTGGCATTCGGCCTGGGCGAGCTGAGGCCAGGCGCTGTTTGCGAACAGCGAGCCATACCGGTACAGGGCATAGCCCCCCGCGCCCTGTGCGCGCAGTTCGGCCACCTGCCGGGCCAGAGCCTGCCCGGTGGACCACTGGGCCGTGCTGTCGGGGCCGCCGCCGTCCCCGTCTCCGATCCGGTAGGCGCCCAGCCCGATGTAAAGGGCCGCAGAGCCCCGGGGCATGGCCAGCCACTCGGCCAGGATATTGGGATAGGCAAAGCGCTCCGAACCGCCGGACAGGGTATACCCATACCCCCAGTAGAGCTGGGGGCACAGGTAATCCACCACGGCGTCCTCACCCTCGGCCGCCAGCCAGCAGTATACGTCGCTGTACTGCTGGTGGACGTCGTTGTCGGGGTTGCCCTGGGGGCTGACCCCAAACCGCAGGGTAGGGTCCTGGGCCTTGACGACGTCGTGGGCCGCCTTGACCAGGGCGGTGACGTTCTGCCGCCGCCAGGCTTCCAGGTCCTGCGCGCCGCTGGCCGCAAACTGGGCCGCGTCGATGGACGGGTCGGTGGTGGGGTAGAAGTAATCGTCGAAGTGTACCCCATCCACCGCATAGCGGGACACCAGTTCCGCCACCCCGTCCACCACATAGGCGGCCGCCTCGGGGATGGCCGGGTTCAGATAGACGCCGTCGGCCACCGTCACCACCCATTCGGGGTGGGTGCTGGCCAGGCTGGCGGGGCACAGCTGGGCGGGCTGGCTGGCCGAACCCCGCAGCCGGTAGGGGTTGATCCAGCCTTCCAGGGACAGCCCGCGGCTGTGGGCCTCCGCGATCAGGGTATCCAGCGGGTCAAAGCCGGGGTCCTGCCCCTGTACGCCGGTGCACAGGTGGCTCCAGGGGAACAGGGCGCTGGGGTACAGCGCGTCCCCGAAGGGCCGCACCTGCACGATGACGGTATTGAGCCCCAGGGCGGCGCAGTGGTCCATCATGGCGGCCGCCGACGCCCGGAACGCCTCCGCCGAGGTATAGTCCATCCCCTGCAGCTCGATGTAACTGATCCACGCCGCACGGTATTCGCCCGGCGACGGCTGCTGCGGGGCGGTGGGCTGCGCTTTGCTTTGGCTGCGGCTTGCCCATACCAGGCCGGCCCCGGCCGCCGCCCCTGCGCCCAGCAGGAAAGCCCGCCGCGTCAGACGCCCCCTGGCGGCACGGCGGGGCGCGGTGCGTTTCGTTCTCTTGCGGCTCATCCCATCCGCCTCCTTCGGTGATACTATAACACATCCGCCCCTGGAAGGACAGGTTTCTCATAAAAGCTTTGCATTTTCTTCAAAATCTGCTATAATGTAAATCGTTCCTGTTCGTCCGCTCTCTGCATCCAGCATATGCGGCACGACCATGGGCCAGTAGCTCAGCTGGTCAGAGCTGGCGGCTCATAACCGCTTGGTCCCGGGTTCAAGTCCTGGCTGGCCCACCACCCCCCGCCGATACCGGCGGGGCTTTTTGTTTGCCCCCGAACCGATCAACGAAATCAATGGTTTCAATGTTTTCAATGATTTACACGAACGGCGCGGCTCTGTAAGCCGGTCACGGAAAAGCGGGCAAAAAGATGCCATACTATACAAAATATGCTATACTAAAGAAAAACCAAACACCGAAAGGGAGGCTTTACCATGGCAAATGTTGTGATCATCGGCGCCGGGCCGGCGGGCGTGTCCGCCGCGCTGTATACCGCCCGGGCCGGAGTGGATACCACCGTCCTCACCAAGGGCCCCGGGGCGCTGGCGCGGGCCGAGGGCATCGAGAACTACTACGGCGTGCCCGGGCCGGTCTCGGGGGCCGAGCTGGAGCGCCGCGGCATCGAGGGGGCCGAAGCGGTGGGGGTCAAGTTCGTGCACACCGAAGCGGTGGGCCTGACCTTCACCGACAAGCTGACGGTGGAGACCCTGGCCGGGGATTTTCCCGCCGACGCGGTCATCCTGGCCACCGGGGCTTCCCGCGCCGCGCCGCCGGTGCCGGGCCTGGCCGCCCTGGAGGGCCGGGGCGTCAGCTATTGCGCCACCTGCGACGCCTTCTTTTACCGCGGCAAGGATGTGGCGGTGCTGGGCAGCGGCGAGTACGCCCTGCATGAGATCGCGGCCCTGCTGCCCCTGGCCAAAAGCGTCACCCTGCTGACCGGCGGAGCGGAATTGACCGCCAGCTTTCCCGCGCAGGTCGCCGTCCGCACCCAAACGGTGGAGGCCATCCTGGGTCCGGACAAGGTATCCGGCGTGCAGCTGGCCGGCGGCGAGGTCCTGCCGGTGGACGGCGTGTTTGTGGCCATGGGCGTGGCGGGCAGCACCGCCCTGGCCCGCAAGATGGGCGCCCAGGTGGAGGGCAACAAGATCGTCGTGGACGACAAGATGATGACCACCATTCCCGGGCTGTTTGCCGCAGGGGACTGCACCGGCGGCCTGCTGCAGGTGGCCAAGGCAGTATACGAAGGGGCCGTGGCCGGCAATGAGGCCGCCAAAGCCCTGCGAAAGGGCGGTTTTTATGGAGCGTAACGAGGCCGCAGAAAAGGGCTGCCTGGCCTGCAGCTTCCCGTTCTGGGACAAGCTGACCGAAGCCCAGCAGGAATACCTGTGCCGCTTTGCCCGGCCGGTGCGCTATGAAAAAGGGGCCCATGTCCACAGCCCCACCGAGAACTGCGTGGGCATCCTGCTGCTGCGTTCCGGGCAGCTGCGGGCCTACCTGCTGAGCGAGGACGGCCGGGACGTCACGCTGTACCGGCTGTTCGCGGGGGATGTGTGCATCCTTTCGGCCAGCTGTGTGCTGGACGCGGTGACCTTCGACGTCCACATCGACGCCGAGGAGCCGGTGGAAGCCTACTGCATCGGCGCGGGCGCGTTCAAGCGGGTGATGGATGAGAACATCTACGTCCGCTGCTACGCCTACCAGATGACCACCGAGAGCTACTCCGAGACCATGTGGGCCATGCAGCAGATCCTGTTCATGAGCGCCGACCGGCGGCTGGCCATCTTCCTTTCGGACGAGCTGGCCAAGAGCGGCGGCAGCGACATCGCCATGACCCACGACCAGATCGCCCGCTACATGGGCAGCGCCCGGGAAGTGGTGAGCCGGATGCTGAAATACTTTGCCCAGGAGGGCCTGGTCAAGCTGTGGCGGGGCGGCCTGACCGTCCTGGATAAGCCCCGCCTGCAGCGTCTGGCCCGGGGCGAAGCCGGCCCCCGCTCCCGCAAACGCGGCTAAAACCAAAACAGAAAGCCTCTATCCGTACGATAGGGGCTTTTTTCAGCGTGTCGAAAAACGACACGCTTTCGTTTGTATACCTGGTTTTGGTGCGCTTACATTACGTCCGCCGGACGCAGTCGCCGTTCGTACCACTCCCATTGCTGCCGCACGGCCTCGTTCTCGCCGGGGTAGGGCCACGACGCCAGCGCCGTTTCGAGGGCCTTGCGCTTTTTCTGGGCCTGGGCGGCGTCCCCCTGGGCCTCGGCGCCCGCCCAGCGCACCAGGGCCACCCCGGGATTGTTCTTCATCTGCCGGGCGAACGCCTTGAGGGTACGGTCCTGCAGAGCCTTCGCCACCGCGTCCTTTTCGCCGTCCGCCAGACGGAAAAACGCCTGGTCCAGCTGGAGGGCGCAGCGGTGTGCCAGCGCCAGATCCCCGGTCTTGAGCAGGGTATCGCACAGGGCGGCGGCCTCCTGGTAGCGCCCCTGGTCCAGAAGGCGGCTGTAACGGCAGACCCATACGGCGCTTTTCAGGGGGTCGGTGGGGCCCGCGTCCCCCGGCAGGCTGAACCAGTCCTCCGGCACTTCGCCCAGCCGCAGGCCCTGGGTCTGGGCCATGTTGATGGCCAGCTGCGCCCATACCGCCCGCAGGCTCGCCTTGTCCCGGCGCAGGCGCAGGGCGTTGTAGCCGTCGTTGGGCATCCCCTGGATCTTCATGGGAATGCCGTTCAGCAGACCCAGATACGCCCCTACCAGCGCCCAGACCCCCAGCAGCAGGGCGGCCAGAGGGGCCTTTTCCCGGCAGAGCCAGGCCGCTGCGCCGCAGCCGGCGGCAGCCAGGAGATTGGCCAGGGGGCCGCTCAGATTGTACAGCAGGGCGGGGAAGCCGTCCTCCTTCCAGGGCGGCGGGGCCATCAGGCACTGGCCCCCGGTGCCCGGCAGGGTGTAGCGGCCCAGGTGCAGGCGGCCGTCCCGCTTGAGCAGCATCCAGCTGCCCACCCGGAACGACACAAAGGCATAGCCGGTGGCAAGACCCCCCAGCAGGTGCCCGGCCTCGTGGAGGATGATCTGGCCCATCATGCCCGCCGCCGCCAGGACCAGAGTCCCCGCCAGCAGCAGCGGGCTGAAGTCGATGCGGTCGGCCGCCCATGCGCCCAGCCAGCCGGCCCCGGCGCCCAGCGCCAGCGCACAGGCCAGGGTGATCACCCCGCTTGCAGCGGGCTTGTTCCGTTTTTTGCCCTCTTTCATAAAAGCCTCCTGTCAATGGTAAAAGGTATCGAAGTTGATCTGCCAATAGAACTGCCGCTGGAGCGCCTCAAAGGTGGGGCAGTTCTGGGCCAGCAGCCACATACTCTTGGTGACGGCGGCCTCGATGGTCATATCATGGGCCTCCAGAAAGGCGAACCGGTCCTGCACCCGGCGGCCCACCTCATAGATACCCACGTCGCTGCCCTCGTAGGTCACCTGGGTGGTGAGGATCAGCACCTTGCGGGTCTCCTCGTAGCGGCCCAGGCCCTGGGCAAAGCCGTCCATCAGGGCCTGGGGGATGCCCCCCGCGCCAAAGCTCTCCACAATGACGCAGTCATACAGGCGGAAGATGGCGGGCAGCAGGTCGGGGGCCATGCCGGGGGTCAGCTTGAGCAGGAACACCTTCTGGTCCAGCTTGTGGCTGAACAGCACCGGGCCGGTGGGCCGGGGCGTCTCGATGTAGCGCACCAGACGGTCCCCCTGCACCTGGGCCAGGTGGGGGAAGTTGACCGACGCAAAGGCGTCGTAGCTGATGGTCTTGTTCTTTTTGGCGCGGGTGCCCGCAATGACCAGCCCTCCGAACACCACCATCACCCCGCGGCTGCCGGGGTCCAGGGCGCACAGGACGCTGTCCCGCAGGTTCTTTTTGGCGTCGGTGATCTGGCCCGAGATGGGCTGCTGGGAACCGGTGAGGATGATGGGCTTGTCGGCGTTCTGCACCAGGTAGCTGAGGGCGGCCGCCGAATAGGCCAATGTATCGGTGCCGTGGCAGAGGATGAAGCCGTCGTAGCGGTCGTAGTTGTCCTCGATGGCCCGGGCCATGTCCAGCCAGTGGGCGGGGCTCATGTCGGTGCTGTCGATGCTGCACAAAGCCAGCGTCTCGGGCTGGCACAGGCTCGCCAGGCCGGGCAGGTGGGCCAGCAGTTCCTCGCTGGTCAGTACAGGGCGCAGCCCCTGATCGGTGCGCACGCTGGCAATGGTGCCCCCGGTGGTGATGAACAGGATCTTCTTTTTGGACATAAGCCGCCTCCAGTCGTGATGTATGTCTTATTATAGCACAAACGGCGGCAAATGGGCAGACTGTCAAAAAAGCCCCCGTCCCCGGGTAGGGGACAGGGGCAAAGGCTGTGTCTTACGCGAGGCCGTTGCGGCGCGCCAGGTCTTTGGTGTAGAGGGCGCGGGTGGCGTTCAGCACCGCCAGCACCATCACGCCCACGTCGGCAAAGATGGCAAGCCACATCCCCGCCAGGCCCAACGCGCCCAGCAGCAGGCAGGCCGCCTTGATGGCCAGGGCGAACACGATGTTCTGGTACACGATCCGCACCGTCCGCCGGGAAATATCCATCGCCAGGGCGATGCGGGCGGGGTCGTCGTCCATCAGCACGATGTCGGCGGCCTCGATGGCGGCATCCGAGCCCAAAGCGCCCATCGCGATGCCGATATCCGCCCGGGACAGCACCGGCGCGTCGTTGATGCCGTCCCCTACAAAGGCCAGGTTTTCACGGGGGGCTTTTTCGGCCAGCAGGGCCTCTACCTGGGTCACCTTGTCCTCCGGCAGCAGCCCGGCCCGGTACTCGGTGATCCCCAGCTGCCCGGCCACCGCCTGGGCCACCGCCTGGGTATCGCCGGTCAGCATGACGGTGCGGCGCACCCCGGCCCGCTTGAGGGCCGCGATGGCGTTGGCCGCCGAGGGTTTCACCACGTCCGAGATGAGGATATACCCCGCATAAGCGCCCTCGATGGCCAGATAGATGGCGGTGGCGCTCTCGCTGGCCGGCGGCGGGGTCAGCCCCAGCTTTTCCATCAGACGGGCGTTGCCCACCGCCACCGCTTTGCCGTCCACCCGGGCGGTGATGCCGTAGCCGCCCAGCTCCTCCACGCCGGATACCCGGGCGGGGTCCAGCGCTTTGCCAAAGGCTTTTTTGAGGCTCTGGGAGATGGGGTGTTTGGAATAGCTCTCGGCCAGGGCCGCCGTCTCAAGCAGGAGGTCCTTGTCCATCCCCGGGGCAGGGAACACCCCGGTCACCTCAAAGACGCCCTGGGTCAGGGTGCCGGTCTTGTCAAAGACCACCGTGCCGGTGCGGGACAGCTCCTCCAGATAGGTGGAGCCTTTGACCAGGATGCCGCAGGTACTGGCTCCGCCGATCCCCCCAAAGAAGGACAGGGGGATGGAGATGACCAGCGCGCAGGGGCAGCTGATGACCAGGAAGGTCAGCGCGCGGTAGATCCAGTCCCCGAAGGCCGCGTCCCGGCCCGCCAGCAGCAGCACCAGGGGCGGCAGGAACGCCAGGGCCAGGGCGCTGTAACAGACCGCCGGGGTATACACCCGGGCAAACCGGGTGATGAAGTTTTCGGCCCGGGCCTTTTTCATGCTGGAGTTCTCCACCAGATCCAGGATGCGGGAGACGGTGGACTCCCCAAACGCACGGGTGGTGCGCACCCGCAGCAGGCCGCTGAGGTTGACGCATCCGCTGACCACCTCGTCCCCGGCTTTGACCTCCCGGGGCAGGCTCTCGCCGGTGAGGGCGGCGGTATTCAGGGTGGACGCCCCTTCCAGGACCACCCCGTCGATGGGCACTTTCTCGCCCGGCTCCACCACGATCACCGCGCCCGGCTCTACCTCGTCCGGGTCCACCCGCTCAAAACTGCCGTCCGGCTTTTCCAGGTTGGCATAGTCGGGGCGAATGTCCATCAGGGCGGCAATGTTGCGGCGGCTCTTGCCCACCGCCACGCTCTGGAACAGCTCGCCCACCTGATAGAACAGGATGACCGCGCAGCCCTCCATATACTCTCCCAGGGCAAAGGCGCCCACCGTGGCCACCGCCATCAGGAAGCACTCGTCAAAGGGCTGCCGGTTCTTGACGCCCTTGGCCGCCTTGACCAGAACATCCCAGCCCACCACCAGATAGGGGACCAGGTACAAAAACGCCGCGGGCACCGGCGCCGCCAGCAGCGCCCCTGTGGCCGCCGCAGCCTGGATCAGCAGGATGAGCACCGCCGCGGCGATGATCCTGTACAGCATTTTTTTCTGCTTGGGGTTCATACAAAACGCCTCCTTATACCGTCGCGCTCCCGGGCGAAAACGCCCTTTTCCACAGCTTTTTGGGAAAAAGCCGGGGTTTCTCCACCGATTCCACAAGTTTTCCCCAAAAAAGCAGGGATAAAAACCACTTTTTCCCGCTATTTTTGGTTTTCCTCAAAAATTTGGTGGAAAAAGCGGTGGAAAACGTTGAAAACTCCACCTTTTTCACAGCCGCCCCCTGTGGAAAATCCGGCCCGCCTTACAAAAAGATCTCGCAGTCGCTCTCCACCCGCTTGCAGTTGGCACGCACCTGCTGCATCACGGCCTTGGGGTCCTGGCCCTCCTCAAACTCCACGCTCATTTTCAGGGTCATAAAGTTGACCGCAGCCGCCTTGACGCCAGGGGTCTTTTGGGCGGCAGCCTCCATCTTGTTGGCGCAGTTGGCGCAGTCCACGTCGATCTTGTAGGTCTTTTTCATCGTGTATCCGTCCTTTCGATGCAGGGTGTCATTCTTCGATATGCTCCATTCCCAGCGACAGGATGCTCCGCACATGGTCGTCATCCAGCGCATAATAAACGGTCTTGCCCTCCCGGCGGAACCGCACCAGCTTGGAATCCTTCAGCACCCGCAGCTGGTGGCTCACCGCCGATTGGCTCAGCGCCACCGCCGCAGCGATATCCTGGACGCACAGCTCCTGGTCGTGCAAAGCATACAGGATCTTGATCCGGGTGGAATCTCCAAACACCCGGAACAGATCCGCCAGCTCATACAGCACCTCATCGTCCGGCATCGCTTCGGGCACGGCGGCCCGGGCCTGTTCGTTCTGCTCCATGGTCAGCCTCCTTCGTTTTGATATGTGAGCATCTGTTCATATGTACAGTATAGCACGCCCTTTTCAAATGTCAATAGAATCACAAAGAAAATTCCATTTGTTTTGTGCCGCGCCCCTGCATACAGGCAAAAACAATGCGGGGGCCGGCCGTATGGCCGGCCCCCGCAGAGGGACCCTATCTTTCGTGACGCAAAAGTTCTTTTGTTT
>MHCFR04200__coassemble_471_pt1 | contig 23468 bp, 21 predicted proteins | sample MHCFR04200__metabat2_high_PE_011 | metagenome-assembled genome bin MHCFR04200
CACCAAAAAGGGCGCCATCCGCTCGATGCCCGAACCCGAACAGGTCAAGAAAGTTTTGGTCAGGATGGAATCGTAGTCAGGTATGCACAACCGAGCGAGTTGACAGGCCGAACGGACCTGCAGACGCTGGAGGATATGAAGAAACTCGGAATGTAAAAGGAGGAATGAAACTGTGCCTGCCGCGACCTGCGAGAAGGAAATCTATCTGCGCCGCTTCGCACGACACTGGGACGAGCTGAAATGGCTCTACTGTGAACTGTACAGCAGCCGCACCGATGCCATGCAGCGTTTGGAGGAACTTTCTGCCGTGATGCAGTCCTCTTATGACCAGCGCGCCGCCGCCCTGAAAGCCCGGGACGCCGCCCGGGAGGCCGATCCGGACTGGTACAAGCGGAACGACCTGCTGGGGATGATGCTGTATGTGCACAACTTCGGCGGCACCCTGCGGGGGGTGGAAAGCCATCTCGATTACATCCAGGAGTGCGGGGTCAATTACCTGCACCTGATGCCCCTGCTGGCCAGCCCCCGGGGCAAAAGCGACGGCGGCTATGCCGTGGCGGATTTCCGCACCATCCAGCCCGAACTGGGCACCATGGAGGACTTCAACGCCCTGACCAGCGCCTGCCACCAAAAGGGGATCAGCGTCTGCCTCGACTTTGTGATGAACCACACCTCGGAGGAGCACGAGTGGGCCCGCCGCGCCCGCGCCGGAGAGAAAGAATACCAGGACCGGTACTTCTTCTTTGACGACGACACCATCCCCAATCAGTACGAGCAGACCTGTCCGCAGGTCTTCCCCACCACTGCGCCGGGCAACTTCACCTGGCTGCCCGACTGCCGGAAGATGGTGATGACCACCTTTTACCCCTACCAGTGGGACCTGAACTACGCAAACCCGGTGGTCTTCAACGAGATGGCGGGCAACCTGCTCTACCTTGTCAACCAGGGGGTGGACGTGGTGCGGCTGGACGCGGTGCCCTACATCTGGAAGCAGCTGGGCACCAGCTGCCGCAACCTGCCCCAGGTCCACACCATCGTGCGGATGATCCGGATGATCTGCGAGATCGTCTGCCCCAGCGTCCTGCTGCTGGGCGAAGTGGTGATGGAGCCGGCCCGGGTCGCCCCCTACTTCGGCACCCCCGACAAACCCGAGTGCCATATGCTGTACAATGTCACCACCATGTGCACCACCTGGCACACGGTGGCCACCGCCGACACCGCCCTGCTCCGCCGCCAGCTGGACATCCTGGCCGGTCTGCCCCAAAACTGCATCTTCCAGAACTACCTGCGCTGCCACGACGACATCGGCTGGGGCCTTGACTACGATTTCCTGGCCCGGTTCGGGATGCAGGAGGTCCCGCACAAAAAGTACCTGAACGATTTCTTTACCGGCAAGACGGCGAACTCCTTCGCCATCGGGGAGCTGTACAACGACGACCCCCGCCTGGGGGACGCCCGCCTCTGCGGCACCACGGCCTCCCTCTGCGGCATCGAGCGGGCCGGCTTCGCCGGGGACAAGGCCGCGCAGGAAAAAGCCGTCCGGCTCGACCTGACCCTCCACGCCTTCATGCTCTCACAGTCGGGCCTCCCTGTGCTGTACAGCGGGGACGAGATCGGCCAGCTCAACGACTACAGCTACAAAGACGACCCCGAAAAGGCTTCGGACAGCCGTTACATCCACCGCGGCGCCTTCCCCTGGGCATTGGCCGCCAACCGCAGCATACCCGGCACGCTGCAAAACGAGCTGTTCCCGGCCCTGCGCCGGATCGAGGAAGCGCGCCGCAGCCACAGCGTCTTTGACGCCGGGGTGCCGTTTCACACCATCGACACCCAAAACCGGGCGGTCCTCGGCCTTGTCCGCGAGAACGAGAGCGAGAAGTTCATCGGCCTGTACAACTTCGGCGGCGAGAGGTGCACGGCCTATACCGGCGAAACCGGCCTCTATACGGATCTTGTCACCGGTGAAGCCGTCGATGCCGGAAACGTCCCTCTGGAGCCCTTTGGCTTCCGGTGGCTCTGGAAAGGAACACCCGCCCATCCCTGACCGAAATCCATGCAAAAAATCCCCGCTCGGACGAATGCCGCATCCATTCGCCGGGGCGGGGATTTGCAGGTTCAGGGGACAGAAAACCTTCCGTTTCTTCTATCCTCCCTGCAAAGAACTTTTGATAAAGAAAAAACGTATCCGAACCCGTTCTCATACAAGATTGGGTTCGGATACGCCTTGTTTGGTGGACGGTACAGGACTCGAACCTGTGACCTCCTGCACGTCAAGCAGATGCTCTACCAGCTGAGCTAACCGTCCAACTCGGTACCGCGGTGTGCGGCCTGATTATCATAGCATATTCTGCGGCAAAATGCAAGAGGAAAATGCAAAAAAATCAAAATCGTCCGAAAGTCCGTATGCTGCCCTGCTGCGGCCGCCGGGGCGCGGCACATCAAAAGAGGGCAGGGTGTGATTTGCCATTCCTGCCGTGCTGTGCTATACTATTACAGTATCTTTTTCGGCGCGTGCTGCGCCAAAAATCGGGAAAGGAAGGTCGGCGCAGAGGGTGAGAGTGTTGGGCATTGACCCCGGTTATGCCATTGTGGGCTGGGGCGTGGTGGATTATGGAGGCAACCGGTTCACGCCGGTGGATTTCGGCGCGGTGACCACCGACGCAGGCCGGCCTTTTGAAGAACGTCTGGCGGCCGTCTACGACGGCGTGTGCGGGGTGATCCACCGGACCAGGCCCCAGGTGCTGACCATCGAGAAGCTGTTCTATCAGCACAACCAGACCACCGTCATCGGGGTGGCGGAAGCCAGAGGGGTCATCCTGCTGGCGGCGGCCCAGGCGGGGCTTCCCGTCTACGAATACACCCCCATGCAGGTCAAACAGGCGGTGACCGGCTATGGCAAGGCGGTGAAAAAGCAGGTGCAGGAGATGACCCGCATCCTGCTGCATCTGCCCGCCGTGCCCAAGCCCGATGATACCGCCGACGCTTTGGCCATGGCTATCACCTTCTGCCACACCAGCGCCAACCAGCTGACGCGGCTTTCGGTGCACAGGCCCGGGCCGATCTGACCAGCTGAGAGGGAGGGGAAAACGTGATCTATTGCCTGAACGGGAAAATCGTCAAAAAAACGCTGGACAGCGTGGTGGTCGCCTGCGGCGGCGTGGGCTATCTGGCCCAGTGCCCCACCTCTGTGGCTGCGGCGCTGCCCGGCGCCGGGGCGGAGGCCACCCTCTACACCGTCCTGAACGTGACCGAGAACGACATCAGCCTCTACGGCTTTGCCACCGAGGAGCAGCAGAACTGCTTCAAGCTGCTGACGGCGGTGTCGGGGGTGGGGCCCAAGGTGGGGCTGGCCATCCTCAGCGTCATGGAACCGGACCGGGTCTACCTGGCGGTGTCCGCCGGGGACCACAAGGCCTTCAAGGCGGCCAGCGGGGTGGGGCCAAAGCTGGCCCAGCGCATCGTACTGGAATTGAAAGATAAGGTGGCCAAGGGCGCTGCGGGCTCTGCGGTGCTGGAGGACCTCTCGGGGGTGTCGGCGGCGGCCGGCGGCCAGACCGGCGCCCAGGCCATTGCGGCGCTGGTATCCCTGGGGTACAGCCAGAGCGAGGCGGCGGTGGCCATTTCCAAGATCGACCCTGCGCTGCCGGTGGAGGAGATCATCCGCCTGGCGCTGCGGGGGATGGCAGGGGGGAGATAAACCATGCAGGACCAAGCGATCTATGGCGCAAAAATGATGCAGCCCGGCCTGACCGCTGCGGACACCGAGGAAAACAACCTCCGCCCGCAGCATCTGGAGGACTATATCGGGCAGGAAAAGGTCAAGCAGAACCTGAAGGTCTACCTGGAGGCGGCCCGCCGCCGGGGCGAGGCCATGGACCATGTGCTGCTCTACGGCCCTCCGGGCCTGGGCAAGACCACCCTGGCGGGGATCATTGCCAACGAGATGGGGGTGCAGATCCGGATCACCAGCGGCCCCGCCATCGAAAAGCCCGGGGACCTGGCCGCTTTGCTGACCAACCTCCAGGAAGGGGACGTGCTGTTCATCGACGAGATCCACCGGCTGTCCCGCCAGGTGGAGGAAGTGCTCTATCCGGCGCTGGAGGATTACGCCCTGGATATCATCATCGGAAAGGGCCCCAGCGCCCAGAGCATCCGGATCAACCTTCCCCACTTCACCCTGGTGGGGGCCACCACGCGGGCGGGCCAGCTGACCGGCCCGCTGCGGGACCGCTTCGGGGTGCTGCTCAAGCTGGAACTGTACAGCCCGGACGAGCTGGCCCAGATCATCCGGCGCAGCGCCGGCATCCTGGACCAGCCCATCACCCCCGAGGGCGCCTATGAGCTGGCCAAACGCAGCCGGGGCACCCCCCGTGTGGCCAACCGCTTTCTCAAGCGGGTGCGGGATTTTGCCACCGTGCTGGGGGACGGCGTGATCGACCGGGAGGTCTGCCTGATGGCCCTGCGCCGGATGGATGTGGACGAACTGGGCCTGGACGAGCTGGACCGCAGCCTGCTGCGGGCCATCATCGAGATGTACGGCGGAGGGCCGGTGGGCCTGGAGACCCTGGCCGCTGCGCTGGGGGAGGAGGCCGTCACCCTGGAGGACCTGTGCGAACCCTATCTGATGCAGATGGGCTTCCTCACCCGTACCCCGCGGGGCCGCTGCGTCACCCATCTGGCCTACCAGCATCTGGGGATGCGCCCGCCCGAGGACCTTTCCCCCGAGGACAGCGGCCAGCAGAGTATGTTTTGACCGTTTTGACATACTGTTTTGATAGAAGGGGCCGCGCTGCGGCCTGAGAAGAAGGGATCTGACACTATGGGAAAGTATTTTGGCACCGACGGCGTCCGGGGCATTGCAGGCGCCGATCTGACCTGTGAGCTGGCCATGAAGCTGGGCCGGGGGGTGGCCGCCGTCCTCACCGACGGCACCGGCCGCAAGCCCCGCATCCTGATCGGCAAGGACACCCGCCAGTCGGGGGATATGCTGGAGGCGGCGCTGACCGCCGGCCTGTGCAGCGTGGGGGCTGACGTGGAGACCCTGGGGGTGCTGCCCACCCCTGCGGTGGCCTATCTGGTCACCAAGTACAAGGCGGACGCGGGCGTGGTCATCTCGGCCTCCCACAATCCGATGGAGTTCAATGGCATCAAGGTGTTCGCCTCCACCGGCTACAAGCTGCCCGACGAGGTGGAGGGGCGGATTGAAGCCCACATCGACAACGACTGCAAGGACATCCCCCTGGCCACCGGCGCCGGGGTGGGGCAGGTCTCCTTCCGCTCCGACGGCCTGCGGGACTATGTGGACCACCTCTATGAGGCCATCAACGGGGACCTGTCCGGCCTGAACATCTGCATCGACTGCGCCAACGGAGCCGCCGCCGCGGTGGCCCAGAAGCTGTTCCCCCGGCTGGGGGCACGGTGCAGCTTCCTCGGCGTCACGCCCGATGGCCGCAACATCAACGACGGGGTGGGCAGCACCCACCTGGAGAAGCTGGAAAAAGAGGTGGTGGAGGGCGGCTATGACTGCGGCATCGCCTTTGACGGGGACGCCGACCGGTGCCTGGCCTGCGATGAGCAGGGCCGGGAGATCGACGGCGACAAGATCATCGCCCTGCTGGCCATGATGATGAAGGAAGAGGGCTCCCTGGACGCCGGCACCGCGGTGGTGACGGTGATGTCCAACCTGGGCTTTATCAAGTTTATGGACCGGCAGGGCATCCGCACCGAAAAGACCGCCGTGGGCGACCGCTATGTCCTGGAGAACATGCGGGAGAACGGCTACGCCATCGGCGGCGAGCAGAGCGGCCATGTCATTCTGCTGCACCACGCCACCACCGGCGACGGCGAGCTGACCGCCGGCAAGCTGCTGCGGCTGCTGGCCTCCAGCGGCAAAAAGATGAGCGAGCTGAACGGCATCTACGCCCAGTTCCCCCAGGTGCTGGTCAACGTGGAGGCCAACGCCGCCCAGAAGGCCGCCTACAAGGAGGACGAGGTGCTGGCCGGCTTCATCGAGAACGAGCAGCAGAAGCTGATGGGGATGGGCCGGGTGCTGGTGCGCGTGTCGGGCACCGAGCCCAAGATCCGGGTGATGGTGGAAGGCGAGGATCTGGAGGAGATCCAGGCCTGCGCCCAGCGGATCGTGGAGCGGATCGGGCGCCGCATTTTGAACAAGTGAAAAGAAAGGGCAGACCATGAGAGCAGCCGACAGCTGGAAGGATTATGAATTACTGGACGCCACCGGGGGCAACCGGCTGGAGCGGTGGGGCACGGCCCTGCTGGTGCGGCCTGACCCCCAGGTGGTATGGAAAAGCGCCCCCCAGAGCCCCCTGTGGGCCAAGGCGGACGCCGTCTACCACCGCTCGAGCAAGGGGGGCGGCCAGTGGGAATACCGCCGCTCCCTGCCCGAACGCTGGCAGATCCACTGCGGCGAAGGGGAGGACCGGCTGACTTTGATCGTCAGCCCCACCGGTTTCAAGCATACCGGCGTCTTTCCCGAACAGGCGGTCAACTGGGCCTGGTATGGCCGCAAGATCCGGGCTGCGGGCCGGCCCATCCGGGTGCTGAACCTGTTCGGCTACACCGGCGGGGCCACCTTGGCCTGCGCGGCGGCAGGGGCCTCGGTGTGCCATGTGGACGCCTCCAAGGGGATGGTGCAGTGGGGCAAGGAGAACGCCGCCGCCAGCGGCCTGGCCGGCCGGCCCATCCGCTGGCTGGTGGATGACTGCACCAAGTTCGTGGCCCGGGAAAAGCGCCGGGGCAGCACCTACGACGCCATCATCATGGACCCGCCCAGCTATGGCCGGGGGCCCGGGGGCGAGGTGTGGAAGCTGGAGGACTGCGTCTACGACCTGATCTGCCAGTGCGCCGACCTGCTGGGCAGCCAGCCGCTGTTCTTTGCCATCAACAGCTACACCGCAGGGCTGAGCCCGGCGGTGATGGAATATATCCTCAAGACCACCCTGGTGCCCCGGTTCGGGGGCGGCGCCAGCTGCGACGAGATCGGGCTGCCGGTGACCGCCACCGGAGGGGTAGTGCCCTGCGGCTCTACCGCCATCTGGGAAGCGCTGTAAAAAACAAAAGACGATCCTGAGAATGGGGCGCAGCCCGGGCAGAAGGCGGGCGCGCCACCGGAAAAGAGAGCGAAAGATGAACGAGACCATTTTGCAGGCAAAGGACCTGCGTTTCCGCTATGACCCTGAAAACGGCCCCTATGCACTGGACGGGGTGTCGGTGGGGGTCAGGCGGGGAGAGTTCGTGGCGGTGCTGGGGGCCAACGGGTGCGGCAAGTCCACCCTGGCCAAGCACTTCAACGCCATCCTGCTGCCCGAGAGCGGCACCGTGACGGTGGAGGGGATGGACACCGCCGACGACAGCAAACTGTATGACATCCGCCAGAAGGTGGGGATGGTGTTCCAGAATCCGGACAACCAGATCGTGGCCACCGTGGTGGAGGAGGATGTGGCCTTCGCCCTGGAAAACCTGGGCGTCCCCACCGGAGAGATGCGCCGCCGCATCGACGACGCCATGAAGATGACCGGCATCTACGAGATGCGCCACCGCCCCCCGCATAACCTGTCGGGCGGGCAGAAACAGCGGGTGGCCATCGCCGGCGTGGTGGCCATGAGCCCCGACTGCATCGTATTGGACGAGGCCACCGCCATGCTCGACCCCCGGGGCCGGGAACAGGTGATGCAGACCATCCACCGGCTCAACCGGGATATGGGCATCACGGTGGTGGCCATCACCCACTATATGGAAGAAGCCGCCCAGGCCGACCGGGTGGTGGTGATGAGCCATGGCCGGATCGTGATGGAGGGCACCCCCAAAGAGGTGTTCAGCCAGACCGACCGGGTCCGGGCGCTGCACCTGGACGTGCCCCAGGCCGCCGAGCTGCGGGACGAGCTGGTGCGGGCGGGCATCCCCATGCCCGAAGGGATCATCGACCCGGGAGAATGCGCGCAGGCTCTCTATGAGCTGCTGAAGTGAGGGAGGGCGGATATGGCAAGCATCATCAAGGTAGAACACCTTTCCTATGTGTACAACCCCGGGATGCCCGGGGCGGTCACCGCCCTGGACGACGTCAGCTTTGAGGTGGAAGAAGGGGACTTCGTGGGCATCATCGGGGCCACAGGCTCGGGCAAGAGCACCCTGATCGCCCACATGAACGGCCTCAACCGCCCCACCAGCGGCCGGATCATCATCGACGGCCGGGACGTCTGGGCGGATCCGGGCAAGATCCGGGATTTCCGGTTTTTGACCGGGCTGGTGTTCCAGTATCCCGAATACCAGCTGTTTGAGGAGACCTGCTATAAGGACATTGCCTTCGGACCCAGGAACATGGGCCTGGACGAACCGGAGATCGACCGCCGGGTGCGGGAGGCGGCGCGCTTTGTGGGCCTGGACGAAAAGCTGCTGGACCGCAGTCCCTTTGAGCTGTCGGGCGGCCAGAAGCGCCGGGTGGCCGTGGCCGGTGTGATGGCCATGGAGCCCCGCATCCTGGTGCTGGACGAGCCGGCTGCCGGACTGGACCCGGAAGGGCGGGATTCGATCCTGTCGGCCATCCGGGAATACCACAAAAAGACGGGGGTCACGGTGCTGCTGGTGTCCCACAGCATGGAGGACATCGCCCGCTATGCGGACCGGGTGCTGGTGATGGCCCAGCGCAAGGTGGCCATGTATGACACAGTGGAAAACGTCTTTGCCCGGGCCGAGGAACTGCTGGCTCTGGGCCTGTCGGTGCCCCAGGTGACCAAGATCTTCCTCAAGCTGCGCCAAATGGGCATCGATGTGCCGGCGGATGTGTATACCATCCCCTATGCCGTCAAAAAGCTGGTGGAGGCCAAGGCCCGCCATGACGCAGGGGAGAGCCTGGAACTGCCCCGCCCGGGCAGCGCCGCGCAGAAAGGGGGCGCCGCAGAATGATCCGTGACATCACCATCGGCCAGCACTTCCCGGGCAACAGCCTGGTGCACCGCTTTGACCCGCGGCTCAAGCTGGTGCTGACCATCGTCTATATCGCGGTGCTGTTCGCCGCATCCAACCCCCTGGGCCTGGCCCTGTCGGTGGTCTTTCTGGCCGCCATGTACCTGGTGGCCCAGATCCCCCTCAAGATGATCGGGCGGAGCCTCAAACCCATCCTGCCCATCATCCTGTTCACCGCAGTGCTCAACGTGTTCTTTGTCAGTGGGGAGGGGGAGCCGCTGTTCCGCTGGGGCTTTGTGACCATCTACGCCGCCGGCGTCCGCTATGCCGTCGTGATGGCGGTGCGGGTGGCCGCCCTGATCGCGGGGACAAGCCTTTTGACCTATACCACCAGCCCCATCGTCCTGACCGACGCCATCGAGGCGCTGCTGCGCCCGCTGGCCCGGCTGCGCTTCCCGGTGCACGAGCTGGCCATGATGATGAGCATCGCCCTGCGGTTCATCCCCACCCTGATCGAGGAGACCGACAAGATCATGAACGCCCAGAAGGCCCGCGGCGCCATGCTGGACACCGGCAAGCTGACCGACCGGGTCAAGGCGCTGGTGCCGGTGCTGATCCCGCTGTTCATCTCGGCGTTCCGCCGTGCCGATGAGCTGGCCATGGCCATGGAGTGCCGGTGCTACCGGGGCGGCGAGGGCCGCACCCGGCTCAAGGTGCTGCGGTGCTGCGGCCAGGACTACATCGACCTGGCGTTCTGCATCGTGTGCTTCCTGGTCATCCTGTCCTCCCGCATGGTGTTCCCCAACTATTAAAGAGCTGCAATACGGGGCCCCGGGCCTGCCCGGCGGCCCTGTCGTTGTTCTTTTCCCATTTTCGCCAAAGAACCATGTTACATTGAAAGGAGCGCTGGTATGACCTGGCTGCTGACCCTGGCTTTTGACGGGACCGAATACTGCGGCTTTCAGGTGCAGCCCAACGGGCGCAGCGTGGCGGCCGCCTTCCAGGATGGACTGGAGGCGGTGATCGGCTGCCGGCCGGATATCAAGGGGTGCAGCCGCACCGACGCGGGGGTGCACGCTCTGGGTTTTGCCCTCAGCTTTGAGGCCGAACTGGCCATCCCGCCCCAGAAGCTGCCCCTGGCCCTGAACACCAAACTCCCCCGGGACATCCGGGTGCTGAAGGCCCGGCAGGTGCCCGACGGGTTCCATGCGCGGTATGTGGCCCACACCAAGACCTACCTCTACCGCATCCACAACAGCCCCATCGACTCCCCCTTTGAGGAGCGGTATTACTGCCGGATGCCCGGCCGCCTGGACGAGGAAAAAATGGCCCGGGCGGCGGCGCATTTTGTGGGGCGGCATGATTTCCTGGCCCTGTGCGCGGCCCACAGCTCGGCGGCGGCCCATGGGGATACCGTCCGCACCATCACCCGGTGCGATGTGTCCCGCCGGGGGGACACGGTGGAGATCACGGTGACGGCGGACGGCTACCTGTACAATATGGTGCGCATCCTGGCGGGCACCCTGTGTGAGGTGGGGGCGGGCCGGCTGGAGCCGGACGCAGTGCCCCGGATCCTGGCCAGCCGGGACCGCCGGCAGGCCGGGCCTACCCTGCCGGCCAAGGGGCTGTTTTTGCACCATGTAGACTACGGAAAGGAAGCAGAGGGATGAGAAAGACCGGCCGGAAGGCCCGCATGGAGGAGATGTCCGCGGGCCGGATCGAATATCTGGAGGCCGCCCGCCGCCGCGTGAACAACCGCCGGCTGCGGCGCACCGCGCTGCTGGTGGCAGTGGTGGCGGCGCTGGTCATCTACCTGACCGGGCTGGTCAACACCTCGGTGATGGTGCTGGAGGACCTGGCCGACTCGGTGCGCATCGCGCTGATGCCGGAGCAGGGCTTTCCCCAGCAGACGGGGGTGGGGAATGTCTACCAGGCCGAGAGCCTGGGGGGCAGCTTTGTGGTGCTGGGGGAGGACGGCTGCGCCGTCTTGGCCGACAGCGGCGGACGTCTGAACACCATCAGCACCGGCTATGCCCGGCCTGCCATCGCGGCGGGCAAAAACGGCTTTGTGCTGTACAACCGCTCGGGCAGCGAGCTGCGTGTGGAGAGCCGCACCCGGGAGATGTACACCCGCCAGACCGAGGGCAGCATCTTCCTGTGCGCGCTGAGCAACGGCGGAGAGCTGGCGGTGGCCACCGACGACGTGCGCAAGTTCGCGCTGCTGACCGTCTATGACTCCCACCGGGAGGAGCTGCTGACCTGGAGCCTGACCACCGCCGAGGGGGTGCCCATGCGGATGGACTTTTCCCCCGACGGCACCCAGCTGGCCATTGCGGCGGTGACCGCCCAGGAGGGCCAGATCATCTCCAACCTGTATCTGCTCAACCTGCGGGCAGGGGAACCCCAGCTGCTGGCCAGTGAGCCGGGCAGCACCCCTCTGGACCTGCAGTGGATGAGCAACGACAGACTGCTGGCCGTGTACGATACCCACGCGGCTCTCTTTGGCTCCAGCGGCGCGGTCCAGGCCCGACGGGAGTTCGGGGGCGCGGCGGTGGCCGGCGTGTCGGTGGGGCAGGGCGGGGCCGCCGTCCTGCTGGGCAGCGGCCAGCTGAGCACCACCGCCCTGGTGCTGGACGCCGGCCTGAACACCCGCTACGAGGGCCCTGTGCCCAGCGCCAACGACATTGTGTGGACGGCGGACGCCTTTTATCTTTTGTGCGACAGCTCGGTGGAATGCTTCTCCCTGGAGGGGGCGTACCAGTGGAGCATGCCTCTGGATGCCCGGCCCCAGGCCATGGTGGCGGGCAAAGGCGGGCTGTTCGTCCTGACCGAGAATATGGCCCGGCGGGTCACGCCCCCCGCCCAAGACCAGGAACAGGCCGGCAGTCTGCCCGCAGCGTAAAAAGTTTGGCACTCAGCCGGCCTGTCTGATAAGAATTTTGTCTATGTTCATGAATCCGTCATTTCTTTTTGATATTATTTGTACGGCGATCTGGATCGGCCTGACCATACACTATGCCCGCAAGGGGCTTTTGGCCGCCCTGGTGCAGATCGCCGGCAACCTGTTCAGCCTGGTCGGAGCACAGCAGCTGGCGGCCTGGGGCTCGGGGGAAGTGTTCGACCGCTTTTTTGCGGGCAGCTTCCGGGAGCGGATCGCCGCCAGCCTGGCAGCGGGCGGCGCCGCCGACCTGGACCGGATCGCCCAGCGGTATGCGGGCTTTCTGCCCGAGAGCATCCGCCGCCAGGTGGTGGAGGCCTGCCAGCGGGCGCTGGACGGCCTTCTGACCGACAACGTGCTGGTCATCGCGGACACCATCGTCCAGGACGTGGTGCGTCCGCTGCTGACGCCGGTGTTTTCGGTGGTGCTGTTCTTTCTGTGCTTCGCCGCCCTGCGTATGCTGATCAGCCTGCTGGTCACCGTGCTGGGACTGGTCAACCACCTGCCGGTGATCGGGGCGGTCAACCGGTGGCTGGGGGTCTCTGTGGGAGCCCTGGCAGGGGTGGCAGACCTGTTTTTGCTGCTGTGCGTGGTCTGGGCCCTGATGGTCATTACCGGGGGCAATCTGCCCGCCCTGAATGAGACCGCCCTGAGCGGCAGCTTTTATTATCAAATCTTCAGCCTCATCAACCCGTTTGTATAGCGCATGAAATAGAGAGTGGATTGGGCAAGGCTTTGCGATAGGAGGAAACGCCTATGGTTTGCGTTCGATGCAAAAAAAGACCGGCCATCATCTTCATCCAGCGGATGGAGAATGGCCAGATGAAGCAGGAGGGCTACTGCCTGCACTGCGCCCGTGAAATGCACATCAAGCCCGTGGAGGACCTGATGAAGCAGTTCGGTATGTCCGAACAGGATATGGACAATATGGAAGACCGGATGGATTCCATGATGGAGGAGATGGGGGACGGCGCCAACCCCCTGGCCATGATGATGGGGATGCAGCAGGACGGCGGCGATGACGGCGGGGAGGATACCGACGGCTTTACCCCGGGCGGCAACGCCACCTTCCCGCTGAGCATCAACAGCCAGGAGGGCAGCCAGGGCGGCCAGGGCCCCAAAAACGGCAAGGGGGGCAAAAAGCCGCCCCGCCGCAAATACCTGGACACCTACTGTGAGAACCTGGTGGCCAAGGCCCGCGCCGGCAAGCTGGACAACATCGTGGGCCGGGACCGGGAGATCTACCGCACCATCCAGATCCTGTCCCGGCGTCAGAAGAACAACCCCTGCCTGATCGGCGAGGCCGGCGTGGGCAAGACCGCCATTGCCGAGGGCATCGCCGAGCGGATCGCCGCCGGGCAGGTGCCGGCCCAGCTGAAGGACAAGGAAATCTATCTGCTGGACCTGACCGCCCTGGTGGCGGGCACCCAGTTCCGCGGCCAGTTTGAGCAGCGGGTCAAGGGCCTGCTGAACGAGGTCCGCCAGGCGGGCAACGTGATTCTGTTCATTGATGAGATCCACACCATCACCGCCGCCGGCGAGAGCGAGGGCGCCATGAACGCGGGCAATATCCTCAAGCCCGCCCTTTCCCGCGGGGAGATCCAGGTCATCGGCGCCACCACCTTTGCGGAGTACCGCAAGTATATCGAAAAGGACCAGGCCCTGGAGCGCCGGTTCCAGCCGGTGCGGGTGGAGGAGCCCAGCATTTCGGATACCATCGCCGTGATGAACGGCATCAAGCGCTACTACGAGGCGTACCACCATGTCCAGGTGCCGCCCGCCGTGGTCAGCGCCGCCGTCACCCTGTCGGAGCGGTACATCACCGACCGCTACCTGCCCGACAAGGCCATCGACCTGCTGGACGAGGCCTGCGCCAGCTGCAACCTGGCCCACCCCGAGATCTCGGCCTACCTGGAGGCCCGGAAAGAGCTGGACGCCCTCAAGCAGGAGGAGACCGAGATGGAATCCGCCAGCACCAACGAGGCCATCGACTACGAGGCGGTGGCCGAGCGCAAGACCCGCATCGCCCAGCTGGAGGCCGAGGTGCCCGCCAAACAGGCGGCTGCCAGCGAGATCCAGGTGTCGATGGACGACCTGGCCCGGGTGATCGAGTTATGGACCGGTATTCCGGCGGTCAAGATCCGGGAGACGGAGTACGTCCGCCTGGCCGGCCTGGAGGGTGAGCTGAAAAAGAAGATCATCGGCCAGGACGAGGCGGTGCACCTGGTGGCCCAGGCGGTCAAGCGCAGCCGCGCCGACCTGGCGGGCCGCCGCCGTCCGGCCAGCTTCATCTTTGTGGGTCCCACCGGCGTGGGCAAGACCGAGCTGGTCAAGCAGCTGGCCAGCCAGCTGTTCTCGGGTCCCGATCCCCTGATCCGGCTGGACATGAGCGAATATATGGAGAAATACGCCGTCTCCCGGATGATCGGGTCGCCTCCGGGCTATGTGGGCTATGAGGAGGCCGGCCAGCTGACCGAGAAGGTCCGCCGCCGCCCCTACAGCGTGGTGCTGTTCGACGAGATCGAAAAGGCCCACCCCGACGTGCTGAACATCCTGCTGCAGATCCTGGACGAGGGCAAGATCAACGACGCCCAGGGCCGCACAGTGGACTTTTCCAACACGGTCATCTGCATGACCTCCAACGCCGGCTCCTCCGAGCACGGCACCGGGAGTCTGGGCTTCAACAAGAGCGCCGAGCAGATGAACGAGGATAAGACCATGAAGGCCCTGAGCAGCTTCCTGCGGCCCGAATTCCTGGGCCGTGTGGATGAGATCGTGGTGTTCAAACCCCTCGGCGGCGAGGTGCTGGAGAAGATCGCGGCCCTGATGCTGGAGGAATACCGCGCCGGCATGGAGGCCAAGGGCATCGCTTACAGCTACACCCCCGAGGCCCTCAAGGCTCTGGTGGCCCAGTGCCAGGGCGGCAAGTTTGGCGCCCGCGACCTGCGGCGGATCATCCGCAAACAGGTGGAGGACCCCGCCGCCAGCCGCATCATCGACGGGGAGCTGGCCATGGGCGGCAGCCTGACGGTGGATGCCGAGGCGGGCAGCGTGGTGCTGCGCACCTGAGAGCGCGCTCCAAAGCCCCCTGCCCGCCCGCTTGAGCAAACTGTGAAATCTGAGCCGGGGGATGGGCTTTCATTGCAATTCGCAGGCCGGATGTTGTATACTGGGGAGGACCGAAAGCAGATGACAGAGGGGCCTATGGCCCATGGAGGCTGGAACCATGCTTACCATCACCGTAGCGCAGGACGGCAGCGGCAACTTTGCCAGCATCAGCGAAGCTGTTATGGCAGTGCCTTATGATATCCCTGCCCGGATCCTGATCGGCCCGGGCACCTACCGGGAAAAACTTGTATGCGAAAAACAGCAGATCACCCTGAAGGGGGCGGGGATGGAACAGACCCGCCTGGTGTGGAACGACGGCGGCAAGCTGCCCCACAAGGACGGCCGCCCCACCCATACCTTCCGCAGCTGGACCGCATTTTTCAGCGGGGACGATCTGACGGTAGAGGATATGACCATCCAGAACGACGCCGGTCCCGGGGCCCAGGTAGGCCAGGCCATTGCGGCCTATGTGGACAGCCGGCGGGCGGCTTTCCGCCATGTGCGGCTGCTGGGCAACCAGGATACCCTGTTCTGTGCGCCCCTGCCCGAGAAAGAGCGGGAGAAGGACGGCTTTTTGGGGCCCCGGGTGTTTGCGCCGCGGCGGCCCAGCGCCCAGTATTACCAGGGGTGCGTCATCGAAGGGGACATCGACTTCATCTTTGGCGGGGGCGATGCTCTGTTTGAACAATGCGTGGTGCGCTCGGTGGACAACGGACCCGGCCGGGAAGGCCGCGGCTATGTCACCGCTCCGTCCACCCCGCCGGATGGGCTGGGGTTCGTATTTTGGGACTGCGACTTTGTGTCGGACTGTCCCGCCGGCTCGGTGTATCTGGGCCGCCCCTGGCGTCCCACCGGCAAGACCGCGGTACTGGAGTGCCGGCTGGGCCAGCACATTGCGCCGGAGGGCTTCTGCCCCTGGAACAACCGCTCGGACTGGGACAAAGCCTTCTTTGCAGAGGAGGGCAACACCGGCCCCGGCGCCAAAGAGCGGCAGGGGGGTCTGGTAAAGATGCTGTCCGCCCGGGAGGCGGGAGAAGTGCTGATCCAGGCCCGCAAACGGTGCCGCCCCGAATGAAAGGAACAGGGATCGGAAAGGAAGGGACAGGCCGATGCAGCGTCTGCCGGATTGGCTCAAATGGCTGGTAGTGGTACTGGCACTGGTGGTGCTGGGCGCTCTGATGCTGGCGGTGGATGACCGGGCTTCCCGGGTGGATATGCCCGACCCGGACGATACCTTCGGCATCTACCAGAGCAGCAGCGTACCTGCATAAAAACGGAAAAATAAAAGGGCCTGCCGGAGAAGGCAGGCCCTTTGCTTGTTCAGGTGGTCTCGGGGACGGGGGGCGGACTCATGATGAACCAGAAAACGGTGCCCTTGCCCAGGGTGCTCTGCACCCCGAAGCGGAAGCCGTGCTGCTGGAAGATGGCCTTGGTGATGGAGAGCCCCAGGCCGGTGCCGGCCTTGCCGGCGTCCGAGCGGGAACGGTAGTACCGCTCGAAAATGTAGGGCAGGTCCTCGGCGGAGATGCCGGGGCCGTGGTCCTCCACTTCCACCCGGACCCCGGCCGTACAGCGCACCGCCCGCAGGATGAACACCCCGTCGGGGCCGATGTGATGCATGGCGTTGCCCAGCAGGTTGTGCAGCGCCCGCTCGATCATGGCGGGGTCGGCCCAGACGTCCAGCGGCTCGTCGGGCAGTTCCAGACGCAGGGCCCAGCCGTTCTGGCGGCAGACTGCTTCGTACCGCTCGCTGACCTCGTCGCACAGCTGGCCCATGTCAAAGCGGACCGGCTCGCACTTTTCGGCGCCGCTGGTGACTTTGCTCAATTCCATCACGCTGGAGACCAGGGCGGTCAGCCGGTCGGTCTCGTCCACGATGATGTTCAGCTGCTCGTCCCGGTGGGCCTTGTCGTCCCCGGTGATGTCACGGACCGTCTCGGCATACCCCTTGATGAGGGTGAGGGGGGTGCGCAGGTCGTGGGAAACGTTGGCCAGCAGGTCGCGCTGCATCTGCGCCGAACGCTGGACCTCCCGGGCCATGTGGTTGAAGTCTTCGGCCAGGGTGCCCAGCTCGTCCCGGCGGTTGGCGTCCAGATGCACCGAGTAGTTGCCGCCGGCCATCTGGCGGGCCGCTGCCGAGAGTTCCCGCAGGGGCCGGGTGAACCACTGGCTGAACAGCCAGGCCGCCGCCAGGGCGAAGGCGAACACCAGCACGGCAATGAGGGGCAGCATATCGCTGAGCACCTGCCCGGCCTCAGCCACATGGACCAGACTGGTGGAGACCAGCACCGAATAGGAGCCGTCGCCGCTCATCCGGCCCACCACCACCTGGGAAGAACCGCCGCTGGTGTTCAGTACCTGGGTCCAGCTGCCGTTGATCCGGCAGGCCCGGCGCATCTCGATGACGGTGGATTTGTCCCAGGAGAAAGCGTTGTCGTCGGAGCGGGTGGTCAGGGTGCTGTTGTGGAGCAGGCAGGGGTAGAGGTTCTCGATGGTGATGATGCTGCGCAGGGTGGAGTCGGAGATGTCCACGCAGAAGTTGGTCAGCTGGGTGTTGGCCGAAAGCAGCTCGTACAGCCGGGTGCGGAAGGTGTTGTCCACCGCCAGGATGCCGAAATCCCAGCTGGAAATGATATCGCCCTGGTTCTGGGTGGCGTCGATCAGGTTGACGATCTCGTCCGCCTGGCTGGTCAGCTGGGCTTCGATCCGCTGGTTATACAGCGGCTCCAGCAGCTGGGTGGAAAGGAACCAGTACAGCCCCAGCAAAAACAGGCAGATGAAGGTGAGGAACAGCATCAGCTGGGCGCGGATGCCGGGGGATGGGTGCTGCTGTCCCGCAGGGGGCGCGGGGATGTGACAGGGCCACTTCATACGGTACACCGGTTACCGGCGGGCGTCGGGGTCAAACTTGTAGCCGATGCCCCACACGGTGACGATATAGCTGCGGCAGGCCCCCAGATGGCCGCGCAGCATCTTGACGTGGGTGTCCACGGTGCGGTCCTCGCCGAAGTAGTCGTAGTTCCACACCTTTTGCAGGATCTTTTCGCGGGACAGGGCGATCCCCTTGTTGGAAGCCAGGAACACCAGCAGGTCGAACTCCTTGGGGGTCAGGCTGACCTCCTCGCCCCCCACCTTGACGGTGTGGCTGGCGGTGTCGATGGACAGCTCCCCAAAGGTCATGATGCTGGCGGCCGTTTCGGGGTGGGAGAGGGTGCGGTTGAGCACCGCGCGCACCCGGGCCACCAGTTCCCGCGGGGAGAAGGGCTTGACCACATAGTCATCGGCGCCGCCCTCCAGGCCGGCCAGCTTGTCGTATTCCTCGCCGCGGGCGGTCAGGATGATGACGGGGGTGTTGATGTGGCGGCTGCGCATCTCCCGCAGGCAGGTCATGCCGTCCATAAAGGGCATCATGAGGTCCAGGATCACAAGATCGTAGCTGGCGCTGGTCACCTGGGCCAGGGCTGCGGAACCGTCGGCGGCCTCCTCACAGGTGTAGCCTGCGTATTGCAGATGCTCCCGGATCAATTCCCGGATGCGGGGTTCGTCATCGACGATCAATATTTTTGCCATGGGACGGTTGTCCTCCATTTCTTCGATTTACAGGGCATGGCCCTGGATTTTCACATTTCATTACCATAATAATACGGAAAATGTGAAGAAGTGTGAACTTTGGGTGAATCCTTTGGAAAAGATGCATCCCACACCCATTGTATCACAGTCTGCCGGCCCGGTGCAATCCAAAACCGGCCCGGCTCTTGCATTCGCCCCACAGGATGCTGTATACTGGGGGCGCACGCCCAACCACTGGATGAGAGAAAAGGAAAAGACTCCATGCGTTTTGGACTGACAGAATTTTTGCTGGTGCTGCTGATCGCAGTGCTGGCCTTTGGACCCCGTGTGTCGGCCTGGATGAACCGCTGGTCCCGCCAGGCCAGGGCCACCCGGGCCGAGGACGCCCGCCGCCGTGCCGCCTGGGAGGCGGAGCGCCGGGCCCGGCGGGACTTTATCCTGCACCGGTTTCAGATCGCGGCGGCGGTGCTGGCCATCCTGACGGCTGCCGCCCTGGTCTATACGTTGGGGTTCCGCCCCATCGAAGCTGAACCGCAGAGCTACACCCTGCCGGCCGCCGCCGCGCCTGCGGGCGGGCAATCCATTTCGGACACCGCCGCCCTGGCCGTGGAGGGCTACCAGCCCCCCGACTGCATCCAGGTGCGGGACGGCTGGATCTATCTGGCGGCCCGGCCGGCAGAGGGAGAGGGCAGCGCCCTGCTGCGGATGCGGGAGGACGGCAGCGGCCTGATGACGGTGCTGACCGAGGAAGGCCGGATCACCGCCTTTGCCTTTGACCCGGCGGGCGACATTTGGTACACTGTCCTGACCGGGGAGGGCGGGGCCCTCTGCCGCGCCTCCCACGACGGCTGGGGCGCCACCGCCGAACAGGTCGTCACCCAGATCGACGGCAGGCGTTTGACCTATCCCGCCGCGGTGGCCGCCGGCCCCGACGGCCAGATCTATTTTACCCAGGCGGCGGACTTTGGCCCTCAGGCCGGCAGCCTGGACGAGGCCCTGCGGTCCGAGCTGATCGGCCACACCGCCACCGGCTGGGTCTATGCCTATGACCCCGCAGGCCGCGCCGTGCGGCGGGTGATGGGAGGCATCGCCGGAGCAGCGGGCCTGGCCCTCTCCCCTGACGGCGAGACCCTGTATGTCTCCGACCTGGGCAGCCGCTGCATCTGGGCGGTGGACGCCGCGGGCCGGGAGCTCACCGCCGGCGGCAAGGGATGCCGTCTGTTTGCGGGGGACTTGCCGGGCTATCCCACCGCTCTGGCGGTGGATGCGGACGGCAGCGTCTATGTGACCTATCCCTGGGCCGCCGCCCGCTGGCTGGAGGACCGGGCCGCAGATCCCGGCATCCGGGGCATTGCGGCACGGCTGCCCCGGAGCGTCCAGCGCAGCCTGTTTGCCGCCTGCCCGGCCGCCGCCCAGAGTTTCCGCCCCGACGGCAGCCTGGAGGCGGACTACGCCGCCGATGCCGTTGCCAGCGGGGCGCTGGCTCCCAGCGGCAACCGGCTCTATCTGCCCGGGGCGGAGGGCGGCGTATGCTATTTCCGCTTGTAAAAGCCGGGGCCGGAACCGCCCCGGGATGGTTTTGTTGGGAAAGAGGCGTTTTGCGATGACCGAACAAGAAAAGACCGAGATCACCCGCCAGGCCCGTCAGGCCGTGGAGGAACTGCTGGCTGTGGCCGGCCTCCAGGCAGGGGACGTGTTTGTGGTGGGCTGCTCCTCCAGCGAGATCGTGGGGGGCCACATCGGCAAGGACAGCAGCATGGAGGCCGCCGGCGCAGTCTACGAGGGGATCGCCCCGGTGCTGGCCCGGCAGGGCATCTGGCTGGCAGCCCAGTGCTGCGAGCACCTGAACCGCGCCCTGATCCTGGAGCGGGAGGCCGCCCGGGCCTATGGCTGGGAGGAAGTATGCGTGGTGCCCCGTCCCCATGCGGGGGGCAGCTGGGCCACCACCTGCTGGAAGCGGTTTGCGCACCCGGTGGCGGTGGAGGAGATCCGGGCCCACGCCGGGCTGGATATCGGGGGCACCCTGATCGGGATGCACCTGCGGGCCGTGGCGGTGCCGGTGCGGCTGAGTCTGGACCACATCGGCAAGGCGCTGCTGCTCTGTGCCCGCACCCGCCCCAAGCTGATCGGCGGGGAACGGGCCAAATACACAGAGGAGGATTGAGGACAGGTATGACAGAACGGAATCTGGAACAGATGGAGCAGGCGGTGGCGGAGATCCGCCGCAAAATGGCAGACGCGGCCCGCGAGGCCGGGCGGGACCCCGCCGGTGTCCAACTGTGCGCGGCTTGCAAGACCCACACGCCCCAGACCATTGCCCTGAGCGCCCGGCTGCCCATCGACCTGTTTGGGGAGAACCATGTGCAGGAGCTGTGCGCCAACAGCGACGCCGGGGCCTACTGCGGCAAGCCCGTCCATTTCATTGGCCACCTGCAAACCAACAAGATCCGGAAAGTGCTGGGCCGGGCTGCCGTGATCCAGAGCGTGGACAGCCCCCGGCTGGTGGCCGCCCTGGAAAAAGAAGCGTCCAAAATGGATATCGTTCAGGATATTCTACTGGAAGTCAATATTGGTGAGGAGGCCAGCAAGACCGGCGTCTCCCCGGAAGAACTGTGGGCGCTGCTGGATCTTGCGGCGGCCCAGCCCCATCTGCGGGTGAGAGGGCTGATGGCCATTCCCCCGGTGAATGAGGATGACGCCCAAAACCGGGCCTTGCTGGGACAGGTGTACAAGCTGTTCGTCCGGGCGGGGGAGCGCGGCTACGACAACGTCCGGATGGAGATCCTCTCGATGGGGATGAGCGGCGACTTTGAGAACGCCATCCGGGAAGGCGCCACCCTGGTGCGGATCGGCACCGCCATCTATGGCGCCCGGGATTACGGCCCCAAAGCCTGAGCGGGCCAAAATACGACAACGATTTGGAAAAACAACAGGAGAATCAACATGGTGGATTTGAACGACGTCGAAAAGCCGAAGTATCAGGACCCCAACGCCCGCCATACCTCGGCCCTCGACCTGCTGCGGCGGTTCTGGCCGTATGAGCGGAAATACTGGCAGACCATGGTCTTTGACCTGTTCTGCGCGGCCCTGACCTGCATCTGCGACCTGGTGCTGCCGCTGATCCTGCGGTATATCACCAACACCGCGGTCAACGATCTGGCCGCCCTGACCATCGGCATCGTGCTCAAGCTGGGGCTGCTCTATTTCGTGCTGCGGATCATCGACGGCCTGGCGGCCTATTATATGTCGGATATGGGCCACGTCATGGGGGTGTATATCGAGACGGATATGCGCCGGGACGCCTTTGCCCATCTGCAGCGGCTGAGCGTGGCCTACTACTCCAACAACAAGATCGGCCAGATCATGGGCCGGATCACCAACGACCTGTTCGATGTGACCGAGTTTGCCCATCACTGTCCCGAAGAATTTTTCATTGCAGCTGTCAAGATCCTGGCCAGCTTCCTGATCTTGTGCCGGTACAGCATCGGCCTGACGGTGCTGCTGTTCCTGTGCGTGCCCCTGATGGGGGTGGTGTCAGTCAAGCTGAACTCGAAGCTGCGGGCCACCCAGCGGGCCCAGCGGGTGCAGGTGGGCGAGCTGAACGCCCAGATCGAGGAGAGCCTGCTGGGCGAGCGGGTGGTCAAGGCCTTCTGCGCCGAAAAGACCGAGAACGAAAAGTTCGAGGTGGGCAACGGCACCTTCCAGCGGCTCAAGAAAAACAGTTATAAGGTGATGGCGGCCTTCCAGACCTCCACCCGGATGTTCGACGGCCTGATGTACCTGGTCACCATCCTGGGAGGCGGCATCTTTGTGGTGCAGGGATGGATCCTGCCCGGCGACCTGGTGGCCTACTCGCTGTATGTGTCCACCCTGATCGCCACCATCCGGCGGATCGTGGAGTTTGCCGAGCAGTTCCAGCGCGGCATGACCGGCATCGAGCGGTTCTTTGAGATCCTGGATACCCCCATAGACATCCAGGATGCCCCCGACGCGGTGCCTCTCAAGCCGGGGCCCGGGGATATCCAGCTGGAGCACGTCAGCTTTGAGTATCCCGACGACCACAACAAGGTCCTGCGGGACGTGAACATCCACATCCCTGCGGGCCAGCGTCTTGCCCTGGTGGGGCCGTCGGGGGGCGGCAAGACCACCCTGTGCAACCTGATCCCCCGGTTCTACGATGTGACCGCCGGCCGCATCTACATCGACGGCCAGGACATCCGCAAGGTGACGCTCGAAAGCCTGCGCGCGTCCATCGGCATCGTGCAGCAGGACGTGTACCTGTTCAGCGGCACAGTGGCCGAGAACATCGCCTACGGCAAACCGGGAGCCACCCGTGAGGAGATCGCCGCCGCGGCCCGCCTGGCCGGCGCCGAAAAATTCATCCTGGCCCTCAAGGACGGCTATGACACCTATGTGGGTGAACGGGGCGTCAAGTTGTCAGGCGGCCAGAAACAGCGGCTGTCCATTGCCCGGGTCTTTTTGAAGAACCCGCCCATCCTGATCCTGGACGAGGCCACCAGCGCGCTGGACAACGAGAGCGAGATCCTGGTAGGCCAGAGCCTGGAGAAACTGGCCCATGGCCGCACCACCCTGACCATCGCCCACCGGCTGACCACCATCAAGGATTACGACCGCATCCTGGTGCTGGGAGCTGAGGGCATCCTGGAGGATGGCACCCATCAGGAACTGCTGGACAAGCAGGGGATCTACTACCGCCTGTGGAACCAGCTGCCCGGCGATGAGATGCTGTGGTAAGGTGAATGTAAAAATATTTTTACCATCTCCCTGTGTGAACTGAATAAAGCGTCCCCAAAGCGCACGCGAAAGCGTGCGCTTTTCGTTTGCCCCAAACTCCTCCTGCCTCAAAGTTAGAGATTTCAAACTAAAGAAAATAAAGAAAAAATGGGAAATTTTGAAATTGGGTCTTGAC
>MHCFR04200__coassemble_481_pt1 | contig 23159 bp, 19 predicted proteins | sample MHCFR04200__metabat2_high_PE_011 | metagenome-assembled genome bin MHCFR04200
GCCGCACTCGTCCAGCAGGATACGCATCATCTCATGGATGGCCAGGGTGGGGTGGGTGTCGTTCAGCTGGATGGCCACCATGTCGGGCAGGTTCTCCAGGGTGCCGTAGGTGGACAGGTGGTTCTGGACGATGTCGCCCACCGAAGCGGCGGACAGGAAATACTGCTGGCGCAGCCGCAGGATCTTGCCCTCCACGTGGTTGTCGTTGGGGTACAGCACCTTGGAGATCAGCTCGGCCGAAGCGCTCTTGCTCATGGCGGTGCTGTAATTGCCCAGAGAGAAGCTGGACATATCGAAGTCGGGGGCCTTGGCCTGCCACAGGCGCAGCTTGGCCACGCCGGCTCCGTCGTAGCCCTGGACGTACATATCCGAGGGCACGGCCATGACGCTGTTGTAGTTCAGATGCTGCACATAGTGGAAACCGTGGTCCCAATTCTCGCGGATCTCGCCGTCAAAGCGCACCTCGATGGCCTGCTCGGGGTGGCTCTTGAGCCAGACCTGGCCGCCGGGCAGCCAGTTGTCGGCCCGCTCCTGCTGCCAGCCGTCCACGATCTTCTGCTTGAAGATGCCGTACTCATACAGGATGGAATAGCCGGTGCCGCCGATGCAGGTGGTGGCCATGCCGTCCAGGTAGCAGGCAGCCAGACGGCCCAGGCCGCCGTTGCCCAGACCAGCGTCGGGCTCTTCCTCATAGATGGTGTCCACGTTGATGTCGGCGGCAGCCAGGGCATCCTTGCACACCTGGTCCAGGCCCAGGTTCATCAGGCTGACCTTCAGGCTGCGGCCCATCAGAAATTCCATGCACAGGTAATACACCTGCTTGGAACCGGTGCCGATCACCTTCGACTGGAACTTCTTGTAGTTGTCGCTCATCATCTGGCGGCAGATCAGGGCCAGGGCCCGGTAGATCTGCTGGTTGGACGCCACCGAAAGATCGACGCCGTACTCGCTGGTGAGCTTGTTCTGCAGAAGGGTAGAGAATTCCTTGGTTGTCATACGTTCAATCTCCTGTCCAATATGGGTTGCGCAGCAAGGTTTGCAAAATGTGGGGCGGCAGCGCGGGGCATCGGCCCCCGCCGCCGGCTGCTTGCCCGGATAAAAAACGGCGGAAACGTCGCGGTAACTCCTCATACTGTATCCGCGTTCATAACACAACAAAGTTATTATAATCGGTTCCACGCGGGATTGCAAGGAAGTGAGCCCATTTTTTCCGTATCCTCTATATTTTGATGGAAAAGTTTGTGCTGAAAGTGCACTAATTTCAAATTTGCTCTTTCTCTTAAGGCCCGATTATATTATAATAGGGTCAAATGGAACGCCGTCCACACCGCCGTCCGGCCCCTGTTTTTGGGGGAAACTCGGGGAGAAATGCGGGGGGAAATGTCTGCGCCTGCATCCTGTATGAACAGGAGCGGGGAGTTTGCCCCCTCTGCACCGCCGTTTTCGGGGGCGGACAGGCGGAAAGACGACAGGAAAGCGAGGCTGGCAGCTATGGTCAACAAAGTGCGGGTCAACATTGCGGGGGCGCAGTACGCCTTCGCCACCACCGATTCAGAAAAATACATCACCTCCCTGGCCGACAAGCTGGACCGGGACATCGGCAAGCTGATGGAGGCAAACCCCAGCCTGCCGGTGACCAAGGCCGCGGTGTTCTGCGCCATGGACTACCTGGACGAATACCAGAAGAGCACCGGCAGCGCCGAAAATATGCGCAGCCAGATCCAGGATTACATCGCGGACGCAGCCCGGGCCCGCACGGCAGAGGACAAGCTGCGGGCCGAGAACGAGGCCCTGCGCCGGGAAGCCGCCGCCCTGCGGGAACAGCTGGACAAGCTGCGCCGCCACAAGGAAAAGGAAGAGAAGGAGAAAGAGCAGGAGCAGGCCGAAGGCTGACAGGCCCCTGCGGTTGGAAGGAGAGCTATGGCACAGATCGAGATCCTTGCCCCGGTGGGCAGCGAAGAAATGCTCCGTGCGGCTGTATACAGCGGCGCGGACGCGGTGTATTTGGGGTTCGCGGGGTTCAATGCCCGCAGCGGCGCCGGCAATTTTGACGCCGCCAGCCTGTGTGAGGCGGTGCGCTTCTGCCATGGGCGGGGAGTGAGGGTCCATGTGGCCATGAACACCACCGTGTATGCCGGCGAGCTGGAGGCTTTGGCCGGCGCGGTGCGGGCCGTGGCGGCCAGCGGCGCGGATGCGGTGATCTGCCAGGACCTGGCGGTGGCCCGGCTGTGCAGGGAGATCGCGCCTCAGCTGCCCCGGCACGCTTCCACCCAGATGAGCGTCCATACCCTGGAAGGGGCGCTGGAGATGGCCCGGCTGGGTTTTACCCGCGTCATCCTGGCCCGGGAACTGAGCCTGGAGGAGATCCGGCAGATCACGGCCCGCTGCGGCATCGAGACCGAGTGCTTTGTCCATGGGGCCCTGTGCATGAGCATGAGCGGCCAATGCTATATGTCCGCTTTCCTGGGCGGACGCAGCGGCAACCGCGGCTCCTGTGCGGGGCCCTGCCGGCTGCCCTTTGACGCCAGCCCCCTGCCCGAAGGCCGGCCCGGCACCGCCTGCCACCTGTCCCTCAAGGACAACTCGGTGATCGACCGGCTGGACCAGCTGCAGGCGGCGGGGGTGGCGTCGGCCAAGATCGAGGGCCGGCTGCGCACCCCCGAATATGTGGCGGCGGCGGTCAACGCCTGCCTGGCCGGGCGGGAGGGCCGGGCCTATGACCGGGCCCTGCTGCAGGACGTGTTCAGCCGGTCGGGGTTCACCTCGGGGTATCTGGACGGAAAAATCGACGGCACCATGTTTGGGACTCGCAGCGAGGCGGACGCCCGGCAGACCCGCCGCGCCCTGCCCGCCCTGCGGGAACTGTACCGGCGGGAGCGGTCCCGTGTACCGGTGGATTTCAGGCTGGAAGTGGAGGCCGGGGGTGAAAAGCTCACGGCCTCCGACCGGGAGGGCAACCGCGCCATCGTCTACAGAGATACCCAGCCCCAGCCCGCCCGTACCGACCCCGCCGAGGGTCTGCACCGCAGCCTGGCCAAGACCGGCGGCACGCCCTTTGCGGCCGGGTCCATCGAGATCCGGATGGAAGATGGTCCCTGGTATCTGCCGGGCAGCGCCGTCAATGAGCTGCGCCGCGAGGCCCTGGATGCCCTGCTGGAAAAGCGGTCGGCGGTGCGGCCCTGGCCGGTGCAGCCGGTCCAGATGCCGGCCCTGGTCCGGCGCAGCGCCCCGGCCCGGCCCCAGCTGTGGGCCCGGTTTGAGGAGTGGGCCCAGGTGCCCCCCGAAGCGCTGGCCCAGGACGGACCCGTCCGGCTCATCCTGCCCATCGCCCAGGCGGACCAGGTGCCCGGGGAGTGGCGGTCCAGGACCATCCTGGAGCTGCCCCGGGCCATGTTCGGCGCCCTGGAACAGGATACCCTGCGCCGGGTGCAGCAGGCGGCAGGGCAGGGCTTTGCGGGGTTTGAGGCCAACAACATCGCCCACCTGGGCATCTGCCGGGGACTGTCGCTCACCGGAGGGATCGGCCTCAACCTGACCAACCCTCTGGCGGCCCAGGCTTATGCCGATTTGGGGCTGGAGGCCATGCTGGTGCTGCCCGAAGTCCGGGACAGCGAGATCGCCTGCATCGCCCCCCTTCGGCAGGGCGTGCCGGTGCCCACCGGGGCCCTGATCTATGGCCATATGCCCCTGATGCTCACCCGGGCCTGCCCCTTGCAGAACGTCCGGGACTGCGCCCACTGCGACAGGCAGGGGGTGCTCACCGACCGCAAGGCCAGGAAATTCCCGGTGCGGTGCACAGGCGGGGTGCGTACCATCTATAATCCCGTGCCCCTCTACATGGCGGACAAGCCCGGAGCCCTGGCGGTGGACTACGGGGTGGCTTACTTCACCCTGGAAAGCCGGGAGGAGGCCGCCCGGGTGCTGGCCCGGATCGTCCGGGGAGAGCCCTTTGACGGGGAGTTCACCAGAGGGCTGTATTATAAAGGTACGGTGTGAGCCGTTCCGGGTCCGCGGTGCACCTGCCGGCGGCCCTTTCGAATAAGATGAAAGAGACAAGAGAAAAGGATTGTACTGATATGCAGCAGATCATGGTAAAATATAAGGTACTGGACCCGCGGGCCCATGTGCCGGCCTACGCCACCGAGGGTGCGGCAGCCGCCGACCTGTGCGCGGTGCTGGATGCGCCCCTCACTCTGGCCCCCATGCAGCGGGCGCTGGTGCCCACCGGCCTTGCCATCGAACTGCCGGGGCCCGGGACGGTGGCCCTGGTCTATGCCCGCAGCGGCCTATCCATCAAGCATGGGCTGTGCATGGCCAACGGGGTCGGGGTGATCGACAGCGACTACCGGGGAGAACTGCGGGTGCCCATGATCAATCTGGGGACCGAAAGCTACACCATCCAGCCGGGGGAGCGGGTGGCGCAGCTGTGCATCGCCCCGGTGTACACGGCGGCCTTTGTGCCCGCCCAGACCCTGGGGAATACCGCCCGGGGCCAGGGCGGCTTTGGCTCGACCGGTAAGTGAGGGGGCTGCGCTGTGAAACTGATCTTGGCTTCCGGCAGCCCCCGCCGCAGGGAACTGCTCGGACTGTATACTGCGGAATTTGAAGTCTGTCCCAGCGCGTTTGACGAGCGGGCGGTGCACGCCGACACCCCGGCGGCCCTGGCAGGAGCCCTGGCCCGGGGCAAGTGCCTGGCGGTGGCTGCCCAGCATCCCGGGCGCCTGGTGCTGGGCAGCGATACGGTGGTGGAGCTGGAAGGCCGGGTATTCGGCAAGCCGGCCGACGCCGCCGACGCGGCCCGGATGCTGCGGGCCCTGTCCGGGCGCACCCATCTGGTGCACACCGGGGTGTGGGTGTCGGACGGCGAGCGGGACGAAGGCTTTGTGGACAGCTGCAAGGTGACCTTTTTCCCCATCCCGGAGGAGGAGATCCAGCGCAGCATCGCCAGCGGCGAACCCTTCGACAAGGCGGGAGCCTATGGCATCCAGGGCAGCGCCGCCCTCTGGCTGGACCGGCTGGAAGGGGATTATTACACCATCATGGGGCTGCCGGTCAGCCGCACCGTGCGGCTGCTGCACCGGTTTGGAGGCTAAAAGGGGCGCCCCAAAGATGAAAAAAGGGGGAAAAATTGCCAAAGGACTTGTGAAAACGGGGCTTTGTGACTATAATAATGAAAGGACTGGCTGTGCCCGGCACACGGGTGGCCGTCTGCAAGATGCATTTTCTGCCCGGGCTGGCCGGTGGGGCCGGGCCGGGTACCGAGATAGGGGTGGGCAGGATCGCGGGTCCGCCCTGTATGCGCGTGGCTGATTGGAGTTTAGGAGTTTAAAGGAGCTGGCTTAGCTATGAATTTTCTGTCGAAGGACATCGGGATCGACCTGGGCACCGCCAACACCCTGGTCTACATGAAGGGCAAGGGCATCATCATGCGGGAACCGTCGGTGGTGGCGGTGGACACCCGCAACGACGAAGTGCGCTGTGTGGGCGCCGAGGCCAAGGCGGTCATCGGCCGCACCCCCGGCAGCATCGTGGCGGTGCGCCCTCTGAAGGATGGCGTGATCGCTGATTTTGATATCACCGCCAATATGCTGGAGAATTTCCTCAAGAAGGCCTGCGGCAACAGCCTGTTTGCCCGGCCCCGGGTGGTCATCTGCATCCCCTCGGGCGTCACCGAAGTGGAGCGCCGCGCCGTCCGTGAGGCTACCCTCAAGGCGGGGGCACGCCAGGTGTCGGTGATCGAGGAGCCCATGGCCGCCGCCATCGGCGCAGGTCTGCCCATCAGCGAGCCCACCGGCAGCATGATCGTGGACATCGGCGGCGGCACCGCTGAGATCGCGGTCATTTCCCTGGGCGGCATCGTGGCATCCCGCAGCGTGCGGATGGCCGGCGATATGTTTGACCAGGCCATCATCGCGTTCATCAAGCGCAAATACAACCTGCTGATCGGCGAGCGCACCGCCGAGCAGATCAAGATCGATATCGGCTCCGCCTACAAGCTGGAGGAGGAGCTGACCATGGAGATCAAGGGCCGCAACCTGGTGGACGGCCTGCCCAAGAATGTGGTGGTCCACTCGGAGGACGTCCGCGAGGCGCTGCTGGAGTGCCTGGTCAAGATCACCGACGCCATCAAGGAGACGCTGGAGCGCACGCCCCCGGAACTGAGCGCCGACATCATCGACCGGGGCATCACCCTGACCGGCGGCGGCGCTTTGCTGCGCGGCCTGGATAAACTGATCCAGAGCGAGACCGGCATCGACGTCCATGTGGCGGAGAATCCCCTGGACTGCGTGGCCACCGGCGCCGGCGCCGTGCTGGACCATGTGGATGTGCTGCACGACGTGCTGGACACCGACGGGGACCATATGTGACGGACCCGGCCCGCAGCCGGCGTGGCCGTAAGAAGCGAACAAGCGCGGATGGCACCGGCTGTCCGCGTTTTTTCGACCCGATGGGGGGCTTGACGCAGTGAAGGACTTTTTCGACACCTGGAAATTCAGGATCTTGATCGCGGTGGCGGTGTTTCTGGCGGGGCTGATGCTGTATGCAGCGGCCAATGGCCGCCTGACTGCCGCCCCCCAGGAACTGCTGAGCGTGGCGGTGGCGCCGTTCCAAAAGGTGGCCGCCGTGATCAGCGGGGGAGTGGCCTCGGTATGGGACAAGTATACCAGCATCGACGAGACGATGGCGGAAAACGAGGCCCTGCGGGAGGAGAATGCGCAGCTGCGCAGGCAGCTGGCAGACTACGACCAGCTGAAAGCCGAGAACGAAGCCTATAAGAATCTGGCCGGCATCCAGGAAGATAACCCGGAGATGAGCTTTGTGTCGGCCTTTGTGATCGGGCGGGACGCCCTGGACGCCTTCGGCGGCTTTACCCTGGACAAGGGCACAGTCAACGGGGTGGAGCGGGGCGATACCGTCATCGACGACCAGGGCCGGCTGCTGGGCACCGTCATCGAGGCGGACCTGACCAGCTGCCGTGTGCTGACCATCCTGCACCCCAGCTTCAACGCGGCCGGGGTGGTATCCCGCACGCGGGACAACGGCATCCTGACCGGGGACGCCGCCTACGCGGCCGAGGGGCAGTGCGTCTTTACCGACCTGTCCCGGGAGTCGATGGCGTCGGTGGGGGATGAGGTGATCACCACCGGTCTGGGAGGCGTCTACCCGCCGGATATCCTGGTGGGGCGGATCGTCAGCATCGAGCCGGAGGCCAGCGGCACTTCGGTGGTGGCGGTGATCCAGCCGGACGCCGACGTACTGGGGGCCAAACAGGCCTTCATCATCACCGACTACTGAGCAAGGAAGGGCGGGGCTTATGGAATCACGGCGCAAACGCAGGCGTTCCCAGCTGTACAAGTGGGGGCTGTACGTCCTTTTGCTGCTGGGATGCACGGTGCTGCAGACCGTCCCGGGGTTTCTTCTGCTGGGGCAGGCCAAGCCTGTGCTGCTGCTCCCCCTGGCGCTGGCGGTGGCCGTCTGCGAGGATGAGTTTTCGGGGGCGCTGTTCGGGGCGGTGTGCGGCCTGATGTGGGACTACACCGCCGGCCGGACGGTGGGGCTGCTGGCCCTCACCCTGATGGGGCTCAGCTTCGCGGTATCGGTGGCCAGCCAGCTGTATCTCAAACTGAACACCCTCAACTTTGCGCTGGTCAGCGCGGGGGCGGTGTGGCTGGTGGTGTCGGGGGACTTTTTGTTCTATTACGCCATGCCCGGTTACAGCAATATGCTGGGCCGCTATCTGGGCTATGTGCCCCTCACGGTGGTGATGAGCGGGCTGCTGGCGGCGCCCCTCTACCGCGCCGCCGTCTGGATCAGCGAGACGTTCAAAATCGACAACGGTGTGATCTGATACACCCGGAAGGAGGGGCACGCGCCTATGGATGAGCACAAGACAGTGGTGCGCCGCCTGGCCATGCTGATCGCCGCCGCAGTGGCTGTACTGGCACTGTATACCCTGCGGCTGATCTTTCTGCAGCTGGTGCATGGGGAGGAGTTCGCCGCCCAGGCCACCAGCACCACCGAATACCGCTTCAACGTCACGGCGGCCCGGGGGGACATCGTGGACAGCGCCGGCCGCCGCATTGCCACCAGCACCACCAGCTACAATGTGGTGCTCAGCCGGCTGCTGATCGGGGACAACGACCTCAACGAGACCATCCGCAGCGCGGTGGAGATCCTGCAGGCCAACGGCGAAAGCTGGAACGACGGGCTGCTGATCGGCCAGGCGGACGGGGCGGGGCACTATGCCTTCACCGATGACCCCGCCAGCGAGAGCCAGCAGGAGGATGTGGCCAGCCTCAAGGAGGCCCTGGGCCTCCAGCAGTACGCCACCGCCGACGATGTGATGGACCGCCTGATCCAGCGGTATGAGCTGGAAGGATATGACCCCGCCTGGCAGCGGGTTCTGGGGGGCATCCGCTACCAGATGGAGCAGGAAGCCTTTTCCAATGTGAACAACTTTACCCTGGCGGAGAACGTCTCGGACAAGACGGTGGCCACCGTGATGGAGCACAGCCTGACGCTGCCCGGGGTGGAGATCGCAGAGACCAGTGTGCGCAGCTACACCGACGGCACCATCCTGCCCCATGTGCTGGGCCGGGTGGGCAAGATCACCGCCGAGATGTGGCGTGTTACCGACGAAAACGGCCAGGTGACCTATCCGCTGCGGGAAAAGGGCTACGCGATGAACGACGTCATCGGCATCTCGGGGCTGGAGTCCGCCTATGAGGACCAGCTGCGGGGTCAGGACGGCGTGGAGACCATCACCCGGGACAGCGACGGGGTGATCATCGACACCAGCATCACCACCGAGCCCCAGCCGGGCAAAACGGTGATGCTGACAGTGAACAGCGAGTTCCAGAAGGCTGTGGACGAAGCCCTGGCCCGCAACATCCAGCAGATCGCCGCCACCTACAACACCGATGCCAGCGCCGGCGCGGCGGTGGTCATCGACGTCAAGGACGGCAGCATCCTGGCCTGCTCCAACTACCCCACCTACGACCAAAATCTTTACAGCACCCAGTACAGTGCGTACAGCGCCGACCCCGGCCTGCCCCTGTACAACCGCGCCCTGCAGGGCCTGTACACCCCCGGCTCCACCTACAAGCCGTCGGTGGCCATCGCGGCCCTCCTCAGCGGGGTGATCGACCGCAACAGCACCGTCTACTGCAACGGCGTCTACAACTATTTCAGCGATTACCACCCCCGCTGTACCCGCCACGGACACAGCGGCGACATCGACGTGGTCACCGCCATCAAGTGGAGCTGCAACATCTTCTTCTACGACGTGGGCCGCCGCACCACCAGCGAGATCTACGACCAGTTCGCCTATCAGCTGGGCCTGGGCACCCCCACCGGGGTGGAAGTGAGCGAGTCCACCGGCCGCCTGACCACCCGGGAGGACTCCAACTACACCGCCTCTCTGGAGATCCAGGCCGCCATCGGCCAGGGCAACACGGTGGTGTCCCCGGTGCAGCTGGCCACCTATGCCGCCACCATCGCCAACAAGGGCGTGCGCTACCGCACCCACTTTGTCAAGGCCCTGGTGGACACCAACACCGGCGAGGTACTGGAGGAGACCGCCCCCGAAGTGATGGACGTCATCGAGGACCAGGTGGGCGCCTTTGACATCGTGGAGGAGGGGATGGTGGGGGCGGCCCAGACCGTCAGCGGCCTGGCCAACTACCCCTATACCATTGCCTGCAAGACCGGTACCCCCCAGCGCAGCGAATACACCATGGTGGGCAACCGGCGGCAGTATTACACCAACTCCACCATCATCGCCTATGGCCCGGTGGAGGACCCCCAGATCGCTGTGGGCATCGTCATTGAATATGGCGGCGGCGGCGCCCGTGCCGGCGAGCTGGTGGCGGATATCTTCAACGCCTATTTCTTCGAGCGCTCCAACAGCATGATCCCCGTACAGGAGGGCGAGCTGCTGGAGTGAGCCGGCCTCCCCAAACAGGCCCGGCGCCCCGCAAAAGCGGGCCAGTTCTTTGCATCTGTATGGAAAAAAGATGCAGATTCTAAAAATATTGAAACTAATGTATAAAAACGGTTGCTATTCTGAGAAAATTGTGGTAATATCATAATTGAATAGTAGCACTGTTTATTTGGATTGAATCGGGTTTAGACAAAGGAGATGGATACGGATGACGATTGCGCTGATCGCACATGACTCCAAAAAGGAATTGATGGTGCAGTTTTGTACGGCGTACTGCCGTATCCTCAGCCAAAACCAGCTGGTCGCCACAGGCACCACCGGCAAGCTGATCGCTGAGGCCACCGGCCTCCAGGTCAAACGGTTCTTGTCGGGCAAGCAGGGAGGAGACCAGCAGATCGCCGCCCGCATCGCCTGCAATGAGATCGACCTGCTCATCTTCTTCCGCGACCCGATCAATGCCAAACCCAGTGAGCCCAACGAAATGACCCTGCTGCGGCTGTGTGATGTACATAACATCCCCATGGCCACCAACATCGCCACCGCCGAAGTGCTGATCCACGGCCTGGAGCGGGGCGATCTGGACTGGCGCAGCATCGTCAATCCGCCTCAGGCGTAACGGCTGCCCTGATCGTACTGCAAAAGCCCCGCTGTGCCCGGTATGTCCGGCGTGCAGCGGGCTTTTTTGCGTCCGGACGCAAAAAAGCTCCCGGATAAGGTTTCCGGGAGCTTTGGCTGTACAGGCAGAAGTCAGCGTGCGGACGTGATGAAGCCGCTGCCGGCCACCGCGTCGTTCCGGTAGAAGGCCGCAGTCTGGCCGGGGGCGGGGGCGCGTACCGGCTGCTCAAAGACCAGGGTATCCACGCCGTCAAAGGCGGCGCTTTGAGCTTGGGCGGCGCTGCGCACCTTGACCTTGTATGTCCCGGCGGGCAGGGGCTGGCCGTCCGGGGTGACGATGCCGTCTACCGTCACGGTGGTGAAAAATTCCTCCCCGGCCCGGGCCAGACGGATATCGCCGTTGGGGCAGATCTCACGGATGAATACCGGCTCGCCCAGGGCAATGCCCAGGCCCTTGCGCTGGCCCACCGTGTAGTGCAGCACCCCTTTGTGGGGGCCAAGGTCCTCTCCGTCGGGGGAGATGAACCGTCCGGCCTTGCCCTCCATGCCGCGGTCCCGGATGAAGGCGGCATAGTCCCCGCCGGGGATGAAGCAGATCTCCATGCTGTCGGGGGTGTCGGCGCAGTCCAGGCCGAAGTCCCGGGCCATCTGGCGCACGTCGTCCTTTTCAAATTCGCCCAGGGGCAGCACCAGACGGCTGAGGACCTCCTGGTCCAGCCGGCTGAGCATATAGGTCTGGTCCCGGGCGGCGCTTTGGGGCAGGTGGATGCGGCTCACCCCGTCGGCGTCCACCTCCACCCGGGCATAGTGGCCGGTGGCGATGTAGTGGATGCCCAGCCGGTCGGCCGCCGCCAGCAGTGCGGTGAACTTGACGGCGGGGTTGCACCGCACACAGGGATTGGGGGTGCGGCCGGCGCAGTAGTCGGCGCAGAAGGGGGCCACCACTTCCTGCTCAAACAGAGCCTGGGCGTCCAGCACGATGCATTCGATGCCCAGCTGCTGGGCAGCCTGCCGGGCGGCCTGGACCGCTCCGTCGTGGGCGTCCGAGAAACGGATCACTGCGCCGGTCACCGCAAAGCCCTGCTGCTGCAGGATGCGCACCGCCACGCTGGAGTCCACCCCTCCGCTCATCCCCACCAGGACCTTGTCCTGCTCCTCATAGGTGTCAAACCCGCTGCCGGGCAAAATGGTATCGTTCATGTTCAGCTCTGCCTCCCGCCATGTGCTTTGCTCTGCGCCACGGCCAGACGGTCGCAGCGCTCGTTCTCCGGGTGGCCTGCATGGCCCTTGACCCAGACGTAGGTGATGGTGTGTTTTTCGGCCAGTTCCAGCGCCCTGGCCCACAGATCGGGGTTCTGGGCAGGGGATTTGTCCGCCTTTTTCCAGCCCCGGGCCCGCCAGGACCTGGCCCAGCCTTTTTCCAGCCCGTTGATGACATACTGGCTGTCGCTGCAAAACCGGATCTCGCAGGGTTCCTTCAGCAGGCCCACCGCCTCGATGAAGGCGGTCAGCTCCATCCGGTTGTTGGTGGTGGAGCTGTCGCCGCCGCTCAGCTCCTTCTCATAGACTTTATCGCCGCTGCGGTACCGCAGCAGCGCCCCCCAGCCCCCCGGGCCGGGGTTGCCGCTGCAGGCGCCGTCGGTGTAGATCTCGACTTTTTTCATATCGTTCTCCTTGCAGGGTTCAGGGGCACGCAGCGCCCGCTGTCCCTCTTATATTAGAGGCAGGCAGGGGGCGCTGTCAAGGGCAAAACGTATATTTTCCTGCCGCCCTGCCCAAGCTCGAATTGACAAAACCCGGCTTACCTACTATAATGATTGCAAGTAGAAAGCGCCAGGATGTGCGTACAGCGCACATCCAGGGCGTATCCGGGGCCCTTCCTGCTCTGTGCAGAGCATCCGATCCCGCGTCGTGCGCAGGGGTCTTTCAGGACAGGGCGGCCCGGATATGCCCCGGCCTCCGGGGGGCCGGCCGCGGTCGCATTGAGCAGATGGACCGTGCAGGCCACCAGCGCCCGCCCCGGGGCCACAGCATCCGATCAGCAAGCCGGAGAGCGGCTTTTTTGAGATACGATCCTTTACCGGAGACCGGGCGGAAGGCCGCGGCCTCCCCTTTGGTAAGGGCCGGACGGCTCTTGCCCTGTTTGCGTTATGGAGGTACACATGGCAACAAAAGAGAACACTGGCACATCTTCCGGCAGCACCCGCCGCCCCAGCCCTGCGGCTGACAACCGCGTCCAGCGCACCCGCCGCCCCATGCGCCGGCCCCGCCGGCTCCAGCCCCCCAAAGGCGGCGCGGCAGTGCCCATCCACATCTACCCTCTGGGCGGCCTTGGGGAAGTGGGCAAAAATATGACCGTCTATGAGTGCTGCGGCGATATGATCATTGTGGACTGCGGCCTGGTATTCCCCGACAGCGAGATGTATGGGGTGGATATGGTCATCCCCGATTTCACTTTTGTGCTGCAGAACAAGGACAAGATCAAGGGGCTGCTGATCACCCACGGCCACGAGGACCACATCGGCAGCATCCCCTATCTGCTGCAGAAGATGGACCTGCCGGTCTATGGCACCCGGCTGACCCTGGGGCTGATCCGCAACAAGCTGGAGGAGTTCAACCTGGCAGGCAAGACCCGTTTTGTGGAGATCGTCCCCCGGCAGAAACTGCAGCTGGGATGCTTTACGGTGGAGCCCATCCACGTCAACCACTCCATTCCCGATGCGGTGGCCTTTGCCATCGAAAGCCCCGCCGGCGTGGTCATCCAGACCGGCGACTTCAAGATCGATTACACCCCCCTGGCCTGCGGTCCCACCGACCTGACCACCCTGGCCGAGTACGGCCGCAAAGGGGTGCTGGCCCTGCTGAGCGATTCCACCAATGCCGAGCGCCCCGGGTTCACCGCCACCGAGCAGAAGGTGGCTGCCGGCGTCCACAACCTGTTCACCCAGGCGCGGAACAAGCGGATCATCATTGCCACCTTTGCTTCCAACATCTACCGCATCCAGCAGATCATCGACCTGGCGGTGCAGGAAGGCCGCAAGGTGGCGTTCAGCGGGCGGAGCATGGTCAACAACACCGCCATGGCCCAGGAGCTGGGCTATATGCATATCCCGGACGGCACCCTGATCGGCGTGGACGAGCTGAACCGCTATGCCCCCGAGGAAGTGGTGCTGATCACCACCGGCAGCCAGGGCGAGCCTTTGAGCGCTTTGTCCCGGATGGCTTCCTGCAGCCACCGGCAGGTGCGGGTGGGCCCGGGGGATTTCATCATCATCTCGGCCAACCCCATCCCCGGCAACGAAAAAAGCGTCACCAAGATCGTCAACGGCCTGCTTTTGCTGGGGGCCGAGGTGATCTATGAGAGTATGTACGATGTGCACGTCTCGGGCCATGCCTGCCAGGAAGAGCAGAAGCTGATGCTCACACTGACCCGGCCCAAGTTCTTCCTGCCGGTGCACGGCGAGTACAAGCAGCTGAAAAAACACGCCCTCACGGCGGCCAGCCTGGGCATCCCCCACAACAATATCCTCATCGCGGAGAACGGCTCCAACGTCATCCTGACCCAGGATGAGATCAAGCTGGGAGAGCCGGTCACCGCCGGCGCCGTCATGGTGGACGGTCTGGGCGTGGGCGACGTGGGCAATGTGGTGCTGCGGGACCGCAAGCACCTGTCGGAGGACGGCCTGGTGATCATCGTGGCCACCGTGGACGGCAAGACCGGCCGTGTGCTGGCCGGGCCGGACCTGGTCAGCCGGGGCTTTGTGTACGTCCGTGAGAATGAGAGCCTGATGGAGGGCGCCCAGAGCACGGTGGAAATGGCCCTGAACCGCTGCGTAGAGGAGCGGGTCCGGGACTGGAACAGCGTCAAGACCCGTATGCGGGAGGCGCTGAGCAGCTATATTTACCGGCGCACCAAGCGCAGCCCCATGATCCTGCCCGTGCTGATGGAGGTATGACCTCCATCCCCGCCGGGGCCGTGCCGTGCAGGATGGACCTGCGCGGCTGAACCGCCGGGCCGCCCGCCCCGGGGGCATCCCGGGGACGCAGCGGCAGAGGGGATGCAGGCAGCTCCCCGGCCCGGCCAGTGAAGTGTGTCCTCCCGAAGGGGAGGGGAAAAGAGGCATCCGCCATGAAGCAAAAACCCAGATGGACGCTGGAAATGTTTACAATGGGCTTTGCGCTGCTGGCGGCGGCGCTGTCCCTGCTGCTGCTGGTGGTACAGCCCGCCCTGGGCCCTGTGGTGCTGGTGGTGGCGGTGGTGTGCATCATCCTGGTGGTGGTGTCGCGCTACCGCATCCGCCGGTGGGCGGCCCGCTGGGTCACCGGCACCAGCTTTGAAAATTCCCGCACCCAGTACAGCCTTGCGTCCCTGTCCCAGCCGGCGGCCCTGCTCAGCGGGGACACGGTGGTGTGGTATAACCTGCCTTTCCGGGACAGGGTCCTGGCCGGCGGGGACCAGCTGGCCGGACGCGTGAACAAGATGCTGCCCGGACTGGATATGGCCCAGTGCGCCGGCCCGGACGGCCAGGTGCTGGCCTGCGTCAGCGGTACCTGGCGCATCCATGCCTCCACCGTCAAGGGGGAGGGGGAGAAGGTCAGCATCCTGATCCTCAACGATGAGACCGCCCTGCGCAGGGTCGAGCTGGAATACAAGGCCAGCCGCCCCGGTTATATGATCTTCTCGGTGGACGGCTACGACGATGTGTTCAGCGACATGCTGGACAGTGAGAGCGCCCGTTTGCTGGAGCGGATCAACCGCACCATCGAGGCCATGATCGCCCGGGGCACCGGTTTTCTGCGCCGGGTGGCCAACGGGCGCTACATCGCCGTGGTGGAGGAGCGTCAGCTGGAGCAGTTCGCCCAGCAGGGCTACGATGTGCTGGACAAGATCCGGGCCCTGGAGCCCAGCATCAACCTGTCCATCTCCATCGGCATCGGCCGGCGGGCCCCCACCCTCCACGAAGCCCAGGAGATGGCGGTGCAGGCTCTGGATATGGCCCAGGGCCGCGGCGGCGACCAGGCCGCCGAGATGACCCCCGACGGCTTCACCTTCTACGGCGGCGTCAGCCATGGCGTGGAAAAGCGCAGCAAGGTGCGCAGCCGCATCGTGGCCGAGGCCCTGGTGGGTCTGATCAAGGCCGCCGACCATGTGGTCATCATGGGCCACCGGATGAGCGATCTGGACGCCATCGGTTCGGCGGAAGGGATGCTGCGGATCTGCAAGGTCTGCGATGTGCCCGCCGTCATCGCCGTCAAGCGGGAAGCCACCCTGGCCTCCAGCCTGATCAACGCCATTGAGGACGCCGGTCAGGAGGGGGATTTCATCGACCCCCGCAGCGCTCTGAGCATCATTTCCAAGGAGACTTTGTGCATCGTGGTCGATACATACCAGGTCGGCCAGGTGGAGTGCAAGGAGATCCTGGAAAAGTGCGGCAAGATCGCCGTCATCGACCACCACCGCAAGGGGGTGGGCTATATCGAAAACGCCGTGCTGGTCTGCCACGAGCCCTATGCGTCCTCGGCCAGCGAGCTGGTCACCGAGCTGCTGCAGTATGTGGGCACCCGGGATGACAAGCCCACCCGCATCGAGGCCGAGGGCCTGCTGGCGGGCATCATGCTGGATACCCGCAACTTCAGCCTGCATACCGGCGTGCGCACCTTTGAGGCGGCGGCGGCCCTGCGCCGCTACGGCGCCGAGACCGAGCGGGCCTGGGCTTTGTTCGACGTCAGCCTGCCCGAATACAACGCCAAGGCGAGCCTGGTGGCCAAGGCCCAGATGTACAAGGGCTGCGCCGTGGTGCTGAGCGGGGAATTGCCCGCCGAAGCGCAGGTGGCGGTGCCCCAGGCGGCCAACGACCTGTTGAGCATCGAAGGGGTGCAGGCCAGCTTTGTGGCGGTGCAGGCCGGCAGTATGGTCAAGATCTCGGCCCGCAGCATGGGCCAGGTGAATGTGCAGGTGATCATGGAGAGCATGGGCGGCGGCGGACACCAGACCATGGCGGCCACCGTCCTCAAGCACACCACCATGGAGCAGGCCCACGCCCACCTGTGCGCGGCCATCGACGCCTACCGGGCTGCCCAGAAAAAGGGCAGCGTGAAAGCCTGACAAGCTGAAAGGAGAAGGGAAATGAAGCCCTATGATTATCTGATCGTGGGGGCGGGGCTGTTTGGCGCCGTCTTTGCCCATGAGGCCCGCAGCAAGGGCAAGCGCTGCCTGGTCATTGACCGGCGGGACCACATTGCGGGCAATGTGTACACCCAGCAGGTGGAGGGGATCAACGTCCACCGCTATGGCGCTCATATCTTCCACACCAACTCCAAAGAGGTGTGGAACTATGTGGGCCGGTTTGCCGAGTTCAACCGCTACACCAACAGCCCGGTGGCCAACTACCACGGCCAGATCTACAACCTGCCCTTCAACATGAATACCTTCAATAAGATGTGGGGCGTGGTGACCCCCGCCGAGGCCAAGGCTGAGATCCAGCGCCAGCGGGATGCCGCCGGCATCACCCAGCCCAAAAACCTGGAGGAGCAGGCCATCAGCCTGGTGGGCACCGACATCTATGAGAAACTGATCAAGGGCTACACCGCCAAGCAGTGGGGCCGTCCCTGCGACCAGCTGCCCGCCTTCATCATCCGGCGGCTGCCGGTGCGGTTCACCTACGACGACAACTATTTCAACGCCCTCTACCAGGGCATCCCCAACGGCGGCTACACCGCCATGGTGGAGCGTATGCTGGAGGGGGTGGAGGTCCGCCTGGGGGCGGACTACCTGCAAGAGAAAGCGCAGCTGGACGCTTTGGCGGACCGTGTGATCTACACCGGCGCCATCGACGCCTATTTCGGCTATCAGCTGGGGGCGCTGGAATACCGCAGCGTCCGGTTTGAAACGGAGGTGCTGGACACCGACAACTACCAGGGCAACGCGGTGGTCAACTACACCGACGCCGAGACCCCCTACACCCGCATCATCGAGCACAAGCACTTTGAGTTCGGCACCCAGCCCAAAACGGTGATCAGCCGGGAGTACAGCGCCGAGTGGAAAGTGGGGGACGAGCCCTACTATCCCGTCAACGACGATAAGAACAGCGCCCTCTACGCCCGTTACCAGGCCCTGGCCGGGGAGGAAAAGAAGGTCCGCTTCGGCGGGCGCCTGGGCGAGTACCGTTACTACGACATGGATAAGGTGATCGAGAGCGCGCTGGCCGCTGCCCGGGAGGAGCTTGCATGAAGATGGATCGGAACATGATCGCCTATTGCGGCGCCTACTGCGGTGTGTGCGAGTGGAAGGACAAGATCGGCTGCAAAGGCTGTAAGGCCAATGCGGGAACGATGTTCTGGGGCGAATGCGATAAGGCGTGCTGCTGCATCGAAAAGGGCTTTGCCCACTGCGGCGAGTGCCCGGATCTGCCCTGCCAGAAGCTGCAGGAGCTGTTTGATGACCCGGAACACGGCGACCGGGGCGTGAGGCTCCGCAACCTGATGCACTGGAAAGCCGGAGACAGCGTGTATGAAGAACTGGGCAACGCAGCCCAGGAGAAAGCAAAGGGCCTGCAATAAAAAGGACGCAGGCAAAGGGCTTGCCGCCCTTGCCGAAACGGCCCGGATGCGCTATACTGTAAGATAGAGACAGGCCTGCGCGGCGCGAGCTGCCAGGCCGGAAATGAGGGATTGCCATGAAGGTTATTTTGAAGCAGGATGTCAAGGGGATCGGCAGGAAGGACGAGATCCATGAGGTGTCGGACGGCTACGCCCGCAACTACCTGTTCCCCCGCAAGCTGGCCGCTGTGGCCGACGCTACCGCGCTGAACATCGCCCGCAGCAAGGAGGCCGCCGCCGATTTCCATGAGGCGGAGAATGTGGCCGCTGCCCAGGCGCTGGCGGCCAAGATCAACAGCCGCATCGTCACCGTCAAGGCCAAGGGCGGCGCTTCGGGCCGCCTGTTCGGCAAGGTGACCGGCAAGGAGATCGCCGCCGCCCTGTCCGAGGCCACCGGCGAGACGGTGGACAAGAAGAAGATCGAGCTGGAGGTCAAGGATATCCGGGACGCCGGCGTCTTCAACGGCAAGGTGCGCCTGTATCCGGGCGTCGTGGCCAGCTTTAAAGTGAATGTGGAGGTCGAGCAGGCCTGAGTGACCTGCCCGGCGGCCGCTGCGCTCCCTGCAAAAGAGGGGGCGCTTTTTTGAGTTTCTGCCCCGGATGGGCAAAACGAGTGGAAGGGGGAGGCAGATATGCCGGAACAACGCCGGAAGGGCGGCTATTCCAATCAACTGAACCTTGAGAGCATGGGCATCCAGCCGCCTTACAGTATGCAGGCGGAACAGAGCGTGCTGGGCGCGGTGCTGCTCAAGCCCGATGTGCTGACCGACCTGGTGGAGATCCTGCGCCCCGAGATGTTCTATGCCGCCCAGAACGGGCGGATCTATGCCGAGATGGTGCGCCTGTTCACCGGGGATCAGACCATCGACTTTGTCACGCTGCTGGACGCGGTGGTGTCGGACAACATCTTTGCAAGCCCGGACGAGGCCAAAGTCTACCTGACCGGCCTGGCCGAAACGGTGCCCAGCATCTCGAATGTGCGGGCCTATGCCGAGATCGTTCAGGAAAAATACCTCATCCGCCAGCTGATGGGGGTGGCGGCGGATATTTTGCAGGACGCCGGGGACGAGCCCGACGCCAGCATGCTGCTGGAAAACGCCGAACAGCGCCTGTATGAGATCCGTTCGGGGCGGGATTCCAGCGCCCTGACCCCCCTGTCCTCCAGTATGGTGGAGACCCTGACCAACCTGCAAAAGATCAGCGGCCCCGACGCCGACAAATACAAGGGTATCCCCACCGGCTTCCGGCTGCTGGACACTGTCCTGACCGGTCTGGGCCGGGGCGACCTGATCATCCTGGCAGCCCGTCCGGGCATGGGCAAATCCAGCTTTGCGCTCAACATCGCCACCCGTGTGGCCATGAAACAGCACGTCCCGGTGGCCATCTTCAGCCTTGAGATGACCAAGGAGCAGCTGACCAACCGCATCCTGTCCGCCGAGGCGGGGATCGACAGTCAAGCGTTCCGCACCGGCGCCCTCACCGCCTCGGACTGGGAATACCTGGCCCTGGCCACCGAGAAGCTGCACGATGCGCCCATCTACATGGACGACACTTCCTCCATCACCATCACCGAGATGAAGGCCAAGATCCGCCGGATCAACCAGGATCCGGCCCGGCCCAACATCGGCCTGATCGTCATTGACTACCTGCAGCTGATGACCTCGGGCCAGCGCACCGAGAACCGTGTGCAGGAGATCAGTTCGATCACCCGCAATCTCAAGATCATGGCCAAGGAGATGAATGTGCCCATCATCGCCCTCAGCCAGCTGTCCCGTGCGGTGGAAAAGCAGGGCAGCAATTCCGGCCACCGGCCCCAGCTGTCAGACCTGCGCGACTCGGGTTCGATCGAGCAGGACGCCGACTGCGTGCTGTTCCTCTACCGGGATTCCTACTACGCCAGCCAGCAGCCCGACGGCGCCGACGTGGACGCCGATACCGCCGAGTGCATCGTGGCGAAGAACCGCCACGGCGAGACTAGCACCGTCCCGCTGGGCTGGGACGGCGCGCATACACGCTTTATGGATGTGGATTTCAGGCATTGATATGACCGAAGAAGAAAAGACCCTGCATGGGACCCGGGACCGGGTGCTGGCGTTTTGCAGGCAGGCCGGGCTGCTGGCTCCGGGCCAGCAGGTGGCGGCAGCCGTGTCGGGCGGGGCGGACAGTATGGCCCTGCTGCGGCTGCTGCTGGATCTGGCTGGCCCTCTGGGGATCCGGGTGTCGGCCTGCCATGTGAACCACAGGCTGCGGGGCGCCGCGGCCGACGCCGACGAGGCCTTTGTGCGGGCCCAGTGCGCCGGGCTGGGGGTGCCCCTGCGGGTGTTCCGCGCCGGAGAGGAGGGCCTGCCCTCTGCGGCCGGCGGGGAAGCCGAAGCCCGGGCGCTGCGCTACGCCTGCTTTGCCCGGCTCCACCGGGAGGGGATAGACCGGGTGGCCACGGCCCATACTGTTAGCGACCAAGCGGAAACGCTCTTGTTCCGACTGGCCCGCGGCACCGGGCTGCACGGGGCGGGGGGCATCCGCCCGGCCCGGGATTTCTACGTCCGGCCGCTGCTCTGCCTGACCCGCCTTCAGGTGGAATCCTATTGCAGGGCCTGCCGTCAGACATGGGTCACCGACGAGACCAACCTGGAGGACGGCTATGCCCGCAACCGGCTGCGCCACGATGCGCTGCCCGCTTTGCGCCAGGCCAACGCCGCCGCCGAGGAAAATCTGGCCCGCTTCTGCGAGAAGGCTGCCCGGGCCGACGCCTACTTTGCCCGGGCGGCCCGGGAGCTGCTGGACCGGGCCGCAGCCGCCTGGCCGGGGGCCTGGGACCTGGGACCTCTGCGCCAGGCCGACCCCCTGATCCTGGAGGCGGCGGCCCATGCCCTGGTGGCCCCGCACCGGGACCCCGAGGCGCTTTATATCCGGCTGGTCTGCGAGGCGGTGGCCCGGGGCGCCGGAGCGGTGCAGCTGCGGCCGGATGTGCGGCTGCGGGCCGGCCAGGGCTGCCTCTGGCTGGAGGAGGGGCCTCCTGCCGGACCGCTGCAGCCGGCGGCTTTCTGCCCCGAAAAACAGTCCCGCTATCCCCTGGGCGGGGGCAAAACCCTGTCGGCACAGCTGGTAAGAGAGACTTTTCAAGAAAAAACACAGGTCGTTCACAAAAAAGACTTAAAAAATGTAGCAGATTATGCTAGAATAACCATGTTGCATCCTGCCCTCACCCTGCGCAGCCGTCAGCCGGGGGACACCTACCGGCCTGCGGGCCGCGGGGTGACCAAATCCCTGCGCAAGTGGATGAACGAGCAGGCCATCCCGCCCTGGATGCGGGACAGCCTGCCGTTGCTGGCGGATGGCAGCCAGGTCGTTTGGGTCTGCGGCGCAGGCTTTGCGGAGGGCCTGGCCCCCGATGGGGCCGCCGGCCTTGCCCTGCGCCTGGAGATACAACCCGAAAGGGAGAACAGAGAGGATGTTGAGTCATGACGATGCACGATGATATTCAGACCATTCTGGTCACCGAGGAACAGCTGCAGGCCAAGGTGGCCCAGCTGGGGGCCCGGATCAGCCAGGATTACGCAGGCAAGGACCTGCTGCTGGTGTCCATCCTGAAAGGGGCGGTGGTCTTTATGGCCGACCTGATGCGGGCGGTGAGTATCCCCTGCAGCATCGACTTTATGGTGGTGTCCAGCTACGGCGGCACCAACACCGAGACCACCGGCCTTGTCAAGATCGTCAAGGATCTGGACGCCGATCTGACCGGCAAGGACGTGCTGATCGTGGAGGATGTGCTGGATACCGGGGTCACCCTGTCCAACCTGGTGCCCATGCTGAAAATGCGCAACCCCAGCTCGGTGAAGATCTGCGCCATCCTTGACAAGCCCGCCCGCCGCAAGACCGACATCGCCGCCGACTACCGCGGCTTTGAGGTGCCCGACGCCTTTGTGGTGGGCTATGGCCTGGATTACAACGAAAAATACCGCAACCTGCCCTATGTGGGCGTGCTGAAGCCGGAGATCTATCAGTGAACCCGGCGCCAAAACCATTCAGAACTGGAGTTGATCGTTTTTGCAGCAGAAAAGACCACATCTGAACCCGCTGATCCTGGCGCTGGCGCTGGCCGCCGTGCTGATGATCTGGTCGGTGTTCACCACTTCCAACACATCGTCCGGCGCCACCATGAGCTATTCTACGGTGGTGCACTACTTTGAACATTTGCAGGTGACCGCCTTCACCCTGGACCGGAACACCGGCGTCATCACCATGAACATCAAGGAAGGGGATCTGCCCCTGCCCGGCGCCACCAGCGACACCCAGACTTCCGGTACGGGCGGGCTGATGTCCGGCCTGCTGGGGTCGGGCAGCTCCTCGGGCGACTCGGTGCAGCAGAATGACGACGGCACGGTGACCGTCCGCTACCAGCTGCCCTATGCCGCCATGTTCGTCAATGAGGTGCAGGGCTATATCGAGGCCTATGACGCCGCCAATCCCGACGCCCCCATGGAGTACGACTACACCGCCCTGCGGGAGTCGGTGCCCTGGATGGAGATCTTCTTCTATCTGGCCATGCTGGGCTGCACCGGCTTCATTCTGTTCTCGATGCTGCGGGGCGGCGCCGGGGGCGGCAACGTGATGAACGTGGGCCGCGCCAAGGTCAAGGACGAGTCCACCAACCAGAAGACCGCCACCTTTGCCGACGTGGCCGGCGAGGACGAGGAAAAAGAAGAGCTCAAAGAGGTGGTGGAGTTCCTCAAGAGCCCTGAGAAATTCAACTCCCTGGGCGCGCGCATCCCCCACGGCGTGCTGCTGGTAGGCCCTCCGGGCACCGGTAAGACCCTGCTGGCCCGGGCCTGCGCCGGCGAGGCGGGGGTGCCCTTCTACTCCATCTCCGGTTCCGACTTTGTGGAGATGTATGTGGGCGTGGGCGCGTCCCGTGTGCGCGACCTGTTCGACAAGGCCAAAAAGAGTATGCCCTGCATCATCTTCATCGACGAGATCGACGCCGTGGGCCGCCAGCGCGGCG
>MHCFR04200__coassemble_496_pt1 | contig 22590 bp, 19 predicted proteins | sample MHCFR04200__metabat2_high_PE_011 | metagenome-assembled genome bin MHCFR04200
CCACCATAAATGCAGATATGAATTTTAGCTTTGAAATTACAAGCTCTGCTTATTAAGAGAAGCAAAAATGAAAAAGCGGCCGCACCCCGCTCGGGTGCAGCCGCCTTTTTGCATTCTGTTTATTTCTGGAGGCTCTCGCCGTTGGAGGCGATGACCTCTTTATACCAGCCGAAGCTCTTTTTGCGGTAGCGCGCCAGGGTGCCGCTGCCGTCGCTGTTCAGGTCCACATAGATCATGCCGTAGCGCTTTTTGATCTCGGCCGTGGAACAGGAGATCAGGTCGATGCAGCCCCAGGCGGTATAGCCCATCACATCCACTCCATCGTGCAGCGCCTCGCTGACCTGCACCAGATGGTCGTTCATGTACCGGATGCGGTAGTCGTCCTCCACCGTAAAGCTGCCGTGGCCGTCGGGGATGAGGGTGTCGTTGGCCCCCAGGCCGTTCTCGGCAATGAACAGGGGTTTCTGATACCGGGCATACAGGCGGTTCAGGGTGTAGCGCAGGCCCTGAGGATCGATCTGCCAGCCCCATTCGCTGACCTTGGAATACGGGTTGCGTTTGAGATTGGTGGTCATATTGCTGCCGGTGGGCTCTCCCTTGGTGGGGTCGGCCGAGGCGCAGTTGCTGGAGTAATAGCTGAAGCTGACAAAGTCCACCGTGTGGGTCAGCGCCTCCCGGTCCTCGGGGGTGATCTCCAGCCTGACCCCCTTCTCCTCAAACAGACGGGCGGCAAAATAGGGGTAGGCGCCCCGGGCCTGTACGTCCGCAAAGAGGTAGTTCTCGTCGTCCAGACGCATCACCTCGATGATGTCGTCGGGATTGGAGGTCAGCGGATAGATGGTCACCGCCAGGATCATGCAGCCCACCTTGCAGGCCGGGTCGATGCGGTGGGCCATCTCCACCGCCCGGGCGCTGGCCACCAGCTCGTGGTGGATGGCCTGGTACAGGTCCTGGCTGCTCAGCTGGTCCTTGGGGGTCAGGATGGCCCCGCTCATGAAGGGCTGGTGCAGGATCGAGTTGATCTCGTTGAAGGTGATCCAGTACTTCACCTTGCCCTTGTACCGCTCAAACAGCACCCGGCAGTATTTGAGGTACAAATCGATCAGGATGCGGCTGCTCCAGCCGTTGTATTTTTTGGCCAGGGCCAGAGGGGTCTCGTAGTGGCTGATGGTGACCAGCGGCTCGATGCCGTATTTCAGGCACTCGTCGATCACCCGGTCGTAGAACTGCAGGCCCGCCTCGTTGGGCCGGTCCTCCTCCCCGGTGGGGAAGATACGGCTCCATGCGATGGAGAACCGGTACACCTTGAAGCCCATCTCGGCAAACAGGGCGATGTCCTCTTTATAGCGGTGATAGTAGTCGATGCCGCGCAGCTTGAGATTGTCGGGGGTGGGGCCGTCGGTGATCACCTTGAACCCCTTGGGCAGAACATCCTGGATGGACAGGCCCTTGCCGTCCTCATCGTAGGCGCCCTCACACTGGTTGGCGGCCGTGGCGCCGCCCCACAAAAAGTTTTTCGGGAAATACATACCTGGTCTCACGCCCTTTCTGTCAGGAGTTTTCCTTCTCGGGGTCCTTGTAGAGGATGTAGGACACTGCAAATCCCACCACGAAGGCGATCGCCGCGCCGGCGCAGGCGAAATAGAAATTGCTCATGGGGGCATCCAGACCGATGTAGCTGGGCAGGGTCAGCAGGCCCGGGGAGCCGCCGGAATAGTTCTTGGTGTTCACCAGGCCCATAAAGAAGCCGCCCACGCCGCCGCCGGCCATGGCTGCGATCATGTTGGTGCGGATCTTCATGGTGACGCCGTACAGCACAGGCTCGGTGATGCCGCAGACCGCGGTGATGCCGGTGGACGAAGTCAGTTCTTTCAGCTCGGTGTTCTTGGTCTTAAAGGAGACAGCCAGCGCAGCGGCGCCCTGGGCAATGTTGGAAGCCAGCTGGCCCGGATAGATGATGGTGTCGAAGCCGATGGTCATGCGGTTGTTGATGCCGATGGGGGTCAGGGCATGGTGGGTGCCGGTCATGACCAGGAACGGCAGCAGCGCGCCGATGATGGTGGGAGCCAGCCAGGGGGCGATGGTGCTCAGACCGTTGATGGCAGAAGCCAGGATGTTGGAGATGATGTAGCCGATGGGGCCCAGCACGCACAGGGTGGCGATGCCCACCACGAACATGGTGAGGAGGGGCGCGGTGAAGAAGCGGACGGCCTTGGGGGAGATGCGGGTGGCCACAGGCTCTACCTTGGACATCAGCAGCACGCCCAGCAGGATGGGGATGACCGACGAGGAATAGGTGGCATTGTAGATGGGCAGCCCGAAAATGGTGACGGCCACGCCGCTTTCCTGGGAGGCCGATACCATACTGACAAAGTTGGGGTGGATCAGGATGCCGCCCAGCATCATGGCCAGGTAGGGGTTGCAGCCCAGCTTTTTGGCCGCGGAATTGGCCAGCAGGATGGGCAGGAAGTAGAAGGTGGCATCCGCCATGAAGTTGACCACCTGGTAGGTGCTGGAATCACTGCTGACCAGCTTGAAGGCCACCAGGACCGCCAGGACCGCTTTCAGCATACCGGCGGCGGTCAGAGGCGGCAGGATGGGGGTAAAGATACCGGTGATGGTGTCGATCAGACGGCTGACCACCGATCCCTTCTTCTCCTCGGCGGGGGCTGCGGGCGCACCCATGTCCCCCAGTTTGGCGGTCAGCTTCTCATACACCTGGGTGACCTCCGGTCCGATGATGACCTGGTACTGCCCGTTGGCCGAGGCCACGCCCAAAACGCCCGGGGTGCCCTTGATGGCATCGGTGTCGGCCTTGCTCTCGTCCTTCAGGTTGAAGCGCAGACGGGTGGCGCAGTGGGTCACATTGGAGATGTTCTCCTCTCCGCCCACCAGACCGATGATTTTTTTGGCAAGCTCATCGTAGTTTTCTTTTTTAGCCATGTGTAACTCCTCCTGATACAGGGTGCTGACAGTGATGCACAGGCGGCTGCGGCCCAGCTGGGCCCCGGCGACCCCCGGCACACTGCGTATGGATTCGAGATCCACCATGCTGCGGTCTTTTACGGTGATGTACAGCTCGCCGCCCCGGGCCTGCCACCGGCCGACATTGGCATACCCGCCCAAGTGGGGATAGAGCTGCTGCAAAAACTGCTGTTGATCCAAGGCGAATCTCTCCTTTGTATCTGCATCAGGCCGGCGCGCGCTGCCGTCCCGATCCATTCAAAATTGGGGACAAGGCCGGACGGCCCTGTCAGTCGTTTTTCTGCTGGACCCGGTAAATGTGCAGGATCAGGTACAAAAGCTCCTCATCGTTGCACTGCCAGTCCCAGGTGGAAGCAAAGTACTCCACCACTTTTTTGGCGCAGGCGTACACCTCGGGGTACTCCCTGCGCATCTGGCCCAGCAGGCCCACCCCCTGGTCCTCCACCTGTTTGCCGGTGGAAAGGCGCTGGATCAGATACCGCAGATGCATGGCAAAGCGGGAATACTGAAAGCTGTCCTTATCCAGGGTGATGTGCAGTTCCTTTTCAATGATGTTATCCACATCGGATGTGATCTTCAGGGCCATCATCATGGAGTGGATATCCCCCGACTCGCTGCCCGCGTTGATCAGGTGCAGCGCCACATTGATGGCCTCATAGGCGGGCAGGCGGGTGCCGGTATACTGTTCCAGGATATCCAGCGCCTTTTCCCCCAGAGCCGTTTCTTTGGGATAGAGGTGGCGCACGTCATAGGACAAAGGGGTGGCCAGGGCGATCCCCTTTTTCACCCGCTCGACGGCAAAGTTCAGATGGTCTGCCAGGGTAAACGGCAGGTTGGGGCTCAGTTCGCACTCCAGCTCCAGTTCCGCCTGCTCGGCAATATCGGCGCTGGCCTCCAGCACCGCCGACGGGATCCCCGCCGCCATCTGTACATAGCGGGGGTCCATATCGTAAAAGGTCCGCTGGATGGCATTGTAATCGGTCAGCTCATAGGGCATATCGGGAAATCCGATCCCCTTGCCCAGCACCACCACTTCGGTTCCGCTGCCGTCCAGACCAAGGGCCGCGTTGTTGTTGATCTTTTTGATGATTTGCACTTTGCACTTTTCCCCCCAACCAACCCAGCAGCCTTTTGCAGACAAAGAAAAAGCCCCTGAAGCAGCCTACCACAACACTCCGCCCCTGGATGTAAGGGAAAAGAAGTGTGCAAGTAGCGCCTCCGGGGAGTAACGCCTCGATTTCTGCAAGAAGGATACCACATTTGCCGCCCGGCGTCCATTCGCAGAGAGCACAAAAAAGCCGCCGTATTTTTGTAAGACAGCACAGACAGACAAAAAGGTCCCGGCCGGGCGGCAGATGCGCACGGTCGGGACCCAGTTCTGGCCAGCCAGGACAGGCGGCCTGCGGGATCAGTTTTCAGTTTCTTCCTGTCCGGGAGCGCCATCCTGCAGCCGGGCCTCCAGCATCTCCTTGATGCGGACATTGTAGGCCGCGGTGCGGGTCAGAAACTCCCTGCGGGGCAAAGCGGCGTAGGCTTCCTCCACCGGCAGGACCACGGCGTCCATTGCGATCCCCTCTTTTTTGGCCACCTGACGCTGCAGCTTGCGGTTGTCGGCGGTGACGGCCAGATGGACCATCAAAGCCTGATTGCGGTACCTGCGGCTGAGGATCACCTCGGCGATCAGGCCGCCCACCACGGCCACGGCCGCCAGCAGCTGGGAGGCGCGCAGTCCCAGAGAGGGCACCAGCAGCAGGCTGTCGGTGCGCAGTCCCTCGATCCAGAAGCGGCCGGCGCCATACCAGATGGCGTACAGCAGGGCCATATCCCCGTTGAAGCGGCGGTACTTCATATACAGCCGCAGCAGCACAAAGCCCACCAGGCACCACAGGCTCTCATACAAAAAGGTGGGGTGCACCGGCATGGTGGGGTCGATGGTCACCCCGGCGGGGGCGGTGACGGTGCTCCCCCTGAGGTATGCCTCGGTGGCGGCGCTGTACATCCCCCAGGGCAGGGTAGTGTTGCAGCCAAATGCCTCCTGGTTGACAAAGTTGCCCCAGCGGCCAATGCACTGGCCGATCAGGAAGCATATGCCCGTGAGGTCCAGCACCGGCAGCACCGGCAGCCTGCGCCATTTGCAGCCCAGAGAACCAAAGACCACCGCGCCGATGATGCCGCCGTAGATGGCAAGGCCGCCGTCCCGGATGGAGAGCATATCCCAGATGCTGTCGTACGAAAAGGGCGCCATGGCCACATAATAGGCCCGGGCCGACAGGATGCCCATGATCACGCCGACAACGACGACGTCGGTCAGACCGTCCCCATCGATCCCAAACTCGGTGCAGTGGCGGAAGGCAAACAGGATCGCCAGCACGATGCCCAAGGCGATCAGCACGCCATACCAGTAGATATTGATGCCGCCAATGGTAAAGGCCACCCGGTTGACCTCAAAGCTCAATCCCAGCCCCGGGAAAGTAACAAGGTTCGACATTGTCTCATTCCTCCTCTGTTCCCGCCCCGGCATCGCCAGGCAGGATCTTGACATAGGCCATGCGCTCGGGCCGCAGGATCCCCTGCATGGCCCGGTCGGCGTCCTCAGCGGTCAAGCCGGCCAGCATCTCGATCTGCTGGGCCACCGTCTGCCCCAGCAGGGCGAAGTCCGCCATCTGGCTGGCGGCGTCCTCCACGTTCTCCAGATTTTCCACCAGCTGGCCGTATTTTTCGTTTTTGCACAGGGTAAAGATCTCCCGGTCCACCCCCTGGCTGCGGATCCGCTCGATCTCCTCGAGCAGCAGCTGCCGGACGGTGTCGGGCTGGTCGCTCTCCCCGGTGAACAGGATGCAGCAGCACCCGTCCACCCGCAGCACTTCTCCCCCAAAGCCCGGATTGACCAGGCCCTGGTCGTAGAGGCGGCGGTACAGTCCCGACATTCCTCCGCACAGGCAGCACAGCACCAGGTCGTACAGCGCCTCGGTGCGCCCGTCCCCGGGGGCCAGGGGTTCCTCCTTGAATCCCACCCCAAAGCAGGGCTTTGCCACCGCCATATGCAGGGTCTTTTCCGTCTGCACCAGGGTCATGGGTTCATCCGCCCAGATCCGCTGGGCCGCCGGCGCTGCGGCGGGCTGATCCAGCCCGGCCCGGGCGCAGGCTTCCAGCACCTGTTCGGCGGTGATATTGCCCGCGGCCGCCAGCACCAGATTGGAAGGAGCGTAAAAGGCCCGGCAGCAGTCGTACAGCATCCCGGGGGTGATGCGGGCGATGCTCTCGCAGGTGCCCGCGATGTCGCTGCGGATGGGATGGCTGTGGTACAGGCACTGGCACAGCTCGGTGATCAGCCTCCAGTCGGGGCTGTCCTCGTACATTTTGATCTCCTGGGCAATGATGCCCTGCTCCTTGGCCACCGTCTCGGGGGTGAAATAGGGATGGGTCACCATCTCCAGCAGCACGTCCAGACTTTCCTCCACCTGGCTGGTGGCGGTGAAATAGTAGCAGGTGCGGTCAAAGCTGGTGAACGCATTGGCGTTGGCCCCGGTGCGGGCGAACTTGGCAAAGGCGTCCCCCTCCTGGTCTTCAAACATCTTGTGCTCCAGGTAGTGGGCCACACCGGCCGGCAGGGTCAGCTCCTGATCCCCCAGCCGGAAATGGACGTCGATGGAGCCGAAGCGGGCCGCTACGATGGCATGAGCGGCGGCGTAGCCCGGCATGGGCCGCACCAGCACCGTCAGTCCCGAGGGCAGCAGATAGCGCTGGTTGCCGGCACAGTCCAGCACAGCGCGCAGATGGTCAGACATAGGGCCCCTCCTTCCGTGTCAGCAGATAGCTCACCGACAGGCTGAACCGGCGCAGCACCGCCCGCACCTGGTCCTCCGTGACGGCGGCCAGGTCGGTCCGGGCCTGGGCCGGCGTGGTGATGGGGCCGCCCCGGATGATCTCCATGGCATACCAGCTCTCCAGGCCGCCCAGGGAATCCTCTACCCCTTCCAGTCCGGCGATCAGGCCCCGGCGGCAGTCCTCCAGCTCCTGGGGGGTGATGGGCCCGGTGCACAGGTCGGCCAGTTCTTCCTGGATGGCCTCCTCCGCCCGGGCAGCGTTGCCCGGTTCCACCCCGCTGTTGACGGTCATGCTGCCCGTAAAGCTCTGGAACGAGGAGGAGCAGTAGTAGCACAGGTTATCCCGTTCCCGCACATGGAGGAACAGCCGGCTGGTGACGCTCCCCCCATACAAGGCCATGGCCAGCCTGTAAGCGGCCATTTCCTTGAGGTCCATGGGCCGGCCCAGGGTGAACGCCATACAGAGCTTGGCCTGCACCATGTCAAAATACTCAGTCTTATGTACCGTCTGCTGGCGGGGCATGGCCATAAAGGGGGCCACGGCCCGGGGCCGGCGGCAGACGGCGGCCAGCTCGGCCAGAAAAGCCTGCTCCACCCGCTGCGCCTGGCCGGGGGTGCAGCCCAGGACCATCACCTCGATGGCGGCGCTGTCCACCATTTCTTGGTATGCCTGGGCCAGGGCCAGGCCGTCCAGCCCCTCCACTTCCTCCAGATAACCTTCCTGGCGGATGCCCATGGGGCTGTCCCCATAAAACACCCGGGCCGCCTGGCGCATACAGTACAGGCGTTTGTCGTTCAGTTCGTCCTCCAGAGACTGGCGCAGCATCTGCTTTTCGATGGCCACCGCCTCCGGGTCAAAGGCGCCCTGCCGGATGCAGGGGTGAAAGGCCACCCCCAGCGCCAGCTCCAAATAGGCCCCGCACAGGTCCTCCCCGGCCAGGGCAAACCGGTCCTTGATGCCGCTGACGCTGATGCACAGGTTGCGGTTGGCCCCCATGGGGCGGCCGTCCACCGTCAGGTCAGCCCCATACAGCCGGGCCAGGCGCTTGGTCAGGTCGGTCATGTCGGGGCAGCCCGCGTAGCCCCGCTCCATCACAAGGGGCAGCAGGGCGTGGGCCGTGGCGGTATCCCGCCGGGCGGGAAAGGTAAAATGGATGCTGATCCGGCAGCGGTTGAGCTTTTCGGCCGGGTCATACGAGAGATGCACCCCAGGTGCAAGCTGTTTACGTTCCAATCTGTGTCCTCCTGGCCCGGGGGTTCCGGGCCGCAAAGTGGGTCAACTCAGCTGGTTGACCGCCAGAAATTCTTCCAGCGAAAGGCCGCTGGCGGCGATGCCCCGGGCGTTCTCCACCCCCACATACCGCCAGTGCCAGGGCTGGTACACCATGCCGGTGGCAGCCTGGCAATCCTGCGGCCACCGCAGGATAAAGCCGTAGTCGGCGGCGTAGGCCCGCAGCCACTGGAAAGCGTCGGTGTTTTCAAAGCCGGTGTCCAGCGAATCGTACTCCTCCGACAGGATATCGGCGGCAAGGCCGGTGCCGCTCTCATTGCAGCCGGGCTGGGGCACGATGGCCGAGGCCCGGGCCTGGGCCTCCTCCTCCGTCATCCCCTGGTCCAGATAAGCCTGTTTGCGGGCGTCGAACTGTTCCTGCCGGCGCTGCTGGTCCTGGTATCCCTCCACCAGAACCAGATGGACCCCCACTTCCCCGGCGGCCTGGGCCATCTGCCGGTAGGCCGCGGCGGCGGCAGTCTCCAGCTGCTGGCCGGTGGCGTCGTCGGCCACCGCCAGGGCAGGCTCCTGCGCCTGCTCCAGCGGCAGGTTGTTGTTGACCAGCACCAGATAGGGGTCGCTCCCGTCAAAGACATAACCGCTCAGATCATAGCTGGGGGCAGTGAACTCTTGCCGTCCGGCCAGCAGGCGGCTGACGCGGGGCAGCACCCACAAGATCAGCCCGGTCATCAGGCCCACCACCAGTCCGCAGACCGACAGAAAGAGGATCCAGTTGCGGATCAGGCGCAGCCTGCGCCGCCGCCGGCGGGCCAGCCACTGCTGGCGTGTCAGGCGTGGCCGGGAGGGCTGCGCCGTAGGTTGCTGTTTTTGTTCCATGTTCGCTCCATCACTTGGTATTGAGGTTTGCCCCTGCGCCGCTGGCGGGCCGGGCGGCCCCTCTGCATTTCCGAAAGCCCCCGGTAACGCCGCACGGAGCTCTCAGATACGTCTTAGTATACCGCTTTTCCCGGCCCGTGTAAACGGCGGAAAGGGTGAAAAAACCATGGACAAACCCCGCCGGGCACAAAAAAGGCCGCCAACAGCGGGCGGACACAGCGTGTCGCTTTTGCGACACGCTTTAGGGGGAACCCATTTCTGCCCGCAGTCGCGGGGCAGAAATTCCTTCCCCCTAATATCCCCCTGGGGACAAAATTTGGCGCCGAACCGCGCACTCGCCGCAAAGCGGCTCGCACACTCTCAGCGCCAAATTCCCCTGTATGTGTCCCGACCGTACGCACATGTCATCCGGCCGGGACTTTTTAAAACTCCAAGGCCGCCAACAGCGGGCGGACGGGGTCTTTTCTCAGGTTCAGTCGAACAGGCTGTCGTGGATGGCGCTGACGGCGCGGTCCGCTTCTTCCCTGTCGATGATGCAGGAGATCTTGATCTCACTGGTGGAGATCATGTGGATATTGATGTTGTTGTTGGCCAGGGCCTCGAACATACTGGCGGCCACGCCGCTGTGGCTCTGCATACCGGCGCCCACGATGGACACCTTGGCGTAGCTGTTGTCGCAGCTGACCTGGTTGAATTTGGCGCTCTCCTTCAGGGCGCGCATGGCAACGGGCGCATCCCCCTGGGAGCAGGTGAAGATGACGTCCTTCTTGCCGTCGCGGCCGGTGGACTGCAGGATGATGTCCACGTTGATGTTCTTCTGTGCCAGCATCCCGAAGATCTTAAAGCTCATGCCGGGCTCGTCGGGCACGTTCATGATGGTGATGACGGCGACGTCGGTGTCCTTTGCAACACCCTTGATCAGCATACCTTCCATATCCTTTGCAACCTCCTTAACCAGTGTGCCGGGCATCGGATTCAGGCTGGAGAGCACCTCCAGCTCCACATTGTACTTTTTGGCCAGTTCCACGCTGCGGTTGTTCAGCACCTGCGCGCCCAGCGAGGCCAGCTCGAGCATCTCGTCAAAGGTGATCTCGGGCAGCTTGCGGGCATTGCGGACCTTGCGCGGGTCGGCGGTGTACACGCCCTCCACATCGGTGTAGATCTGGCAGCGGTCGGCGTGCAGGGCTGCGGCAATGGCCACCGCGCTGGTGTCCGAGCCGCCCCGGCCCAGGGTGGTGATATCGTCCAGCTTGTTGATGCCCTGGAAGCCGGCCACCACCACCACGCGGTTGCGGGCCAGCTCCGAGGTGATCCGCTCGGTCTCCATCCGGGTGATGCGTGCTTTGGTGTAGGCCCGGTTGGTGCGGAAACCCGCCTGCCAGCCGGTCAGGCTGGTGGCGTGGCAGCCGATCTCGTTCAGGGCCATGGCCAGCAGCGCGATGCTGATCTGCTCGCCGGTGGCCAGCAGCATATCCATTTCCCGGGCGGAGGGGTTGTGGGTGATCTCCGCCGCCTTCGCGATCAGGTCATCGGTGGTATCGCCCTGGGCAGACACCACCACCACTACGTCGTTGCCCGCGTTGTGGGTATTGGCCACGATGCGCGCCACGTTGAAAATGCGCTCGCGGTCCCGCACGGACGACCCGCCGAACTTCTGTACGATCAACGCCATATACTTGTCACTCTCCTCTTTCTCATCCTCTGTCCAAAGGCAGGGGGTCTTGCTTCCAGCTTCCCTCTACTTTGGTCATTCCACTGTGGCGCCGGTGTTGTCGGCATCCAGGCGCAGCAGTGTGAACCCTTCACATCCGTCCAGGCCCTCCAGGGCTTCCAGTCCCTGTTCCATCCCTGCATAGAAGGCCTCTGCGCCGCTGCGCTCGGCCACCGCCATGACAGTGCTGCCCGCCCCCGATACATACACGGCCAGGGCCCCGCACTGTTTTGCCAGGGCGAACACCTCTTTGGAGCCGGGCATCAGGGGGATGCGGTAGGGCTGGTGCAGGCGGTCTTCGGTGGCGATGGGCAGCAGGTCATGCCGTCCATCGCAGAAAGCCGCGGGCAGCAGGGCCGCCCGGGACAAATTGTACACCGCGTCCTTGTGGGGCACCTGGGCGGGCAGGGCCGCCCGGGCCGCCTCGGTGAGCAATTTATAGTCGGGCACCACCGCTGCAAAGCACAGGCTGGGGTCCACGTCCCGCTTGACCGAATAGACCTGTCCCCCCTCAAACACGCTGGACGTCAGGCCTCCCAGCAGAGCCGGGGCCACGTTGTCGGGATGGCCCTCGATGGCGGTGGCCAGGGTCAGCAGTTCCTGGGTGTTCAGTACATCCCCCAGCATCCGGTTGGCCCCCAGCAGCCCCGCGATGATGCAGGCGGAGGAGGAGCCAAGGCCCCTGGCCATGGGGATGGGGTTGGTCTGCACGATCCTGAGGGGGGGCATCTTTTTGCCCACCCGGTCGAACAGCATCCTGGCCGAGCGGTAGATGAGGTTCGTCTCGTTGCGGGGGATGCGGGTGCCGTCAGCCGCCGAGATGTCCAGCCGGTCGCTCTCCTCGAATACAGCCGTATTGTACAGGGTCACGGCCAGGCCCAAAGCGTCAAAGCCGGCGCCGACGTTGGCGCTGGTGGCCGGGACGGATACTTTGATCTTCATCTGCGGGCCCTCCCCTCTTTATTCTTCCTCGGGCAGCAGGCGCAGCACCAGCCGGACGCTGCCTCCCACCGCCTGGATCTTGCCGGCCGCTGCCTCCAGGGCGGGACCGTCGGCCCGGGCCACCCGGTAAGCGCAGCCGTCATACTGCTCCGCCACCAGCTGGCCTTCCCCGTAAATGGCCTGCACCACCGCCGGGGCGGCCCCCTCCACACGCACATAGTATGCCGCGGGGGCCGGGTCGGTGAGCATCCCTTCCGCCGGGGCGGCGGGCTGCCAGAACAGGGTATCGTGGACGCGCGCCCCGCGTTTGAGGGCGTCCACCACGTCGGCCACCACCGCGCTGGCGGTGGGCAGTTTGCCTGCGCCCTTGCCGTAAAAGACCACGTCGCCCAGCATATCGCCCCGCACCTTGACCGCGTTGAACACATCATCCACGCCGGCCAGCTGGTTGGAGCGGGGCACCAGGCAGGGCTCCACGCCGGCGGCCACCTCGCCACCGGGCAGCAGCTTCATCCAGGCGATCAGCTTGATGACGCAGTTCAGCTTGCCCGCGGCCTGCACGTCGGCCACCGTGATGTCCCGGATGCCCCGGGTGGGGATGTTCTGGGGGTAAATGTGATGGCCGCACACCAGAGAGGCCAGAATGGCGATCTTGCGGCAGGCGTCCCGGCCGTCCACATCGTCGCCGGGGTCTTTGGTCTCGGCATAGCCCAGCTGCTGGGCGATCTTGAGGGCCTGGTCAAAGCTCATGTTCTCCCGGGCCATCTTGGTCAGCATAAAGTTGGTGGTGCCGTTGACGATGCCCTCCACCTCGGTGATGACGTTGGCCGCCAGGCACTGGTGCATGGGGGTGATGATGGGGGTGCCGCCCCCCACCGAAGCTTCAAACAAAAAGGCACAGCCATGGCTTTTGGCCAGGGCCAGCAGCTCGGCGCCATAGGTGGCCACCATCTCCTTGTTGGAGGTGCATACGCTGCGGCCGCTGGCCAGCACCTGCTTGACATAGGGATAGGCAAAGCGGGTGCCGCCGATGGTCTCCACCACCACCTTGACCTCAGGGTCGGCCAGGATCACATCGATGTTCTTGACGAACAGATGGCTGTCGGGCCGGGACGAGAAATCCCGCACATCCAGAATGTATTTGACCTCCACCGGTTCGCCGGCGCGGCGTGCAACGCTTGCGGCGTTGTGCTGCAATACCTCGTACACGCCGCTGCCCACGGTGCCAAACCCTAAAATTGCGATCTTAGCCATAAGTCTTGCCCTCGCTCCTATCCTTGCGTGATTGACAGCGTCTTACAAATCATACCCCAAACGCACCCCCACCACCGTGCTCTGGCGGGAGAGCATGGCGGCCAGCTCGTCGGGGGTCATCTGCATGGTGTCGGTGCGGATGGTCACCGCCACCTGGGCCGTGCCGTTCTCGGGGGTGGCCTGGTTGATGGTGACGATACTGGCCCCTGCGCTGCTGATGCCGGCCAGCAGGCTTTGCAGTGCGCCGGTCTCATCCCGCAAAGTCGCCATGACGGTGATCAGCTCCCGCCCGTTCTCCGAATCGAATATGCAGTCCTTATACTTATAAAATGCACTGCGGGACAGCCCCACACTGCGGGTCGCAGCCGAGATGTTCCGCGCCTGGCCGCTGGCCAGCAGTTCCTTGGCACGGATGACTTTCAAAAAGACCTCGGGCAGCACCTGGGCGTCCACCAGATAAAATCGGCGCTCCAATCTGTTCACCTCTCAAGCACAACTGTTCTCGCAGGAAATATAATAGCATCCGCCCCCCTGCATTGCAAGAGGACGGATGCGATTTTGGCAGATTGGCCAGTTTTCTGTTGTGAAGCGCCGCTCCCGTTGCCGAAATGCTCAGTCGGTGTCGATGCCGGTCGTGTCCAGCTGGGTGGGCACCACACCGCCCGAGTGGTCATAATTGCAGGCGGCAGGCAGATCGTTGGCGTTGTAGTAGCCCACCGCTGTGCCGGGGCAGCCGGAAGTGGCCAGCAGGCCGCTCTCGGTGCAGTAGCTGCGCTGGACCACGCCGTCCGCCATGGGGAACTCCTTGTACTCATAGCCCTCCTGCACCACGTTCATCAGGGCCTTCCAGGCCTCCACGCAGGTGCGGGTCCGGGCCTGGCTGCCCAGGGTGCGGGTCATGTCGTAGGGGGAGTCGTAACCCCACCACACAGCGGTCACATAGTATGGCGTACCGCCCACGAACCACAGGTCGCGCTCATCGGTGGTGGTGCCCGTCTTGCCGAAGGAACGCATATTCCCGGTGGTGGGATAGCGTCCGGCGGCGGTGCCCACACTGCTGTACAGCACGTTCTGCAGCAGCTGGTTCATGATGGTGGCGGTCTGGGGGGTCAGGGCCTGGTAGCTGGTGGCGTTGTTCTCCAGATAGATGTTGCCGTCCCGGTCCAGGATGCGGGTGTACAGGTGGGGTGTGGTGTACTGCCCGTCGTAGAAGATCTGGAAGGCGGCCGCCAGGGCCATGGGGGTGACGCCGTGGGTCTGGCTGCCCATCACCATGGGGGCCAGACCGACATCGTTCACCGGATCCAGGGTATCCAGCTGGAGGGTGTTGTAGGCAAAATTGAAGATGGTGCTGGCGCCCACCAGGTCTCCCACCCGGGCCGCAATGGTGTTCAGCGAACGGGCCAGGCCGTTCCACAAAGGCACGTCCCGGTTGTCGCCGTAGTTGCCGCCGTAGTTCTGGGGCCAGTTGCGCCAGGCGTTGGGATAGGCCCGCAGCGCCTCGTCCGACAGGCCCGACAGCCCGTGCTGGCGGCAGTAGTCATCGTTGCGGATGACCATGTCGCTCTTGAGGTAGAGGGGGGAGTTGTTCAGCATGGTGGACCAGTTGACCAGCCCATACTCGATGCCCAGCGCATAGGCGCCGATGGGCTTGATGGCCGAACCGGTCTGCCGGGTGACGCTGTAAGCCCGGTTGAGGGTCAGGTCCTGGGTCTTTTCGCCCAGGCCGCCCACCATGGCCACCACATTGCCGTCGTAGTCCAGCATGACCATGGCAGCCTGGGTGCGCACATTGCGGTAATAGGTCACCGTGCCGTCCTCGGCGGTGGTGGTCTTGAGGGTACCATCGTCGTTGTAGACCGGGATATCGTCCTCCGACAGGGCGGATACCTCCTCCTCATGCCAGCCGGCCGGGAAATAGGCGTCGTCGGTGTTGAGCATCAGCTCTTCCATCTGGGTCTGGATCTTGGGGTTGACGGTGGCTTCGATGGTAAAGCCGCCGGTGTACAGCATCTGCTGGGCCGCAGCCTCAGTGATGCCCTCCTTCTCCATGATGTCCTGCACCACTTCTTCAAACAGGGCGTCGGTGAAATAGGAGTTGTTGGTGGCGGTGGTGCGGGAGACATCCTCCTCCGCCAGCACCAGCGGCTGGGCGATGGCGTCCCGGTAGACTTCCTCGCTGATGATCCCCTGGTCCCACATATTGTACAGCACATAGTTGCGCCGGTTGATGAGGTTTTCGGGGTTGGTGCGGGGATTGTAGTTGGTGGGGTTGTTGGTGATGGAGGCGATGGCGGCGCATTCCCACAGGGTCAGCTGGCTGACGTCCTTGTTGAAATACTCCAGCGCCGCCGTCTGCACGCCCTGGATGGTGCCGGTGAAACTGATGGTGTTCAGGTAGGCCTCCAGGATGGTCTCTTTGGAATAGTTGCGGTACAGGGTGTACGCCCGGTAGATCTCCCGCAGCTTGCGCAGCGCACCTTCGATGCCGCTGGCGCTGTCATCGCCGGTCAGGTTTTTGATCAGCTGCTGCTCAATGGTGGACGCGCCCTGCCTGCCGCTGTAAATGGGCACGATATACTCGTTGATCATGGCGCCCACGGTCCGCTTCAGGTTGAAGCCCGGCTCGTTGTAGAAGTCCTTGTCCTCGGTGCAGATGAAGGCATACTGCAAATAGGTGGGGATCTGCTCCAGGTCCACCCACATCCGGTGGCTGTTGCTGGAGCGGAGGGTGGCATACTCCACCTGCTGGCCCGTATCCGGGTCGGTGGCCACCACGACGCTGGACTGGCTCAGCTCGATGCTGTCCAGGTTCAGCAGATCGCCGTCGTTGGCGGTGGCCTGCACCACATAGAACACAGCGCAGACCACCAGAGCACAGCCCGCCATCACGCCCAGGCAGAACAGGGTGGCGAACAGTCGGAAGATCCCCCGCAGGATGGGGTGGCCCTTCTTTTCCTTTTTGGGCCCCTTGCCGCCGGCCCCTTTGCCCCCGGCAGGGGGTTCTGCAGGGCGCCGCCCGCCCCCCGAGGAGGGCGGCAGGGCTTCTTTCCTGCTGCGGGTGGTGTTCACCCTGCGGCCCGAGCCCGTGGCGGCGCTACGGCCGGCCCCCTCGCTGTCGCTGCGGTGAATACGCCTTATCTCATTCATAGCGATCTAAACCGCCTCCTTATCCTTCTCGATCCTTTTCCCGCCCGCCGCCATGGGACGGACGAACATCTGCGGCCCTCTCTATACGGCCGCGCGCCGCGCCTCTCCAAGCAGGCGCGGCCAAACGCAGTCAAATGGTCGGATGGAAGTATTATAACACAGTTCGCGGGTGAAAGTACAGCTCTCCGCTGTGAAAATTGGCGTCTATTGTGTGAAATGCGCCTCTTTTGCCCATACTAGGGTGTATCTGAGAAGTCCAAACATACTGCGATGTCCGCCAAAGGATGCGGATACAGGGCGGGACGGAACAGTGCTTTGGGATCTTCTACCCCGAAAGGAGCCCGGCTTTATGCGCAAACTCTGGTATTGTATCTTTTATGGCCTGTGTGCCTTCACCATCGTGTTCAGCCTGTATTGGATCGCCGCCATGCCGCCCCGGAACAGCCAGGGCAGTTCGAGCACCCCGGGCAGCAGGGACGCGGACAGCCCGGCCCTGCGGGCAGGCAACTCCCTGTCCGGCGTCCGGGAAGAGCCCGCCGGCTATTATCTCTGCGACGAAGGGGGCCGGCTGGCGGTATACAGCTGCACCGCCGACGGGGTGCCCCGCCAGCGTCTGGAGCTGACCGATATCTATATCAACCTGCTGCCCGAACAGGATGCTTTGCAGTTCAAAGCCGGCTATCTGGTCTGGGACCGGCAGGAACTGGAGACCCTTCTGGAGGATCTGGGCGCCTGAACGGCCCCTGCCGGTTGACACAGCCCCTCCTGTTAGGTTATACTGACTTGTAAGCACCATGTAAAATGTTACAGGAGGGACTTTTCATGTCCAAGACCTATCTGATCACCGGCGCCACCTCCCCTCTGGGCCTGGCCCTGATGGAACGGCTGCTGCCCACTCTGGCCGAGGGGGACCTGATCCTGGCTCAGGGCTGCGGCGATCTGGCCCGGCTGGCCAGTCTGTGCCAGACCCGGCCCGGCTTCATCCGCCCGTATGACGCGGACTTCACCCAGCCGCTGGCGGTGCGCGCTTTCCTCAGCGACCTGGTGGACACCTACCCCGCCCCCACCCACATCATCCACCTGCCCGGCCTGCGCCCCATCCAGACCGCTTACGCCTATTTTGACGAGGAGCGCTTTGCCGATGACCGGGCCGTCCAGCTGGACAGCGCCCTGCTGCTGTGCAAGACCTTCCTGCCCCGGATGGCCCAGGCCGGGAGCGGCCGGGTCCTGTTCCTGACCGGAGGCGTCCCCGCGGCCCAGATGGCCAGCACCGCCATCGTCAAGAGCTCTCTGGAAGGGCTGGCCCGCTCCCTGGCGGCGGAGTATGCCTCCAGCGGCGTCACCGTCAACTGCATCGCCCCCGGTCCCCTGCTGACCGAGGACACCGCCGGCGACCCCGCTGCGGTCCGTCCGGAGGAGGTGGTGCCTGCCATGCTGTTCCTGCTGAGCGAAGATGCCGCCCGGATCAACGGCGTGACCCTGCCCATCGGCGGCGGGACTGCCCTGCGCTGAAACTGCAAAAGCCCTGTTGGAAAGACAGGGCTTTTGTCCTTTTTAAGAGAAAGTTGTATTTATTTATATAAATAGTATAGAAAAGCGGTTTCAGCTTTCCAGTTCCTCCATGGCTTCCCGCATGGTATCCGCAGAAAAGAGGAACGCTCCATTCCTGCTGTATACTTCCACATGGCCACCCACATACCGGATCTCGATGTCGCTCATCTTTTGTCTCTCCTCTCTGCACGGTGCTGGCAGGGGGCCTTTCCCCCTCCTGTTGTGTACAGAATAGCAGAACAAAAGTCCTATAATTTACACTTTCAAATCTTTTTTGGGCTTTTTTACGCAGAAAAACGCCCCCGGCGGACTACACCTGCGGGGGCGCGGTATTCTTTCAGTCAGATTTGCAGAGCGGCGCTGGCGGGGGCCTGCACGCGGCGGCCGGCCTGTTCGGCCTGGCGGGACTTGTCGTAGCAGTATTTGATGATAGCCTGCCGGCGGACGATGCCGATAAAGACGCCGCGGTCGTCCACCACCGGCACAAAGTTCTGGTTCATGGCGGCCTCCACCAGCTGGTCCATGCTGGTGTTCACCGTGACGGGCAGGTAATCCCGCTTGCGTTCAAAGCTGCTGATGGGGATATCTTCCGCCCCTTCGATATCCAGCCCGTGATACCGCTTGAGCCCCCACAGGATGTCCCCTTCGGTCAGGGTGCCCACATAGCCGCCCTTCCGGTTCAGGATGGGGATGGATGCATAGCGGTTGTTCTCCCATTTTTCCAGGGTCTGACGGAGGGTGAAGTCCTCATACACATACATCAGATCCTGCTTGGGAGAGAGGAAAAACAAAATATTCATAAAAAGAGCTCCTGCTTATGTTATTTGCCGCATGGTTCATTCTTTGGGCCGCGGCATAAAGATGCCGCAGGGGTCCGCGTCCATGATGCCCGCCCCCTTTCTGTTATAATTTTAGCACTTTTACACATCGAAATAAAGTTCCGCACAGATTTTTTAGATTTTATTCACAACTGGAACTGCCCCATTTTAAAATCCGCGCCAAATCCATGCACAAGCTGCGTTTTTGTGCTATACTAGTTTCATCAAGTGTCTCAGGGACGCGCCCCGCCTGTTCCAGTATAGCAGGCAGCGGTGTCGAATTTTTGCCAAAGGAGGCTGGTGATCCCCATGCACCTGACACATCCCACCCCCCTGCGCCTGCGAGCCGCGGCGGCGGCGCTGGCCTGCCTTGTGCTGGCCGGCTGCACACGCCCGGCGGTCCTCCAGCCCTCCTCCGAACAGGAAAGCCCCGCCTCCTCCCAGGACGGCGCCGGCGAGAGCCTGCCCGCCCGCTTCGCCATTGCGGTCAGCGAGGGCAGTTACAATCCCTATCTGGACACCAACACCCTCACCGAACAGGTGGCCGGGCTGCTGTTTGAAAAGCTGGCGGTCATCTCCCCCCGGATGCAGCTGGAGATGCGGCTGGCCGATTCCATCACCTCCAGCGGACTCACGGTCACCATCCAGCTGCGGCAGGGGTGCACCTTTGCCGACGGCACGCCCATCACCGCCCAGGATGTGGCGGCCAGCCTGCTGGCGGCCAAGGCTAGCACCTTTTACAGCGGGCGGCTGGCCAACATGGCCGACGCCCAGGCGGTGGGCAGCGATACGGTGGTGCTCACCCTGGTCCAGCCCGACAGCCTGTTCGGCTACCTGCTGGACCTGCCCATCCTGAAGGCTGCCGAGACGGCTTCCCAGCGGCCCACCCCCAGCGGCCGGTACACCTATGGCCGCCAGGACGTCACCCTGGTCCGCAACGACCGGGCCCCCTTCCCCCAGGAAGGTCCCGACACCATCTGGCTGACCGCCGTCAGCGACTACGCCGAATTGGTCAGCCAGCTGGCCATGGGACAGATCAGCTTTTACCTGGCCGAGGAGAGCGCCTCCTCGGCGGTGGCCACCTCCGAGAATTATTTCCGCACCAATACCCTGCTGTTCCTGGGGGTGAACGGCTCATCCGACAACCCCCTGTGCGCCACCAGCCAGGGCCGGGCCGCCCTCAGTGCCGCCCTCTCCCGGACGGAGCTTTCCGGCCGGTTTGCCAGCGCCAGCCCTGCCACCGGCGCCATCAACAGCCTGTACTCCTGCGTCCAGGGCAAGCAGGTCATCTCCGCCGAAGCCGAAACCGAAGATCTGCCCCAGGCCATGGCCGCCCTGGGCTATACCTGGGACGAGGCCTCCTCCCTCTACCGGGACCAGCAGGGCCAGCCTGCCAGCGTCAGTATTTTGGTGTGCGGCAGCTCGGCGGACCGGGTGTATGCGGCCCGTCTTTTGCAGCAGCAGTGGGCCGAAGCAGGCATTCAGGCCACAGTCACCCAGGCCGATGATTTCGGCGCCTATCTGCAGATGGTGCAGGACCGGCAATTTGAGCTGTACATCGGCGAAATGAAGTTGTATAATAATATTGACCTCTCGCCGTTCTGGAGCGGCAGTGCCCGGTACGGCCTGTCCGTCACCCAGCAGCTGCTGGACGCTTACACCCAGATGCGGGCTGACAGCAGCGCGGCCCCCGCCTTTGAGGAGGTGTTTGCCCAGCAGATGCCCTATATCCCCCTGCTGTGGCGGGGCGGCGTCACGGTGTCCAACCGCCGCACCAGCGGAGTGCTGTCCAGCGTCAGCGATATTTACTATTCCCTCGCAGGGCTGTCTGTCACAGGCGGCAGCCAGGATGCAGAATAAGCGTAACGCTTTAAAATTTTTATAAAAGGAGCAGAGCGATTATGATCACTACGCATTTACCCTTGGGCGATGTCCGCTTTTCCGCCGAGTATTTTTCGACGCTGGTAGGCGAAGCCGCCAAGAACTGCTACGGTGTGGCCGCCATGGCCCCCCGGGGGGTGGCCGACACGGTCAAAAGCCTGGTGCGCGGCGAGGACTTTGCCGAAAAAGGCGTCCGTGTCACTTCGGAAAACGGCCGCCTCATCATCGAGATCCACATCGCTGTCGGCTATGGGCTGAACATCGCCACAGCGGCCCAGAGCATCACCCATCGGGTGCAGGACGAAGTCGAGCGCTCGACCGGCCTGCGCGTGGCCCGTGTGATCGTGTCGGTGGACGACGTGATCGCCTGAAAAGACGAAACACAAATCCCCGGGCGCGCCCGTGGGCAGACAAGGAGTAGAAAGCAATGATTAGTGGTAAAATTCTGCGTGACGCCATCATCTCCGGCGCAAACAACATCAACAACCAGCGCTCCCGTGTGGACGAGCTGAACGTGTTCCCCGTGCCCGACGGCGATACCGGCACCAACATGGGCATGACCATCGGCGCCGCCGTGCCCGAGCTGCAGGCCCTGGGCGACGACTGCACCGTGGGCGAGGCGGCCAAGACCGCCGCTTCCGCCATGCTGCGGGGCGCCCGCGGCAATTCGGGCGTCATCACCAGCCTGCTGTTCCGGGGCTTTTCCAAGGCTCTGGAGGGCAAGAAGGAGGCCGGGGCCGAGGACCTGGTCTGCGCCCTGGAAAAAGGCGTGCAGGCCGCTTATAAAGCTGTCATGAAGCCCACCGAGGGCACCATCCTGACGGTGGCCCGCATCGCCTCGGAGGAAGCCCGAGCCAGCGGCATCGCCGACGTGAACGACCTGTGGGAGCTGGTGCTGAACGCCGGGCAGCGCGCCCTGGACGACACCCCCAACCTGCTGCCCGTGCTGAAAAAGGCCGGCGTGGTGGACGCCGGGGGGCAGGGCATCCTGATCATCTTCGAGGGGATGGGCCAGGTGTTCCGCGGCGAGGGCATCGTCCCCTCTGCCGGCCAGCCCCAGAACAAGGCCAAGCTCTCCACCGAGAACGCGGGCCGCGGCGTCTTTACCGACGACCTGATGAAGGTGGAGGACATCAAGAACGGCTACTGCACCCAGTTCCTGATCCACAAGGAGGACGGCGCCAGCGCCGCCAAGATGCGCGCCTTTGCCGAGTCCAACGGCGACAGCGTGGTCTGCATCGAGGACGACGACGTCATCAACCTCCACGTCCACACCGCCGACCCCGGCAAGATCCTCTCGGAGGCCATCAAGTACGGCTACCTGACCAACTTCAAGATCGAAAACATGCACGAGCAGTTCCTGGCCCGCCAGAAGCAGGGCAAGAGCCTGGAAAAGCAGGCCGAGGCCGAAAAGCAGCGCAGCTCGGACTCCATCGCCAGCGAGTTCATCTACGCCGCCGTGGATCCCAGCCGCGACTACGGCTTTGTGGCCGTGGCTGCCGGCGAGGGCCTGAAAGCCGTCTTTGCCGACCTGGCTGTGGACGCCGTGGTGTCGGGCGGGCAGACCATGAACCCCGCCACCGAAGACATCCTGGCCGCCGTCCAGAGCGTGCCCGCCAAGACCGTCTTTGTGCTGCCCAACAACAAGAACATCATCATGGCCGCCGAGCAGGCTGAAAAGCTGGCCGACCGCCAGGTGGTGGTACTGCCCACCCGCACCATCCCCATGGGCATCACCGCCATGCTCAACTTTGATCCCACCGCTTCGGTGGAGGCCAACACCATCAACATGATGAAGGCGGCCGACAACGTGTCCACCGGCCTGATCACCTACGCCGCCCGGGACAGCGAGTACGACGGCCGCCGCATCCGCAAGGGCGAGATCATGTCGCTGGAGAACGGCAAGATCGTGGCCACCTCCAACGACCTGACCAAGGCCGCCTACCGTCTGGCCCGCAGCATGTGCAAGAAGGACTCCAGCTTTGTCACCGTCATTTCGGGCTGCGATGTCAGCGACGAGGACGCCGAGCGCACCACCGAGATGATCAAGGCCAAGTGCCCCAGCCATGTGGAAGTCAGCCATATCCGGGGCGGCCAGCCGGTCTACTATTATATGATCAGCGTTGAATAAGCCCCCACAGGCCCCCGTTCTTTGCAGAATGTTTCACTCCTGTACGCGTCAGCGTGTCGAAAACGACACGCTTTAGGGGGAACCCATTTCTGCCTGCTGCGCAGGTCAGAAATTCTTTCCCCCTGGTGGTTGCGGTTCCCTGCTTTTGCTGCGCCCGTCGCAGCGGGCTTGCAAAAGACAGACCGCTGCCCCTGCTCCGCTTCGGCTGTTTCGTCCGCAGGACGCGCCTCAGC
>MHCFR04200__coassemble_514_pt1 | contig 22154 bp, 18 predicted proteins | sample MHCFR04200__metabat2_high_PE_011 | metagenome-assembled genome bin MHCFR04200
TCATATACAGCTTGACCTTGTTGACGTCGGCCACCGTCACAAAGCTGGACAGCTCCACGTCCAGCGTCTCGGCCACTGCCTCCACCGCCCGGGTGACGTCGGACAGCTTGCCCACGCCCGAGGGTTCGATGAGGATGCGGTCAGGGTGGTACTGCTCCACCACCTGGCGCAGCGCCTCCCGGAAATCGCCCACCAGAGAGCAGCAGATGCACCCGGCGTTCAGCTCATTGATCTTGATGCCGGATTCCTGCAGGAAGCCGCCGTCAATGCCGATCTCGCCAAACTCGTTTTCGATCAGCACCACCTGCTGTCCCTGGAAGGACTCGCGGATCAGCTTCTTGATCAAGGTGGTCTTGCCAGCGCCCAGGAAGCCGGAGAAAATATCGATCTTGGTTGCCATTTGTCTATTGCCTCGTTTTCTTTTTGTCGTGCTCAAAGGGGCGCACTGCCCCACTGTTCCATACATCTTTATTATAACAAACCTGTCAATGCCCGCATACAGAAAAAAGCAGGGGTTTGCATTCTTTCCGACGGAATGCTACAATAGAGGCGCGGGCGCGCTGCGCCCACCGAACTGCAAGAAAGAAGGTTTTGCATCATGTCTACTGTCAGCCAGCGGCTGGCGGCCCTGCGCGGCGCTATGGAGGCCGCCGGCGTCGCAGCCTATCTGATCCCCACCGGGGACCCTCATTCCAGTGAATACCTGCCCGCCCACTACAACAGCCGGGAATATTTCTCGGGCTTTACGGGGGAGAACTCCACCCTGGTGGTCACCATGGAGGGCAGCGCCCTGTGGGCGGACGGCCGGTTTTTCGTCCAGGCGGAAAAAGAGCTGGCCGGCACCGAGATCCAGCTGATGCGGATGGGTGAGCCGGGCGTGCCCACCGTGGAAGAATACTGCGCCGCTCACCTGGCCGAAGGCCAGAGCCTGGGCCTGTGCGGCCTCACCGCCTCCTGCCTGCTGGTGCGGGAGCTGCAAAAAGTGCTGGACCCCAAGGGCGTGGAGGTGCGCACCCTCACCCTGGAGGATCAGCTGTGGGTCGAGGGCCGTCCAGCCCTGCCCGCCACCCCCGCCTGGCTGCTGCCGGCAGAGTACGCCGGGGCCACGCCCGGGCAGAAGCTGGCCCGCCTGCGCCAAAAGCTGACCGAACAGGGCTGCACCGCCCAGATGGTGGGCAAGCTGGACAACCTCGCCTGGCTGCTCAACCTGCGGGCCATGGATATCCAGTGCACCCCCTATGCCATGGCCTACTGCTTTGTCACCCAGACCGACGCGGTCCTGTTCATCAACGGCCAGCGGCTGGCCCCCGAGGCCGCCCAGGCCCTGGCCGGCGACGGGGTACAGCTGGCCGATTACGACAGCGTACTGACCTGGCTGGAACGGTACGATCGGGAGCAGACCGTCCTGGCCGACCCCGATTCGGTGAACTACGCGGTGTTCCGCGCCCTGGAGGGCAACCCCCATCTGACCGTCAAGAGCCTGCCCGATCCCCTGCTGCCCATGAAGGGGGTCAAGAACGAGACCGAGCTGGCCCACAGCCGGGAGTGCCATCTGCGGGACGGCGTGGCCATGGTGCGCTTCCAGAAAGAGCTGGAGGAGCGGATGGCTGCCGGCGAGACCCTCACCGAACGGACGGTGGACGAGATCCTGCACAAGTACCGCAGCGCCCAGGACAAGTTCCTGGTGGAGAGCTTCGGCACCATTGCAGCCTACGGCGCCAACGCCGCCATGATGCATTATCACGCCACCGATGCGGACCACGCCGTCCTGCAGCCCAAGGGCTTTTTGCTGGTGGACTGCGGCGGCACCTATCTGGACGGCACCACCGATATCACCCGCACCTATCCCATGGGGCCCCTCACGGAGGAGGAGCGTCTGTGCTACACCTGGACCCTCCAGAGCCACATCGAGCTGGCCCGGGCGGTGTGGCTGGACTACTGCACCGGCCAGATGCTGGACACCCTGGCCCGGGAGCCCCTGTGGCAGCATCTGATCAACTACCGCTGCGGCACCGGCCACAGCGTCAGCTTTGTGGGCAACGTCCACGAAGGTCCCCACGCCCTAAACGGCCGCAACCAGGTCCGGTTCCAGCCCGGGATGGTGGTCACCGACGAGCCCGGCGTATATGAGGGCGGGCGCCTCGGCATCCGCATCGAAAACGAGCTGGAGTGCCGCCACAAAGAGGACAACCAATACGGCACCTTCCTCTGCTTCGAGCCTTTGACCTGGGTGCCCATCGCCACCAGCCCCATCGTACCCGGCGTCCTCACCCGGGAGCAGCTGGACTGGCTGAACGGCTATCACCGCAAGGTGTTCCAGCTGCTGGCCCCCCGCCTGACCGAGGACGAGCGGAACTGGCTGGCCGCCAAGTGCGCTGCCATCGGCGCCTGATCCCAAACAAAAAAGCGCCCCCCGCCATCTCTGGCGGGGGGCGCAGGTATTCCCGGTCAGCCGTCCCGGTCGGACTGGGCGTCTTCCTGCTGCTTTTTGCGGGCAGCCGCCGTGACGGCGTTGGCCGCCTCCATCGTCAGGCCGTCCCATTTGCGGATGGTGTCCGCCACCATATTGTCCAGCGGGTCGGTGGGCAGGTTGTTCTCGGGGGCGGCGTCCACCAGATACCTGCATATGGCGGCCTTGTTCTGCTCATACAGGCCCAGCCGCTGGTACAGCGCCTTGTAATAGGGAAAGACGGTGGTTTTCATCTTGAGGATGGCCGCCGGGTTGATCTGGGTGTGGATGATGCTCTGGGGGTTCTGCACATAGTAATAGCCGGGCCGGTCAATGGAATAGAACCGCCGGGCGTATTGGATGTACTGCAAATTGAACACCAGGTCTTCGGACCAGTGGATCTGGCTGACGAAAAAGATCTCGTTGCCGGTGAGGATATCCCGGCGGTAGAGCTTGTTCCACAACACGCCGTAATAGTAGGAGGCGGGCTGATCCATCAGGTGGAGGGCAAAGCCCTCGGTATCCATCAGCCCCGGAGGCAGGAAACTGTATACCCGCACCTCGGGTTCCTCCTCGGGCTGGGGGACGGCGCCGTCCTGGGCCAGCAGGCTGGCCAGCTTGTCCTGCAGGCGGCGGCCATGGCCTGCGGCAGGGGGCACCACCATTTTATAGGGGGCGATGACCAGGTCGGCCTGGTGGGCCTCGGCGGCCTGTACCAGGTTCTGGGTGTAGTCGGGGTCGATGTAGTCGTCGCTGTCCACAAACTGGATGTACTCGCCCCGGGCCAGCTTGAGGCCCAGGTTGCGCGTGTCGGACACGCCGGAATTGGCCTTGTCCACCAGCAGGATGCGGCTGTCCACCTTGCGGAACATCTCGCACACCGGCAGGCTGACATCCCGGGAACCGTCGTTGAGAACGATGATCTGGATGTTGCGCCAGGTCTGGGCCCGGATGCTCTCGATGCAGCGTGCGATATGGTTTTTGGCGTTGTAAACTGGCACGATGATGCTGACCAGCGGCTGTTCGCGGTCGGGCATGGAACGACACTTCCTTTCCTGTTAGGAGGGTAATGGGATGAATTACCGGATCACGATCATTGCGCAGGACGCCACGGTGCTCAAGGCCATGCGGCGGCACTGCGAGGATTATTTTGCTCGGCGCGGGGATCAATGCGTCATCGCACAGATGGCCGACCCCCAGGAGATGCTGTGCCAGGACGGCGAGCAGGACCTGTGGCTGGTACATCTGCCCGAGACGGGAGGGATCTGCCTGCCCCAGGGCATCCAGGTTCTGGCCGAGCTGCGCCGCAGGGGGGTGCGCACCGCCCTGGCCTTTATGGCTGCCAGCCCGGTCTGGGCCTGCCAGGCCTACCAGCTGGACGCCCTGCAATACTTTTTGCTGCCTTTGCAGTACGACCGCGTCGCCGCCCTGCTGAGCCGCATTGTGGAGCCACTCTACGGTCCTGCCTGTACGGTGTCCACCGCAGGGGGGCAGCGGGTGCTGGCCTTTTCCAACATCGAGTATGTGGAGTGCATCCAGCACAGCATCCACTACCACCTCATCGGCGGGGAGACGGTGTCCAGCCTGACCCAGCGGACCTCCTTTGTGCAGCAGACCGCCTGTCTGCGGGATGACCCCCGGTTCATCCAGATGCACCGCTCCTATCTGATCAACCTGGCGCAGGTGCGGCTGGTGGCCGCCCGCCATGTGCAGATGTACAGCGGGGCCACGATCCCTCTGCCCCCTCTGCGCCGCACCGAGGTATGCCAGGCGCTGCAGGCCTGGCTCCAGCGGGTGCGCTATCAGTCAAAGGTATCCTTTATACCTCAGCCCAGTCCAATTGATCCCATTGTGTTAGATATTGACAGCTGAGGGCCCGCAGGGCGGCTTCATCGGGCCGGGAGGCTGCGTCTGCTATGCCGATCACATCAAAGCCGGCCTGGCGTGCCGTACGGGCGGCGTAGAGGGCATCCTCGCACACCATGCATTGGGCGGGATCGGCGCCGCCCATCCGGCCCAGCGCCTCAAAAAAGATGTCGGGCTGGTGCTTGGTGCGGCCTTCCTGGGCCGACAGCACAAACTGGAACCGGTCCAGCACACCCAGCCGGCCCAGCACCCGCTGGCACATAAACTGCCAGGTAGCCGAACAGACGCACATTTTGGCCCCCGCCTCATCCAGACGGGCCAGCATCTGCTCCACCCCCGGCTTGAGGGAGACGGTGCGGTACAGCCGGTCCACCGCGTCCATGGCGGCCTGGGTATAGCTGTCGATGGTCAGGGGCAGGTCATAGGTGGTGATGAGGTACTGCGCGGTTTCCAGCGCGCTCATGGGCAGCAGCACCCGGCCAAGATCTTCGGCCGGGATCTTGCCAAAGCTGCGCACCAGCTCATAGGGCACCTGGGCCCAGATGGGCATACTGTCGGTGAGGGTGCCGTCCATATCAAAGATCCAATAGCGATGTTTCATAACGTTCCTCCAGAACGGGATAAATTCTTTTACGGCAACGATTATACACGATTCGCCCCCCGCGCGCAACAATGCCGCGCCTTCCAGCGCAAAAAACCGGCCGGACGCAAAAAGCGCGGCCAAAACAAAAACAATGCGGGGGCCGGCTTTGCAGCCGGCCCCCGCAGAGGGACCCTATCTTTCGTGACGCAAAAGTTCTTTTGTTTTGGTGCGATCAACAACAGAAGGAATATTGGTTCTATTCCTCTTTGCCGCCACATCGGATGGGTGTTTTACCCGAGCGTGCAGGTGGTCTCTGGCACCTGTGCGCCCCTTATATCATCTCCCGGTATGGTGCCCCGGGGGTGTTATAAGTAAAGTTTAGTGGTTATTGGAGGTATCGTCAACAGTGATGGCAATGCCGACCAGATAGCCATCGGTGTCACCGCTGTTGGCTCCATTGATCTCAGCAGTTGCAACACGGACAGAATACTCGCAATTCTGACCATCCATTGTAGTGCTCTTAACCATCTGATCCAGCTTATCAGCTACTTCGCCGAGAATCCAATCGTTGGTCTTCGGCGCAGTCACAATATACAGACTCCAGAAGGTCTCATCATCATGGTTAACAGAGTTAGTGAATGCATACTTCTCCACACTTTGACTAGTATAAGACCAGTCATCAGCAATCTTCAAAGCATTAACAGCAAAAGATTCGCCATCATTCACTTTTCTCAGAATCGAACTATTACCTGCTGTAGCAGCATTTTCAGCAGCAAAAGTAACAGCCTCGTCCAGAGTGTCGTCAGCGTTGACAGTCAAAACGTTATTGACAGCTTTAGAAGATTTCGCCAGAACGCTTTCAGTAACATTGCTGGTGGTATTGGTGTTCTCGCTGCTGGAAGAGCCGCTGTTGCCGTTGCCGCCGTCCTTGCAGCCAGCCAGCATGCTGACGGCCATGATGCCGGCCAGCGCCAGAGAAGCAATCTTCTTGAGTTTCATAATGAATTTTTCCTCCTTATGGTGTATAAAAGATAGAGACCCAAAACAGGTTCAAAGGAAGGTCCTTTCCTTTGTGTGCCTATCATAACATACCCCCCCCGGTGTCAAGACCCAATTTCAAATTTTCCCATTTTTTCTTTATTTTCTTTAGTTTGTAATTTCTAACTTTGGGGCAGGAGGAAATTTTCCGGTGGGGCAGCCGCGCCTTGCCACTCCGTCCGCCGGGCAGCAAAAAACCCGGCCGGACGGCATAAGCGTACGGTCGGGACCCAGATTCGGGAGCGCGGAGATCTTGCCTCACATCGCGAGTACTTCGCGCCACTTTTCTTCTGCAACGGGGATGCCCAGTTCCAGATTTTCCTTCCGGCTGCGGTATTCGCCCAGACCGGGGCAGCGCACCTCCCCACCTTCGGTCACAGGCTGGCTGGAAGCCACATCCGCCGCGATGGCGTCCACGATGGCGTCGGTGGTTTCCATAGACTGGAATTTGGACGGGTCGATGGCGATCATGATCTGGCTCAGGCCGACTTCATTGCCAAAGCTGCCGATCTTTGCCACAGAGTTCGCGTCGGTCAGGACGGTGGCGATCAGATCCAGCAGGATCGAAAGGCCGCTGCCCTTCCAGTATCCGATGGGGAGCATCCGGCGGGTCTTTTCGATGGCGGCAGGGTCGGTGGTCAGGCTGCCATTTTCGTCGTAGCCGCCCGCGACCGGGAGCTGTTTGCCCGCCAGACGGGTGGTCTCCAGCTTGCCGTAACTGAACTGGCTCAGCGCACAGTCCACCATGATATGCTCGCCGTTGGAGCGGGGAACCGCAAGGATCAGCGGATTGTTGCCGATGCGGTTATCCAGAGCGCCCCACGCAGGCATATTCGGGCAGGTGTTGGACCAGCAGATGCCAATGCAGCCCTGGTCCGCAGCCTGCCAGCCATAGGTGCCGCCCCGCATCCAGTGGTTGTTGTTGCCCAGAGCCACCAGGCCGATGCCGTTCTGCCTGGCCAGCTCGATGGCGCGGTCCATGGCGCGTTTCGCATTCAGCGGGCCAAAGCCGCGGTGTCCATCCCAGCGCTCCATTGAGCCAAAACGCGCCACACATTCGGCCTCGGCGGCGGGATCGATCTCGCCCTTTTTCAGGTAATTGACCACCACCGGGAACCGGTTCAGGCCATGGCTGAACACCCCCGCCAGGCTGTTCTGCGCAAAGATCTCGGCGGCATCGTGGGCACGGCCGGCGGAAAAGCCGTATTGACTCAGCACACGCTCAAATTCAGCCAACATTGTTTGATAGGGAACGCGCATCGTTTTGTCCTCCTTGTATCTGGTCGCAGAGCGCCTCCACAGGCTCTCGGGGCGTTTTTTCCGAGCCCATTGTATCTCAGCCCGCCCCGTTTGTCCAGCGTGCGGAGCCAGAAAAAGAAGCCGGCCGGCAAAAAGCCTTTATTTTCTGTGTTTTTGTGCTCTGTTCCAACGAAAAGGCCCCTGCCTTTGCGGCAGGGGCTTTGTTGGTTCCAGGTTTATTTGACGGTGTGATAGCCGTCGGGGTTATTCTTCTGCCAGTTCCAGCTGTCGGCGCACATATCCTCGATGCCGTACTCAGCCACCCAGTCCAGCTCCCGCTTGGCCTTGGAGGGGTCTGCATAGCACTCCGCGATGTCGCCGGGGCGGCGCGGGTCGATGACGTAGGGCAGCTCATGGCCGCAGGCCTTCTCAAAGGCGTGCAGCACCTCCAGCACACTGTATCCGCGGCCGGTGCCCAGGTTGCAGATGAACAGGCCGCAGCCGGTCTCCAGCTTGCGGATGGCGCACACATGGCCCCGGGCCAGGTCCACCACATGGATATAGTCCCGCACGCCGGTGCCGTCGGGGGTGGGGTAATCGTTGCCAAAGACGTGCACCTTTTCCAGCTTGCCCACAGCCACCTTGGCGATGTAGGGCATCAGGTTGTTGGGGATGCCGTTGGGGTCCTCGCCGATCAGGCCGGACTTGTGTGCGCCGATGGGATTGAAGTAGCGCAGGATAGCCACATTCAGGCTGGGGTCCGCCTTGCACACATCGGTGAGGATCCGCTCGGTGAACACCTTGGTGGTGCCGTAGGGGTTGGTGGTGTTGCCGGTGGGGAAGTCCTCGGTGATGGGGACGCTGGCGGGGTCGCCATAGACGGTGGCCGAGGAGCTGAACACAAAGTTGTGGCAGTCATGCCGGCGCATCACGTCCAGGATGGTCAAGGTGCAGTTGAGGTTGTTGGAATAATACTCGATGGGTTTGTGGACGCTTTCGCCCACCGCTTTGTAGGCCGCGAACTGAATGACGGCGGTGATGTCCGGGCACTCCGCAAAGATGTGCTCCACCTGATCTGCCCTGGTCATATCCGCCTCATAGAAGCGGAAGTCCTTGCCGGTGATCTGCTTGATGCGGTCCAGCACCACGGGGCAGGCGTTGTAGAAGTTGTCCGCCACCACGATGTCATAGCCTGCGTTCAGCAGCTCGACGCAGGTGTGGCTGCCGATGTATCCGGCGCCGCCCGATACCAAAATTGCCATAACAAACCTTCCTCTCGATCAGCTTGGGTGTGATGCCCGGGCAAGCGCCCCGGCTCTTTGATTACAGGATAACGCTTTCTCTCACAGGAATCAAGGGGCGGCGCGCTTATCTGCATGGATTTTTGTCTCTTATGATCGCAGCGCAGCATTTATCGCCGCTCTTTTTTGCCTTGACCCAATGAAAAAACAACTCAAAAGCCAGCTCCGACGGAGCTGGCTTCGTTCCCATGTACAGGCCCGTTTATACCGCGTCCATTTGCGGGGTGTCCGCAGACAGGTCGCAGTACTGGCCGGTATAGTCGATGATCATCCCGTCCAGGTGCTGCCAGTCGGTATCCACCAGGGTGTAGACGTTGTCCTCCAGCTCGAGCTGCAACATCACGGTCTGTTCCTGGCCATAGGCCAGCTCGGGCAGCAGGGCGTGGATGCCGTCCAGCACCGCCGCCGCATAGAGATCCTCCATCGCTTCGTAGTCGGCGTCCGACATGGCGTACAGCTCCTCCTCGGAGGTGACGCCGTGCTGGGCCAGCACATCCGCCCACACGGCCGAGATATCGTTTTCGAGCGAATAGCGGTACAGGATGTCGATGGGCTGGATGTCCACCGTCACCGCGTAGCTGCCGTCTTCCAGCTTGCTGGCGCCCTTGACCTCGTATTTGCTGTGGGAGTAGATCTCCTTGACCAGATCCAGCGCCTGGGCGGAAGCCGTCTCCGAGGGATAGATGGCAAAGTACTCCATCAGGATCTCGGCCTCTGCCTGGGTGTTCCATTCATAGTCCTCCTGCCGGGATTCCTCCTCGGTCAGGCCGGACAGGTCCAGATAATCCTGGTTGTACTGGCCAAGGTAGGCCGCATCCAGACAGCCCTGGATATAGGCTTTGGCATCATCGGCCGTAACGCCGCCGCAGCCTGTCAGAAGCAAGGCAAACAGGACCAGCAGGGCCGCGGCAGCGCGGCGCAGGGATCGGGACATACAAACTCCTTTCTGTGAGGCAGCAGCCGGTCAGATCACGCCGCACTGCTTACCGGTAAAAAAACGAAGGGTATTGGACACACGGAACACCTTGCCCGCCCGCAGCACCGTGCTGGGGAACTCGGGATGGGAGGGGCTGCAGGGGAAGTGCTCGGTCTCCAAAGCAAAGCCGTCATATTTCTGCATGGGGCGCAGGCCCTTGCCCGGGGTGGGGCAGTCCTGCAAAAAGTTGCCGGTATACAGGTGGACGCCGGGCTGGGTGGTATACACCTTCATGCTGATGCTGCTTTCATCGCAGGTGGCCCAGGCACAGATGCTCTGGCGGGCGCCGGCCCGGGGCCGGTCGATGACAAAGCAGTGGTCATAGCCGTCCCCCACCATGCGGGTCTGGTCGCTGCCGGGGGTCAGGTCGCGGCCGATCGCTTTGCCCCTGGTAAAGTCCATGGGGGTGCCGGCCACCGGCAGGATACGGCCGGTGGGACAGTTGCCCGGGCCGCCCTCCAGGAAGGTGGACGCATACAGCTTGAGCCGCTGGCCCAGCACCGAGCCGCCCCCGTTGAGGTTGAAGTAGGTGTGGTTGGTGAGGTTGACGATGGTGTCGGCGTCCGAGGATACCCGGTAGTCCATCCGCAGGGCGTTGTCCGGGGTCAGGGTATAGCGCACCGCGATCTTCATGTTGCCGGGGAAACCGTCCTCCCCGTCGGGGCTGTCCGCCTCCATCAGCACGGTATCCCCAAAGGCCTTGACGCTGTACATCTTGCGGGCAAAGCAGCCGTGCAGATGGTTGGCGCCGTCGTTGGCCTCCAGCTGATAGGTCTTGCCGTTGAGGGAGAAGGCGGCGTTCTCGATCCGGTTTGCATAGCGGCCCACAAAGGCGCCGCAGTAGGTGGCGGTGTCCCCCTCGTACTCCTGCAGGGTGTCGTGGCCCAGCACCACATCCACCGGCCCGCGTTTGGCAGGGACGATGATATTCTTGATGATCGCCCCGTAGTCCAGTACACTGACCGACAGCCCGCCGGGGTTGGTAAGGATATACTCACTCACTGCATCGCCTTTCTGAGTGAACCCAAAAAGCCGCGTTTCTATTTTGGCCATTTCGCTGCCTCCTTCCGCCGGCACAGCGCAGCCGCGCCGGCAAATGTAGACCCGGTATACATACGTCTCTTTCTTATGATTATATCATAATTTGACACGCTTTACATGGATTTCTTTTGTATTGTACATACAATTTTCGCGGATTTATTTGTGAAACATTACCGGGCAGTCGGCAAAAAGAGAAAAGCCCCCGCTTCCCGGCAGGAAAGCAGGGGCACAGCAAGTGAGGGAACGGCCCAGGTTTAACCCAGGCTTGCTTCGGTGATGACGGTGGAGGGCAGGGTGCGGGCGTCCTCATTGCCAGGCAGGGTCAGGGTGCCGGCGCGCAGCATCTCCACGGCCTGCTGATGCTTGGCGGGATCCCAGTTGTTGCCCACCAGCTTCCAGTTGTTGTCCACATGGGGCTGGATGACGCCGCCCTTGACGGTCTGGATGTACTCGCCCAGCAGCTCACGGATGCCGCCCAGGTCGCCCCGGACATCCATCTCCAGCAGCTGCGGCATTGCCTCGCCGGGGGCGAAGATATCCGCCGCGATCAGCAGCTGGGTGGTGGCACGGTAGTTGTTGACCGCAATGGCAAAGCTGTCGGTGTCCGCCACGGGGGTGCCGTCGGGCCAGGTCAGGTTGCGGATGCGGTTGCCCGGCTCCTGGCTGATGTCGATCTCATAGTTGACGCCTGCAAATGCATCGTAGAGGTAATAGCGGGTGTCGGGGTCAAAGGCGATGGTCAGGTCGCCGGGCTGCCAGGTCTTGTAGAAGGCAGCCGACCACTCCATGTAATCCCGCAGCTGTGCACCGTTCATCTGCAGCTTGTACAGGGTGTTCTCGTAGGTGTAGATGCTGGTCAGGTCGCACTTGCGGATGGTGCCCTCCCGCATCTGGCCGGTCATGGAGGTCATGGCCGTAGCCGACACCTGCGCGCCGGTGTAGTACAGCTGCACCTCGTTGATGAAGTCCAGCAGGGCGGTATCCTGTACCATGGGGCTGGGGATGTTCTCGATCTCGTTGTCGGGGGCCATGTTGCCGCCCACCAGCTCACCGATGGGGATGACGGCGTCCGCCTTGGCGCGTTCGTCGTAGGGAGCCAGCAGGGCCACCAGCTCGGGGTCTGCCTGGTAGTCCTTGATCTGGATGCTCTCAGAGCTGCGGCTGGCCACCTTCCAGCCGCCGTCCAGTTTGCGGTGCAGCTGCAGGTGGATGTCCGACATGGTAGCGCCGGCGTTCTTGTTCTCGATCACCAGCACGCCGTTGATCTCCTCGCCGGGGATCTCCTTGTGGCCGTGGGCCGCGATGATGACGTCGAACTCGGGACAGGCGTTGGCCAGGTCGGTGACGCCGGAGCCATAGACGCCGTACTCGTTTTCGGTGTCCATATGCATGACGCCGATCAGCACATCCACCTGGTCTTTGATCTGGTCGATCACCTTGCGGCACTCATCCACAGGGTTGGTGACGGTCCAGCCGGTCAGGTTGACCGCATCCCAGCGGGTGATATTGGGGGTGACCATGCCGATCAGGCCAATGCGGACATCCCGCTTTTTCAGGATGGTGTAGCTGTTGGCCAGGGGGGTGCCGTCGGGGGCGTAGACGTTGCCGGTCAGCACCTGGGCCTTCTGCTGGGCCATCACCTTCTGGATCACGTCCATGCCGTAGTTGTACTCGTGGTTGCCGGGCACCCAGATATCATAGCCGATGGCGTTCATGGCAGCCACCATGGGGTGGATATCGTCCTCCAGGAACAGCTGGGAGGAATTGCCCTGGATGGTGTCGCCCGCGTCGATCACCAGGGTATCGGGGGTACGCAGCTGCTTGATGGCAGCGGCCTGCTGGGCTACGCTGCCGCTGGTATCCTCTTTGTTGGCCGCGTAGTCCCAGGGGTCAAACTTGCCATGGGTGTCGCTGGTGGCCAGGATCTGCAGGTCCATGGTGAAGGGCCAGAACGAAGCGGCCGAAGCGGCAGGTGCAGCAGTGGTCACCGCGGCGGCTGCGGCGGTGATGCCGGCTGCGCGCATGAAAGCGCGGCGGGAGATCATCTTTTTCACAGTATGTCACTCCTTTTTCCATTCTTCTTTTCTTTTTAAATTTAAAACGGTCAGGGGTCGCTGCTTTCAGTATAAAACTTTCGACATGATTTTACAATCAATTTTTCGCAAAATAATCTTATAGAATTTTATATCTTTCGCCCAATCATCCAATTTGCCGCATACTCCCTCCCACACTCCCGTGCGTGCGGGCCCGCCGGCCGCGGCGCACACAAAACAATGCGGGGGCCGGCTTTGCAGCCGGCCCCCGCAGAGGGACCCTATCTTTCGTGACGCAAAAGTTCTTTTGTTTTGGTGCGATCAACAACAGAAGGAATATTGGTTCTATTCCTCTTTGCCGCCACATCGGATGGGTGTTTTACCCGAGCGTGCAGGTGGTCTCTGGCACCCGCACGCCCCTTATATCATCTCCCGGTATGGTGCCCCGGGGGTGTTATAAGTAAAGTCTTACTTATCAGTAGCAGTCTGAGTAACAGTAACAGCAATCACCCAAACACTCTCTGTACCACCCTTGCTCTGAGCCTCAATAGCTGCAACAGAGCCAGTGTAGGTGTAATCGAGAGTTGCCTTTTGCTCATTTACACCAGTAGTGGCTTTAACATATTATTGGTCCAGTTTTGCGGCCGGGCGTTCAGCATCCATAGACATCGGCCATGCGGCGGCTCAGCAGGGCCAGGCGGGCGCGTACTTCTGCCGGGGCGGTGACCACCACTTTGCCCTCGAACCCGCACACCCAGCCCAAAAAGGGCCCGCTGACGCAGACGGGGGTGGTGAAGTGGAAACTGCCGTCCGGCTCGTCGATCAGGATGGTCTCCCGGCCAAAGCGGTCCAGCATGGCCTCCCGCAGCTCGGGAACGCAGCGCAAGGTCACCCTGTATTCGGGGCCGCCGTACATATTGAAGTGCTTTTTCAGGTACGCCGGCAGGTTGAAGTTCTCATGCAGAGCGCCGCCGGCGCAGGGTTTGTCCTGCAGCACCTGCACACGGCTCATGCGGTCCACACGGTAATGCCGCACCCCCGCCTTGCTGTCATACTCCTGGTAAGCGATCAGATAATAGCTGCCGCCGTCCCAGGCCAGCTGCCAGGGGCTGACCGTGTGATCCTTGCCGTTGGCATAGTGGAAAGACACCTGCCGCCCGGTGTTGATGGCCTCGTGCAAAGCATCGATGCTGTAAAGGATCTGGGGGTTTTGGCTGCGGGGCCGGCCCGCCACATACACCTGGCGCTGCAGCTGGGCGGCCTGGTAGTGGGAGGCCAGCTGTTCCAGCTTGCCGATCAGAGCGCCCGTCTTTTCCTGGGGAATGAACCGGCAGCTCTGCACCGCATCCACCAGCAGCTTGAGCTCGGCCAGCTCAAAGGTGCGGTGGGTCAGCCAGTAGCCGCCGCCCCGGCCCCGCTGCAAAAGGATCTCATAGCCCATCTCCCGCAGCGCGTCGATGTCGGTGTAGATGCTCTTGCGCTCACAGGGGATGCCCTGGGCCTCCAGCTTTTCGGCCAGCTGAGGCACCGTCAGGCGGTGGGTCTCGTCGGTCTCGCTCTCAAAAATGCGCACAAGAGCCAGCAGCTTGCGCTTCTGCTTTTCCTGTCTGGCCATAGCCTCCCCCTCCTTTGCAGGGTCAATCGGGCAGTTTTTTGTCAAACATGGCCCGCCGCCGGGTGGAAAGCCGGAACATCTCCTCCAGCCCGGCCCGGTCTCCCGCGGCCAGGGCCGCACGCAGCTGGCCCAGCGCCCCCTCGAACTGGTCGATCTCCGCGATCAGGTTGTCTTTGTTCCACAGGAACAGTTCCGACCACATCGTCTCGTTGATCCTGGCGATGCGGGTCAGGTCCCGGAACGAGTCGCCCGTGTATTCGCACAGGGCGGCATTGTCGTTGGCGCACATCAGGCTGACGGCAATGGCATGGCACAGCTGGCTGACATAGCCGATCATCCGGTCGTGCTCCTCCACCGTCAGGGTCGAAATATGCCGGAACCCCAGCACCTGGGCCAGCTCCGTGATCCAGACGATGGCCCGGGGGGTATTCTTCGGGGTGGGGGTGATGATGAAGTTGGCGGGGCCAAAGTTGACCTCGGCGGCGTGCTCCACGCTGGAAGTCTCCCGGCCCGCCATGGGATGGCTGGGGATAAACTCCACACCCGGAGGGCACATCTCCTGGATGGGCCCCACCAGGCCCGTCTTGACCCCCGACACATCGGTAAAGATGCACCCGGGCTTGATCCGGCGGCCATACGTCCCAAACCACTCCAGCAGGGTGGTGGGGTACAGGCCAAAGATGATGTGGTCAGCCTGGGCCACCAGGTCCTCAAAGTCATGGGTCTTGCCGCTGCGGATATAGCCCTTGTCCAAAGCGTATTGCAGGTGCTTTTCACTGCGGTTGATGCCGTCCACATGGAACCCGGCTTTGGTCAGCTCCAGGGCGTATTTGCCGCCCAGAAGCCCCAGGCCCACGATCAGGTAGCGCTCCGACTTGTCAAGCATACAGTTCCACCTCCACCCCCAGCTGCCTGACGGCAGCAAAGAAATCCGGCCAGCTCTTATCCACTGCCTCAGCCCCCTCGATGCAGACGGGCAGCCGCGCGGCTGCGGCCAGCACCGTCAGGCTCATGACCACCCGGTGGTCATTGTGGCCGCTGAGGGGCACGGCGGGCGGATGCAGGGGCCCGTCCTCGATCCACACGGTGCCGCCCTCGCTCCGGATGCAGCCGCCCAGCTTGCGCAGTTCCTGCTCCATGGCGGCGATGCGGTCGCTCTCCTTCAGGCGCAGGCGGCCTGCGTTGCGGATGACCGTCCGGCCCCGGCACAGCAGCCCCATGGCCATCAGGACGGGGCCCAGGTCGGGGCAGTCGGCCAGATCGATCTCCACGCCGTGCAGGGGGCTTTTTGCAAAGCGGAAGCCCTCCGCGCCCCGCTGCGCGCCGCAGCGGTCCAGGATCCGGCCGATCACCGCGTCCCCCTGCAGGGTATCGGCGGCCAGCCCGGTGACCGTCACGTCCCCGGCCAGGGCCCCCAGCACCGCCGGGAAGGCGGCCTGGCTCCAGTCCCCCTCCACCGTGATGTCCCGGGGCAGGTAGCGCTGCCGGCCGGGCACCAGGAGAGTGGCCGCATCCAGCCAGCGGCTCTCCACTCCAAACAGAGCCTGGGCGGCCCGGGTCATCTCGATGTAGCTGCGGCTCTCCACCGGGGGACGCAGCCGCAGGGTGCTGTCCCCGTCCAGCAGGGGCAGGGCAAACAGCAGCCCGCTGACGAACTGGCTGGACACATCCCCCGCCAGCTCGTATTCCCCCGCAGCCAGAGGCCCCGCCACCGTCAAAGTGCCGCCGTCCTGCTCAAACCGGAGGCCCCGCCGGGCAAACAGCTCCCGGTACACGCTCTGGGGCCGCTGCATCAGCCGGCCCCGCCCGGTAAAGGTGACCGCCCGCCCCGACAGCGCCGCCAGCGGGATCAGAAAGCGCAGGGTGCTGCCGCTCTCGCAGCAGTCCACCGGGGCGGCCGGGCAGGCCAGGACAGCCGGTCCGGTCACATGGGCCCAGCCCGCCCCCAGCTCCACCTGCGCCCCAAAGGCGGCTGCGGCGGCCAGGGTGGCGTCGATGTCCTGGCTGTGGGCCAGGTTGTCCACCCGGCTGGTCCCCCCGGCCAGGGCCGCGCAGAGCAGCGCCCTGTGGGCCATGCTCTTGCTGGGGGGCGCGGCCAGAGTCCCACGGATGGGGCCCCCCGGCCTGATCTCGGCCCGCATGGATCACATATCCCGGCCGATGGCCCATGCCACCTGGCGGCACTTGGCCATGGCCTGGGCAAAGGCGTCGGGGGTCAGGCACTGGGCGCCGTCGCTCCAGGCGTGGCGGGGGTCGTAGTGGACCTCCACTTCCAGGCCGTCGGCGCCGGCGGCCACCGCCGCGATCATCATGGGCTCCACCAGGTTGGACTTGCCGGTGGCGTGGCTGGGGTCCACGATGACCGGCAGGTGGGTCTTTTCGTGGATGATGGGCACCGCCGACAGGTCCAGGGTGTTGCGGGTGTACTTTTCAAAGGTGCGGATGCCCCGCTCGCAGAGGATGACCTGCTCGTTGCCGCCGGCCATGATATACTCGGCGCTCATGATCCACTCCTCGATGGTGTTGCACAGGCCCCGCTTGAGCAGGACCGGCTTGTGCATCTTGCCCACCGCCTTGAGCAGCTGGAAGTTCTGCATATTGCGGGCGCCGATCTGGACCACGTCCACGTACTCCTCAAACTCGGGGATGCGGTCCTCGCTCATCAGCTCGGAGACGATGGGCAGGCCGGTGGCCTCCCGCGCCTTGACCATGTCCAGGATGCCCTCGGTCTCGAGGCCCTGGAACGAGTAGGGGGAGGTGCGGGGCTTGTAGGCGCCGCCCCGGAACAGGGCAGCGCCCCCTGCCTTGACGCTGGAGGCGATCCGTTTGGCCTGCTCCTCGTTCTCGATGCTGCAGGGGCCGGCCATCACCGCGATCTTCTCATGGCCGCCGATCTTGACCCCGCCGCAGTCGATCACCGAATCCTCGGGGTGGAACAGGCGGTTGGCCCGCTTGTAGGGGGCCGACACGCGGGTGACGTTGTCCACCCAGGGGTTGGCCAGGATGCTGCGCTCGTCCAGCTTGGTGGTGTCGCCCACCAGGCCGAACACGTTGTAATCGGTGCCCGAGATCAGGGTCACCGACAGGCCCTGCTTTTCAAATTTGTCAACGATCCGGTCCAGTTCTTCCTGGGGCGTGCCTTTTTTGGTCGAAATAATCATGGGTGTGGGTTTCCTTTCTCTGCTTTTATTTTCCCTCTCTGCCGCATCGGCCATCCTGCCGTGCGTTCGAAAAGAAATACCTCATTCATGTCATTCATGGGCAAACAGGTCCTCCAGGGCGTCCAGCGCCCGGCCGACCGCCTGCTGCACCGTGCCGTCGTTGGGGATGACGGCGTCCGCCGCCCCCAAATAGAAGGGCCGGCGCTCTTTTTCCATCTGCCGCAGCGCCTCGGGGCTGGAGGACAGAGGCCGTCCGCCCCCCACCGTCAGCTCCTCCAGGGGTCGGTCGATGAACAGGACCACCCCGTTCTGCCGCAAAGCCCGGATGTTGGCGGCGTTTTTGACGATGCCGCCCCCGCAGGAGATCAGCAGGCCGCTCTCTTTGCCAAAACGGGCCGCCTGTTCGGCTTCCCGCCGGCGGAACCCCGCCTCTCCCTCGGCGGCAAAAAGGTCCGGGATGCTCCGGCCCGCCGCCCGGACGATCTCCTCGTCCAGGTCCACAAAGGTGCGGCCCAGCTTTTCTGCCAGCAGCCGGCCCAGGGTGGTCTTGCCGCTGGAGGGCATCCCCACCAGGGACACGTTCAGGATATCCCTGCGCAGGTCCGCGGTGCCCCGGCGGATCGTTTCTTCCCGGTCCGCAAAGGCAGTGTCCAGGAAATATTCCGCCGCATACACCGCCTGGGCCACCAGCATTTCCAGGCCGCAGGCCCGCACCGGCACCCCGGCCTCTCCGGCCCGCAGCAGCAGCTCGGTGCGGACGGGGTTGTACACCACGTCCAGCACCGCCTCCATCCCCCGCAGGGCGTCGGTGTCCAGCAGGCAGGTCCCCACATCGGGGTACATCCCCGCCGGGGTGGTATTGATCAGGATCTGCCCCCCCGCACCGGCGGCCTCCCGGTAGGACAGCTGGCCGGGGCCAGGCTTCCGGCTGACGGTGAGCACCCGGGCGGCCCCGGCATCCCGGGCCACGGCGGCCACCGTATTGTGGGTGCCGCCGGTGCCCAGGATCAGCACGGTGCGGTCCCGGAAGTCCACCCCGTGGCTGCGGCACAGATGGGCAAAGCCCATAAAGTCGGTGTTGTAGCCGTACAGCCTGCCGTCCCGGTTGACCACCGTGTTCACTGCGCCGATGGCGGCAGCCCGGGGGTCCACCTGGTCGCAGGCGTCCATCGCCAGCCGCTTGTAAGGGATGGTGACGTTGACGGCCCGGAAGAGGCGTTCTTCCAAAAAGCGGCGCGCCTCTGCCTCGGTGGGCAGGGCAAGCAGCTGGTAGTCATAGCCGCACAGCCGCTGGTGGATGATCTTGGAGTAGGAGTGTCCCAGCCGGGAACCGATCAGACCGTATTCCATTCAGCGGGCCTCCTCTCGATAGGCATCGGGGCGCGTCATCCAGCTCTCGCCATAGCGCGCGCAGAGCAGGTCCCCCACCGCCACGGCGGCGGCGCAGGTCTGGACGATGGCCGCCCGGGGCACGATGCAGGGGTCATGCCGCCCCTTGATGGACAGCAGCGCGTTCTGTTGCGCGGTGTAATCCACCGTCCGCTGCTGCTGGTAGATGCTGGGGGTGGGCTTGACGGCGGTACGGAACACCACCGGCATCCCGTTGGCCAGCCCCCCGTTGATGCCGGCGTTGTGGTTGGTCTCGGTCCGGATCCGCCCCTCTTCGTCGATGCGGAAGGGGTCGTTGGCCTGGCTGCCCCGCATGGCCGCAAAGCCGAAGCCGGACCCGAACTCGATCCCCTTGACCGCCGGCACCGCAAAGGCCATATGGGCCAGCTTGCTCTCCACGCTGTCAAAGAAGGGTTCGCCCACGCCGGCGGGCAGGCCCAGGATGGCGGTCTCCAAAATGCCGCCCACGCTGTCCCCCTCGGCGCCCGCCGCCCGGATGGCGTCCTGCATAGGGGCCTGTACGCCGGGGTCCAGCAGGGCAAAGTCCGCCCCGCGGCCGTCCAGCGCCCGGAACTGCCGGGCCAGGGCCTCCCCGTCATCCGCCGCAAAGGGGGTGTCGTCTATCCCGGCGCACTGGGCGATGTGGGTGGCGATGCGCACCCCCGCCCGCTCCAGCGCCTGGAGGACGATGGCGCCCCCCGCCACCAGGCCGGCGGTGATCCGGCCCGAAAAGTGCCCGCCGCCCCGGGCGTCCTGGAATCCGCCGTACCGCGCAAAGGCGGTATAATCCGCATGGCCGGGCCGCAGCAGGGAAGCCGTGGCGGCATAGTCGGCGCTGCGGGTGTTCCGGTTCTCGATCATCAGGGCGACGGGGGTGCCGGTGGTGTGGCCCTGGACCACGCCCGACAGCACCCGCACCTCGTCCGCCTCCACCCGGGCGGTGGACAGGCCGTCCCCGCGGGCCCGGCGGCGGTCCATGCAGGCGGCAACCGCCTGCTCGTCCACCGGCACGCCGGCGGCCATCCCGTCCAGCACGGCCCCGATGGCCGCGCCGTGGCTCTCCCCAAACAGGGTCAGGCTGAGGCAGTCCCCATAGGTGTTTTTCATCTTCAGCCCTCCAGGCCCAGCAGGGAGCGCAGGCTCTCCACCGGGATGGTGTCGGCCCGCCAGCAGCCCAGACCCGGCACCTTGATGACGGTGATCCTGCCGCCCTGGGCCTTCTTGTCATGGAGCATCTCGGCGTAGACCTTCTCCTTGTCAAAGCCGGCGCGCACCGGCAGGCCCAGGCGGCGGTAGACCGCCCGGGTGCGGCGGCGCAGGCTGTTGCTCTCGATCATGGGCAGCATCCCCAGGGCCACGCACTCGCCGTGGTACAATCCCACCTTGCGGCGGCCCTTGATGCCCTTGACCGCCTCGATGCCGTGGCCGATGGTATGTCCAAAGTTGAGGGCGCGGCGGGCGCCGTGCTCGGTCTCGTCCGCCTCCACGATGCCCTTCTTGAACTGGAGGCTGCGGTAGATGATCTGGTCGATGTCCGCATCCACGTCCCCCGTCTCGAACAGTTCAAACAGCTCGGGGTCGGCCAGCAGGCCGGCCTTGATGGCCTCGGCCAGACCGTTGATGTAGTGGCGGCGGGGAAGGGTGGACAGGGTGTCGGCGTCCACCACCACCACCCTGGGCTGCCAGAAGGCGCCCACCACGTTCTTGGTGTCCCCCAGGTCCACGGCGGTCTTGCCGCCGATGGAGGAATCGATCATGGACAGGGTGGTGGTGGGGCAGTTGATGAAATCGATGCCCCGCATATAGACGGCCGCCGCAAAGCCGGCCAGGTCTCCCACCACGCCGCCGCCCACGGCCACCACCAGATCGCCCCGGCCCATGCCGAACGCCAGCATCTGCTGCAGCACCGACTCCAGCGTGCGGAGGCACTTGCTGCCCTCGCCCTGGGGCACCGTAATGATCACGGCCTCGCGGCACTGGTCGGCCACCTGGCGGGCATACACCGGGGGCACCCCGCTGTCGGTGACCACCGCCACCCGGCGGTTCAGATCGGCCAGCTGGTACAGGTTCTGAAGGGCGCCCCGCCGCAGGGTGATGTCGTAACTGCGGGGGCCCAGGTTCATGGTCAGCTTGCTGCCAAATGTGGCTTCACTCATTTTGTATACACTCCTAACATCCGTACCGTCCGGCAGGTGTGGTCCAGCTCCCGCAGCAGGGCCTCGCTCTCGGCCCTGGCGGGGTCGCCCACCAGCTCGGCATAAAAATAATATTCAAAGGGCACATGGGGCATAGGCCGGCTCTTGATCGACTCCATATTGAAGCCGGAAGCGCCGATCTTCTGGATCACCTCGGCCAGCTTGCCGGGCTTGTTGTCCACCGTGAACAACAAAGAGAACCGGTTGCCTTTGGCGGGCCGCTCTTTGCTGATGACGATGAAGCGGGTGGTGTTGTCCCCGTCGGCGTTGATGTCGGGCACCAGCACCTCCAGTCCGTACAGGGCGGCGGTCTCCCGGCTGGCGATGGCCGCCCGGGAGGGGTCGCCGCTCTCGGCCACATATTTGGCGGCCATGGCGGTGTTGGCCATGGCGGTGCAGGGCAGCTGCATCTGTTTCAAAAAGGTCTCGCTCTGGGCGATGGCCTGCTGATGGCTGTACACATGGCGCACCGCCGTGAGGGGGGTGCCGGGGAGCACCAGCAGGTTCTGATGCACCGGCAGGTCGTACACCTGCACCACCCACAGCTCGGGGTGGCGGTAGCACAGGTCCAGCACCGCCGAAACATCCCCGGCATGGCTGTTCTCAAAGGGCACCACGCCCCGGGCCGCATCCCCCGCCGAGACCCGGGCGAACACCTCGTCCCAGGTGGGGCAGCTGACCGCCTCGGCGTGGGGGAACAGCTGGCGCAGGGCGATGTGGGCAAACGCCCCCTCCACCCCCTGGTAGGCCACCCGGTTGCGGCCCAGCAGCAGGGCCTCATACTGGCGCGCCACCTCCATCCGGTTGCGCACATGGTCCAGGTAATAGGGCCGCAGGGCCGGGTCCCGGATCCGGTCCGCCGCCTTTTGCAGCACCTGATCTTCCCGGGCCGGGTCGTGGATGGGCAGGCCGTGGGCCTGCTTGTAGCGCGCCACCTGCACCACCGCCCGCATCCGCCGTTCAAACAGGGCGGCCAGCTGCGCGTCCACCGCGTCGATCTCCTGACGGGCCTGCTCCAGCTCGTCCATACGAGGTCACTCCCTTCGTTTCGTTCATGTCTCATTCCCCTGTGGTTCGATCTGCTTTATCAGTATACCATACTTGAGGGCGTGAGACAATCGCGCCGCCGGCAGTTTTCGGCCCCCCGCATCCCTCAAAAAACAGGAAAATGCTCAACAAAAAACGCCCTGTCCGCTGTTTGCGGACAGAGCGCGCAGACTGTCAAAAAAGTCCCGTCCAGCCGACATGTGCGGATGGACGGGACACAT
>MHCFR04200__coassemble_519_pt1 | contig 21793 bp, 18 predicted proteins | sample MHCFR04200__metabat2_high_PE_011 | metagenome-assembled genome bin MHCFR04200
CCGTCAGCATGCTCACCGCTTGCGGTGAGGGCGGCTCTTCTTCCAGCGAGCCCACTACTCCCGTAACCCCCACCACTGGCGTAGCTGATGGTGCAAACAGTGTGGCAAGCGACTATGGTAAATCTTTGAATCTTGTTTATAATGAAGATTCTGATTTGCTGACTGCTCTGACTAAGGCTGCTGCTGACTGCTATAAGAGCAAAGATATTGAAGATGCAGTGACCAACAAGGGCTATGAAGGAGTGAAAGATTCGGCAAAGAATAGCGACATTGTTGCAAAGATTTCGAAGAGCCTGGCAGGTACTGAGACTGCAATTGGTACTGATTATACAATCTTCAAGAATATTGCTTCTGAAGGCACTAAAAAGTATGCTGTGGTTTATACCATTGGCGGCAATTTTGATATCGATCAGGCTGGTGCTATGGTGGCACAGTATCTGAATGGTACTAAAGCTGGTGGTGTAGTGAATAACACTAATATGCCTAGCGCTAATGGTACTGCTCAGTTGAAGGCTGATTATAGCGCTGATATTGCTGCTGTTAAGTTGACCAGCAATGATAGTTCTTCTAAGAGCATTTGGGTTGTCACTGTTCTCTTTACTCAGACTGTGACTTCTGCTAAGGCTTAACTAAACTTTACTTATAACACCCCCGGGGCACCATACCGGGAGATGATATAAGGGGCGCACAGGTGCCAGAGACCACCTGCACGCTCGGGTAAAACACCCATCCGATGTGGCGGCAAAGAGGAATAGAACCAATATTCCTTCTGTTGTTGATCGCACCAAAACAAAAGAACTTTTGCGTCACGAAAGATAGGGTCCCTCTGCGGGGGTCGGCCATGCGGCCGGCCCCCGCATTGTTTTGCCTTTTGGAAAAGATACGTAAAATTTCGGTTGGGGGTTGACCCTTTCTGCACGCCGCGTTATAATCAAAACGATAAACACAATGGGAGGTGAACGCAGGAAAATGGACCCGGATCATAGTAGATCCGAGCGGTACAGCGCATCGGACAATGGAAAAGCTGCGTTCGCCTTTGGGGTGGACTGGAAGGCCTGAGGCGGTCATGCCCTGGCCTTGGACGTGCTGTGTGAGGGGAGCCTGCGGGTCTCCCCTGTTCCCGTCTGGGCACACAGGCGGCAAAGCGCAGCTTTGCAGGGATAGGCAACTCTGAAAATCCCTGCTGCGGTTCGATCCTTCCGAAAAGTACATCGGCTGCGCTGGCCTGCGCCCCGGGTGGGCGGGCCGCGTTTGGTATGGCGTGGATACGCTTCGTACCGGTGCTTTTTGGGAAATGGTTCAGGGCGGGATGGAGGAGTGCTTTCCCGGGCAGGCCGCGCATTTTTTCTGTTTTTCGATCTTCCGATGGACTGTACCCTCCTGTAAAAACCAACGGAGGAGGAAAAGACCAATGGACAAGAAGGAGAATGACACCCTGGACCACGAGGCTCTGGAACATCTGGTACAGATGCCCGTCCAGGAGCTGCCCGCCGACATCCCCGCCGAGGTGCGGGAAAAGCTGGTGCGGGATCTGAACGACAAGGAAGCCGCCGAGGATCTGCGGCAGGATATCCATGAGGCCGAGCGGGAGGAGGCCAGAGAGGCCCCCGCCGCTCCCAATAAGCTGACCAAGAGCCGCCTGCTCAAACTGCTGGTCAAAAAGCAGTATGTCAAGCTGCGGGAGGTCACCGAGGATATGCAGCCCGCCGACCTGGCCGAGCTGCTGGAAGAACTGGATGAAAACAACCGTCTGGTGGTGTTCCGCCTGCTGAAAAAAGAGGTGGCCACCGAGGTGTTCACCTATATGTCGGACGAGGCCCGGGACGAGCTGGTGGATGAATTCACCGACGTGGAGCTGATCGGCGCCATTGAGGAGATGAGTCTGGACGACGCGGCCGACTTGCTGGAGGATATGCCCGCCAGCGTGGTCAAGCGGGTGCTGGAAAAGTCCTCGCCGCAGACCCGCGAGAGCCTGAACAAGCTGCTGCACTATCCCGAGAACTCGGCCGGCAGTCTGATGACCCTCGAGTATGTCCGCCTGCGCAGGGAGATGACGGTGCGCCAGGCGTTCACCGCCATCCGCCAGCAGGGCGAGCAGGCCGAGACCCTCTACACCTGCTATGTGGTGGACAAAAACCGGCTGCTGGGCATCGTGTCGGTGCGCAGTTTGCTGCTGGCCGAACTGGATACCCCGATCACCGAGATCATGGACGACAACGTCATCGCGGTGCACGTCAACGACGACCAGGAATTCGTCTCCCGTGAGATGCAGCGCTACGACTTCACCGCCATGCCGGTCCTGGACAACGAAGGGATGTTCGTGGGCATCATCACCATCGACGACGCCATCGACGTCCTGACCGAAGAATCCACCGAAGATATGCAGAAAATGGCGGCCATCCTCCCCGACGACGAGGCCACCACCTACTTTGGCACCAGCGTGTGGACCCACGCCAAGCAGCGCATCCCCTGGCTGATGATCCTGATGCTGTCGGCCACCTTCACCGGCATGGTCACCACCCACTACGAGCAGGCCTTTGTGGCTCTGCCGCTGCTGGTCTCCTTCATGCCCATGCTGATGGGCACCGCCGGCAACTGCGGCAACCAGGTCAGCACCCAGATGGTGCGCGGCCTGGCCCTGGATGAGATCGAACCCCGCGACTTCCTCAAGGTGGTATACAAGGAACTGCGGGTGGCGGTCATTGTGGGCGCCGTGCTGGGCGTGGCCAACGGCCTGCGCATCTGGCTGATGTACGGCGTGTTTGGGGGCGGCCAATACCCCAACGTGATGGATTATGTGGTGGTGGTCAGCCTGGCGCTGTTCCTCAGCATCATCCTGGCCAAGCTGGTGGGCGGCCTGCTGCCCCTGGGCGCCAAAAAACTGGGCTTCGACCCGGCCATCATGGCAAACCCCTTCCTGTCCACCATCGTGGACGCCTGCAGTCTGCTGATCTATTTCCAGATCGCCACCGTGGTGTTCCACAGCCTGATGTGAAATTGAATACAAAACCCCCGGCTTGTTTTCCACATTTTGTCTGTGCATCTGTGGAAAACGGGCCGGGGGTTTCTGTTATGCAGGGCCCTGCGGGCCGGTTTTACTCCTCCAGCACCCGGTCGGCGTCGGTGATGGCCCGATGGGGTTTGCAGGGGTTGCCAAAGGCCACCGTGTTGGCGGGGATGTCGTGGGTCACCACGCTGCCTGCCCCGATGACCGCGCCGCTGCCGATGGTGACGCCGGGCAGGATGGTCACGTCGCCGCCCAGCCAGACGTTGTCCCCGATGGTGATGGGACCGGCCTTCTCAAAGCCGCGGTTCCGCTCCTGGTAGCACAGGGGGTGGTTGGCCGTGTACATCCCACAGTTGGGTCCGATAAAGCAGTGAGCGCCGATGGTGATGCGGCCGCCGTCCATCAGGTAAGCGCCCCGGTTGATGTCGGTGCCCTCCCCAATGTAGCAGTTCCAGCCGTAGTCGGTCTGAAAGGGGGCCGCGATGCCCACCGTCTCGGACGCATGGGGCAGAAGCTGGCGCTTGAGTTCGCTCTGCTTTTGGGTGTCCATGGGGTCGCAGTTGTTGAAAGCCAGGCAGAGGGATGCGGCCTTCCGGCGCTCCTCCACCAGGTCCTGGTCGAAGTTGGCATCGTACCAAAGGCCCAGGTCCATCTTTTCCCGTTCCGTCATAAGGGGTCCTCCTTTTGTGCGGAAAATCCGCTGAAATGCCGCCCGCGCCGCACGGGCGCAAACACCGATAAGGGGCGGTGTGTCCCGTCCCCTATCAGCGTGTGTGTGTTGATTTTTTGGAGAATCGCGTCCCGGCCGTTGCTCCGTTCCGCACCTTTAGGATACATCCGGCACGGGTGGAATACAATCTCTTTTTGGACTAAAACTATTAAAAAACCGACAAAATACAGCTCCCGTCAGGAGGCGGCGTCCTGGATGGCGTCCCACAACCCGTCGGAGGCGTCCAGCACCGCGATCTTGTAGGAGGCGAACAGCTCCTGCACCGACTGGCTGGCAGAGCCGTCGGCGGAGGTGTTGTAGCTGCCAAGGTCGGCCCCGGCCAGGGCGGGCACGTCGGTCCAGTTATACAGCTGGTCCCGCCAGTTCTCCCCCAGATGCTCGCTCAGGGCGCCGTAGGCTTCCTCAAAGCCCTCGGGGTCGGCCAGCACCCAGATGCCGCTGTCCCCGTTGGCCAGGTCGGTGTTCATCCGGGTGGCGCCCGCCATCTGGCTGTTCATGTCGGTGAGGGAGGCGTTGGCACTCCAGGTGTATACGTTGAGGCTGACCACCACCGCGCCGTCCTGGTTGCGGTCCTGGCCGTAGCTTTCCAGGACCCGCTGCAGCTGCAGGGCCGAGGCGTCCGGCAGCGTGTCGGCGGTGACCACCGCCACCGAGTAGTCGGGGTCCACTTCCGTGTTCAGCCCGTAGATCACATAGGCCACGCCGGCCGCCAGGACGATGGCCAGCACCACCACGCCCCAGTTGTAATACCACCAGTTGGCCCGGGCCCGGGCTTTTTTCTCTTTTTCGGTCAGGGGCGCATCGGCGCCGGGCATGGCGTCCGAACGGCGCTGCACCGCCAGGTCGTACCCCTCCCGCAGCAGGGGGAACAGCAGCTGCATGGCAGCCAGGGCCGGCAGCCAGAACCCGAACAGCATGGCCCAGAAGGTACTGACCGGGAAAAACAGGATCAGCACCGCCACGCCCGCCATCGAGACGGCGCCCCCGGCGATGCACCGCCCCGGGGCGGCCAGCAGCATAGACCCCGCCCCCCGGAACAGGTCCCGGAAGCGCAGCCCTTCGGGGGCCGCAGCGGCCAGTACGGCCACACAGAGGGTGCCTCCCACCGCCAGCACCAGCATATCAAAGCCCAGGAATACCACCACCGCGCTGCCGGGATACTGCCCGGTGGCCTGCATCACCTCAAAGATGTAGGCCCACACAAAACACAGAGCCCCCAGCAGGGTGACGATCAGAGAGCCCAGGGGCAGGGCGGTTTTCCATTTGGCTTTCACCGTCTGCCAGGCCCGGTGCAGCCAGGGGGAAGGGTCGTTGCAGAGGCTGCGCAGGCCGCAGTCCGCCAGCAGCAGCAGGCCCAGCCCGCCTGTCAGGCCGGACACCAGGCCCATCAGCAGGGTGAAGGGAAAGTTGAGCAGGATGACCCCCAGGGACACCCCCAGGGACGCGGGCAGAAGCAGGACGCAGGCCAGGAAGTTGGTGCCGACCAGCTGTCCGAAGTCCCGGCCCACCATCTGCAAAAAGCGCCGCAGCCCCTTCTTTTCGGGCTCGTTGGGGTCCACCCCCCGGCCCGGACCTCCGTAGAAAGCGTCGAACCAGCTCATGCCTGGACACCTTCCTTTTCAGGCAGGCATTCTCTGCCCCAGGCCTCGATCTGGGTCAGGGCCGGGAAGGGGGACGGACCCTCGGCCTGGATCAGCTGGCTGAGCACCAGGCTGCGCACCCGCCGGGGCGCAAAGGAAAAGCACTGGGGTTTGGCGCTCTTGACCAGGGGCAGCTCCATCTGGCTGCCGTCCGAGAAGGTAACGGTGGCCTGCACCCAGTAATTGTCGTGGGGGAAGTCCGCCCGCTCGGTGATCCGCAGCTCGTCCAGCAGCACCTCCCGGCCAAAATCCAAAGTCAGGGCCGCGTTGGGGTCCCGGTTGATCCCCCAGCTCTGGTAGGGGTATTCCCCATGGGCGGTGTTCTCAAAGATGCCGTCGATGGCGTTGCGCGCGGCAAACACCGCCTCCCCCCGGGTCTCGACGTTGGCGGAAGCGTGGGGGTAAAAACCGGTGTCCCCGTGCTGGTCGTAGCAGTTGAAGGCCAGGTTGCGGCGTGCGGCCAGCTCTTCCGGGCTGGCCAGCCGGGCCCGGATCAGGTGGCGGCTGCCCTGGAAGCTCTTGGGGGAATAGGTGATGGCCTGCTCCCCGAAGGGAATGTGAAAGTTGATCTCCCGCTTGACCACATACACCAGGGCGGGCAGCATGGTGTCCTCCAGCTGGATGACGCAGAACTGACCCGGGTGGTCGATCTCCAGGGCAATGCGGTCCCCCGGCTGATAGGCGCCGGTGTAGACCAGGGATACTTCCTGGCTGCCGGGGCAGGTCATCAGGGTGTGGCCTGCCTGGTCCAGAACTTTGAGCTTGATGGTTTCCATCGTAGGATCTCCTTTTCTGCTGTTTACTCGAGGAACAGGTCGAGGGATTTGTAAAAATAGATGCTGATCTTCCACAGCGTATCGGGCCAGGCGGTGCGCAGCCGGGGGTCCTCCACCGGCACCGGCTGCAGGCTGATCTCGGCGCCGCTGCTGATCCGGATCACCCCCAGATCCTCCAGCGCCAGCCCGCCCGGGCTCAGCTGGGGCCGGCGCTGGGTCATCAGGGTCAGCTCCACTTCGCCGTCCCAGTCGGTCCGGTCCGAAAGGGACACCCCTTCTTCGGTCACCGACACGGTGCGCCGGTAGCTGCCAAGCCCCCGGATGGGCGGGTAAGCCCCGGACAGCTCGGCCGAGATGCACCCCTCCCCCACCCGGATGTCCCGGGCCGCGTAGGCCGCGCCGGGCAGCTGCATCACCCCGTCAAAGGTGGGCAGGTTGTGCCAGCCGCTCTGCATGGTCCAGATCTCGTACCGCTGGGGGCTGAAGGTCTTGCGGGTGTAGCTCTCCACCCCGACGTCGATGAGGAAGGGGCAGCCGTCCTTGTAGACGGTGACGCTGCCGGTGTCGTTGTGGTTGTGGCTGTCCCCGTTGCCTCCCATCTTGGCCCCCAGCACCCAGCTTCCCCGGCGGGCCGCGAAGATCCCCACGCTGGGATACCATACATCTCCGGCCGGGGCGGGGCCTGGGTCGGGACAGTCCATCATTTCCCGCTGGGTGAAGGCGGTCAGCAGGCGGTACCACAGGTTGATCCGACTGCTGGCGTCCTGGGCGGTCAGGCGGTCGGGGTCGGGGTCGGCCCGGAAATCCGCGGCGGCCAAAGCCTCCAGCGCGGGGCTGCCCACTGCCCGGGCGAACAGGTATTCCCGGGCGCCGCAGCGGCCGGCCAGGGGGCTGCAATCCCCGAAATTGAGATAATAAGGCCCGTCCACATGGACGTTCAGGATGTATTCGGCGATGTTCCGGATCTTTTCCTCCCGGAAGACGGGGCCGAAAGCCTCGGGCGCGGCGCTGGACAAAATGCGCAGCGCCCCCCACAGCGTCAGCCCGGCGTGCCGGTAATACTGGGCGCCCTCGTTGCAGCAGCCGTCGGGGCCGTAGTCCTTCAAAAAGCAGTCCAGGCTGTAGGCGGCCTGACGGACGGCGTCCCGCCGCTCCTCCTGGCTGACGTCGGGCAGCAGGAAAAAGCACAGCAGCACGTTCTGGGTGCACCAGCTGGTCCAGTTGCACATGGGCTCGTCCCGGTTGCCCATCCACCAGAAGTGGTCCCGGAGGTAGGGCGTCAGGATGCGGGCACGGACCTCCCGCTCCATCCGGGTGGCAAGGCCCGGGTAGGCCTGCTCCAGCTCGGCGCCCAGGAGATAGTGGACGGTGGACAGCAAAGCCCCCGCCTCGGCGGCGAACAGGTCGATCAGGGGCCGGGCGGTGTCGGGCAAAGGCAGCTGGGGGGTGTCCCGCACATAGGAATTGTGGGCCGGCAGCTGCCAGGCGCTCTCCTCGCAGATGGCCCACACCGTGTCGGCGATGGCGTCCAAAAAGCGGCCCTGGTATTCCACGCACTCGGCGGCGGCCAGGGCGCACAGCCGGGCCCGGCGGGCAAAGCAGGCTTCCTCCCATTCGGACCGCTTCCCGGTGCGGGTAAAGTCCAGCCAGAGGGACAGGGGCAGGGCGGGCAGGGGTTTGGCTGCCTCGGCGGCGCCGGCGGCCATCAGCCGCTTTTTGGCGGCGGGGGGCAGGGTCTCCCACCCGGCCCGGTCATGGGCGGGCGGGCACGGCCTGAAAGAGGGCAGCACCTCAGGCAGAAAGGGCAGGCGTTCAGAGATCATGGCGCACCTCCTCAAAGGTTCTGTTGGTATTCCCGGGGGCTCAAGCCGGTGGACTTTTTAAAGACCTTGGAAAAATAGAAGGAACTCTCAAATCCCAGCTCCTCGGCGATCTCATAGATCTTCTTGTCCCCTTTTTCCAGCATCTCTTTGGCGGCGGCCACCCGGGCCTCGGTGATGTATTCCACAAAGCCGCCCCCGTATTTGCCAAAGAGCTGGCTGAGGTAGCCCGGGGAGAAATTGAACACCGCCGCCACATCGGCCAGGGTCAGCTTTTCGGACAGATGCTCCCGGATGTAGGCCTTGACCTGGGCCACGGTCTGGAGCTTGGAGGCGCTGGCGTCGGTCTCCATCTCCTCGGCAAAGAGGATGGGATTGCGCTCGGACAGGAGCGGACGGAAATTGTCCAGCTCCCGGCACCGCCGGGACAGGCTGAGGGGAGCCGTGGCCGGCCGGCCCACCGCCCACAGCAGCCGGGCCGAAAAATAGTTGTAGACGATCTGGCTGGCCTTTTGCAGCAGGGGTTCCAGCAGGGGCTTGACGGCCTGGCCCTGCTCCTCGGTCACACCGAACAGCACATTGAAATGGAGCACGTCGGTGCCGGTGGCCCGGCAGGACAGGTAGTTCTGGAGGGTGGTCTCCACCATCTGGCAGCAGGCCAGGTTCAGCTTGAGCTGCTGCTCGCTGGTCATGTTGGGGTTGGCGGGGCGTATCTCGCAGAAGGCCACCACCAGGGTGGGGTGGTCCAGGTGGAGGTTCAGGGCGTTCATCTCCCGCTCCAGATGCTTTTCGTCGGGGATCAGCCCGGCATACAGCTGGATCAGAAACCGGTCCTGCATGGTGCGCAGGCCCTCGGCCACCACCTTCTGACTGGGCATCTGGCCGGTCAGGGCCTTTTCCTTGTTCACCTGGTCGGCGGCCCGGGCCAGGGCGGAACAGAGGCTCTGGGCGGTCAGTTCCATCTTGACGAGGTAATCCACCACCCCGGCTTCGATGGCCCGCCGGGCATAGGTGAAGTCCTCCAGGCTGGTCAGCAGGATGAACACCGGCAGGGGCCCTTTTTCATGGCAGGCCCGGGCCAGGGTCAGCCCGTCCAGCACCGGCATCTTGACGTCGGCAATGACGATGTCCGGCTTTTCCCGCTGGATGGCCTCCTGGGCCAGCTTGCCGTTCCGGGCGGTGGCACAGATGGTGTAGCCCTGTTTTTCCCAGTCGATCATCCCCTGCAGCCCGATCAGCACCAGGGGTTCGTCGTCAGCCAGTAAGATCCGCAGCATGAAATCAGCCTCCTTCCTTCTTGCGGTAGGGCAGACGGATGGTCACGGCGGTGCCCACCCCCGGCTCGCTCTCGATGGCCAGCCCATAATTCGGCCCAAAGGAATATTGCAGCCGCCGGTGGACGTTCCACAGGCCCACATGGCGGATCTTGTCCTGTGTGTCGGCCTGGGTCTCGGGCGGGTCCAGCAGATGGGCCACCTGGTGGGGCGGCATCCCCACCCCGTCGTCGGTCATGGTCAACAGCACGTCCCCATTGTCGGGGCTGGTGCGGATCTCCAGCAGGACGCTGCCATAGCCGCCCCGGGGCTCCAGCCCGTGGAAGATGGCGTTCTCGGCCAGGGGCTGCAGGGTGAACCGGGGGATCATGCAGTCCCGGCAGATGGCTTCGTCGTCGATGTAGGCCACCTCGATCTGGATATCCCCGCCATAGCGGTACTGCTGGATGGTAAAGTAATCGTTGAGGAGGGCCAGTTCTTCCTGCAGGGTCACCAGCTTTTGGGTGCTCTTGGAGACGCTCTTGGTCAGCCGGGCAAAGGCGGTGACCATCTCGGCGATGCCGGGCGCGTTCTGGATGGTGGCCATCCACCGGATGGAATTGAGGGTGTTGTAGATAAAGTGGGGGTTGATCTCGGTCTGCAGCATCTGGTATTCCAGGTCCTGCTTCCGCTTCTGGTCCTCCAGGCGGCGGGCCAGCAGGCCCTCGATGTTGCCGGCCAGGTGGTTGATGCCCCGGCCGATGTCCCCCAGCTCGTTGGTCCACTCGATGTCGTGGTCGATGGTGAAGTTCCCCTCGCTGATCTGGTCGATGCGGTGCCGCAGGGCGGCCACCGGCCGGGTGATGACCGCATCCAGCCAGCGCAGCAGCAGCGCGTCCATCAGCCACAAAAGCAGGATCCCCATTCCGATCAGCACCAGATAGATCATCCGCTGGCTGAGCAGGGTGCTCTCGGGGAAAAGCTGCACCAGCCCGGCGTCCCAGCCGTCCAGGCGCACTTCCACCGCCAGAAAGGGATTGCCGTTGCGCATCACACGGTAGACCCGGGTATCAGGGGAGGCCAGCCCGCTGGCGTGGTAGGAGGAGGCGTCCAGGCCCTCCTCCAGAGCGGAGAGGTGCCGTCCGTCGATCCGCCACAGCTGCTCCCCCAGCTTCCAGTAGAGGGCGCCGTTTTCGGGCATGATGTAATTGTCGGCCGCGCCGGTGATGACGGCGGTGTCCAGGCCCAGGTACACCCAGCCCACGTTGACGCGGTTGGAGCGGATCTCCCGCACCATCACCAGGCAGTCGGGGTGGGTGGCCAGAAGCGGGTCCTGGGCAAAGGACAGCTGCCCCGCCGGGAAACCTTCAAACAGGGGCAGGGTCTGGGCGTTCAGGGCCACCGAACTGCTCAGGCTGCCCTGCTGCAAAAAGCGGTCGGTGCCGTTGGTGATGAAAAACCGGGTGATCCGGGTCTGCAGCTGGCTGGAGAGATACCGGTCCTGGAACGTATTGTAAGCCGAGGAGGTCAGCAGGCCGTCCAGGGTGTCCACCGACAGATAGCGGCGGAGGGTGCTGTCGGTGGAGGCCCAGTTCAGCAGATCGTTGGCGGTCTCGACGCTGGTCTGCACCGAGGTGGCCATCTGCTGAAGGTTGAACTCCACCGAACGCAGGGTGTTGGAGCGGATGTTGGCGTCGGACACATAAAACAGCACAAGGCCCACCAGCAGGCTGACAACGGCGGTGAACAGCTGGGTCCCCCACAGGATCTGACGGCGCAGGGACATCCTGCGGATCCACGCAAACTTCATGGCGCTCCCCCCTTTTTTGTGGAACATGCGGATCGGTCTTTTTATAAAGTAGCTTTTTTTGGCCGGGATGTCAACCTTCATTCCCAGCTTGCGCAGACAAGGGCGCAGTGCTATAATGAGGCCAGATCATCAGCCCGTGAAGAAAGGAACCTGACCATGCTGTTCCATGTGATCCTGCCTTGACATCTGTCTGAAAGCGCTCTGCCCCGCTCCCGGACGCCCGCTGCCAAAGGGCGTGCTTTTGGGTGCGCGGCGGTGTTTTTTTGCTGCTTTGACGGATGCGCAAGAGCGGTGCGCGGCCTTCTGCCGGCCCGCCCTGTGCGCTGCACTGGAGGATCGTACAATGGAATACGCTGGAAAAGCAGGCCGCCCGCTGGACGGCCTGGACGTCAAGTCCTTTTTTGACGGGCTTGTCTTTTTTGGGCCGGTGGCGCTGCTGGTGCGGACCGCCGCCGGCGTGACGGTGGGGCAGTTCTTTCTGCTGCAGGCGGCGCTGAGCATGGGACAGCTGCTGGTCAACTTTTTCTATGCGGACAAGCTGGCGGCCTGAGTGGATGACCCCGGTCATCCTGGGGTATTCGGCCCTGCAGATGCTGGCTGCTCCCCTGCTGCGGCGCCTGGGCCGCCCGGGCCATCGGACGGGAAGGTCTTTGTATATATAGTACCGAAAATATCGAATAAGACAATTGCTTTTGTGCAAAAGATGAAGGATTTACAGCTTTGAGCTGAAGATATTGCATCTTTTCTGCAAATCCTAAAAATATTGCAGGCCGTTTTGGGGATTTTCCATTCCGAACAAAAGCCCGCCGCATTATAGTATAGATAAAGAAGGCGCCCGCCCATCGAGACCCGGGCGGGACGCCGGGATTCCCCAAAGGTCCCAAGAAGAAAGAGAAGAAGATTTCCACAGGAGGCAAAGATCATGAGAAAGATTTCCCGCCGTTCGTTCCTGAAGGCTGCCGCGGTCGTCGCCGGCACCACTGCACTTGCTGCCTGCGGCGGCAGCTCCAGCTCCACTGCGGCTTCCACGGCCGGTTCCACCGCTGCGTCCGAGAGCGGCGCCACCAACCTGGTCTGGACCGTGTGGGATATGGAGTCCACCGCATACTGGAAAGCCATGGCGGACGGCTACATGGCCAGCCACTCGGATGTGACCATCGAGATGCTGGACCTGGGTTCCACCGACTACATGACCGTCCTGGCCACCCAGCTGGCCGGCTCGGCCGATATCGATATCCTGAGCATCAAGGATATCCCCGGCTACGCCAACCTGATCAACCTGGATTACCTGGCCCCCATGAACGACGTGCTGACCCGTGACACCGCCGACTTCAACGGCACCATCGAGCAGCTGACCACCGACGACGGCAACTTCTACGCCGTGCCCTTCCGCAATGACTTCTGGGTCCTGTTCTACAACAAGGACCTGTTCGACGCCGCCGGCGTGCCCTACCCCGCCAACGACCTGCCCATGGAGGAGTACGACGCCCTGGCCCGTCAGATGACCAGCGGCGAGGGCGACGCCAAGGTCTACGGCACCCACTACCACACCTGGCGCTCCTGCGTGTCCCTGTTCTCCATCCTGGACGGCGAGAACACCATCGTGGACGGCAGCTATGACTTCATGAAGCCCACCTACGACCTGGTGCTGGCCCAGCAGAACGACGGCATCTGCATGGACTACGGCTACCTCAAGACCTCTTCCCTGCACTACTCGGCCGCGTTCGAGAACCAGCAGTGCGCCATGCTGCCCATGGGCAGCTGGTTCATCGCCACCCTGCAGACCTACATGGCCGAGGCCGAGACCCCGTTCAACTGGGGCATGGTCAAGTATCCCCACCCCGCCAACGCGCCTGCCGGCTCCACCCTGGGCACCGTGACCGCCCTGGCCATCAACGTGGATTCGCCCAAGGCTGAGGCTGCCGCCGACTTCATCAACTGGTGTGTGTCGGAGGAGGGCGCCAAGGTCATCGCCGAGACCGGCACCTTCCCCGCCTGCGGTTCCGCTGAGACCAACCAGATCATCAGCGCCACCGAGGGCTTCCCCCAGGACGAGGCTTCCATCGAGGCGCTGAACACCACCGCCGTCTACCTGGAGATGCCCTACACCATGTACGCTTCCGACATCGAGACCATCCTCAATGCAGAGCATGACGCCATCATGACCCTGAGCGAGACGGTGGACGAGGGCATCCAGAACATGAACGATCAGGTGTCGGTCATCCTGGCCTGATCGCTGTGCGGAGCGCCTGATCCTTTTGTACCGGTGCGGGGCGGGCATCTGACGCCCGCCCCGCTTTATTTGTAAGTGACTCGGAAAGGAGGAACTCCCCTATGGCCAATCCTGCCGCTGCCGTCAAGGCGGACAAGCCGCCCCGCAAAGTGCTGCGGAAATCGGTGCGGGATACTTTGACCGCTTACACCTTCATCGCCCCCAACTTCATCGGCTTCTGTGTCTTTACACTGGTGCCCATGGTCTTTGCCATCGCGCTGGCCTTCTGTTCCTGGGACGGCCGCCACGCCATCGAGTTTGTGGGCATTTCCAACTTCATCCGGCTGTTCCAGACCGACCGCATCTTCCAGGCGGCCCTGGTCAACACCATCGTCTATGTGGTGGGCACGGTGCCCCTGACGCTGGTGTGCAGCCTGGCCATGGCGGTCCTGCTCAACCAGAACGTCCGCCTGCGCAACTTCTTCCGCACCGTGGCCTTCTTCCCCTACGTGGCATCGCTGGTCGCGGTGGCCGCCGTGTGGAACATGATCTTCAACCCCGCCATGGGCCCGGTCAACTCGCTGCTGGCCGCCCTGGGCGTGGAGAACCTGCCCCGCTGGGCCGCCGGCAAGGACACCGCCATGCTGACGGTCATCCTGTTCAGCGTATGGAAAAACATGGGCTACTATATGGTCATCTATCTGGCCGGCCTGCAGGGCTGCAACCCTGACCTGAACGAGGCCGCCGAGCTGGACGGCGCCAACCGCTGGCAGCAGTTCTGGCACATCACCCTGCCCCAGCTGCGCCCCACCACCTTCTTTGTGGTCATCATGCTGACCATCTCGGGCTTCAAGGTCTACGACCAGATGTACATGATCACCCAGGGCGGTCCCGGCAACGCCACCATGACCCTGGTGTACTACATCTACAACGTCGCGTTCGTCAACACCCCCAAGTATGGCTATGCCAGCGCCATCGCCATGGTGCTGTTCGTACTGGTGCTGATCGTGACCGTCATCCAGTTCCGCGGCTCGCGGGGCGAAAATTAAGGGAGGAGGATAACCATGGCTGTTTCTGCTGTCAAAGATCATGCATCCCAGAAGCGGCGCAACGCCATCATGCGGTTCATGATCTACTTCTTCCTGATCGTCATCACCGCCTTCATGCTGCTGCCCTTTTTGTGGATGCTCTCCTCCTCCTTCAAAGAGAACAAGGACGTGTTCGGCTTCCCCATCCAGTGGATCCCCGCAAACCCCCGCTGGCAGAACTATGTGGACATCTGGACCGAGATCCCCCTGCTGACCTTCATCAAGAACACCGCCAAGATCACCATCGTGGTCACCCTGCTGCAGCTGTTCACCTCGTCCTTTGCGGCTTACGCCTTCGCCAAGATGCAGTTCAAGGGCAAGAACGTCCTGTTCCTGGGCTACATCGCCACCATCGCGGTGCCCTGGCAGGCCTACATGGTGCCCCAGTTCATGATGATGAGCTCCTGGGGACTGAACAACACCCACCTGGCCATCATGTGCCTGCAGGCGTTCAGCGCCTTCGGCGTCTTTTTGATGAAGCAGTTCTATGAAGGGGTGCCCAGCGAGCTGTGCGAGGCCGCCCGCATCGACGGCCTGACGGAATACGGCATCTGGTGGCACATCATGCTGCCCCTGAGCCTGCCGGCCCTGTCCACCCTGACCATCTTCACCTTCGTCAACACCTGGAACGACTTCCTTGGTCCCCTGATCTACCTGACCCGGACCGAGCTCAAGACCATCCAGATCGGCCTGCGCATGTTCATCTCCCAGTATTCGGCGGAGTATGGCCTGATCATGGCCGCTTCGGTCGTGGTGCTGATCCCGGTGCTGATCGTATTCCTGTCCCTCCAGAAATACTTCGTCCAGGGCGTCGCTTCCAGCGGCATCAAGGGCTGAGATCCGCCCGCGAGGGACCCTGTCTTTGACGATATCCCAACATCAACGGGGCGGGGCCGGGGCGTTTGCCCGGCCCCGCCTTCTTTTGTCTGCAAGGAGGCATTGTATGCGCACCTTCCCAAACCGCGTCCTCACCGACTCCGAGGCCCGGCAGGCCCTGGCCGATGCCTGCCGCCAGGTGGAGACCAACCTTCCCCTGTACACCTGGCAGTGCCAGAACCACTCCAGCGTGGGCGGCGTCTACCCCGGCTGCCCCAACGACCAGTGGACCTGCGGCTTCTGGCCCGGGGAGATCTGGCTGGCCTATGAGGCCACCGGCCAGGAGACCCTGAAAGCCGCCGCTCTGGCCCAGGTGGACAGCTTTGCCGACCGCATCCGCCGGAAGGTGGAGGTGGACCACCACGACATGGGCTTTCTGTACAGCCCTTCCTGCGTGGCAGCCTGGAAGCTGGTGGGCAGCGAAAAGGGCCGGGCGGCCGCCCTTGCGGCGGCGGACCAGCTGCTGACCCGCTACCAGCCCAGCGGGCGCTTTCTCCAGGCCTGGGGCACCATGGACGACCCCGATAACTACCGCTTCATCATCGACTGTATGCTCAATGTGCCCCTGCTCTACTGGGCCTCGGAGGAGACCGGGGATGACAAATACCGCCGGATCGCCGCGGCCCACACGGCCACCTGCCTGGCCTATTCCTTCCGGCCGGACGGCAGCACCTACCACACCTTCTACATGAACCCCGACGGCACCCCCAAGGGAGGCCGCACCTGTCAGGGCTACAAGGACGACAGCTTCTGGGCCCGGGGCCAGGCCTGGGGGGTCTATGGCAGCGCCATCGGCTACACCTACACCCACGACCCCAAATTCCTGGAGGTGTTCCGCAAGGCGCTGGCGTTCTACCTCTCCCGGCTGCCCGACGACCTGGTGCCCTGCTGGGATATGATCTTTGCCCCCGAGAGCGGCGAGCCCCGGGACTCCTCCTCGGCGGCCATCGTGGCCTGCGGCCTGCTGGAGGCGGCCAAGTATGCCGACCCCGCCGAGGCCGAGAGCTGGCGCACCCTGGCCCGGCAGATGCTGGCCTCTTTGTGGGACCACTACGCCGTCCGGCCCGGCACCCTGGGTTCGGGGCAGCTGCTCCACGGCACTTACAGCAAAAAGAGCCCCTACAACACCTGCACCCCCGAGGGCGTGGATGAGTGCACCAGCTGGGGCGACTACTTCTATATGGAAGCGCTGACCCGTCTGACCAAAGACTGGGAGATGTATTGGTGAGCAGGCGCTCTGCCTGCTTTTGGACCTAGAAACGATAAGTGAGGCAACTGTATGCAGCTTTCTTCCAAACAGGATTTCCAGGCGCTGATGCACCTGTTCCTTGACCCTCTCAAGCCCTGCTATTCGGCGGGGCGGGCCCGGCTCCACCTGGGGGAGACCGGCGTCACCTATGGCCAGGCCGCCATCGAACTGGAGGCGTTCAGCCGGCCCTTGTGGGCGCTGGTGCCCTTCTGGGCGGGGGGCGGTTCGGACCCCGCCTTTGAGGAGATCTACCGCCGCGGCCTGGCCGCCGGCGCGGACCCCCAGAACCCCGAATACTGGGGGGAGTGCGGGGACTACGACCAGTGCTTTGTCGAGATGGCCGCCATCGCCTGCGGCCTGCTCACCGTCCCCGAAAAGCTGTGGGACCCCCTCTCGGACACCGAAAAGCAGAACCTGGCCCGCTGGCTGGACCAGATCAACCACCACCAGATCCCCGAGTGCAACTGGCAGTTCTTTATGATCCTGGTCAACCTGGCCCTGAAAAAGTGCGGGATGCCCTACGATCCTGACAACATGGCCCGGGGCCTGGCCCGGATCGACAGCTATTACAGCGGGGACGGCTGGTCCACCGACGGCGCCAGCCCCCAGAAGGATTACTACATCCCCTGGGCCATCCAGTATTATGGGGTGCTCTACTCCAAATTCGCCGCAGACACCGACCCCGAGCGGGCGGCGCTCTACCGCGGCCGGGCGGAGCTGTTCGCACAGCAGTTCATCTACTGGTTCGACGAGAACGGCGCGGCCCTACCCTATGGCCGCAGCCTGACCTACCGCTTCGCCCAAAACTGCTTCTGGGCGGCCTGCGTCTGGGCCGGGCTGGAGCCCTTCCCCCTGGGGGTGATGAAGGGGCTGATCGTCCGCAACTTCCACTGGTGGCTGGAGCAGAAGATGTTCGACCGGGACGGCATCCTGACCATCGGCTACTGCTATCCCCAGATGTACATGGCCGAGCGGTACAACGCCCCCGGCAGCCCCTACTGGGGGATGAAGAGCTTCATTCTGCTGGCTTTGCCGGATGACCACCCCTTCTGGCAGGCGGAGGCCCTGCCCCTGCCCGAGCTGGACGCGGTCAAGCCCATGCCCCATGCCAATATGCTGGTGGCCCGTTCCGGCGGCCGGGTGACCGCCTATGCCGCCGGGGTCAACGAGGGACATGGCCACGGCCAGTTCCCCGAGAAATACGCCAAGTTCGCCTACGATACCCGGTTTGGGTTCTGCGCTTCCCGCAGCCGCGAGGTGATCTGGCAGGCGGCCCCCGACAGTATGCTGGCCTTTGTCATCGACGACAATGTGTTTGTGCGGAAGGTATCCCTCTCCCACCAGATCCAGGAGGACCGTGTGGTCAGCCGGTGGAGCCCCTTCCCGGGCATCCAGGTGACCACCACCATCATACCCACCCCCCAGGGCCACATCCGCCGCCACGAGATCGACAGCAGCTGGGCGTGCGAAGCGTATGACTGCGGCTTTGCGGTCCCCTGCTTTGCCCCCGGCTATCTGGAGTCCACCGCCGGCGGCCAGGCCAGCGCCCGCAACCGGACTTTGAGCTGCACCGTCAGCGGCAGCGGCGAAGGGACCGTCATCCAGTGCGACCCCAACGTCAGCCTGTACAGCCCCAACGTCCGCATCCCGGCGGTGCGCTATGCCATCCCCCAGGGCCACACCGTCCTTGAGACCGAGGTCCAGGCCCAGGGCTGATCGAAAAACGACGCCCCCGTGCTTTGAACATGGGGGCGTTTTTGTGCCTTGTATGGAAGATCCGGCAGCGCTATAATAAAAACATCGAGGTGATACGGAATGTGGTTTCTGTTTGCTTTGGGGTCGGCGGTGTTCGCGGCCCTGACATCCATCCTGGCCAAGGTGGGCATCGAGGGGGTGGACTCCAACCTGGCCACCGCCATACGGACGGCCGTGGTCCTGGCGCTGGCCTGGGGGATGGTCTTTTTGACCGGCGCCCAGAAGGGCATCCAGGGCATCGGCCCCAAAAGCTGGCTGTTTTTGATCCTGTCGGGCCTGGCCACAGGGGCGTCCTGGCTGTGCTATTACCATGCGCTGCAGATCGGCGCGGCCAGCAAGGTGGTGCCGGTGGATAAGCTCAGTGTGGTGATCACTCTGGTGCTGGCCTTTGTCTTTCTGCATGAGCCCTTCACATCCAAGAGCCTGTTCGGCTGCGTCCTGATCGGCGCGGGCACCCTGCTGATGGTGCTGTAAAATAGAATGGATGCGCCGTATGCGCCCCGCGAAAGCGTGGCGCTTTTTGTTTTGCCCGCCTCCCCTGCCCTTTGCGGACAAAAACAAACCGCCCCGGCGCCGATCGCGCCGGAGCGGTGTTGCTGTTTTGGGTGGGATGGTCATTCCGGGTCGGAGCCGGAAGGTTTGGAGGCCCCGGCGCCCGCCTCTTTTTTGGGAGGCAGCTGCAGCTCGGGCATCAGCTCGTCGTTGATGATGGTCAGCATCTCCTCCAGCTTGGCCACGTCCTCGGGCGAAAAGCGCTGGCGCACCCGCTCGATGACGGTGTGCAGGTATGCATAGCTGATGCTGTAATAGTCGATATACTTCTGGGTGGGGCGCAGGTGGTATTCCCGCCGGTCGGTGGTGGACTGGATCTTCTCCACATAGCCCTTGCGCACAAGGCTGCCGATCTTATAGGCGGCGTTGGGGGTGGAGATCTGCATCATGCGGGAAAATTCCGCGATGGTGGGCTCCCCCAGGGCCATGATGCCCTCCATGCAAAAGGATTCCACGGTGGTCAGGGTGGCCTCCCGTGTGGCGAACCGATGGAACACCTTTTGATAAAAATGCAGCTTGAATTTGGTGTATACGGCCTGGAACACGTCCTCCAGCATGGACTTTCCCCCTTTCTGGGTATATCTACACTTTGTATTATATCACAAATTTGAACAAAGTGAAACCCCTGCCGGGAGAAAAGTCCGGCTTTTCTTCGGGCTGTCAGCCTTCAAACTGGGTGGTGGCGGGCCGGCCGTTGTACAAGGCGCCGTCGGCCCGGTAGTATTCCCATTGGATGCTGCCGTCGGGCAGCGTGTACTCTATGGCCCACACCTGGCCCTCCTCCACATCGTCGGGGTAGTTGTCATAGGGCAGCATATTGGCGATGGCGGGCAGGCTTTTCACATCGCCGTAGGCGTCCCGGACCAGCCAGAAGGTCCGGCTCCGGTACTGGGGAAAAACAACGCTCAGGTCCGTGGTCCCCTGGTTGACGGCAGTGTAATCCTTGCCGGCAATGGTGAGGGTCCGGGTCTGACCGATTTGGAGCGGCTCCAGATCGGCGCCAAAGCCCCAGGCCACCTGCACATCCAAATACTGCGAGCCATCGTAATAATAGAAAAAGCGCTCGGTGGAACCATCCGGCAGGCTGTGGTCGTAGAGGAACACCTGACCGACTTCCAGTGCGGCCGGGAAATTGGAAATGGGTGAGAACATCTCGTTGCGGGGCTGACCCAGTGCGGCGGTGTAGGCGTCGGGCACCAGCCAGTAGGTATAGCTCTCGCCGGTGGACTGCCGGACGGCCCGGAGCACCTGCACGGCGGTGAAGTCCTGGCCGCCAATGGTTACGGGCTGGGTCTGGCCGGTCTGGCTGTCGTCGATGGTATAGGCGGTGAGGTCGGTGGTATGCAGGCGGTCGCCGTAGATCTCCTGCAGCTGGCTGGCCATGTTGGGGTCGCTGGTGCCCTCGACGGTATCGCCGGGGTTGGTGTGGGCCGCGCCGTAGATGCCCATGATGCTGGTGCCGGCGGGCAAAGCGTCGTAGGCGCGCTGGAAGTTGTGGACCATCAGAGGCTCCCGGAAGGCATAACTGCCGCCGTGGTCCTCATAATAGGCCCTGCCCTGCTCGATCACTTCCAGGGTGATGCGGTAGGCCTCCGAGTCCTTTTGTCCGGTCTGCTCGAGATAGCGCAGATAGCGCGGGCCGCTATTCTGGTAGGTATGGCCGATGTCGGTGCCGTGGAACACCGTCTCGGGATACTTCTCCTTGAAGGTGTGCCAGTAATCCCAGTAGATCGGTTGGGCTGCGGCGGTGTTGGCCATATCCTCGAACAGCTGGGTCAGGATGGCGTCATCCTCTGCCTGCATCCACAGGTTCAGGAATTCCGCATCGTAGTAGGGCCATTCGATGAACAGATGCCGCATTCCCTGCTGGTAGTACCGGTCCCAGGTCTCCAGTTCAACGGCTATGATGGAAGAATCGCCGTGGGATTCGCCCAACAGGTAGATCTGTCCGCTGGACCCCGGGAAGAAAAAGCCCGACAGGGTCATGACGATGGCCGTGAGAAAACTTACGATCTTTTGCATGAAACTTCCTCCTTATCGTTGAATGGGATGGGCAGAGGCCGGATTTGGAAGGTATACCCGGCAAAACAGGGGGCCTTCGGGCCGCGCCGGTTGCAAGACGTGCGCTGGTGTGCTATAATCCGATGTGCAAGACGCAGGCAGGGCCGCTTTTGGAAAGGTATACCTTTTCAAAACCGGCTTTTTCTTTTTGCTCCGGACGGCTGGAAAACCTTCCCCCGGATGGACCGGGCCGGCGCGGGGCACCCTACAAGTATTCTGGCAGAAAGGGGGCGCATTGCCGCGCCGGATTACAGAGAACTTTACCTGGAGATGTTCCGCGCCAATGAGGCGGCCATCCGTCTGCTGCAGCAGGCCCAGGCCCGGGCCGAGGCGGCCTACCTGGCCCAGGACCCCCCTCCCCTCCGCTTGCAGGAAAAGGAGCCGCCGCAGTAAATTCAGCCCAGCTTGGCCTGTGCCTTGGACAAAAACCGCGCCTCGTCGATGATGACCCGCTCATGGACGCCATGGCCCACCGGGCCCTTGTCGTCCGCCATCGAGACCGAAAAAACCAGGGTCCGCCCATTGACCGCCAGCAGTTCACTGGTGCAGGTGACCGTCATCCCCACAGGGGTGGGGGCGGTGTGCTCCAGGGACAGTTTGGTGCCCACGGTGCCCTGTCCCGGCGCCAGATGGGGGGCCACGCTCTCCCAGCAGGTCCGTTCAGCCAGGGCGGCCAGGGCCGGTGTAGCGAATACTTCCAACGTGCCGCTGCCCATAGCCCGGGCGGTATTGGCGGTCGTAACGGTGACAGCGGCCTGGCCGCTGATGCCAGCTTCCAGCATAGTTGTTTCCTCCTTTGATGCACAGCCGGGCCATACCCGGCGTTGATGATACCAGTATACCACAATTTCAGAATGTGCGCCTCCGTTTTTTCTTTGCCTCCAAGTCCCCTGCGCCTAAAGTTAGAGTTTTCAAACTAAAGAAAATAAAGAAAAAATGGGAAATTTTGAAATTGGGTCTTGAC
>MHCFR04200__coassemble_542_pt1 | contig 21216 bp, 19 predicted proteins | sample MHCFR04200__metabat2_high_PE_011 | metagenome-assembled genome bin MHCFR04200
CCTTTCCTTTGTGTGCCTATCATAACATACCCCCCCCGGTGTCAAGACCCAATTTCATATTTTTCCATTTTTTCTTTATTTTCTTTAGTTCGCATTCCCTAACTTTGGGGGCAGGGGGATTCGGAGGCAGTAAAAAAGTCACGACCGGACGACATGTGCGTACGGTCGTGACACATACAGGGAAATTCAGCGCAGAGAGTGTGCGAGGCCGCTAGGCCGAGTGCGCGGTTCTGCGCTGAATTTTGTCTAAAAGGGGGATATTAGGGGGGAAGAATTTCTGTCGCGCGACTGCGCGCAGAAATTGGTCCACCCTAAAGCGGCACGCGCTTACATTTTCTGGATCACTTCGCCCAGCCAGCGGCACATCCGGTCGCCGGCCTGGTTGGCGATCTCCAGCACGCGCTGGTGGCTGTGGCGCACCGTCTGGATGCCGGTGGCCATGTTGGTGATGCAGCTGACCGCCAGCACCTTGATGCCCAGATACGAACAGACCATCGCCTCGGGGACGGTGCTCATCCCCACGGCGTCGGCGCCCAGAGCGGCAAAGGCCCGGATCTCGGCCGCCGTCTCATAGCAGGGGCCCATAAAGCCCATGTAGACCCCTTCTTTGTATTCGATGCCCTGCTTGTCCGCCACCGAGCGGGCCAGATCCAGCAGGTCATGGCTGAAGATCTCGGTCATATCGGGGAACCGGGGCCCGAACCGCTCGTCGTTGGGTCCGATGAGCGGGTTTGTCCCCATCATATTGATGGTGTCGGTGATCAGCATCAGGGTGCCCGGCTCAAAGCTGCGGTTGATGCCGCCGGCGGCGTTGGTCAGCACCACCGTCTCGATGCCCAGCAGCTGAAATACATAGAAGGGATAGCACACTTCCTTCATGCTGTATCCCTCGTAGAAATGGAACCGGCCCTCCATGGCCAGGACCGGGGTCTGGCCCAGTTTGCCCTCCAGCAAAGCGCCCTTGTGCCCCTGTACCGTAGACTGGGGGAAATGGGGGATCTCCCCGTAAGGGATCTCCTGTGTGTCGGTGAACCCGGCGGTCAGGTCTCCCAGGCCCGACCCCAGCACCACCGCGATCTTGGGTGCAAAGCGCAGTTTTTCTTTCAGATAGGCGGCGCTGGCGGCAGCCTTTTCATACAAATGTTCCATGCAGATCCTCCTTTGCGGCTTTTTCTCCATTATACGGTTCCAGGGACTCTTTGGCAAGTGCGGCCCGGTCTGACAACGATGGACGGATGTACAAAAAAATTCACAGGTTGTTCATTCCCTTTCGGCCCCAAAGACCTTATAATAGAGTTCAAGGTTTTACAGAAAGGAGCCGTTTCATGAAAGGAAAAGGCTTTTTCACCGCCGTGCTCCGCCATCGCAGGCGGGTGCTGGCGGGCTATGCCGTGGCTGCGGTGCTGTGCGCTGTGCTCAGCCTGTTGGTTTCGGTCAACTACGACATCAACGACTATCTTCCCCCCGAATCCCCTTCCACCATCGCCATCGACGTGATGGAGGAGGCCTTCGGCGGCGGCATCCCCAATGTGCGGGCCATGGTGCGGGACGTCACCGTTCCCGAAGCGCTGGCCTTCAAACAACAGATCGGCCGCATCGAGGGCGTCACCGCCGTCACCTGGCTGGACGACGTCCTGGACATCACCGTCCCTCTGGAGATGCAGGACCCCGCCACGGTGGAGTCCTACTACAAAGACGGGGCCGCCCTGCTGACCATCACGGTGGCGGATGACCAGCGGGCCGAAGCGGTGGCTGCCATCGAGGCCCTGCTGGGCGGCAAGGGCGCCCTGACCGGCTCGGCGGTGTCCACGGCGGCGGCCACCCGTTCCACCGTGGTGGAGGTGGCCCAGATCGCCTGCATCGCGGTGGTGTATGTGATCTTCATCCTGGCCCTCACCACCCGCAGCTGGGCCGAACCCGCCATCGTCATGCTGGGGATGGGAGCCGCCATCCTCATCAACAACGGCACCAATCTGCTGTTCGGGGAGATCTCCTTTGTCACCAGCGCGGCAGGCAGCATTTTGCAGCTGGCCGTCTCGCTGGACTACTCGGTGTTCCTGATCCACCGCTTTGAGGAGGTGCGCCAGGAGCGCCCCGGCGCTTCCCCCGACGACTGCATGGTGGAGGCCCTGACCAAATCCGCTTCCTCCATCCTGTCCAGCGGCCTGACCACCGTCATCGGCTTTGCGGCCCTGGTGCTGATGCAGTTCCAGATCGGCCCCGACCTGGGCCTGGCCCTGGCCAAGGGGGTCGCCTTCAGCCTGCTGACCGTCTTTACCTTTGTGCCGGCTCTGGTGGTCACCGTCCTGCCCTGGATGGACCGCACCCGCCACAAGCCCCTGCTGCCCGGTTTCCAGGGCTTCGGACGGCTGGTCAGCCGGATCATGCTGCCCATGGTGGCGGTGCTGGTGGTGGTGATGGTCCCCTCGTTCCTGGCCTCCAACGCCAACCAGTATTACTACGGCGCAGGCCACATGTTCGGCACCGACACCAAGGTGGGCCAGGATACCCAGGCCATCGAGTCGGTGTTCGGCCAGAGCGACACCTATGTCCTGCTGGTCCCCGCCGGAGACACCGCCACCCAGAGCCAGCTGTCCTCCGCCCTGCACGCCCTGCCCCAGGTGACCAGCATCCTTTCCTATGTGGACACCGCCGGGCCCGAGATCCCGCCGGGCTACCTGGACGACGCCACCCTGTCCCAGCTGGTGTCGAACGGGTACACCCGCATGGTCCTCTCGGTGGCCGCCGACTTTGAAGGGGACGCGGCCTTTGCCCTGGTGGAACAGGTCCGGGCCATCGCCCAGCAATACTATCCCGACAGCTGGTATCTGGCCGGCCAGGGGGTCAGCACCTACGACCTGATGGACACCATCACCGGCGACATGGCCAAGGTGAACCTGGTCGCCATCGCGGCGGTCTTTCTGGTGCTGCTGCTGTTGGAGCACAGCCTGGTGCTGCCCATCGTGCTGGTGCTCAGCATCGAGACGGCCATCTGGTTCAATCTGGCCCTGCCCTACTTCACCGACACCGTGGTCTTTTACATCGCTTACCTCATCATCAGTTCGGTGCAGCTGGGCGCCACGGTGGATTACGCCATCCTCTTTTCCGACCGCTACCGGGAATACCGCCAGACCCTGGACAAAAAGCCGGCCGTGGCCGCCACGGTGGCCACCGTCACCACATCGGTGCTCACCACCGGCAGCGGCCTGGCTGTGGTCGGCTTCCTGATGGGAGCCATCTCCTCCAACCAGCTGCTGGCCCAGCTGGGCAACTTCCTGGGCGTGGGCAGCCTGGCCTCCCTGGCCATCGTGCTGCTGGCGCTGCCCGGCATCCTCTACCTCATCGACCCATTCATCGTCCAATCCAAACCGGGAGCTTCCGCCCCCGCACCAAAGGAGGGCTGACCCCCATGAAACTTCACACCCTGCCCCGCCGCGCCGCCGCGGCCCTGCTGGCCGCCGCCGTTTTCTGCACGGCGACCCTCTCCGTCTTTGCCTCGGACAGCGCCCCCGCTTCTTCCGCAGCGGACAGCGCCCCTTCCGGCTCCGGGGCGTCCTCCCAGGCCGCCCCGCCCGAGGACGCTTCCGCCGACTTGGAGGAGGACAACGGCGCCGCCCCTGCCGCCAAAGAGGAAGTGATCTATGGCAAGCTGGCCGCCGACGGCACGGTGGAGAGCCTTTACGCCGTCAACCGGTTTGAGGCCACCGCCGGCGTGCCCATCACCGACTACGGCCATTACACCGCCGTCCGCAACATGACCACCACCGACCCCATCACCAGCGGCAACGGCGCCGTCACCCTGACCCCCGCCGCCGACGGCACCGTCTATTACGAGGGCACCATGGACCCCGCCACCCCCCTGCCCTGGCTGATCCAGGTGCGCTACCTCCTGGACGGCGCCGAGTGCGACCCCAGCGATCTGGCGGGCCGCAGCGGGGCCCTCATCATCCGCATCGACGTCAGCCCCAACCCCGACTGCACCGGCAGCTGGTTCGATCAATACGCCCTCCAGACCACCGTCACCCTGGACACCGCCAACGCCTCCAACATCCGGGCGGCGGGCGGCACCATCGCCAGCGTGGGCAGCCAGCGGCAGATCATCTTCACCCTGCTGCCCGGCCAGACCAGCCAGATCGAGGTAGCCGCCGATGTGACCAACTTCACCATGCCGGCCATTACCTTCAACGGCATCCAGCTCCAGCTCAAGCTGGACATCAACGGGGTGGCCCTGACCAACCGTTTGAACCAGCTGACCACCGGCACCAGCCAGCTGGACGAGGGCACGACCGCCCTGGCTGCGGGCATTGCGGCCCTGCAGCAGGGCCTGACCATGCTGGACCAGCAGTCCGGCCTTTTGACCGGCGGCTCGGCCGCCATCCAGTCCGCCCTGAATCAGCTCCAAAGCGCCCTGAACGGCGTCTCGGCCTCCAACGACCAGCTCACCGCCCTGCTGGAAGCTTCCAGGCAGATCGGCGGCGGGCTGGCCCAGCTGGATGACGGCGTGGCCCAGCTGGAGCAGCAGGTCAACTACGAGGCGTTCAAGCAGATCCTGGCCCAGAACGGCCTGGACCTGGACACCCTGGCCGCCGGCAACGCCCAGGCCATCGCCCTGCTGCAGGGCCTCACCGGCCTGCCCTTCGGCGTGGGGGACCAGATCAGCCAGATCGTCCTGCTGCTCCAGGGCAACACCGCCCTGGCCGGGGCCATGCAGCTCTATCTGGACACCGTCAGCACCGGCATCGGGACCCTGCGCCAGGGCACCTCGGCGGTGCGGGAGGGCTACGCCGCCTTTGACGACGGCATCCAGGCCATGGCCTCGGTGCTGAACGGGATGCTGCAGAACCTGGCCCTTTTGTCCGACGCCGTGACCACCCTGGCCACCCAGTACGGCGCCTTCGACACCGGGGTCAACGCATACACCCAGGGAGTCAGCCAGATCCTGGCCGGCACCCAGCAGCTGACCGCCGCCTCCGGGATGCTGGTGGCGGGGGCGCACCAGCTGTACACCGAGACCAGCAGTATGCAGCTGGACGAGGAACTGGGCTCGCTGCTGGACACCCTGTCCGCCCCCGAGACCCCCGCCTCTTTCACCTCGGATCAGAACACCGGCGTCTCGGCCCTGCAGTTTGCCCTGCAAACCGCGCCCATCGCCCTGGACAGCGCCGCCCAGGCGGACCAGGCCCCCGCCCGTCCGCTCACTTTCTGGGAAAAGCTGCTGGACCTGTTTGGCCTGTACGACGGGCAGTGAGCGGCGCACACGGCCAAAAACGCTCCTTTTTGTGTGTTTTGTGAAAAGTGAAACTTGTTCTTTTGTTGGAATTTGCCCTCCCCATCCGCCTCTTTTTGTGCTACAATAGTACCGCTGTGCAGACTGTACAGCGTGTATGCGTCTGGCCATGAAAGAGGAACCCGTATGACCCTGTTTTTAACCAGCAGCCCCACCGGCTGCCCTTTTGAACCCGGCCCTCAGCCCGCTGCTCTGGACCCCAAAAACCACTTTGTCGATAACCTGTGCGCCGTCTGGCCCCAGGAGGCCCCCGAAGGGCTGCTGCTGGCAGCCGACCCCGAGGCCCACGCCGCCAACGACGAGGCCTGCAGCTTTTTTGCAGACTGCTTTGCCCGGGCCGGCCTGCCCCTGGACGGGCTGACCCCCTGCGACAGCCGCAACCAGGAGGAGATCTCCGAGCTGCTGGCCCGGTGCAACTTCCTGATCCTGGGGGGCGGCCATGTCCCCACCCAGAACCGCTTTTTCTCGGAGATCGGCCTGCCTGCCCTGCTGCAGAGCTATGAGGGGATCGTGCTGGGCATCAGCGCCGGCTCGATGAACGCTGCCGGCATCGTCTACGCCCAGCCCGAGGAGCCGGGCGAGGCCACCGACCCCTTCTACTGCCGCTGGATGACCGGCCTGGGCCTGACCGATATCAGCATCTGGCCCCATTACCAGCACTCCAAAAACAACACGGTGGACGGCATCCCTCTGCTGGACATCGCCCGTCAGGACAGCTGCCACCGGCCCTTCATCGCCCTGCCCGACGGCTCCTATATCATCTGCACCGACAGCAGTGAGGTCCTCTACGGCGAAGGCTGGTACTTCGGCAAGGGCCGCGTCTCCCTCATCAACGAGGACGGCGAAGAACTGCCTCTGTGGTAATTTGCTGCAGGGCAGCATTCGAACCGTGACTGCTGCTATCCCGTAAAAGGTCAAATACAAGAAGAGCCTGTATCCGCCAGGGATACAGGCTCTTTTCGTTTACAAATAGTAGTACTGCCAGCCGTTTTCGGCCATGCAGCGGCCGATCTTCACCCCGAAGGCCGCGTCCAGCGTGCCTGAGGCGTAGACCTCCTCCGGCGTGCCGAAGGCCGCCAGCTTCCCGCCGGCCAGCAGGGCCACCCGGTCTGCGGTCCGCAGGGCCAGGTTCAGCTCGTGGGAGACAAGGCCCACCGCCCGACCTTCCGCCGCCAGACGGCGGGCGGTGGCCATCACTTCCAGCTGGTGTTTGGGGTCCAGCCAGGTGGTGGGCTCGTCCATCAGGATGGTGGGGGCCTGCTGGGCCAGCGCCATGGCCAGATAGACCTTCTGCCGCTGGCCTCCCGACAGGGTGTCCATCATCCGGCCGGCCAGGTCGGATGCGCCGGCGGCGGCCAGGGCCGCATCCACGGCGGCATAGTCCTCTTTGCGGTACTGCCGCGGGAAAGACAGATACGGGAACCGCCCGTGCAGCACCATCCGCCGCACCTCGATCCGGGGGGCCGGACGGCTCTGGGGCATATAGGCGGCCTTTTGGGCGGCCCGGGCGGGGGGCAGGCCGGCCAGATCCGCCCCGTCGTACAGCACTCGGCCCGCCACCGGGGGCAGCAGGCCCAGGACTGTTTTCAGCAGCGTGGTCTTGCCGCAGCCGTTGGGGCCGATCAGCACCGTCACGCATCCCGGCTCAAACGCCAGGTCCACGCCGGACAGCACCGCCCGGTCCCCATAGCCTGCGCTGAGATCCCTGCACTGGATCACCGGCGGTGCCCCCCTTTCTGCCGCAGCAGCAGCCAGATGAAAAAGGGCCCGCCTCCCAGACTGAGGACGACTCCCACCGGGATCTCATAGGGCGCAAAGAGGGTGCGGGCGGCGGTATCGCAGACGGTCAGCAGGGCGGCGCCCCCAAAGGCGCAGCCCACCACCAGGGGACGGCTCTCCTCCCCCAGCAGGCGGCGCAGCAGATGGGGCACGATCAGCCCCACAAAGCTGAGCAGCCCCGCCACACTGACGGCCGCCCCCGCCAGCCCTGCGGCCAGGGCCAGCAGGATCACCCGCATCCGTTCCACCCGCAGCCCCAGGCTGCGCGCCGTCTCGCTGCCCAGGGCCAGCAGGTCCAGTTCGTTGGTCAGCAGCAGCACCCCGGCCAGGCACGCCGCCCCAATGGCGGCGGCAGGGCCCACCCGGGCCAGGGTGACCCCGTTCATCCCGCCGATGCGGAAGTCGGAATAGCCGTTGAGGGCGTCGGGCACCAGCGTCACCAGCAGGTCGATGAGGGCCGAAAAGATGCTGGACAGGGCCACGCCGGTCAAGATCAGGGTCATGCGGGAAGCCCCTGCCCGCCGGGACACCTCCAGCACCAGCATGGCGCTGGCAAAGGCCCCCACAAAAGCGGCCACCGGCACCAGCCCCACCGCCGCCGGGGCCACGGCGCAGCACAGGGCCACCGCAGTGCCCGCCCCGGCATTCACCCCGATGACATTGGGAGAAGCCAGGGGGTTGGCCAGCACCGTCTGGATCACCGCGCCGGCCACCGCCAGGGCCGCCCCGGCCGCCAGGCAGCCCGCCGTGCGGGGCAGCCGCACATACAGCACGATGGCGGCGCCGGTGCCCTGTCCCCGGCCGGCCAAAGCTTCCAGCAGCTGGCCCGGGGCCACCGGCACCGCCCCCACACAGAGGCTGAGCACCCCCGCCAGCACCGCCAGCAGGGCGGCACAGGCCAGCACCTTCTTTTTAGACCCCATACAGGATCTCCACCAGGCGGTCATAGGCCTCGCCCCAGCGGGCGTTGGGCTTGAGATGGTAGAGGGACTTGTCCATGTAATAGTAGTCCCCTTCCCGGACGGCGGTCAGCTGCTGCCAGGCGGGATTGGAGAGGACCGCCCCTTCCAGCTGGGCTTTGGCGGGCTCCGGGTCGGCCCCCTGCAGGACAAAGAAGATCTTGTCGGGGTCCGCCGCCAGGATGGCTTCCATGCTCAGGTCCTCCAGCAGGCTCTGGTCCTGGTCCGCGATGTTGACGCAGCCCAGGTCGGCCAGCATGGCGCCCAGCACGTTGCCCTCCGTCCCCTTGGCCTTGACCAGAGAGGCCGCCGCCCGGATGTACAGGACGGTGGGAGGCTCCTGGTTTTCCAGGGCGGCGGCAGCCCGGGCCCGGGCGTCCTCCACCTGCTGCGCCACATCGGCGCCGTAGGTCTGGTAATTCTCAGGACAGCCGGTCAGGGTGGTGCACACCTCCAGCATCCGCAGATAGTCCTCAAAGGTATCCACCTCAAAGAAGGCCACCGTCACCCCGGCCGCTTCGAGGGTGGGCAGCATCTCCAGGTCAGCCGCCGTGTTGGTGCTGGCCAGCACCAGATCGGGTTCCCCGGCCAGCAGATCCTCCACGCTGGGGGATTTCACCCCGCCCAGGTTGACCACCTCCCCGCTCAGGGCCAGGTCAAAGTCGGTCCATGCGTCCGATGCCGTGGCCACCAGGCTGTCCCGGCCGCCGGCGGTGATCCACACATCCGCATAGCTGCCGGTCAGGGCAGCCACCCGCCGGGGCGTTCCGGACACCGTCACTGGACGCCCCAGGTCATCGGTAAAGGTATAGGTCCCCTGCTCTGCAAAGGAAGAAGCCGGGGCCGCAGGCGCCGGGGACGCAGGGGCCGAAGAAGCCCCGCCGCACCCTGCCAGCAGGGCGGCGCAGAAAAAGGCAAGCGCCGCAGCGGCGCAGAAGCATTTGCGTTTGTTCATGGTATTCCTTTCCGGGGCCGGGGCTCAAAAGGGCCGCCAGCCGGTGCAATAACGGGCATAATCCCGGTCGGCATTCTTGACGTAGAGGACATACTCCTCTTTGCCCTGTTTGCCGCGGCGGACGCGGGTCTTGTAGGGCAGGCCCGCCCGGGACAGGGTCTCTATGGTGTCGTCGATCACCTCTTTGTCCTCGCTGGTGTCAAACTTGATCCAGTGGCACAAAAACAGCCAGAAATTGATCAGTGCTTCCATGGCAGGTTCTCCTTTCATGGGATTTATTATACCATGTGCGGCCCCGTTTGTCATCGCACAGATGGGACCGGACTTGTGCAAATTTGCTAAAAATGCGGCGGTATTTTCTCCGCCGCGGCGGGGGCGGTTCTCACATTTTCACCACGATTCGGTCGTATACTTCTTTCTGGTATATCAAATTTTGGAATCTTTTGACATCTTACATAGAAAGAAGGCCCTTCCCATGCACCCATCCGCCCGCCTGCGCCGCATCCTGCCGGCGCTGCTCGCCCTGCTGGCCCTGCTGTCTTTTGCCCTGCCCCGGGCCCGCGCCGCCTCCCTGGAAAACCGCCACGGCATCCAGATGCTCGCCTTCGACGAGGACCAGATCCTCTCCATCGGCAACCAGGCCCCGGGCCAGTGCAGCCTGTACGCCTTGCGCTACGCCCGCACCGTCCTGGACGGGGCGGTCAGCTCGGGGGCCGGGATGTGGTCGAACGGGGCGGTCTGGTCGGCGGCGGGCTACACCGGCTTTGCCGGGGATCTGGACGCCTGCCTGGACAAGCTTTACAGCGAGCTGAACGCCGGCCGCCCGGTGATCGTCCATCTGCAGAACACCACCGTCAACGGGGTATCCAAGCATACCGAACGCACCTCCACCGAGGAATACCATCTGACCAGCGCCGGCTGGGATGTGGTGAACTATCCCCACATCTCCACCAGCGACACCTACGGCCACTGGGTCTGCGTGGTGGGTTTCGACCCGGCCGCCGACCCCGAAGGGCTGTCCGAGAGCGACTTCTTCGCCCTCGACCCCGCCCGGGTGTCCGCCAACGGCACACTGGCTCTGACCCGGCTGCTGGACGGCACCCTCTGGACCGACAACAGCCCGCTGAAAGTGCTGGGGTAACCCCCGCCTTCTTCTACACACAAACGCCCCGCCGCCTGTGCATCGTGCACAAAGCGGCAGGGCTTTTTTGGTTCAGTATCCCCGCACCGAGAACCCCCGCGCCCAGGGGTCCGGCGGGATATCCCGGGACTGGATGCCGGTGATCTGGATATAGCCGCCGGCGGCGATCCGATCGAACATCTGGGCAAAGAGGGCGGGGTCCCCCTGGACCTCCAGGGTGACGGTGCCGTCGTCCTCGTTCTCCACCCAGCCGGTCAGGCCCAGCTGGCTGGCGGCGTACCGGGCGCGGTAGCGGAAACCCACTCCCTGCACCCGCCCCGACACCGTATAGCGGCGCCGGACCGTCCCTTCGGGCAGGGGCGGCGGGGTACGGTCTTTGTCTTTCAAAAAGTTGAACATATCACAGCTCCTGGTATGCGTCCATCAGGGCCGGGATGAACTGTTTTTTGCGGCTGATGACCCCCGGCAGCACCCAGCTGCCGTCGGCCTGGGGTTCCTGGTCGAAGGCGGCCCGCAGCATCTCGGGGCCGTGGCGGCCGGCACAGATCACGACGCTCTCCTTGCGGGGCACCTCGGTGAGGAGCATATACAGATCCTCCACGTTCTGCTTGCGGCAGGCTTCCTCCAGATAGGGCTGCAGGAGAGACTGGGCCGCCAGGAGGTTGGAGTGGGTCATATAGCTGCCCTGGGCCACCCCAAACCGCAGGTCCCCGCACATGAACACCTTGAAGTCCTGCATAAAGACTTCTTCGGGGGTCTTGCCGTCCAGCCTTTCGCCGGCCTCGAACATCTCCGCGGCGAACTCCTCCACGTCCACCCCGGCGATGCCTGCCAGGCGGTAGGCGGTCTTTTCGTCCAGGGGGGTGCAGGTGGGGCTGCGGAACATCAGGGTATCCGAGAGGATGGCCGCCAGCATCAGCCCGGCGATCTTGGGCTGGATCTCTACCCCCTGCTCGTCGTACATCTGGGTGACGATGGTGGCGGTGCAGCCCACCGGCTGGTTGCGGAAATAGACCGGCCCGCTGGTCTCCAGGCTGCCGATGCGGTGGTGGTCGATGATCTCCAGGATCTCGGCCTGATCAAAGCCCTCCACCGCCTGGGTGGCCTCGTTGTGGTCCACCAGGATGATCTGCCGCTTGCGCAGGTTGATGATGTTGCGCCGGCTGACCATGCCGCAATACTTGCCGTTCTCGTCCAGGATGGGGAAATAGCGGTGGCGGTACTTGGCCATCACACGGGTCACGTCGGCCACCGGGGTCACCCGGGTGAACTTGAGGATGTTCTCGGTGGTCATATAGTAAGAGATGGGGGCGCACTGGCTGATCAGCTTGCCCGCCGCATAGGTGTCGAAGGGGACGGTCATGATGTTGACCCCCGTCTCCTGGGCGATCCGGCTGATGGTCTTGGCCACCTTGCTGTCGTTGCAGATGATCAGCAGCGAGGCCTCCTGCTCGATGGCGCACAGCTGGCTCTCGTAGCGGTTGGTCAGGATGACGATATCCCCCTTTTCCACCGCGTTCTCCAGCATCTCGGGGGTGGCGGTGCCGATGTGGATATTGCCCGCCGTGCAGATGGTGTCGGCGCTGCCCACCGCCATCTCGCCTCCCAGCGTCTCCAGGATATTTTTGTAGGGGGTGTGGGTCTTGGACAGTACCTCGGTGTCAAACACGTCCATGTTGGCGGTGGCGATATCCTTGACGGTGATCACGCCCAGCAGGTCGTTGTCGGGGCTGACCACCGGCAGGGTGTCGATGTCCCTGTCCCGCATGATCTCCCAGGCCCGGCGCAGGCTGATGGAACCGTCCACGCCCTCCATCTCCCGGTAATCCACATCCCGCACCTTGGGGTTGACGTCGGTGCACATCCGGGGCGGCGTCACCCCGAACTTTTTCAGAACGAACTCGGTCTCCTGGTTCATCTTGCCGGCGCGGCGGGGCTCATAGACCAGGCTGCTGGTCTGGTTTTTCAGCTCCGCATACGCAATGGCCGAGCAGATCGAGTCGGTATCCGGGTTGCGGTGGCCGATCACCACCACTTTGTGCGCTTCTTTGGGCATTTCATCTACCTCCGCTTATGTATCATGCGCCTTCCCTCCTGCAAAGGGCGGGCGCTGTGCGTCCTTTTCTTTTCCTTATTGTAGCATATCCGCAGGCGGGGGTAAATAGCCGCCGGGGCCAAATTTGCCGGCCGGGCCGTCCGGCAGGCTGCACAAAAAAACGGCGGCAATTTTTACTTCCCGGTGCTATTGAAAGGTCAAATCGTTTGTGCTATAGTATGCCCTGTGGTATACAACACTCGACCGGCTCCCGTCCAGCGGGGGCCTTCTGTGTGGGACAGCGGTCCCGCGGGGAGGTAATCAAACAGCGCTCTATGACAGCAACTGCACAAACCAAACCTATCTTTACCCGCCGGCAGCTGGTGGCCCTGCTGCTGCCCCTGGTGGCAGAACAGGCCCTCAGCGTCACCATCGGCCTGGCGGACACCCTGATGGTCTCCTCGGTGGGCGAGGCCGCCGTCTCGGGCGTCAGTCTGGTGGACACCTTCAACACCCTGATGATCCAGATCATGTCGGCCCTGGCCACCGGCGGCGCGGTGGTCACCAGCCAGTACATCGGCCACCAGGAGCCCAAAAACGCCAAGGCCACCGCCGGCCAGATCATGCTGGTGATGCTGGCCTTCAGCTGCACGGTGGCCCTGGTGGTGCTGTTTGGGCGCCACCTGATCCTGCGGGCCATTTTCGGCGCCATCGAAGACGACGTGATGGCCTACGCCGAGACTTACTTTCTGATGTCGGCCCTGAGCTATCCCTTCATCGGGATGTACAACGCGGGGGCGGCCCTGTTCCGGGCCCAGGGCAACAGCAAGATCAGTATGCTGTCCAGCCTGGTGATGAACGTACTGAACATCGGCGGCAACGCCGTCTTTATCTATGGCTGCGGGATGGCGGTGTTCGGCGCAGCGCTGGCCACCCTGATCTCCCGGATCATCGCCTGCATGGCGGTGCTCTATCTGCTGCAGCGGCCGGACAGTATGCTGCGGGTGGAGAGCGCCCGGGCCCTGCGCCCCGACCGCAAGCTGATCCGGCGCATCCTGGTCATCGGCATCCCCAACGCCATCGAGAACGGGATGTTCCAGATCGGCAAGCTGGCGGTGTCCAGCCTGACCAGCACCCTGGGCACCGCGGCCATCGCGGCCAACGCGGTGGCCAACACCACCACCACCCTGCTGAACATCCCGGCCAACGCGGTGGGCATGGGCGCGCTGACCGTCCTGGGCCAGTGCCTGGGCGCCGGCGACAAGCGCCAGGCCAAGCGCTACGGCGGCCTGATGATGGCCCTGGCCTACGCCGGCGCCTGGGTCATGAACCTGACCGCCTTCTTCTTCGGCAACCGGTTCATGCTGCAGTTCTTCAACCTGTCGGCGGACTCCACGGCTCTGGCCCTGGAGGTGATGATGTGGTTCAACATCATCTCCCTGTTCATCTGGCCGTCCAGCTTCACCCTGCCCAACATCCTGCGCGCCGCCGGCGACGCCCGCTACACCATGGTGGTCAGCATCGCCTCCATGTGGCTGTTCCGGGTGGCCCTGTGCTACCTGCTGGTGGGCCATTTCGGCGGCGGCCTGCTGGCCATCTGGACCGGCATGTTCGTGGACTGGGCCTTCCGCTCCCTGTTCTTCGCCATCCGCTTTTTCAGCGGCAAATGGATGGAGAACTCGGTCATCTGAGTTCCGAAAAAACAGCTCCTTTCTCCGCGGGTACGGAGGAAGGAGCCGTTTTTTATTTTGCGCATAGCCCGGCCCGCAGCAGCGGCAGCAGGTCATTGCACAGCACCCAGGCCGCCCAGGCGGCTATCTGGAGTTTCCGGTGGCCCCGCAGTCCATACAGCAGCATGCCGCCCAGAATGAAGGGCAAACCGCCGTCGGTGCTGAACGCCCAGTTGGGCAGCACCGTCCAGCTGAGCAGGTAGACCGGCAGCCCGTTCCAGGGCAGCGCCTGCATCAGCCAGAGGGAAACCGCGGGCCACAGCACACCCACCCCGGCCAGCAGGGCCAGCCCCCTGGCCCAGCGGCGCCGGCGCAGCCAGTCCATCCCCTGCCACAGCAGGCAGGACACGGTCAGATCCCGCAGGATGGCGTTCATGGGGTAAAAGCCGTCGGTCCGCCGGCCAAACAACGCCAGCAAAAACTGTACAAGCCCCATCCCTGCCCCCATGGCCCACAGCCGGCCCAGGTAGGCCCTGCGGTCATGGGTGTGGGCAAAGCCCTCCGCAGCGCAGAACAGGAACAGCGGCGCGCTCAGCCGGCCCAGCATCGAGAACCAATCCGGCACGGCCCCGGTGAACAGAAAGAAATAGTGGATGTGATCCAGCACCATCAGCCCCAGGGCGATGGCTTTGAGGGCGGTCTCGGACAGGCCCTCCCTGCGCAAAGTGTTCTGATCCATAGCGTTTTCTCCTTTGGTTTGTTGCTGGCGCCAGTCTACCACCCAAATCAAAGGAATTTATAAGGAGCTATTTTTTGATTGTTCCACGTGGAACATTTGCCAAAAAGCGCCGCCCCAGCTGCGGGCGGGCTGGGACGGCGCTGTATGCCGTTATGGGCCGAACAGGCCGGGCTGGAGCCGGACGTCCTGTTTGGGCACTTTGGCCCAGTCAAAACCGGGCAGCAGGCTCTGGGGGGTGCAGGGCGCCGGCTCGGGCTGGAGGCCATAGAGATAGGCCAGCTTGCCGACGATCTCCTCCGCCGTATAGCGGCCCCGCAGGTTTTCGAGGCTCTGGTCGCCGTCCCGCTTGGACAGGCGGCGGCCCTCCTGGTCCAGCAGCAGCGGACAGTGGGCAAAGGCCGGGGGCGTCAGGCCCAGCAGGCGGTACAGGTAGATCTGCCGGGCGGTAGAGGAAAGCAGGTCTGCCCCCCGCACCACCTCGGTGACCCCCATCCGGGCGTCATCCACCACCACCGCCAGCTGATAGGCAAACACGCCGTCGGCCCGGCGCAGGTAAAAATCCCCGCAGCCGGTCAGCAGGTTTTCGCTGTGAGGCCCCATGCACAGGTCCTCGAAGGCGATCTCCTCGTCGGGCACCATCACCCGCCAGGCCGGAGCCTTGACGCGGCGCTTTTCGGCCACCTGTTCCGGGGTCAGGCCGCGGCAGGTGCCGGGATAGACCACATTCCCGTCCGAGGTATGGGGCGCGCTGGCAGCGTGCAGCTGGGCGCGGCTGCAAAAGCAGGGGTATACAAGACCCATGGCTTCCAGCTTCTGATAACTTTTTGTATAGATCTCCCCGCACTCGCTCTGGTAATAGGGGCCATGGGGGCCGCCATGGGAACCGCCCTCGTCCCACACAAGGCCCAGCCAGGCCAGATCTTCCTCCAGCTGGTCGGCATAGGCACGGGGACAGCGGGCAGCGTCCAGATCCTCGATCCGCAGCACGATGCGTCCGCCCCGGCTTTTGGCCGACAGCCAGGCCAGCAGGCTGCACGCCAGATTGCCCAGATGCAGCCTGCCGCTGGGGCTGGGGGCAAACCGCCCCGTCGGGCCGCTCACAGGCCCAGCTGCCATACCCCGTCGGCGGGCTGGCGGATGGAGGTATTGTAGAACCGGGCGCAGGCCCGGGCCATGGCCACCGCGTCGGTGCAGGCAGCAGTCTCCACCGCCGAGTGCATGGCCAGCTGGGCCAGGCCGATGTCCACCATAGGAATGGCGATCTGGTGGCCCAGCAGGTTGCCCAGGGTGGAGCCGCCCCGCAGGTCGGCCCGGTTGGCAAAGACCTGCACCTGCACGCCGGCCTGTTCACAGATGCGCTGGAACGCCGCGGCGGTCAGGCCGCTGGTGGTGTAGGTCTGGCTGGCGTTGTACTTGAGGATGACGCCGCCGCCCATCCGCACCGGATTGCGGGGGTCGCTCTTTTCGGGGTGGTTGGGGTGGGTTGCATGGCCGTTGTCGGCGCTGAGCAGCAGGCTGTTGGCGCGGGCCATGACGCTCTCGGCCCGGGTGAGGCCCACGGCCTCCTCGATGCGGGCCATGACATCGGCCATCAGGGTGCCCTGGGCGCCCTGCCGGGACGAGGAGCCTACCTCCTCGTTGTCGAACATACACCAGACATCGGCGCGGCCTTCCTCCCGGCCTTCCCCGGCCAAAAAGCCCTGCAGGGTGGTGTAGGCGCACTCCAGGTCGTCGATGCGGCCGGACATGAACAGTTCCCCGCTCACGCCCACCCGCTGGGCCTTCTGCTGGACCCACAGCACCAGGTCATGGGCCAGGATATCCTGGGTCTCCACCCCGGCTTCCCGGGCCAGCAGATCCATCAGGCGGCCGTCCCCTTCCAGCCCGCAGATGGGCTGCAGGTCCACCTGGAAGTTCCAGGTCTTGCCGGCGTTGGCCTCCCGGTCAAAGTGGATGCACAGATTGGGGATGCACAGCAGAGCCTGCCGGGGAGCCACCAGGCGGCTCTCCACCCCGTCCCCGGTCCTGACCAGCAGACGGCCTGCCACGCCCAGAGGCCGGTCCAGCCAGGTGGAGGCGATCATGCCGCCGTAGCCCTCGGTTTCCGCCTTCAGGTAGCCGCCCTCGGTGATGTCGGGCACCTTCAGCCGCCAGGTAGGGGAATCCCCGTGGCTGGCGGTCACATGCCAGCCGGTCAGGCGGCCCTTGGGCATCCGCCAGGCCAGCACCGCCGTGCCGTTGCGGGTGGTGTAATAGCGGCCCCCTGCCTCCAGCACCCAGGGCTGGCTTTCAGGGCACAGACGGTAGCCCGCCTGTTCCAGCAGGGCGCAGGCCGCCGCTGCCGAGTGGAAGGGGCTGACGCCCTCGTCCAAAAATGCAAACAGCCCTTCCATCAGGGCCTTTTCCTGTATCTGTTCCATCAAGGTCGGTTCCTCCCAAAAAGCAGAGATGAGGCGGCAGAGCCGCCCTAATTCATTAAGATGCATCGATTATAGCGCGTTTCATTGCCGGGGTCAACCCGCGAAAAAAGCCGCCCCCGTCCGGCGGGAGCGGCGATCCTTACCTATCGGCTGGACGGGACCCTTTGGGATCGGTTTCGTCCACAGGCTTTTTACACAGGCGGCGAGAGGGCGGTCTTTTCCAGCACGGCATCCAGCTGGCGGCGCAGCTGTTCGGCGTCAAAGCCAAAGACCAGCTGCACCTCCCTGCCCTGGCAGGTCAGGCCATCGGGGGACAGCTCGCGCAGGGCCTTTCGGTCCAGCAGGCCGGGGTCCTCCACCCACACACGCAGCCGGGTCAGGCAGTTGTCCACACGGGCGATGTTGCCCCGGCCCCCCAGGGCCGCCACCAGCGCATGGAAGGGAAAGCGATCCTCCGGCGCAGCGGGAGGCACCGCCGGGGCGGGCTGCTCCCGGCCGGGGGTGCGCAGGTCAAAGGTGCGGATCAGCAGGGTGAATACCACAAAATACACCACGATCTGGGCGGCCGCCAGCAGGTACAACAGCGGATAATGGGTGCTGGCCGCCCCGGCAGACAGATTCATGGCGAAGGAGGACACCAGCCCCCCGGTGAAAGCGGTCACCCCGCACAGGTCCAGCAGCACCATGAACGCCCCGGCGATCACCCCGTGGGCCAGCCACAGCACCGGGGACAAAAAGCAGAACAGGAAATCCAGGGGCTCGGTGACCGAGGCCAGAGACGCGGTGAGCAGCAGCGGGGTCAGCATGGCCGCGGTGCGGCGCCGGTTCTCGGGGCGGGCGCAGAAAATGAAGGCCCCCACGATGCCGAAATACCCAAAGGTCTTGGTGAAGCCGATGTACATCCACCGGATGCCGTCGCTGAAGGGCAGGCCCAGGCTGTACTCCCCCATCATGACCGCGTAGGCGCCGGTGTAAACCTGGTTCCCCACCGTCAGGGTGCCGCCCAGGGATGTGAACTGGAACGGGATATAGATCAGGTGGTGCAGTCCGGTGGGGATGAGCACCCGCTCCAGAAAACCATAGAGGAACAGGCCCGTCTCCCCTGCCGCGGCGATCCAGCCGGTGAGGCCGTCCACCGCCCGCTGGACGGGCGGCCAGACAAAGCAGGCGGCCAGCCCCAGGACGGCCGACAGCCCCGCCATGCACAAAAAACTCCACCGCACCCCGCCATAGATCCGCAGGGGGGCCGGGCGGAAGGTCTTGCCGCTGGTGCGGTTGTAGACCCACCCGGTGAGGAAGCCCAGCAGGATGCCGCCGGTCACCCCCATATCCACCGTCTGGATCCCCAGCACCACCGCCTGGCCGGTGCCGTACATCCCCAGGGCGGGGTCCGGGGCGGCCAGACGGCCCATCTGCTCGAGGGTGGTATGCCCCGCCGTCAGGAACACGAGATAGGACAGCAGGGCGATGATGGCGGCCTGCTGCTTTTCCTTCCGGGCCAGAAAGGCCGCGATGCCCACGCAGAACACCACGCTGAGATTCTGGATGATGGCCATCATCCCGTCGTAGGCCAGGCTGCCTGCCAGGGCCAAAGGCTCCCAGCGCAGGACGGGCGCCACCGACCCCAGCCCCGCCGAGGCCAGCAGGGCCCCCGCAGCCAGCACAAGGCCCGCCGCAGGCAGATACCCCAAAGCGGCCAGCATGGCGGTGGAAAACTGCTCCAGCGCGCGCACGATCCGTTCCTTCTGCTTCATGGGAGGCCCTCCTTTCCGGCTCGATCTGAGCCCATTATACCGGGGGCCAAAACCCTTGTCAATCGCCAACAAGTTGCATAAAGTGCAATATATTTGCACTTTATATGCAAAGTTGACAACCGCGCCCCCGCACAGTATACTGATAATAGAAACCAGAAATCGATCAAAAGACGGCCGCCGCTCCCCGGCGCATGAAGGAGGTCTTTGTATGAAATATCACATCTGGTCCCGGGCCGGCGCAGCGGGATGCTGCGCGGCGCTCTGCCTTGTCCTGCTGCTGGGGGGCTGCGGCGGGCAGAAGGCGGCCACCAGCACAGCCGCCCCTTCCTCCCAGTCGCTGAGCCAGGCCCCCGCCTCCGAGGCGGTGCCCTCGGGGGAGGATGACACCCAGCCCGCCCCCACCACGCCGCAGGTGGACGACACCGAAAACGGCTGGAACGGCCTGTCCGACCCCACCAGCGCCTTTTCGGGCTGCCTGGGCTGGGGCCCCGGCACTGCGGGTTCTTCCCTCAAGTCGGCGGCTGCGGCGGCTTCCATGATGGAGTGGGCCGACGCCAACGGCCTGGCAGGCCGCAGCGGCAGCTCGGTACGGGACTGCCTGGCCGGCTGGTACGACGGTCTGGACACCTTTGACCAGGAGAACGTGGCCGAGTGCTGGCCCCTGATTCAGCAGTCGGCCCAGCGGATCCTGGACGACCCCGAAGGGGCCGCCGCCGAGCTGTCCGACGCCGGCGTCCAGGAAGTGCCCGCCTGTTCCCAGGAGGACTGGTCTGCTCTGGCAGGCGCCCTCAACGCCATCGTCCCCGAACCGATGCAGTAAACCAACACAAAAAACAGCCGCAGCCCTGTGCCGGACGCATGGGGCTGCGGCTTTTATGGTATCCGAAAGGCCGAAGGTCAGATCTTCTTCAGCACATAGGCGCGCTGGCCCAGGCCGATCTTTTCAGCCTGCTCCAGGGTGGCCTTCCACTCGATGTTGGGGTTGGAATCCTTGAAGTTGTCGTGGTAGCAGTTCCAGCCGGGGCGGGCCAGGTTCTGGCCCAGCTGGCTGTTGGCGATGGGGGTGGCGGCCAGGCAGGCGTCGGCGCAGGCCTGGTCCAGGGCCACCGGGTCAAAGGAGGCAAACATCCCGATGTCCGGCAGGATGGGGGCGTCGTTTTCCCCGTGGCAGTCGCAGTTGGGGCTGATATCCTGCACCAGGCTGATGTGGAAGCAGGGGCGGCCGGCGCAGACCGCAGCGGCGTACTCGGCCATCTTGCGGTCCAGTTCCTCGTTGGCGCTGTTGTCGATGGAGTAGATGGCGTCAAAGCTGCAGGCCCCAATGCAGCGGCCGCAGCCCTTGCACAGGTCGTAGTCGATGACCGCCTTGTGCTCGCTGTCGTAGTGGATGGCGTCCGAGCCGCACTCCTTGGCGCAGCGGCCGCAGCCGCGGCACAGTTCCCGCTGGACCGCAGGCGCGCCGGAGGAATGCTGTTCCATCTTGCCGGCCCGGCTGCCGCAGCCCATGCCGATGTTTTTGATGGCGCCGCCAAAGCCGGTGGACTCGTGGCCCTTGAAGTGGTTCAGGCTGATGAACACATCCGCGTCCATGATAGCCCGGCCGATCTTGGCGGTCTTGCAGTATTCGCCGTTGGGCACAGGCACTTCCACCTCGTCGGTGCCCCGCAGGCCGTCGCCGATCAAAATCTGGCAGCCGGTGGTCATGGGCCAGAAGCCGTTCAGCTGGGCGCAGGTGAGGTGCTCCAGGGCGTTTTTGCGGCTGCCCGGATAGAGGGTGTTGCAGTCGGTCAGGAAGGGCATACCCCCCTGCTCCTTGCACAGGTCGGCCACCACCTTGGCATAGTTGGGCCGCAGGAAGGCCAGGTTGCCCAGTTCCCCAAAGTGCATCTTGATGGCCACGAACCGGCCATCCATATCGATATTCTTGATGCCCGCGGCAATGCACAAGCGGCGCAGTTTTTCGGTCAGACTGGTGCCCACCTGGCACCGGAAGTCGGTAAAGTATACAGCGGAACCTTCCATGGTTTTTCCTCCTTGGGGGCGGGACGGCAAGACCCGCCGGTTGTTTCTCTTTCCTAACAAAGTATACCACAAACCGTCCGGCTAGAAAAGACAAACCGCGGCCCTCACAGCATCCCCCGCATGGCCCGGGCCTCGGCGGCCAGCCGGCGGCAGAGCGCGGCATCGGGCCCGCCCAAAGCGGCCCGGGCCTCCAGATAGCCCGCCAGGTCGGACAGACGGCTGGCCGGTCCCCCCTGGGATCGCAGCGCCAGCGCGCCGCCCTCCATGGCCCGCACCCGTTCTTCCAGCCGGGCCAGAGCCTCCTCCAGCCCCGGCGTCAGGCCGGACCCGCCTGTGTGTTTCATTGCAAGCCCTCCTTTCAGCGCACGCACAAACAATGCGGGGGCCGGCCGTGTGGCCAGCCCCCGCAGAGGGACCCTATCTTTCGTGACGCAAAAGTTCTTTTGTTTTGGTGC
>MHCFR04200__coassemble_612_pt1 | contig 19781 bp, 21 predicted proteins | sample MHCFR04200__metabat2_high_PE_011 | metagenome-assembled genome bin MHCFR04200
GCCAGATCAACCTGCCCTTCATCACCGCCGACGCCACCGGCCCCAAGCACCTGGACATGACCCTGACCCGGGCCAAGTTCAACGAGCTGACCGTGGACCTGGTGGACCGCACCATGACCCCCGTGCGCAAGGCCCTGGCCGACGCCGGCCTGCGCGCCTCCGACCTGAAGAAGGTCCTGATGGTGGGCGGCTCCACCCGTATCCCCGCCGTCTACGACGCCGTCAAGAAGGAGCTGAACTGCGAGCCCTTCAAGGGCATCAACCCCGACGAGTGCGTCGCCATCGGCGCTGCCATCCAGGGCGGCGTGCTGCAGGGCGACGTCAAGGGCCTGCTGCTGCTGGACGTCACCCCGCTGAGCCTGGGCATCGAGACCCTGGGCGGCGTGTGCACCAAGATCATCGAGCGCAACACCACCATCCCCACCCACAAGAGCCAGGTCTTCTCCACCGCGGCCGACAACCAGCCCTCCGTCGAGGTCAACGTCCTGCAGGGCGAGCGTGAGTTTGCCCGCGACAACAAGAGCCTGGGCGTGTTCCACCTGGACGGCATCGCACCGGCTCCCCGCGGCGTGCCTCAGATCGAGGTCACCTTTGATATCGACGCCAACGGCATCGTGAAGGTCAGCGCCAAGGACCTGGGCACCGGCAAGGAGCAGAACATCACCATCACCGCCTCCACCAATATGTCCAAGGAGGACATCGACAAGGCCGTCAAGGAGGCCGAGCAGTATGCCGCCGAGGACAAGAAGAAGCGCGAAGAGGTGGACATCCGCAACGGCGCCGACCAGATGGTCTTCCAGACCGAGAAGATGCTGAAGGAGAACGGCGACAAGCTGCCCGCCGACGTCAAGAGCGAGGCCGAGAGCAAGCTGAGCGACCTGAAGAACGCCCTCCAGTCCGGCAGCATCGACGACATCAAGTCCAAGCAGGACGCTCTGAGCCAGGTGTTCGAGCGGATGTACCAGGCCGCAGCCGCCGCACAGCAGGCCGCAGGCGCAGCCTCCGGCCCCGATACCGGCAGCAATGGCGGCAGCAGCAAGCCCAACGATGACGGCGTCGTGGACGCCGACTTCAAGGAAGTCTAATCAAGCGGATCATGCACTGGCTCTCCGGCCAAACCGGCGGGGGCACAGGCTGAAAGGGGAGCGCCGGTGCCTGCCGGCAGCTGCCCGCAAAAGGCAAAGCCGCTCCGGTTTTCCGGGGCGGCATTTGCCGGTTTTACAGGCCAGCGCGGCTGGCAGGCGAGAGGTGAGTGGAAATGGCACAGGAAAAACGTGATTATTACGAAGTCCTGGGTGTGTCCAAAACGGCCACGGATGAGGAGATCAAAAAGGCCTACCGTAAGCTGGCTTTGAAATACCACCCGGACTACAACCCCGGCGACAAGAGCGCCGAGGAAAAATTCAAGGAGATCAACGAGGCCCACGAGGTCCTCTCCGATCCCGAGAAGCGCAAGCGCTACGACCAGTTCGGCTTTGCCGGGGTAGACCCCAACTATGCGGCCAGCCAGGGCGGCGGGGCAGGCGGTTTCGGCGGCTTTGGCGGGATGGACTTCGGAGACATCTTCGGGGATATCTTCGGGGGCAGCTTCGGCGGCTTTGCGGGCGGGTCCCGCTCCAACCCCAACGCCCCCCGCAAGGGCCAGGACATCCGGGTACGGATCACCCTGACCTTTGACGAGGCGGTGCACGGCTGCAAGAAGAACATCACCATCACCCGGCAGCAGACCTGCACCGAGTGTGGCGGCACCGGCGCGGCCCCCGGCACCAACCCCGAGACCTGTCCCGACTGCGGCGGCCGCGGCTACACCATCCAGCAGCAGCGCACCCCCTTCGGCGTGATGCAGAGCCAGCAGCCCTGCCAGCGCTGCGGCGGCAAGGGCAAGCTGATCCGCACCCCCTGCAAGGTATGCCATGGCAGCGGCAAGGTATCCACCAAAAAGACGCTGGAAGTCAGCATCCCCATGGGCATCGACGACGATCAGAGCTTCGCTTTGCGCGGGATGGGCGACGCCGGCTCGAACGGCGGCCCCGCCGGCGATGTGATCGTCATGGTCACCGTCAAGCCCAGCGACCTGTTCCAGCGGGACGGCTACGACGTGTGGGTCACCGTGCCCATCACCTTCAGCCAGGCGGTGCTGGGGGATAAGATCACCGTACCCACCATCGACGGCAAGGTGGAATACACCCTGCCCGAGGGCACCCAGAGCGGCACCACCTTCCGGCTGCGCAGCAAGGGCATCCAGTACCTGAACGGCCGGGGCCGGGGGGATATGTACGTCAAGTGCGACGTGGAGATCCCCAAAAAGCTGAACAAAGCCCAGCGGGACGCCCTGAAGAAGTTCGAGGACCTGATGAAGGACGACAACTACGAAAAGCGCAAGGGCTTCTTCCGCAAGCTGAAGGACATTTTGAACAGCAACAAATAACGCACATAAAAACCCGGAGGCAGCGTGTCAAAACGGCACGCCGCCTCCGGTTTTTTGCGCAAAAAGGGCGGCGACCCGCCGCAAAAGTCAGGTCGCCGCCCTATTCAGGTCTTGGGTATACCCTCCGTCATCAGACAGTGGCAAATGCCAGGACGTCACCGATCCAGCCGATGGGAGAGAAGACAGCAGTGCTGGTAGCGCAGATGCTGCGGATGCAGTTCACCACAGAAGAAGTGGTGTAGTCCACCCAGGCGTCAACGCCCTTCTCCAGGTCGGTGCCCAGATCGCCGCTCTTGTTGGCAGCATACCAGCCGCGGGCGCCGATCAGCAGATCGAGCCAGTTCCAGTACCAGCCGATGGTGAATGCAGCACCGAGGCCCCATGCAACATAAGTAGCCGCAGAAGCGCCGCCGGTGGTATAGGTCATTTCTTCCTCGTTCATGACGTTGTAATTGGCGGGCATACGAACAGTCATTTCCATAGTAATACTCCTTTGCTTTGATTTTTACCGGTTGGAATGCTAAAAGGCGGCCGCCACCAAGGTGGCGGCCGCCCATTTAGACCTTTGGTAAGACCCTTAAACGGTGGCGAAGGCGACCGCAGTGACGACCCAGCCGATGGGGCCGCTCAGGCTGCCGGCGGTAGCCAGCACGCTGCGGACACAGTTCATCACAGAAGAAGTGGTGTAGTTGAGCCAGGTGTCAATGCCCTTCTCCAGATCGGTGCCGATGTTGCCGGTCTTGTTGGCAGCATACCAGCTGCGGGCGCCCAGCAGCTGATCGACCCAGTTGTACAGCAGCAGGCCGCCAACGACCAGAGAGCCAGCCAGCGACGCATAATAAGCCGCAGAAGCACCACCGGTGGTGTAGGTCATTTCTTCCTCGTTCATGACATTGTAATTAGCGGGCATACGAACGTTCATTTCCATAATAACACTCCTTTTCTTTGCGAAGGTTAAATTTTATTGTAACGGCACATTCCAGCTTCCAACTGGAGAAGGTCCCAGCAGAAATGCGTCCGTTTGCAAACAGGGATCAGATGATCAGCAGGACGGGGATGCTGATGGGCCACAGGGCCACCACCATGCCGGCGGCTACCAGATCGCGCGCGAAGTAGGACACCGACTTGGACATATCAGCGCCCAGATCGTCAACGGCCCGACCCAGGATGGTGAAGATGTTGCCGTCTGCGTTGTTGTCCAGCCAGCGGTTGGCCTGCTGGAGGCCCCAGATGTAGCTGGCCCCCAGAACCACGACGCCCACCACGCTGGCCACCGTGCCCAGCGTGCCCAGGGTCTTGTTGGTGGCATCCACTGCATCGTCCACCGCGTTGCCCACGTCCTCAAACAGGCTGCCGCCGTTGAGATAGACCATTTCGTCCTCTGCGATGGGGGCGAAATGCTCAGGATAACGGATCTTCTGTTTCATAGGTAAAATCTCCTTTGCTTACAAGGGCCGCGACAGGAAAACCGGCCGCAAAACAGATTCCCTCACGTATCCGGGGTTCACGCTCATTTTACCACATTGTGAGAGAATGCTCAAGAGTTTCCATTCAAAAAGGTTAAAATTTAGGCTTTTTCTATAAGTTGCAGCCCTTATCTTTGTGAAAACCGGAAGCCTTTTATCCCTCGATCCCCGCCCGGTAGAGGTAGGGATCGCTCTTGAAACTGTCAAAGCTGTACAGTACCAGGATCTGGTCATACTGGTTTTCCTGGATCAGGGCATCCAGACCGTAATTGTAGTTGCGCAGGTCGATGACATCGATATCCGCATAGTTGGCGGTGAGGAAGGGCACCAGGGAATTGGCATAGCTGTCCTTGATCACCAGGATGCGGCCCTGGCCTTCCCCTTCCACCCGGCTCAGGCCGTTGTTGCCGTGCAGGAACGCCGCGTACTTGTCGTAGGCGTCCAGCTTGGCGAGGTCATACAGGCCGGTGGTCTGCCCTTCGCCGGGCATCCCCGGCCCGGTCACCTGGTAGATGGTCAGGGGGGCGTCCAGCTGGTAGTAGGTCAGCACATCGGGCTTGGCGTTCCAGGTGCGGGCCCGGGAATAGAAGGTGCCGTAGAAGTTTTCCACCTCCACGGCGGTGTGGGCCGACCGGTCAAAGGGGACAAGCCCCAGCGTCTGGCACAGCTGATCGTAGGCGTAATAGGCCCCCAGGGTGGTCCAGTGGTGGTCGGTGCGGTAGTAGATATACTCGTCCTTGTGGGCCTCGAGGGCCTCCTGCAGGGGGATAAAGGTCCCGCCGGCCTGCTCGACCGCCGCCCGGATCTGGGCGACGTAGCTCTCCTCCGACAGCAGCGGCGCCCCTGCGGGCACCCGCTCGGGATAGACAGCCGCCGCCGAGGGGGCTACCATAGCGTACACTTTGCCGGGATAGCGGCCCGCCAGGGCAGCCACCGCCGCGATGTTCCGGGGCAGGGTGCGCTCCTCGCTGGAGACAAGGCCGTAGGTACGGTCGAACATCTGTCCGCCGGCCCCCAGCAGCACCCCGCCGCTCTGGGTCTTTTGGAGCAGGGTGGTCTCCACAAAGCTCTGCAGCCCGATCCAGGCGTCGCGGCCGGGGATCTGGTCTTTGGTGTACTGGGAGTAGCTGTTGAAAAAGTCGTTCAGGCCGCGGGCGGTCAGGATCTGCGCGGTGACGGCGGGGCGCTGGGTCAGGGTGGTGTTTTCCAGCTCGCTGATCCGGCGGTCCGGGGTGATGCCGTCCAGCAGGAACACCCCCGCAAAAAAGGCAGTGAACAGGATCAGCACCGGGTAGCGGCCCAGTGCCCGCAGCCCGCCGGGCTTTGCGTGTTTTTCCATAGGGGCGCCTCCTTAAAAGTTGAAGTAGAGGAAGGGGCTGTTGGTGCTGCCCACCACATAGGCGGTGGAGACCACCAGCAAAAGCCCCACCGTCAGCACCCGGGTCCAGCTGCGCTTTTTCAGCAGGTCCCACAGCTTTTCGATCAGGGGAGTGCAGCAGATGAAGGACACCACCAGCAGAACGCCGTAATTGCGCAGGAAATACAGTGGCGACACGCCGCCGCTGGGCACAAACAGCTTGCGGAACAGCAGCCCGAACTGCACGCCGGGGTCGTTGCCCACGAACATGGCCCAGCCCACCACCACAAAGAACAGGGTGTAGATATGGGGCCACACCCGGCCCTTTTGCAGGTGCTTGAGCAGGAACAGTTTTTCCGCCGCCAGAAGCACGAAATAATACAGGCCCCAGCAGATGAAGTTCCAGTTGGCGCCGTGCCAGATGCCGGTGAGCAGCTCTACGATGAACAGGTTGAAGATCTGCCGCCTGAGCCCCTTGCGGTTGCCGCCCAGAGGGATATACACATACTCACGGAACCAGCTGGACAATGTCATATGCCAGCGGCGCCAGAATTCGGTGATGGAGGCCGAGATATAGGGATAGTTGAAGTTCTGGGGGAACTCGAAGCCCATCATCTTGCCCATGCCAATGGCCATCATGGAATAGCCTGAAAAGTCGAAATACAGCTGGAAGCTGTACGCCAGGATGCCCAGCCACACCAGCGGGGTGGAGGCGTTGGCCAGCCCCACAAAGGTGACCGAGGCGTCGTCGGCCACCCCGATGATATCGGTCCACAAAGCGCCCACCGCATCGGCCAGCAATACCTTTTTGGCCAGGCCGAAGGTGAAGATGGTCATACCCTCCTCGATCTGGGACAGGGAATAGCGGTGCTTGTACACGTGCAGCTGGGCCGCCACGTCCCGGTATTTGACGATGGGGCCGGCGATCAGCTGGGGGAACATGACCACATAGGCGCCGAAATCGATGATGTTCTTTTCCGAGCCGACATCGTGGCGGTAGACGTCGATGGTGTAGGACAGCGTCTGGAAGGTGTAGAAGCTGATGCCCAGCGGCAGCACGCTGATCCCTTCGATGGGGGCAAAGTGAGTGCCCAGCAGGGCATTGACGCTCTCCAGCACAAAATTGGCGTATTTGAAATAGAACAGCATCCCCAGGCTGCCCACCAGAGCCGCCACCAGGAACACCCGCTGCCAGCCCCGCCGGCCCTCGAAATGGGCGATGGCCAGGCCGCACAGGTAGTTGATGAGGATCAGGCTCAGCATCACCGGGAAGAACCGCACTTCACCCCAGCAATAGAACACCAGGCTGCAGATAAACAGGACGGTGTTCTTGGCCCTGGCCGGGGCGATATAATAGGCCGCCAGGGTGAAGGGCAGGAAATGGAACAGGAAGATGATCGAACTGAATATCAAGGTGGTGTCTCCTTCTCACAGGCCAGAATCAAAGAAGAGCCCATGCCATGGGGCATCGGCTCTGGGGCAGACGCTTACTGGGCGTACTGGTCCATGACGCTGTCGACAGCGCCGGAGATATCGCCGGTGGACTCGTTGGACGCAATGACCATCACCACCAGGTCGTCCCGGCCCGAGATGACGGCGTTTTCCACATTGGACTGGGCCTGGCCGAACTCGGCATAGTTGCCGTAGAAGGCCACCTGGTCCTGCTTGTAGGTCTGCAGCTGCTCGCAGATGGCCTCCGACTTGCCCGCGGCGGGCTGGATCACCAGCACCAGGCCCGCGTCGCCGTTGTCGTTGCTGCGCACCCCTTTGTAGGCGGTCACATCCTCCGCGGCCAGGCCGAAGTCGTACTCGATGTTCATGGCCGCGATTTCGAACTGGTTGGAGATGGGGTTTGTCTCCAGCAGCTGGCTGACGATGGCATCCAGGTCCACCGTGCCGTTTTCGGCGGTACGGGCGCCGGAGCCGGCATCAGCCGAGGAGGCGGGCGCCGTGCTCTGGGCGTTGGAAGCAGTGCTGGAAGAAGACCCGCCGCAGCCTGCCAGAAGGGCGGCGCACAGGGCAAGGGCGGTCACGGAAAGCAGAAATTTACGTTTCATCATGGCAAGATTCCTTTTCTTTCTCATCAGTCTATCCATTCTGCACCAGGGGGCGCCGCCGCACGCCGCACGCCGCCGGCAGACCCGGCCTGCGCGCCTTTTCTGGGATACAAGAAAAAGGGGGCAGTCGGGGCAACAAGCGCGCAGCATAGCGGATTTTTGGGGGCGCTTCCCACGGCGCGGGATCGCTTTGCAGGCTTTTTGCAAGCCATGCTTATCTTATCATATCGGGCCGCAAAAAGCAATCGGAGCCAAAACTTTCACAGCCCTCACGCAGCCGCTGCCGCCGCCTGCAGCTGGGCGATGTACTCCTCAAAGATCAGACCGCTGGCCTGGATGCGGGCCGCGTTCTCGGGGCCTACATACCGCCAGTGCCAGGGCTCATAGGTGATCTCGGTGACCGCCTCGGCCTGCTCCCCTTTGGGATACCGCAGGATAAAGCCGTAGTCCACCGCGTGCTCGCACAGCCAGGCAAAGGCCTCGGTATTCTCAAAGCCCTCGTCGAGGGTGGTGTATTCGGGGCAGTTCAGGTCGGCGGCCAGGCCGCAGTTGTGCTCGGAATAGCGGGGCGGATTGACCACATTGGCCGCCATCTGGCGGGCGGTGGCCTCGTCATAGCCCTGGTTGAGATACTGCTGGGTCTTGTTGTCGTAGAGGGTGGTCTGGTATTCCACGCTGCGGTAGCCGCTCTGCATCCAGACGGTGACCCCGTCGTCGGCGGCCGCCGCCTGCATGGCCAGGAACGCGTCGGCCGCCTCGGTCTGGAGGGTGTCGTTGATGGACAGGGACGAGCCGCACTCCTTGGTATCGAAGGTGTAATCCTCGGGCATGGGGGTGTCGTGGTTGACCAGCACCATCCGGGGGTCGGCCAGGATGGCGGCAGCTTCTGCGGCAGCCTGGGCCCGGGCGGCGCTGGAAGCCGCCTGTTCATGCAAAGCAGCCGCAGCGCTGGAGGCCGCAGCGGCGCTGGCGGCCGCCGCCTCATCCCGGGCCTGCTGGGCGCGGGCTGCCTGGATCTGGAAACGGCTGCCCACAAACACGACGCCTCCCGCCACCAGGCCCAGCACGGCCAGGCGGGTCAGCAGGTGGAAGATACGCCGGGCGCGGCGCTGGCGGCGGCGACGGCGCATCTGGGCGGCGTTCATGGGCGGACGGCCGCCGGGGCGATGGCCGCCCTGGGGGCGGCGCGGATCATTGGACATGGGTTGGATAAAGATCCCTTCTTTCTGTAAAGATTGGACGGATGAACGTGTATAGATACGCTCCGCCTGGGCACCTTAATGAACAGAACACCAGGAGCGAGGCGAAACGATATGCATTTGTCAGCGGAAGAATACGCCCGCAGGGTCCGGCAGACGGGACCGCCCTCCCCTCTGGGGCGGGACTGCCTGTGGGCTTTCTGCACGGGAGGCGCCATCTGCGCCCTGGGGGAGCTGGTGCGCCGGCAGTACCTGGCGGCTGGGGCGGACCCCACCACCGCCGCCACCCTGACCAGCTGCACCCTGATCGCCCTGTCGGCCCTGTGCACCACCCTGGGGTGGTACCAAAAGCTGGCGTCCCGGGCGGGTGCGGGCAGCCTTGTGCCCATCACCGGCTTTGCCAATGCGGTGGTCAGCGCGGCCATCGAGTTTTCCCCCGAGGGACACGTCACCGGCACCGGCACCAAAATGTTCACCATCGCGGGACCGGTCATCGTTTACGGCACATTGGCCTCGGCGGTATACGGCGCGGGGCTGTGGCTGGGGCAGACGGCGATGGGTCTTGTATAGAGAATACGCCTGCCGGATGGAAAATATTGCAAAAGCCGGGCGAACGGCAGGCCGTTTTTCGGGCCCGGCGCAGAACATGGAAAGGAGTGGATGCGGTTGGCGCTGCGGCAAGGCGACACCCTGCGGTTTGCAAGGCCGCCGGTCATTGCGGCACACGCGGCGGTGGGGGGCAAAAAGGAGAGCCGCGGGCCTCTGGCGGACTGTTTTGACCAGCTGAGCCAGGACAACCTCTTTGGCCAGAAAAACTGGGAGGCCGCCGAGCGGGCCTTGCAGCTGCGGGCGGCCCGGCTCTGCCTGCAAAAAGGGCACGCCGCCGAGGACTCGGTCAGCCTGGTCCTGGCTGGTGACCTGCAGGCCCAGTGCACCGCCTCCAGCTATGCCATGCGGGAACTGGACATCCCCTTTGCGGGGCTGTTCGGGGCCTGCAGCACCATGGCGGAGGCTTTGGGCCTGGGAGCCGCCCTCTGTGCCGGGGACCTCGCCGAGGGGGTGCTGGCCATGGCCTCGGGGCATTTCTGCGCCGCCGAGCGCCAGTTCCGCACCCCGCTGAGTTACGGCGCCGTGCGGGCCCCCACCGCCCAGTGGACCGCCACAGCGGCCGGCTGCTGCCTGCTGCGGCCCCGGGGAACGGGGGTGCAGGTGCGGGCGGTCACCCTGGGGCGGGTGCAGGACTACCAGGTCCGGGACATCAGCAACATGGGGGCCGCCATGGCACCCGCTGCCGCCGCCACCCTGCTGCGCTATTTGCGGGACACCGGCACGGCGCCCGCCGCCCTGGACTGCGTCTACACCGGAGACCTGGGCCGGGTGGGCAGCGCCCTGCTGGCCCAGCTGCTGGAGGCCGAGGGCGTGACGGGGCTGCGCCACCAGGACTGCGGCTGCCTGCTCTATGGCAGCGACCCCCAGGTGCGCAGCGGGGCCTCGGGCCCGGGCTGCTGCGCCAGCGTGCTGTGCGGGCATATCCTGCCCCTGCTGGAGCGGGGCGAGATGGGCCGGGTGGCCTTCATCGCCACCGGGGCCCTGATGAGCCAGACCACCTTTTTGCAGAAAGAGACCATCCCGGCCATCGCCCACCTGGTGGAGCTGGCCGCGCCGGCCCAAAAGGAGGGATAAGCGATGGCATACGTCTGGGCTTTTGTGGTGGGCGGGGCCATCTGTGTCGTGGGACAGCTGCTGCTGGACCTGACCAGCCTGACCCCCGCCCGCATCCTCACCGGCTATGTGGTGGCCGGGGTAGCCCTGTCCGCTTTGGGCCTGTACGGCCCGCTGGTGGACTTTGCAGGCAGCGGCGCCAGCGTGCCTTTGCTGGGGTTCGGCCACCTGCTGGCTCAGGGGGTGCAGCAGGCGGTGGCCCGGCAGGGGCTGCTGGGCTGCCTGACCGGCGGGCTGCAGGCGGGAGCCGCCGGCATCACCGCCAGCCTGCTGTGCGGGGTGGTGTGCTCCTTTGTGGGCAAAAGCCACGACCAGAACTGACCGCCCCTTTTCGCCCCTCTTTGCGCCCAGGACATGGTATGCTGGGCCAAAAGGGGGCGTTTTACATGACGATACGAGCTGTATGCCTGGGGGCCGCCGGGATGCTGGGCGCGCTGCCCGGCCTGTTCTGGGCCTGTCAGGGGCTGGCCGCCGCATGGGCGGGCCAGGGTCCTGCCTTTGGGCCGGGAGCCCTTGCGGCGGCCTGGGCGGCCTGTCTGGCGCTGGCGCTGGGCTGGGTCTGGCTGCCCCAGGCTCCCCTTGGTCCCGACGGCCTGCTGGAGCCGGTCCCGGGTCCCGTAAAAACAAAAGCCCTCCTGCCGGGTGAATGGCGCGGAGAGCTTTGTTCGTCAAACGTATCGAACCAGTCGTGAACGGCTTAGACGGCCTTGTTGGCGCGCTTGGCCATGCGGCTGATCTTGCGGGACGCGGTGTTTTTCTTCAGCACACCCTTGGCGCGGGCCTTGTCGATCGCGGAAACAGCAGCCAGGACAGTAGCGTCCTTGTCAGCGGCTTTGGCATCGATGGCAGCGTTTGCCTTCTTGACGACTGTTTTCAGGTTGGTCTTAATGGCCTTATTGTGAGCCCGCTCTGCAGCAGACTGGACAACGCGGTCCTTCTGGGATTTGATGTTAGGCATTCGTTCCACCTCCTTGGCTACCTATAACAGCGCACTCTATAATAGCATATTCGCCGTATTTGCGCAAGCTTTTTTTCAAATTTTGTTTGAAAAAATTTCTTTTGCCCACACTTTGGCCAAAGCAGCCGGCCAAAACCGGCCAAAGGAGGCATCGGAATGCGCTATACAGACATGGCAGACGAACTTTTCGGCCCCGGACAGGAGGCCGGGGACCGGACCGGGATACGCCTGGCCACTTTGCGCCAGAACGGGATGCGCCTGACCCGGGTGGAGATTTCCCGGGACGGGCTGGCCCGGCCCCGGGGCCGGTATGTCACTCTGGAGACCCCCAGCCTCAGCCTGCTGGACGAGCGGGACACCGCGGTCATCGAGCTGGCGGCGGAGGAACTGCGGGCCCTGCTGCCCCCCGAAGGCCCGGTGCTGGTGCTGGGGGTGGGCAACCGCCGGGTGACCGCCGACGCGCTGGGGCCCCGGACGGTGCAGCATGTGCTGGTGACCATGGGGGCCAGCCATCCGCTGCCGCTGCGGGGGATCCGGCCGGTGGCGGCGGTGGCCCCGGGGGTATCCCAGTCCGCCGGGCTGAGCCTGCAGGAGCTGGCGCGGGCCCTGGTGGGGGCGGTGCGCCCCACCGCCCTGCTGTGCGTGGACAGCCTGTGCTCCTCCGAGCCCCAGCGTCTGGGCCGCACCATCCAGTTTTCGGATACCGGGCTGGCCCCCGCCGACCCCGGTTCCAGCCGCCATCTGGACGCCGCCGGCCTGGGGGTGCCGGTGGTGGCAGCCGGGGTCCCCACCCTGATGGAGTCCGCCGAGGGCAGGGATCTGGTGGTAGCGCCCCGCGCCCTGGACAGCGTCATCGCCCATGGGGCGGCTTTGCTGGGGGCGGCCATCAACCGGGCCCTGCAGCCCCGCCTCACCGTCAACCAGCTGTGCTGGCTGGCCAGCCAGGCATAAACCGGCTTCCCTGGCGCATATACCTGTCTATATCATGCAAGGCAGGGAGGTGAGGCCATGGGCCCCGCGCAAGAACGTTCCGCCGCCGGCGGGCCAAAGGGTTCCGGGACAGGCCGGGCGGCCGTGGGGGCCGCCGCGGTGATGCTGGCCCTGGCCCTCTGGGGCAGGGGGCTGGCCCTGGTGCTGGCCGGCGCCCTGGTGGGGCCGGTGCCCGCCCTGCGCACCGCCCTGGCCCTGGCCGGAGACCGGCAGGCCCCCGCCTCCAGCGCGGCGGCGGAAAGCGGCCCGGCCCCCGCCGCTTCCAGCCAGGCGGACGGCGCCGCCGGCATCCAGTCCTACCTGGTGGAGCTGCAGCCCGACAGCGCCATGCCCGCCGACGCCCAGGGGGTGGTGGAGACGGCCTATGGCCAGGGCAGCGGGGAAAAATACATCGCCTGCGCCGCCGGCACCATCAAGAACAACACCAGCGTCCCCTCCGCCGAGGTGGCCGCCGAGATCCAGAACCCGCTGCCCTTCCAGATCCAGCTGAACAGCCCCGAGCCCCAGGTGTTGATCATGCACACCCACGCCACCGAGTGCTACCGGATGAGCCAGGGGCTGTGGGCCGACCCCGCCGGCGGGGCCCGCACCACCGACCGGGCCTCCAATATGTGCGCGGTGGGCCGGGTGATGGCCGACACCCTCAACGCCGCGGGGATCCACACCCTCCACGACGAGACCCTCAACGACTATCCCAGCTACAACGGCAGCTACGCCAACAGCCGGGCGGTGGTGCAGCAGTACCTGGCCCAATATCCCAGCATCAAGGTGGTGGTGGACGTCCACCGGGACGCCATCGAGAACGCCGAGGGGGCCCGGATGGCCCCGGTGGCCGAGATCCAGGGGCAAAAAGCCGCCCAGGTGATGCTGATCTGCGGGTGCGACAACGGCTCCACCGTGTCTTTGCCCAACTGGAGGCAGAACCTGCGGTTTGCCGCCGCCTGGGAAAGCGCCATGGAGGGGATGTACCCCGGGCTGACCCGGCCGGTGCTGTTCAGCTACCGGTTCTACAACCAGGACCTGACCACCGGCAGCCTGCTGCTGGAAGTCGGCACCCACGGCAACAACCTGAACGAGGCTTTGTACGCCGGGCAGCTGGCCGCCAACGCCCTGGCCGCCGCCCTGACCGGGACCGGTTGACAAACGGACGCAGATATGATATAGTGCCACTATCCGAAAAGCGACGATCGGGAAAAGTACCCCGCCCCACGACGGCCCAGAGAGCAGGCGGCGCTGCGAGCCTGCCCGCAGGGAGGGAGAAAGAACACCCGGGAGCTGCAACCTGAACCCCGCCCCGGCGGGCAGTAGGCGCGCCGCCCACCCCAGCGTTAGAAGGGGAGTGCTTCGCCTTTGCGGGCGTGAGCATATGAGACCGGCCGCCGGCCGGTGAATTCAGGTGGCACCGCGGACATTACAAGACAGCTTGTTCGCCCTGGAGTTCTGGGGAGAAAGCTGTCTTTTTATTTTCGTTTGGAGGTATGACCGCAATGGAACGCACCGAGATCGCATCCCTTTACCGCGCCACCCCGGCCGACGGCACCGTCCTGACGGTGTGCGGCTGGGCCAAGAACATCCGCGACAGCAAGAACATCGGCTTCATCGCCCTGTCGGACGGGGGCTGCTTCAAGACCCTGCAGGTGGTCTTTGAGGCCGCCCGGCTGTCCAACTACGAGGAAGTGGCCCACGCCGGCCTGTACACCAGTATGCGGGTGACCGGCCGCCTGGTGCTGACCCCCCAGGCCAAGCAGCCCTTTGAGCTGAACGCCGACACCATCGAGATCCTGGGCCAGTGCCCCTCGGAGGACTATCCCCTGCAAAAGAAGAAGATGAGCATGGAGTACCTGCGCACCATGCCCACCCTGCGCCCCCGCACCAACACCTTCAACGCGGCGTTCCGGGTGCGCAGCGTGGCGGCCTACGCCATCCACCGCTTCTTCCAGGAGAACGGCTTTGTGTACGCCCATTCGCCCATCCTCACCGCCTCCGACTGCGAGGGCGCGGGCGAGATGTTCCGTGTGACCACCCTGGACCTGGACGACCTGCCCAAGACCGAGGACGGCCGCACCGACTACGCCAAAGACTTCTTCGGCCGCCCGGTCAACCTGACCGTGTCGGGCCAGCTGGAGGCCGAGGCCATGGCCATGGCCTTTGGCAAGGTGTATACCTTCGGCCCCACCTTCCGGGCCGAAAAGAGCTTCACCACCCGGCACGCCGCCGAGTTCTGGATGATCGAGCCCGAGATGGCCTTCTGCGACCTGTCCGGCTATATGGACGTGGCCGAGGCCATGACCAAGTATGTCATCCGCTATGTGCTGGACAACTGCCCCGACGAGATGGACTTCTTCAACAAGTTCATCGACAAGGGCCTGATCGAGCGGCTGGAGCTGGTGGCCGGCAGCGAGTTCGGCCGGGTCAGCTACACCGACGCCATCGAGATCCTGAAAAAGAACAACAAAAAGTTCCAGTACCCGGTGGAGTGGGGGGTGGACATCCAGACCGAGCACGAGCGCTACCTGACCGAGGTGGTGTTCCGGAAGCCCGTCTTTGTCACCGACTACCCCAAGGAGATCAAGAGCTTCTACATGAAGCAGAACCCCGACGGCCGGACGGTGGCCGCGGCCGATATGCTGGTGCCCGGCATCGGCGAGCTGATCGGCGGCAGCCAGCGCGAGGAGGACTACGGCAAGCTGGCCGCCCGGATGGACGAGCTGGGCCTGGACAAAACCGGCTACGACTGGTATCTGGACCTGCGCCGCTTCGGCACCGTGGAGCACGCGGGCTTCGGCCTGGGCTTCGAGCGGATGCTGATGTACCTCACCGGCATCCAGAACATCCGCGACGTGCTGCCCTTCCCCCGCACCGCCTACGGCTTCTGAGCCCCGGCGCCCCTGATCGAACGTCTGCCTGCCGGCAGATCCATCCCTGTCCAGGCCGCCGGCCTGGACGTTTTGTTGTGAGGTCGTATCGTGGAACACATCGCCCCCGCCCTTTTGCAGTGGTTCGGACAGAACCGGCGCACCCTGCCTTTCCGGGAGGACCCCACCCCTTACCATGTCTGGGTCAGTGAGATCATGCTCCAGCAGACCCGGGTGGCGGCGGCCCTGCCCTATTACGAGCGGTTCATCCGGGAGCTGCCCGACATCCCCGCCCTGGCCGCCTGCCCGCCCGACCGGCTGGACAAGCTGTGGGAGGGCCTGGGCTATTACCGCCGGGTGCACAGCATGCAGCAGGCCGCCCAGGTGGTCTGCCGGGAGTACGGCGGGCAGCTGCCGGCCGACTACGACAAGCTGCTGGCCCTGCCGGGGGTAGGGCCCTACACCGCCGGGGCCATCGCCTCCATCGGCTTCGGGCTGGCGGTCCCCGCCGTGGACGGCAACGTGCTGCGGGTGTTCGCCCGGCTGTACAACGATCCTTCTCCCATCACCGACCCCGCCGTCAAAAAGACCTTCACCCGGCGCGTGATGGACCACCAGCCCCCCGACGCCCCCGGGGACTACAACCAGGCCCTGATGGAGCTGGGCGCCCTGGTCTGCCTGCCCGGCGGCGCGCCCCTGTGCGGCAGCTGCCCTCTGGCCGGCCTGTGTCAGGGCCGCCGGGCCGGCACCGCCCGGAACCTGCCCTGCAAGCCCCAGTCCAAACCCCGCCGGGTGGTCCCGGTGACGGTGGCGCTGGTGCGCCGGCAGGATACAGGGGAATGGCTGCTCCAAAAGCGCCCCGCCGGCGGCCTGCTGGCCGGGCTGTGGCAGCCTCCGGCCTTTGAAGGGGAGCGCCTGGACGCCCCCGGTGCAGCCGCGGCCCTGGCCGCCATGGGCGTGCAGACCGACCCGGACAGCGCGCAGCCCCTGCCCGCCTCGCGGCACATCTTCAGCCATGTGGAGTGGCAGATGACCGGCTGGCAGCTCTCCGCGCCGCCGCAGCACCCCCCCGAAGGCTGCGTCTGGGCCGGTCCCGAGCAGCTGCAAACCGGCTACGCCCTGCCCGGCGCCTTCAAAGCGTACCGAAAATTCCTGCTCGGGTGAGGGAAATTTTGTGGATTCCGGTTGTAATTTTGTCCGCCAGCGGGTATAATAGAGATATTCCGGGGGCAGCGGTGCCGCGCCCCCGCGGGTAGGAGGGTGTTGGCCATGTCTCTCGTCTTTCAAACTTCTGTCCATATCTTCTCAGCTATGATCGGGATGCTGAAGATCGCGCTGCACCTTGCCTGCCGGTACAACGAGATGAAAAAGCGCCTTGCGCGTGAAAAGGAGAGTGCTCGACCTATGAAGAAATCCTGTCTGATCGCCGTGATCGCCGCTCTGGCCGCCGTGGCCGGTGCCCTGGCCGCTGTGGCTGTTTACCTGCGCCGCCGTGAAAAAGAGCTGGACGAATACGAGCGTCTGCTCTTTGGGGAGGACGAGGCTGTCCCCGCCGACACCGAAGACGAAGGGGATGCCGGCGACGCCGAGGCTGCCGGCGAGGATGCGGCAGAGGAGTAACCCTGCGCCGGCGGCCGGAGTCCGGGGTTTGTCCCGGGGCATGGCCCGGTAAAAATGGATCCAGGGCGCACCGCGGGGGCCTTTGTGCCTGCCGCCGGTGCGCCTTTGTTTTTTGCAGACAAGGAGGAATCACACCATGCGGATCATCAAACACATTCTGTTGTGGCTGGTGGGTGTGGCGCTGGGGGTGGCTGTGCTGTTGGGTGCGGTGATGGCAGCCAGCTACTCTTTCACCACCGACGGCAGCCGCCCGGACCCCGGCGCCCAATTCGGCTCGGCTGCCCTTGCGGTAAACGGCAGCTGCTGGCGGGTGCCCCTGATCGGCGGGATGCTGGACAAGGCCTTCTACGCTCCCTCCACCCTGTCGGTGCAGAAGCTGGGCGTGCTGTACGAGGCCCATCCCGAAGTCACCCTGCCCGAATGGGCCACCCATGCCACCCTGCGCATCACCGCCGACGGCCTGGGGGACGCCGCCTATTTTGACGGCACGGTGGAGGAGTATGCGGGCTTCCTCTATCCGGCCAACGGGGAATACAAGGCCCAGCTGACGGTCTGGCGGCTGCCGGTCGGGATGACCGATGTGGATTTCGGCCAGCCTGCCGACGGGGCCATCCTGCGCAACAGCGGACTGGAACGGCCGGCCAGGGCGGCGGGGTATTACCAGTATTCCTTCCGGTTCACCATCCAGGCGTCGGCGGAGCTGGAACTGTCGGCCCAGCGCATCGAGCAGGGCGGGGTAGCCGCTCTGGAGATCAGCGGGATGGTGGGCAGCGGCACCCCCACGGTGGAGACCGACCTGGGGTCGGTCCAGTGCGTCCGCAGCCCGGCGGGATGGCGCTGCTACATACCCGCAGCTTACAACGCCTCGGCGGGCAGCCACGACATTGCCGTCACGGTGAACGGCGAGACATTGACCATCGCCCTTGGGGTCAGCGCCAAGGATTTCGGGGAGGCGGAGGCCCAGCCCGACCCGCCCGCGTCTGCCGCCGCCAATGAGGAGTTCCGCAACGTCATCTGGGCCCAGTACGAGGCTCAGGCCCGGGACAAGCTGTGGCATGGGGCCTTCCTGTGCCCGGTCGAGCTGTATACCGTCCTGCTGGACTACGGCCAGACCCGGGTGATGGACGGCGCGCGGACCACCCAGTCCAACTCCACCCTCCTGTACACCATCCCCGGGGACCCGGTACGGGCTCCCGCCGACGGCGTCGTGGTGGTGGCACAGAACCTGGCTTTGACCGGCAACACCATCGTCATCGACCACGGCTGCGGGCTGCGCAGCTATCTCTACGGCCTGGCGGACCTCCATGTGGAAAAGGGCCAGTCGGTGGCGCGGGGAGACGCCATCGGCCAGGTGGGGGAGGAACTGACCATGGATTTCAAGATCGGCAGCAAGAGCATCAGCCCCTGGCCCCTGTTCCAGACCAGCGGAGGGCTGTTCTGGCGGGAATTCTGACCCTGCAACTCCTTTGCAACCCCCTGTTGCGGAATAGTTGGTGGATGCAACCGGCCTTTTCTGCTATGCTGGAACCACCAAATGAAAGGAGCTGATCGTCATGAAACTTGCTGCGATCGAAATTGTCGGAATGTTTTTATCCTTCCTCATCCTGGCTGTCGCCGTGGTGCTGCCGCTCATCCTGCTGGTCCTGTGCATCCGGGCGCTGTGGATCTACATCAAGACCCACACCAAAGCCCAGGAGGTCAAAAAGGAGACCGCCGCCGTCCGCAAGACCCTGGCCGAGACCCTGAAAGATCACCGCACCCGCTGCCGCATGACCCAGGAATTTGTGGCCGAGAGCCTGGGGGTGTCCCGTCAGGCCGTCAGCAAATGGGAGACCGGCGACTCGGACCCCAGCATGTCCAACCTGGTGCTGCTGGCCAAGCTCTACGGCGTGCCCCTGGAAGAACTCCTCCAAAATGTGATCTGAGGATCGGCCCCTGCTTTCCCCCGGGAAGGCCGGGGCTTTTTGGATTTTGGGCGCACAAACACAATGCGGGGGCCGGCCAAATGGCCGACCCCCGCAGAGGGACCCTATCTTTCGTGACGCAAAAGTTCTTTTGTTTTGGTGCGATCAACAACAGAAGGAATATTGGTTCTATTCCTCTTTGCCGCCACATCGGATGGGTGTTTTACCCGAGCGTGCAGGTGGTCTCTGGCACCTGTGCGCCCCTTATATCATCTCCCGGTATGGTGCCCCGGGGGTGTTATAAGTAAAAGTTAAAAGTAACAAAATTGAATGCTTAGCGGCTCTCAGCGGTCCGGTCGATAACAACAGCAATCACCCAGACGCTTTCAGTCTCACCCTTGGTTTTAGCATTCACCATAGCAACAGAGCCTTTGTACTGATAATACACCGAATTGGCGTTGCCATCATCCTCCGGCAAATCCAGCTCATCAAGGTACTGACCCACCAGCTTCAGAGCGGCAGCCTCGGTCAGCTTTTCACCATTCAATACATAGACGTTAACATTGCTAATATCTTTACCAGTATCAGCGGTTACAGAATTAGTAGCATTAGTAAACTGATTGGTCGTAGTTAAATTCAAAGCATTCTGAATATATCCTGCGACATCAGTATTCAATCCATTATTGGCACCAGAACTGTAGACAACAGCAGTGCCTGCACTCTTTGCAACAGCAGGATCAATATTATTATTTGTAAAATAGGTATCAAGCAGTCCCTGAACATCAGTGCCATCAGTAAAGCTGACAATATCCTTAATTTCATCCAGTTCTGCATTAATAGCGGCAGCTGCGCCGGTAACAGTCTCCGGGGGAGTGGTGGGCTCACTGCTGGAAGAAGGGTTGTCCTTGCAGCCAGCCAGCATGCTGACGGCCATGATGCCGGCCAGCGCCAGAGAAGCAATCTTCTTGAGTTTCATAATGAATTTTTCCTCCTTATGGTGTATAAAAGATAGAGACCCAAAACAGGTTCAAAGGAAGGTCCTTTCCTTTGTGTGCCTATCATAACATACCCCCCCCCGGTGTCAAGACCCAATTTCAAAATTTCCCATTTTTTCTTTATTTTCTTTAGTTCGCGTGGTCTAACTTTGAGGCAGGGGATTCGGAGGCAGCAAAAAAAGTCCTGTCCAGCCGACATGTGCGGATGGACAGGACACATACAGGGAAAT
>MHCFR04200__coassemble_623_pt1 | contig 19586 bp, 19 predicted proteins | sample MHCFR04200__metabat2_high_PE_011 | metagenome-assembled genome bin MHCFR04200
ACCAATGACACGGGGATTTTCAGTCCCCTGCTCTACCAACTGAGCTACAGAGGCATAATGGCGACCCGGATCGGGCTCGAACCGACGACCCCCAGCGTGACAGGCTGGTGCTCTAACCAACTGAGCTACCGGGCCACATGGTGGAAGTTAACGGGCTCGAACCGCTGACCCTCTGCTTGTAAGGCAGATGCTCTCCCAGCTGAGCTAAACTTCCACAAAATGGAGCGGCCGACGAGGCTCGAACTCGCTACCTCCACCTTGGCAAGGTGGCGCTCTACCAGATGAGCTACGGCCGCACACTCCATGTGCCGTGCCGGTCTGCGGGACCGGCGACGAGCAATATTATACCTGAGTTTGGGCCGGTTGTCAACACCAAATTTCAGCTTTTTCCGCAAACCCCCGGTTTGCATTGCAATATCCCTCAAAAAACTGTATAATAAAAATCAGATTTGCAGCAGAGGGGCTGCATCCCCCTGCGGGAATGGAATCAACAGTATATAAAGGAGTTGTCACAATGTATAGGATCACGCAGAAGGTCGAGCTGAACCCCACGGTGACCAAACTCGTCATCGAGGCGCCTCTGATCGCACAAAAGGCGCAGCCGGGCCAGTTCATCATCGTGCGCCCGTTTGAGGACAGCGAGCGCATCCCCCTGACGGTGGCCGGCTATGACCGGCAGGCCGGCACGGTGGACATCATCTTCCAGATCGTAGGCGGCACCACCATGGAGCTGAACTCCCTGAAAGCAGGCGACTGCGTCCACGACTTTGTGGGTCCCCTGGGCCGCCCCACCGAGACCGACGGCCTGAAGAAGGTCTGTGTGGTAGGCGGCGGCGTGGGCTGCGCCATCGCTCTGCCCGTGGCCCGCAAGCTGCACGAGCAGGGATGCGTGGTGCACAGCGTCATCGGCTTCCGCTCCAAGGACCTGCTGATCCTGGAGGACGAGTTTGACGCCTGCAGCGACGAGCTGCGTGTGATGACCGACGACGGCAGCTACGGCACCAAGGGCGTGGTCACCGCTGCTCTGGAGGAGCTGATCAACGCCGGCAACCAGTACGACGAAGTGATCACCATTGGTCCGCTGATCATGATGAAGTTTGTGGTCAAGACCTGCCAGAAATACGGCATCAAGAGCGTCGTGTCGATGAACCCCATCATGATCGACGGCACCGGCATGTGCGGCGGCTGCCGTCTGACCGTGGGCGGCAAGACCAAGTTCGCCTGCGTGGACGGCCCCGATTTCGACGGCGACCTGGTGGATTTTGACGAGGCAATGGCCCGGGGCGCCATGTACCGCCCCTTTGAGGCCCGTGCCCGCGAGGAAGCCTGCAACCTGCTGCATATGGAGGTAAAGTGACCATGGCCTTTAATATGGACCCCAAGAAGTGCCCCATGCCCACCCAGGACCCCAGCGTCCGCAACAAGAATTTCAGCGAGGTGGCTCTGGGCTATACCGCAGAGATGGCCGTCAACGAGGCCAAGCGCTGCATCCACTGCAAGAACAAGCCCTGCGTGGAGGGCTGCCCTGTGGGCATCAAGATCCCCGATTTCATCGCCCAGGTCGCCGAGGGCAACTTCGAGGCCGCCTACCAGATCATCAGCCAGGACTCTTCCCTGCCGGCCGTCTGCGGCCGTGTCTGCCCCCAGGAGAGCCAGTGCGAAGGGCGCTGCACCCGCGGCATCAAAAACGAGCCGGTGGGCATTGGCCGCCTGGAGCGGTTCGTGGCCGACTGGCACCGGGAGAACGTCCACACCGACCCCGCAGTGCCCGCTCCCAACGGTCACAAGGTGGCTGTCATCGGTGCAGGTCCCGCGGGCCTGACCGCCGCCGGCGACCTGGCCAAGATGGGCTACAAGGTCACCGTCTATGAGGCGCTGCACGTGGCGGGCGGCGTGCTGATGTACGGCATCCCCGAGTTCCGTCTGCCCAAAGCCATCGTCCAGCAGGAGATCGACGGCCTGAAAGCCATGGGCGTGGATTTCGAGTGCAATATGGTCATCGGCAAGGTGCTGACCATCGACGAGCTGATGGGCCAGTACGGCTATGAGGCCGTGTTCATCGGCTCGGGCGCGGGCCTGCCCCGGTTCATGGGCATCCCGGGCGAGAGCCTGAAGGGCGTCTACTCGGCCAACGAGTTCCTGACCCGTTCCAACCTGATGAAGGCCTACCTGCCCAACAGCAAGACCCCCATCTACGTGGGCAAAAAGGTGGCCGTGGTGGGCGGCGGCAACGTGGCCATGGATGCCGCCCGCAGCGCCCTGCGTCTGGGCGCCGAGCAGGTGTACATCGTCTACCGCCGCGGTATGGAGGAGCTGCCCGCCCGCAAGGAGGAGATCGAGCACGCCGAGGAGGAAGGCATCATCTTCAAGACCCTCACCAACCCCGTGGAGATCCACGGCGACGAAAACGGCTTTGTCAAGGCCATCACCTGCATCCAGATGGAGCTGGGTGAGCCCGACGCCTCGGGCCGCCGCCGCCCCATCGAGGTCCCCGGCAGTGAGTTCACTCTGGAGATGGATACCGTCATCATGAGCCTGGGCACCAGCCCCAATCCCCTGCTGCGGGCCACCACACCCGGCCTTGAGACCAACCGGCACGGCTGCATCGTCACCGGCGGCGACGACGGCGATACCAGCCGCGAGGGCGTCTATGCCGGCGGCGACGCGGTCACCGGCGCAGCCACCGTCATCAAGGCCATGGGCGCCGGCAAGGCTGCCGCCAAGGCCATCGACCAGTACATCAAAACCAAAGCGAAGGGGTAAAATCCCCGGACCTTTTCCGTTTTGACAAGAACGGTGAAATGAACACTGCTCTACTGGACGAGCTGCTGAGCCAGTAAAATCTGCCTTTCAAGCGCCCTGTGCCGTGCAAAACCGGCCCGGGGCGCTTTTGGATGCCTCGTTCTGTGCAAAAGAGATCGGTTTGCGAGGACATCTTCCTGTTTGACTGAGCGTACAAAAAGCCGCCCGGCTCCCCTTCATCTGCGGAGGGCCGGGCGGCTCTTGTTTTCAGATCTGCGGTCCCTTCCGGCCCGCGTATCCAGGCAGAAGGGCATCCCGCGTCTTTCAGGACTGGCAGGCGGTGATGAGGCTCATCTTGTAGACCTCGTCGGCGTTGCAGCCGCGGGACAGGTCATTGATGGGCGCATTCAGGCCCTGCAGGATGGGGCCGTAGGCCGCATAGCCGCCCAGACGCTGGGCGATCTTGTAGCCGATGTTGCCGGCCTCGATGCAGGGGAAGATGAAGGTGTTGGCCTGGCCGGCCACAGCGCTGCCCTTGCACTTGGTCTTGGCCACCTCGGGGGAGACGGCGGCGTCGAACTGCAGCTCGCCATCGACGGCCAGTTCAGGGGCCAGCTCCTGTGCCTTGAGGGTAGCGTCGTGGCTCAGGGCCACCGTGCCGCCCTTGCCGGAACCCTTGGTGGAGAAGCTCAGGATGGCCACCTTGGGGTCGATGCCGAAGATGGCTGCGGTCTTGGCGGTCTCGACGGCCACCTCAGCCAGCTTGCTGGCAGCGGACAGCTTGACTTCGCCGGTGGCCTTGTCCACGGTGTCCTGGTAGTCGATGTTGATGGCGCAGTCGCCCATGGCGATCCGCTTCAGGCCCTCTTCGCCCCAGTCGCGGTCCAGGATGAAGCAGGAGCTGACCAGGTGGGCGCCCTTCTTGGTCTTGATCAGCTGGAGGGCGGGGCGGACGGTGTCCGCGGTGGAGTAGGTGGCGCCGCCCAGCAGGCAGTCGGCCTTGCCCATCTTGACCAGCATGGTGCCAAAATAGTTGGATTTCTTCAGTAGCTCACGGCACTCCTCGGGGGTCATCTTGCCCTTGCGCAGCTCTACCATGGTGCTGACCATCTCATCGAAGCCCTCGTAAGTATCGGGGTCAACGATCTCAGCGCCCGAAATATCAAAGTTGCCGGCCGCAGCCGCAGCTTCGCACTCGGCCTTATTGCCCACCATGACCACCTTCAGGATCTTTTCGGCCAGCAGCTTGCTGGCTGCCTCCAGGATGCGGGGGTCGCTGCCCTCGGTGAAAACGATGGTTTTGGGGTTCGCCTTCAGCTGCTCGATCAGCGGCGCAAACATATCTGCCATTGTGATACCTCCGATTACGTTCCAGTATTTGCTTTTGTGTTGGACACAAGAGCCTTTCCGTCTCTATTTTAACACAAGGCGCTAAAACTTCAATATTGAATTGGGATTTTTTATGGAAAATTCCGGCTCGATCCCCAAAAATTTGCGCTTTGGAGCCTTTTGGGTCGACCCATGACGCTTGACAGACGAAGCAAACCGATGCAAAATAAAAAATACAGCCCTGCCCAGGGATGTAAAAATCAACCGAAAGAGGGAATGTTATGAAGCGCAAGGCCCTGAAAGCAGCCTTCCCCTACACCCTGCCCATCTGCGTGGGGTTTCTGTTCCTGGGGATCTCCTATGGCTTTCTGATGCGGAGCAAGGGGTTCTCTTTTGTATATCCTCTGTGCACCAGCCTGTTCATCTTTGCCGGGTCGATGGAGTTTGTGACAGCCGAGCTGCTGCTGTCGGCCTACAATCCCCTGCACGCTTTTCTACTGGCCCTGATGGTCAACGCGCGGCACCTGTTTTACGGGCTGTCCATGCTGCAGAAGTACCGGGGCACCGGCATGAAAAAGTTTTATCTGATCTTTGGTATGTGCGACGAGTCTTTTTCCATCAACTGCACCGTCACCCCACCCCCCGATGTGGACAAAGGCTGGTTCATGTTCTTTGTCACCCTGCTCAACCACATCTACTGGGTGACCGGCTCTACTCTGGGGGCGCTGCTGGGGTATGTCATCCACTTTGATACCACCGGCATCGAGTTTGTCATGACCGCCCTGTTCGTGGTCATGTTCCTCAACCAGTGGCAGGAGGCCAGGGACCACCGGCCCGCCCTGCTGGGGCTTGGCTGCTCGCTGCTCTGCCTGCTGGTGTTCGGCAGCAGCAGTTTCATCGTGCCTGCCATGGCCCTTATCATCCTCAGCTTCCTGTTCACCCGCAGGAGCTTTGCGGCCGGCAGGCCCGAAAAGGAGGGCGGCGCATCATGACCATGACCGTTGCCCAGAGCATCCTCACCATCGCGGCGGTGGTGCTGGCCACCATGCTCACCCGCTTCCTCCCCTTCCTCATCTTTCCCGAGGGCAGGACGCCCCCCGCCGCCATCACCTACCTGAGTACCGTGCTGCCCTATGCGGTGATCGGGCTGCTGGTGGTCTACTGCCTGAAGGACGCGCTGTTCACATCCTGGCACGGCCTGCCCGAGCTGATCGCCATCCTTTTCACCGCCCTGGTGCACAAGTGGCGGAACAACACCCTGCTGAGCATCGCAGGAGGCACGATCCTGTATATGATCCTGGTCCAGAATGTTTTCTGAGCCCCACAACAAGGAGGTATCCCCATGAACAAACTGACAAAAGAACAGGCATGGCAGCTGCTGTCCGCCTACACCGAGACCCCTGCCCTGCAAAAACACGCCCTGCAGGTGGCCGCCGCCATGGAGCACTTTGGCCGCATGGCCGGCGAGGACCCGGAAATCTGGTGGGCCGCCGGCCTGCTGCACGACCTGGACTATGAAAAATACCCCGAGGAGCACTGCCATAAGGCCCGACAGCTGATGGAGCAGCACGGCGTGGACCCGCTCTACATCCGGGCCATGGAGTGCCACGGCTACGGCCAGTGCACCAATACCCGTCCCGAGAGCCTGCTGGAAAAGACCCTGTTCACGGTGGACGAGCTGACCGGCCTGATCAACGCGGCCTGCCTGGTGCGCCCCTCCAAAAGCGTGCTGGACCTGGAAGTCAAGTCGGTGAAAAAGAAGCTGAAGGACAAGACATTTGCCGCCGGGGTCAACCGGGATGTGATCCGCCAGGGCGCCGAGATGCTGGGCACCCCTCTGGATGATGTGATCCGGGAGACCATCGAAGGGATGAAGGAGCACGCAGAGGAGATCGGCCTGAAAGGCAGCCTCTGACCTGCAAACCCGCCCCCGCAGAAAGAAACACGCCGCAGAGCCAACCAGAGCCCTGCGGCGCGTTTTTCTATGGGTCAGCCGTTGCCGTCCGCCGGCTCCTCGTCCTCCAGGACCTGGAGAGCGGCGTCCTCCTCCGCGGCCTGCGCCTGCCGGGCGGCCGCCATTTTGCGCTCGATGCGGGCGTTCACCGACTCTTTCAGCAGGATATAGACCACCGCCATCACCGGGATGAAGAAGATCATGCCCAGGACGCCGAAGGCCGCGCCGCCCACCAGGACCGCAATGATGGTCCACAGCGGCTCAAGGCCCACCGAACTGCCCACCACATGGGGGTAGATGAACTGATTCTCGATGAACTGCACCACCTGGTACACCACCAGGCAGAGCAGCGCCTGCAGGGGGTCCACCAGCAGGATCAGCGCCACGCCGATGCCGCAGGACAGGAATGCGCCGATATACGGGATAAAAGCGCACACCGCCGTCAGAACGGCGATCAGGCTGGCATAGGGGATGCGGAACACCGACAGGGCGACGAACATCAAAAAGCCCAGCAGGCAGGATTCGATGGACTGGCCGCCCAGGAACTTGCCGAACACTTCCCGGATCAGGCTGCCCACATGCCAGATCTTGTCCCCCACCTGGGGCTCGACAAAGGCGTAGAGCAGCTTGCGGCACTGACGGGAGAGGTTCTCCTTGTCGATGAGGATATACAGGGCGATGACGGTGGAGAACAGCGCGTTGCCCAGCACCGAGACGGTGGCGGTGACCGCCCCCACCAGCGTTCCCAGCATACTGGAAGCGCCGGTGATCATCTGCTGGGCCACTTCCCGCAGGTTGATGGATGCAAGCTGCTGTTCCACCATGGTCAGCACGCTGGAGTCGATGCCCAGACTGTAAAGGTAATCGATGATGCCGGGCAGGCTCTCCTGGATCTGCACGATCACGCTCATGATGGACTTGCGCAGCTCCGGGATCAGCATCAGCACCGCCAGGGCTACCACCACGATGATGCACACAAAGGTCAGCAGCAGACTGAGCATCCGCAGCCCCTTGCCCGCCCGTTTGGGCTGGCGGCGGAACAGTTTTTTCAGGCCGTTCTCAATGGCGGTCATGGGCACATTGAGCAAGAAGGCAATGATCCCGCCGATCACCACCGGGGTGCACAGACCGATCAGTGCGCTGGCCCAGTGGGTCACCGTGTTGAAATGGGTCAGCCCGAAATAAAAGGCGATCCCTCCAAACACCAGGAAGGCTGCAAAGCGTTTGTTCTGTTTTTCCATCCGTTTTCTCCTGACTTTCCTATTCTTACCGGTCTGCCGGGGCAGCGTTTCGCCGCAGCCGCGGCTCCCGTCGCGCTTCGTCTCCTTCCATTATGCACGGATTTTCAGCCCAGGTCAATAGATGGGTGGGATTGTTTGTGAAAAGTTCACTTCTCCTCCGGCCGCTCTTCCCCCTCCTCCAGAAAGGGCACCGCGACCTTCATCCACTCCTCGGGCAGATAGACCGCCAGATAGCCGTGGCCGCAGCCCTTGGCCTCGTAGATCCGGCAGGAGGGCACCTTCTCCTGGAACAGCCGGGCGGACCGCTTGACGCATTTCATCTCCTTTTCCCCATACCAGTACATCACCTGGGCCCGGGTGGCGGAGATGCTTTCCTTCAGGCGGTAGCGCATCATATAGGTGCGGTATATGGCATACAGGGTCCTGCGGGGAGTGCGGGGCAGATCCTCCAGATAATGGGCCTGGATCTCGGGCGGGAACTGCATCGCGGCCGGCAGCACACGGGGCATCAGGGCCAGCTGGAGACGGCAGGCCCTTTGGCTGAACATCCACCTGCCCGCCAGCCAGACCGACGCCATACAGAACCATCCCATAACGGGCTGGGGGATGCACAGGCTGCCGTCAACGATGGCCTTGCGGGCCAGGTCCGGCCTGCGGGACAGCAGCTCTATGACGATCTGGCCGCCCAGCGACACTCCGCACAGTGCGAACAGGTGCCCGCCGCAGTGTTCGTCGATGTAAGCCAGCAGGGCGTCCGCCTCCTGCTCGGTGGAGACGTAGGGCACGGCGCATTCCTCCCCGTGGCCGTCCAGAGTGGGCAGGATCACATGATACCGCTCCGACAGGGCACGGGCCTGCCGCAGATAGTTCCACCAGGCGTTCCCCCCGCCGTGGATCAGCATGACCGCCGGCAGCCGGCGGTCCCCCAAGGTATGAAATCGCATTCCAGCATCCCTCCCGGAAGGTATAAGATGGGCTCATTCTATCACCCGCCCCCGCCCGGTGTCCAGCCCCCGCGCCCGGGCCGTTGCCCCTGCAAAACTTTGGAGGACAAACGCTGCGTTTTGTGTTATAGTAATAGACAAGCAAGCCAAGAAAAGGAGGAAGTTCCATGGATCTTGAAACCTTGCAGGCCAAATGCCTGACCTGCCAGCGCTGCCCCCTGTGGGAAACACGCCAGCACGTCGTCTTTGGCCAGGGCGTGCCGGACGCCGAGGTGCTGTTTGTGGGGGAAGGACCCGGCCAGAACGAAGATCAGCAGGGCCTGCCCTTTGTGGGCCGCAGCGGCCAGCTGCTGGACAAATACCTGTTCGCCATCGACCTGGACCGGAGCAAAAACTGCTACATCGCCAACATCGTCAAGTGCCGCCCGCCCCAGAACCGGGACCCCCTGCCCGCCGAGAGCGAGGCCTGTATGCCCTGGCTGCGGGAACAGTTCCGCATCCTGCGGCCCAAGATCGTGGTCTGCCTGGGCAGGATCGCAGCCCAGCGGATGATCCGCCCCGACTTCTCGGTGACCAAGGAACACGGAGTGTTTGTGGACAAGGGAGGGGTGGCCTTTATGGGCACCTTCCATCCGGCCGCCCTGCTGCGCCAGCCCCAGAACAAGCCTCTGGCTTTTGGGGACTTTACGGCCCTGCGGGATAAGATCGGCCAGGTGTGCACCCACACCTACTGAGACAAAATCTCGCCGCCCGGACCCGGGGCAGTGGCAATCCGCCTCGCTTTTGCATACCTTGTGCCAAAAGCGAGGTGTTTTACTATGGAGACAAAGTGTCCGCAAGCCGTCGATTTCTTTCTGGGCACCACCACCCCCGCCGGGTTCCGGGGGTATTTCCAGGAGCTCGGGCAGGAACCCGAGATGCAGCTGTACCTCATCAAAAGCGGCCCGGGCTGCGGCAAGTCCACCCTGATGAAGCAGCTGGCCCGCAGCTCCGACGGGCCGGTGCAGCGCATCCACTGTTCCAGCGACCCCGACAGCCTGGATGGGGTGGTGTTCTGCGACAAAAACGCCGCCATCCTGGACGCCACCGCCCCTCACACCCTGGAGCCTTTGGCCCCCGGCGCCGGAGAAGTGGTGGTCAGCCTGTACCACACCCTGGACCCGGACGTCCTGCGTCCCCACCGGGAGGAGATCCGCAGCCTGTTTGCCCGCAACGCCGCTCTGCGCAGCCGGGCCGCCCGCTACATCGCATCGGCGGGCAGTCTGCTTCTGGACAGCCGCCGGGCCGAGGCGTGCAGCACCGACTTTGAAAAGGTGCGCCGCTACGTCAAGCGGCTGTGCGCCCGTCTGCTGCCCCGCAAAGGAGGCCAGGGTGTCGAGCAGGTGCGTCTGCTGTCGGCAGTGACCCCCCAGGGGCCGGTCTTTTACAACGCCACCATCCAGGCTCTGGCCGACCGGGCGGTCATCTTCCGGGACGAGTACGGGGCGGCTTCCCGCTTCCTGCTGGAACAGATCCGGACCGAAGCCCTGGGCAGGGGCTACCGGATCATCACCTGCCCCTGCGCCCTCCACCCCGAGGACAAGATCGACCACATCCTGATCCCCGAACTGCGGCTGGCCTTTGTCACCGACAACAGCTGGCATCCCGCCGGCCTGCCGGGCCAGCAGGCCGTGCGGTGCAGCCGGTTCCTGGACCGGAACAACCTGTCCGGCTTCCGGGCGCGGCTGCACTTCAACGCCCGGGCCGCCCAGGAACTGATCCAGCAGGCAGTGGACCTGATGTCCAGCGCCAAAACCTGCCACGACGAGCTGGAGAGCTATTACCGGGCGGCGGTGGACTTTGCCGCCGTGGAGCAGATCACACGGGACTGCGCCCGGATGATCGGCCTGCCCACAAGCTGAAAAGCAAACAACAAGGAAGGTGAAACCATGCACGAGATCCGTCTGGCCGTCCGCCAGCTGGTGGAGTTTCTTCTCCAGCGGGGGGACATCGACAGCCGGTTTTCCGGCTTCGACCGGGCCAACGAGGGGGCCCGCATCCACCGCCGCCTCCAAAAGCAGGCGGGGGAAGGCTACCGCCCCGAGGTCTTTCTCTCCATCACACAACAGGTGGAGGAAGTCGTCTACACCATCGAGGGCCGGGCCGACGGCATCTTTGAGGATGCAGAGGGCCGCACCGTCATCGACGAGATCAAGACCACCGGCGTTCCCACCGACCAGATCACCGAGGGGATGAATTTTTGCCACTGGGCCCAGGGGATGGTCTACGGGGCCATCCATGCCGCCCACAGCGGCCTGGAAAAACTCGATGTCCGGCTGACTTATTATCAGATCGATGATGACAAGGTTATATACTTTACACGTCATTTTACCGGCGCAGAGCTGCAGGATTTCCTGATGGGGCTGCTGCGGGACTACCTGCCCTGGGCCAGACGGCAGCTGCGCTGGGCGGGCCTGCGCCAGCAGAGCCTGACCGCCCTTCCGTTCCCCTATCCCAGTTACCGGCCGGGCCAGCGGGCTCTGGCCGGCGAGGTGTACCGGGCCTGCCGCACCGGCCGGGCCGGCTCCAAAAAAGGCTCCCGCCTGTTCTGCCAGGCGCCCACCGGCACCGGCAAGACCATGAGCGCCCTCTTTCCCGCCATGAAGGCGATGGGGGAAGGAAATGGTGAAAAGTTATTTTACTTTACAGCCAGAACCACCGCCCGGGCGGCCGCCGAGGAGGCCGTGCAGCTGCTGCGCCGCGCCAGCGCCGGCCTGGCTTTCCGCTCGGTGACCCTCACCGCCAAGGAAAAGGTTTGCCTGTGCAAAAACGAGGCGGGCAGGCCGGTCTGTATGCCCGATGCCTGCCCCTATGCCCGGGGCTATTACGACCGCCTCAAACCTGCCCTGGCCGCCCTGCTGGACGGGGACGGCTGTTTTGACCGGCCTGCCATCGAAGCAGCGGCCCGGCAATACAGCGTCTGCCCCTTCGAACTCGGGCTGGACCTGAGCGATTGGTGCGACCTGATCATCGGGGACTACAACTACCTGTTTGACCCCACCGTCCACCTGCGCCGCTTCTTCGAGATGGCAGGAGACTGGGTGTTCCTCATCGACGAGGCCCACAATCTGCCCGACCGTGCCCGGGATATGTACTCGGCCCGCTTTGCCAAGAGCAGCATCCTCCAGGCCAGGCGGGCCATCCTGCAGGGCAAAAACTCCCTCAAGGGACATCTGATGCGGGCAGACAAGGCGCTGCTGGCTGTCCGCCGGGCCTGCGAGGCCCTGGCCCCCCGCCGCGAGGGCAAAGAGGGCGGCGCAGAGAATGCGTCGGCCCAGGCCGAACAGCTGGGCCTGTTTGATCAGCCCGCCCAGGCCGGCGCCCCTGCGCTGCCCCAGCCCCTCTATGCCCAGGATGGCACCTGCTTTTTCAGGGAACTGCCCCCTGCCCTGATCCGGCCCCTGCAGGGGCTCCTGTCCCCTTTGCAGGACTGGCTGGAGAAGAATCCCGATGACCCCGCCCACGAGGCCCTGCTGGACCTCTATTTTGAGCTGCACGACCTGATCCGCACCGCCGAGCGGTACGACGAGCACTATGTCACCCAGCTGACCGCCCGGGGCAGTGAGCTGATCATCCGGCTGCTCTGCCTGGACCCGTCGGCCTTTGTGGACAGCAGTCTGGCCTGTGGGCGCACTGCGGTGCTGTTCAGCGCCACCCTGATCCCTCCGGGCTATTACAAGAGCGTGCTGGGATGCAGCGGGGCCAGGGCGGTGGCACTGGAAAGCCCCTTCCCTGCCGGCAATCTGGGGCTCTATTGCCTGCCCGGCATCTCCACACGCTACCGCTGCCGGGAAGCCAGCATACGGCCCATCTCGGACGCGCTGGCGGCCCTGGCGGCCGGCCGGGTGGGCAACTACCTGGCCTTCTTCCCCAGCTATGCCTACCTGCAGCAGGTGTACGAGGACTTTACCGCCCGCTATCCCCACATCCGCACCATTGCCCAGGCCAGCGGCCTGGACGAGGCGGGGCGGGCTGATTTCCTGTCCCGGTTCGCTCCCGACCCCGCCGAGACCCTGCTGGGCTTCGGAGTGCTGGGAGGCGTCTTTGGCGAAGGGGTGGATCTGGCGGGCAGCCGCCTGATCGGCTGCGCCATCGTGGGGGTGGGACTGCCCCAGGTCAATCCCCAGCAGGAGATGCTGCGCCGTTATTTTGACGAGAAGGACGGCTGCGGCTTTGACTACGCCTACCGGTTTCCCGGCATGAATAAGGTGCTGCAGGCCGCCGGCCGGGTCATCCGCACCGAGACCGACCGGGGTGTGGTGCTGCTGCTGGATGACCGCTTTGCCCAGGAGAGCTACCGCAAGCTGTTCCCCCGGCACTGGGCCCACATCCAATATCTGCCCGGCACCGAGGCCCTGCAGCAGGCTCTGGAGGCCTTCTGGGGGCAGGAAACTTGACACAGCCCCGTCCCATAGGCTACAATAAACCCGTATGTAAAAGCAAAAAGCCAACGGAGGAATCGGTTTGAAGATACTGAAAGTGAAATGCCTGGCCCCTACCCGGCTGGACCATTACCTGATGCAGCAATACCCTGCTCTGACCCCCGGCCGCCTGAACAAGGCCCTGCGGGAGAACAAGATCAAGCTGAACGGCAAAAAGCATCCCCTCTCCACCCGTGTGATGGCCGGGGATGAGATCAAGCTGTTCATCCTGGACGATCAGCTGGACGCCGGCCAAGATACCGGCGGCCCCGGCTGGCTGCGGGCCCGGGGACCGGCCCAGGTGGTCTACGACTGTCCCCAGCTGCTGGTGGTGAACAAGCCCGCCGGCCTGACGGTGGACGGTCCCGAAAACGATACCCTGCTCAACCGCGCGCTGCTGTATCTGCACCAGCAGGGGCAGTACGGTCCTGACAGCCTGTACCAGCCCGCTTTGTGCCATAGACTGGATACCGGCACCAGCGGCCTGGTGTTGATCGCCAAGACACCGGAGGCCGAGCAGATCCTGCTGGAGGCCATCCGGGAGCGGCAGGTGAAAAAGACCTATCTCTGCGTCACCTTCGGGCGGCCGGTGCCCCCTGCGGGCACCCTGGGCGGCTATCTGCTCAAAGACGCCGAGCTGGGCAAGGTTCAGATCCTGCCCGAGAAAAAGCCGGGGGCCAAAGAGGTGTGCACCGAGTACGAAACAGTGGCCGTGTCGGGGCGGCTGGCCCTGCTGAAGGTGCGGCTGATCACCGGACGCACCCATCAGATCCGGGCCCATATGGCCAGCATCGGCTGCCCCATCCTGGGGGACAGCAAATATGGCAACAACGCCGCCAACCGGGAACTGAAGCTGAAATACCAGGCCCTCTGCGCCTGGGAACTGGCTCTGCCCTCCTTCCCCGACGGCAGCCCCCTGGCCGATGTGGGCGGCAAAGTCTTCCATGCGCCCAAGCCCTGGTACTACGGCCAGATCCTGGACGGCACCTTGCAATAAACGATAGACGCACAAAAGCGGCAGCCGTCTGGCTGCCGCTTCAGACTGTCAAAAAAGTCCTGTCCAGCCGACATGTGCGGATGGACAGTAACCGCCCCATAATCCCCCGTCTAGCAAAGCGGCGGAAGAAGTGAGAGAATAAGAAAAAGAGACAAATGAGATCAGAGGTCTCAGAAGTCTAAGAAGTGCCGGAAGTCTCAAAAATCTCAGGAGTCTCATAAGTCTCACAACGGGAGCGGAAAAATGGGAAACGAATATGAGAACTTGAAAAAGCAGAGATACCTGCAGTTTGTGCAGCAATGCGCCCGGAGTGGAAAAAGCAAACGGGAATGGTGCAGGGAGAACGGTGTCAAATATTCGACCTTCATGCGTTGGCAAAGGCAGCTTCGGGAAGAACTGGCCGGGGAAATTCTGGCAGCGCAGGAGATCGTACCGGTACAGGTGGAACTTCCGGAACAGGTTTCGCGGCAGAGTGCAGAAACACTTCCTGCGAATTCTGCATCTGCGGTTTGTGGAGAAGGGATCGAGATCAGCACCGGGAGCATCCATATCCATCTGCCAAAGGATACGCCGGCAAGCTATCTGGCCAGCCTGGTGAAAGGACTGGTCTGAGATGTTGGGAGACATCCGGCAGGCAAAGAACGTCTACATCGTCTGCGGGTATACAGATATGCGGAAAGGACTGAATAGTCTAGTCCCCTTCATCCAGCAACATTTCAAGCTGGACCCATATGCCAGCAGTTTATTCCTGTTCTGCGGCAAGCGCTGCGACCGGCTGAAAGCATTGCTGTGGGAACCGGACGGATTTGTTCTGCTGTACAAAAGACTGGACAACGGCCGGTACCAGTGGCCGCGGAATGCGCAGGAGGTCAGGCAGCTGACCTGGGAGCAGTTCACCTGGCTCATGCAGGGATTGAGCATCGAGCAGCCCAAAGCAATAAAACCCGGCAAACCAAAAGCCCTGGTCTGACTTTCCACACAGCAGTCCATTTTTGCGGAATATTCTGACTAAAGAACGCCTGTTTTCCACAGGAAAAATTTACACCTGCAAAGGCCCTGAAAAGAGCTGGTTTTGTAGCTTTTTTCGGGGCCGTGCTGTATAATGGGAACAAGAAACAAGGGAGTGGAGGAAGACAGAAATGACAGGGTTTGACACAAGCAGGCTTTCACCGGAAGTTGCCGCCTACATCCGCTCCCTTGAGACCAGAGTAGAAAAAATAGAGGCGTTGGAAACAGAGGTTGCAGCATTGCGGGAAGAGAACCAGCAGCAGAAGAACCAGCTGCTGAAAATGCAGTCTCTGAATGAGCAGCTGGTGAATCTGCGCAGGCGGACATTTGGGCGGTCCAGCGAGAAGGTCCAATATGTAGACGGAGAGCAGCTGGATTTCTTCAATGAGGCAGAGACTTGCAGCGACGCCGGCGCACCGGAACCTGGAAAAACGACACCGGTCAAGGCGCACACCCGTAAAGAAAAACGTACCAAAGCCGAGCTGACTGAGGGACTGGAGCACAAGAAGGTGCTCTGCGAGCTTCCGGAAGACCAGCAGCTCTGCGCCAGATGCGGCAATAAGATGGTGAGGATCGGGGAGAAATACCTGCGTTCCGAACTCATTATTATTCCGGCTCAGGTGTCGGTAGTGGACTACTATGCGGCAAGCTATAAGTGTGTCCATTGCGAACAGGAAACGGGAGAGAGCTACATTCTGCAGGCCCAGGCTCCTGTGCCGGTCATGAAAAAGAGCATGGCGGCTCCTTCCACCGTGGCATATGTCATGCAGGAAAAATTCGAGAAAGGCGTTCCGCTCTACCGGCAGGAGCAATATTGGAAAGGCCAGGGTGTGGAGCTGCGGCGCAGCACCATGGCCAACTGGATCATCCGAAGTTCCAGGTGGTTTATACCGCTGTGGAACCTGCTGCGCAAAGAGATGCTGCAGCAGAGCATTGTAAACGCCGACGAAACCAGATGTCACGTCCTCAAGGAAGATGGGCGTGAATCCAAACAGATGTCCCAGATGTGGGTCTACTGTTCGCCGGAAAAGAAGATCGCACTGTACCAGTACCATCCGAGCCGTAAAGGGCAGGTAGCCAAAGAGATGTTAGGAGATTTCTCCGGCTACCTGCAGACCGACGGCTATTCAGGTTACCATTGTCTGGACCGTGTGACCCATGTGGGCTGCTGGGCCCATGCCCGGCGCAAATGGGTAGACTGTTTTGTGGATGGCAAACCCGTAGCTGGCAGCAAGTCTGAAACTGCGTTCCAGCTTATTGAGCAGATGTTCCAGCTGGAACAAACCTGGGAAGACACAGCGCCGGAAGAGCGCCGCAGGCTCCGCAGCGAAAAACTCAAGCCAATACTGGACCGGTATTGGGAATATCTGGTCAGCTTTGAAGCGGCAGAGGGAACAGCCCTTTACAAGGCTCAAAACTACTCGCTGAATCAAAAGCAGGCTCTGGATGCAGTGCTCCTGGACGGCCGGCTGGAGCTGACCAATAACCTTGCAGAGCGGACGGTCAAGCCCTTTGTCATGGCACGCAGGAATTTTCTGTTCTGCGATACCGCCAAAGGTGCGGATGCCAGTGCCCTATGTTTCAGCGTGATCGAGACCGCAAAACGCAACGGTCTTGACCCGTTCGGCTATCTCATGTTTCTATTGCAGGAATTGCCCAAACTGGGCCCTGACCCTGCGGAAGAACAGCTTCTGCCTCTATTGCCCTGGTCGCCAGACTTGCCAGGCTATTGTAAAATCAAGCAATGAGAACTTCCGGGCTCCTGAAAGGGAGCTCTTTTTATATGCCATCTGTACATTTCAACGCATTGAAACGGATTTTTACGTAAAAACAATCTGCGGACATTTTTAATTTATGATGATATCGGGTTCCTTGCTTTGGATGTTGCAAAGGAGGCGCGTATCATTGAATTTGAAAAATGTCCTGTTCGATCTTTTGCGGCCCTTTGGCATCACCAACAACTACACGGGCTGTTCGCAGCTGATCCGGGCGATCGAAATCGTCCTCGAAAAGCCGGATGGTATCCAGGCTGTTCACAAGCAGATCTACGCTGTGATCGCAAAAGAATACGATCTGCAGCCCAGGTCTGTCGAAAGCAATATCCGGACGCTGTCCGACATTGCATGGAAAAACGATCCTGCCAGACTGGTACAAATTGCAGGATACCCACTGGACAATCGCTCGTCTGCTGTGCTGTTCATAGAGATCTTTTCCAACTACATACAGAGAAACTACCTGGAAGAAAGAATCCTCACTTGACCTGTATAACCAAAATCGTTTAACAACATCCCTGGAACCCCGAGCTGCCGCACTTGACACGGCAGCTCTTTTTGTGTCTAAAAGGATTAGAAAGTGCTGCTCTTATACTGATGGGATCTGCTGAGACGGGGAATTATGGGGCGGTTACGATGGACAGGACACATACAGGGAAATTTAGTGCTGAGAGTGTGCGAGCCGCTTTGCGGCGAGTGCGCGGTTCAGCGCTAAATTTTGTCCCCAGGGGGATATTAGGGGGAAAGAATTTCTGACCTGCGCAGCAGGCAGAAATGGGTTCTCCCTAAAGCGTGTCGTTTTTCGACACGCTCAAGCGGCAGCCGTCTGGCTGCCGCCTTTCTTGTTTCTTATTTTCCTTTTATCTGCCTCTGCCCTGTGTCAGAAGGCCCTCCAGCCTGACCTGCAGGTCATCCGCAAATGCGGACCATGTCGGGGGTGATCTGCGTCAGGGTGCGGGCGCCGCACATCTGCATGGCGTCGGCCAGCTCGGCTCCCAGCTTCTGGATGTACAGGCGTACCCCCTCTTCCCCGCCGCCATACACAGCGGTGACGAAAGGCCGGGCGATCAGCACCCCTTTGGCCCCCAGGGCCAGCGCCTTGAACACATCGGTACCGGTGCGGATGCCTCCATCCACCAGGACGGCGGTCTCGCTGCCCTGCAGAGCGGCGACGATCTCAGGCAGCACTTCGGCAGTGGCGGGGCACTGGTCCAGCACACGGCCCCCGTGGTTGGAGACCACCACAGCGGCGGCGCCAGCCTGCTGTGCTTTGAGCGCCCCCTTGACCGTCATGACGCCCTTGACAATGAAGGGCTTGTCCAGCATCCGGGCGATCTGACCCAGCTGTTCCACGCTCTTGCTGCCCGCAGGGGGATTGCGGTCTTTCAAAAAGGGCAGCCCTGCCGCGTCGATGTCCATAGCCACCGCAAAGCAGCCGCTCTGCCGCGCCTGTTCCATCTTGGCCCGGATGGTATCCATATCCCACGGCTTGATGGTGGGCACGCCGCAGCCGCCCGCAGCCTCAATGGCCTGGGTGGCCTGCGTCATAACGTTGGGGTCGGTACCATCCCCGGTAAAGGCCGCGATACCGCCTGCGGCGCAGCTGCGCACCAGCACATCGTTGTAGGTCATGTCATTGTAGGCATCGGAATAGTGCAGGTTGACCGCCCCCACAGGCCCCGCAAAAAAGGGATAGCGGAAGGTGCGTCCAAACAGCTGGCAGGTGGTATCGGGGGCGCCGCTCTCGCAGATGGTGTCCATATTCAGGCGGATGTCAGCCCATTTGTTGTAGTTGCGGATAGCGGTATCTCCTACCCCCTTGGCTCCCGGGCCGGGGATGCGGTTGCGGCAGGCAACGCCATTGCAGATGGGACAGGCCTTGCAGGTATCTCCCAGGCAGGCGCGGGCATTTTCCAAAACGTCGGTGTATGTCATAGGTTGCTCCTTTTCCCATAGGACGGCAGCGCCGCCCGTTCTCTTTGACACACATCATACGCCAGTTCGGCCCCACCGTCAAGCAAAGCCGGCAAAAAGAAGCCCAAAAGCAAACCGCAAAACTTTTTTTCAAAAAAGGCTTGACAAAACCCGGCAATTCATGTATTATTATAGAGCGCTCCACGCTGAGCGGCAAAACAAAAGAAAAACAGATGGAAAGATGGCTGAGTTGGTCTAAGGCGCACGACTGGAAATCGTGTAACGTGTAAAAGCGTTCTGGGGTTCGAATCCCCATCTTTCCGCCAGAAAACCCTCGCAGGTTCGAAAGTTCCTGCGAGGTTTTTTGTTTTATCTGCAAGGCCGTCCGGCCACCGCAGGGGCACGGTAGCCGCATTGGATCACTCTCCTGTCCGGAATGCAATGCAAGGTAAGCCGGAGCACCCTCCGCACCGTGCATTTTCCATACGGAGTGTTTTGCCGACTCCAAAATGTAAAAACATCTTGACATTTAGATCCGATCTGCTATACTAAAAATGTAAAAACCATTTGACATTTCAAAAGGAGGTCATCTGACGTGAAAAAAATGGACGAAATGGATCGCAGCATACAGCTCCGGGCCGAGGAGCTGGCCTACAAAGTGGTTTTGGGCGCTCTGGCCGGGTCCACCTGCGCCAACTGGGCCAATGCCATCCTTCACAAACTTCCCCCGGATCTGATGCCCGGACTGCTCCTCTGCCTGGCCGTATGCGTGCAGGGCTTCTCGCAGATCCTGTTCAAACAGGAAATGGTCTGCGGAGACAATGAATCCCAGGAACCCAACCGTGCCGCCCAAATTTTAGCCGCTGCGGTGGCTGTCGCCGCCTTTCTTGTAACCATCGGCCTCTTTTTGCTGAAAGCCTGATGCCATGCGGAACAATGTAAAACAACTGCGCAAAGCGGCAGGCCTGCGCCAGGAAGATCTGGCCCGTATGCTGGGGGTCAGCCGCCAGACCATCATTGCCATTGAAAACAACAAATACGATCCCACTCTGGCCCTCGCCATCAAGCTTGCTCGGCTGCTGGGCCTCCATGTGGACGAACTTTTCTTTCTGGACGAATAGGCACAAACGCCCCCGCATACAAAGTGTGGGGGCGTTTGTGTTGTCGTTCCAAAAAGCAAAACCCCCAAGGCATACGCCTCAGGGGTCTTGTTTTGAGAGAAGCC
>MHCFR04200__coassemble_637_pt1 | contig 19278 bp, 19 predicted proteins | sample MHCFR04200__metabat2_high_PE_011 | metagenome-assembled genome bin MHCFR04200
AAACAAAAGAACTTTTGCGTCACGAAAGATAGGGTCCCTCTGCGGGGGCCGGCCAAATGGCCGGCCCCCGCATTGTTTTGTATGCGGACGGCGCAAAAAGCCCCCGCCATCCCTTGCGGGGGCGGGGGTCAGATCAGTTCTTCCAGGATGCTGTTCTGGACGATCATGCCCAGTGGGGTCAGTGTCAGACGGCGGGGGGTCAAAGTCAGATAGCCCGCCTGTGCGCACCGCTCCAGGAAGGCCAGCTGGTGCGGGGTGAAGGCCGCGCCGCCGCGCCGCCGGTATTCTGCCAGGTCCAGGCCGGTGGAAAGCCGCAGCTGCAGGATCAGGTAATCCTCGGCGCCGCACCCGCCGTCGGGGACAGGGTCCGCGCCGGCGATGAAAGCGGCGGTGTCGGCAGGGTAGAAAAAGCGCTTGCCCCCAAGGCAGCTGTGGGCCGCCGGCCCCAGACCCAGGTAATCTTCGCAGTCCCAATAGAGGCGGTTGTGCCTGCCCTCAAAACCGGGGCGGGCAAAGCTGGAGATCTCGTATTGGCGGTAGCCGGCCCGGGCCAGCTGCTCCACCGCATAGAGGTAAAAACCGGCGGCCTGGTCGGGGTCCGGCAGGCCCGCAGGGGGACGGCGGCCAAAAGCGGACCCCGGCTCGATCTTGAGCAGGTACGCCGAGATATGCCCGGCGCCGCCCTGCCGGATCAGCTCGAGCGTCTCGTCGAACTCGGCCCGGGTGTAATGGGGCAAGGCCAGCATGATGTCCCCGCTGATGTTCGCAAACCCGGCCTGCCGGGCCAGGGCAAACGCCTGGCGGGCCTGGGCGGCGGTGTGAGGCCGGCCCAGGGTGCGCAGCTGGCTGTCCCGGGCCGACTGCACCCCGATGGAGAGCCGGTTCACGCCGGCGGCCCGGTATCCCTGCAAAGAGGCCAGGGTCACCGTCTCGGGATTGGCTTCCAGGGTGATCTCGGCGCCGGGTTTGGGCGCCGCAGCCTGGATCAGGCGCGCACACTGGGCAGGCGTCAGCAGGCTGGGGGTGCCGCCCCCAAAATACAGGGTGTCGGGCCGGCCGGGCAGGACGTGGCGGCCCAGAGCGGCCACAAGGGCGTCGATGTAGGCGTCCGGGACCCCGCGCCAGGCCCCTGCGGCGTAAAAATCGCAGTAGCGGCAGCGGGAAAAGCAGTAGGGAATATGATAATAGAGTCCAAAAGACAAAATCAGTCACAGCCTTTTCATGAATCGTTCATTTCTATATAGTATACTAAAACCATCAGAGCGGGGCAATAGGCCGTGACACCCCCGCCTGGCGGAAAAGGAGTGTCTGTTATGAATTATTACAACAATGATTACGACCGCGGCTACACCGAGTCGATGATGTCTGCGGCTGACTATATGGCCCGGACCTACCGCTGGATGGCCTGCGGCTTGATCGTGACCTTTGCGGTGGCCTTCCTGACGGCCACTACGCCTCTGCTCTATGTGGCCAGCTCCCTGTATCTGGTGCTGACCATCGCAGAACTGGCGCTGGTGTTCTTCCTCAGCGCCCGGATCCAGCAGATGTCGGTGGGGACGGCACGGGCGGTCTTCTTCGCCTATTCGGCCCTCAACGGCATGGTGCTCAGTTTCTATTTCGTGGCCTTCTCGGTGGGCACCCTGGTGATGGCTTTCCTGGCTACGGCGGTCTACTTCGGCCTGATGGCCTTCTATGGCCACACCACCAACCGGGATCTCACCAGCTGGGGTCCCAAGCTGATGATGGGCCTGATCGCCATGATCATCACCGGCCTGGTGGGCACCCTGTTCGGATTTGGCATTGGCGCGTCGCTGCTGTACAGCGGCATCGGCCTGGTGGTGTTCATGCTGCTGACCGCGTATGACACCCAGAAGCTGCACCAGATGTACGCTTACTACGCCGCCGACAGCGAACTGGCCGAAAAGGCCAGCGTCTACGGGGCTCTGACCCTCTATCTGGACTTCATCAACATCTTCCTGTTTGTGGTCCGTCTGCTGGGCCTGAGCAGCCACAGCCGCGACTGAGCCTGCGCCCCAGGGAGGCCCCTGCCTCCTGAACGAGTTTCATGATCCCTCTGGTTCCTCCTCAACCAGTCCCTCTGCCTGTGAAGAACAGGCGGAGGGTTTTTTGTGTCCCGACCGTACGTGCGCCGTACGGCCGGGACTTTTCTTTTGCCGGTCCTTGGCCGCACATCCCGGCGGCCCGCTGCATAGGAAGGGGATGTAGAGGGATTGCACGCCGGGACGGTATGTTCCGGAGCTCTGGCACATACAATGGCAGAGACTCGAAAGGAGGCCGGCTGTTGTGACAGACCTGCATGCCCACCTGCTGCCCGCCATGGATGACGGCAGCCCCGACGTCAAAACATCGGTGGCCATGCTGCGCCGTTTGCAGGCCCAGAAGGTCACGGCCATCTGCGCGACGCCCCACTATTACCGGCGTCAGAACGCTCCCGCAGCCTTCTGCCTGCGCCGGGCCGAAGCTCTGGGCCGGCTGCTGGCCGCCGCGCCTCCGGGCCTGCCCCGGGTGATGCTGGGGGCGGAGGTGGCTTATTTCCCCCAGATGGAACAGCAGCCTCTGGGCCTGCTGTGTGTGGAGGGCACCCGCACGCTGCTGCTGGAGATGCCCTTTGCGGACTGGACCGACCTGCAGGTGGAGACGGTCACGACCCTGGCGCTGGATTGCCGGTACGATGTGGTGCTTGCCCATCCGGAGCGGTTCTGCTTCAGCCAGGGCAACCGGCGGCAGCTGGCCCGGCTGGCGGCGCTGCCCGTTGGTTTGCAGGTGAACGCCGACAGCCTTCTGCGCCGCCCGCTCCGGGGCCTGGCGCTGGAACTGCTGCGGGGCGCGGCCATCCCCCTGTTGGGCAGCGACTGCCATGACCTGGCCCGCCGTCCGCCCCGTCTGGAGGAGGCAAGGACCGTGATCCGGCGGAGGCTGGGTCCGGACTTCCTGGCCCGGATGGACCGGCAGGCCGCCCGCCTGACCCGGCCGTGCCCCGGGGAGGCCGCCTTATGAGGGCCCCGGTGGAGATCACCCGGCGGCAGGTGCTCAAGGGGACGGCAGCGCTGGCAGCCTTTGGGGCAGGGGTAGCCCTGCTGCGCCGATGGGAACAGCGTCCGATCCCGCCCGGCCCGGAGACATCGGGGGACGCCGACGTGCCGTCCTCGCAGCCCGCCTGCAAAGAGCGGGTCTGGGACGGCAGGACCTACCGCCAAAAGAGCGATGTGGAGAGCTATCTCTTTCTCGGCATCGATGTGATGGGCCCCGCCACAGGGGCGGGCAGCTACATTGCCGGCGGGCAGGCCGACACCCAGATCCTGCTGGTGCTGGACCATCAGGCCCGGACCTGGCAGCTGCTGCAGATCAATCGGGACAGTATGGTGGAAGTGCCGGTGCTGGGCATGATGGGCCGATCCCCCTACACGGTGGTGCAGCAGATCGCCCTGGCTCACGCCTATGGGGACGGCCTGGAGGAGAGCTGTGAGAACAGCGCCGCCGTCGTCTCGATGATGCTGGAGGATCAGCCCATCGACGGCTATTTCGCCATGAATATGGGGGGCGTGGAGGTGCTGGTGGACCAGATCGGCGGGGTGACCCTGACGGTCCAGTCCGACTTTTCCGCCGTGGACCCCACCCTGACCGAGGGCGAGACGCTGACACTGGACGGCCGGCAGGCCCTGGCCTATGTCCGCACCCGCAAGGACGTGGACGACCAGACCAACCTGGCCCGGATGGAGCGGCAGCGGCAGTTCCTGGCTGCACTGGAACAAAAGGCCCGCACGCTGGACGCAGATCTTGCAGCCCGCGTATGGCAGGCCCTGGCCGACTATGTGGTCACCGATATCCCCAGCGGTACGGCGGCCCGGGCGGCCCAGTGCCTGCGGGACTATACCCGGCTGCCCCTGCTGACCATCGCAGGGGAAAACCGGGTGGAAGACGGCTACTGGGCCTATTACCTGGACCAGGACAGTTTGCAGCAGGTGATCCTGCAGCTTTTTTACACCGAGATATAAGGTAGGATAGGAGCGCTGTTATGGAGAACCAACCCCACAGCCAGGCCGCGGCGGCCTGGCAGCCCGGCCGCCCGGCGGAGGACGGCGTCGATCTGGTGGAGATCTTCTACCTGCTCTGGGGGCAGGGACGGCAGATCCTGGCCTGCCTTGCGGCGGGAGCCCTGCTGGCTCTGTGCGCCACCCGGCTTCTGGTCACACCCCTCTATCAGGCGGTGTCCAGCATCTACATCGTGTCGGCTTCCAACAACTCTGTGGTCAACCTCAGCGACCTGCAGATCGGCTCCCAGCTGACTGCGGATTACCAGGAACTGATGCGCAGCCGCCCCCTGCTGGAGGACGTGATCCGGCGTCTCGAGCTGGACACCACCCCCCAGCGGCTGGCCCGGCAGATCCGGATCACCAACGCCGCCAACACCCGTATCCTGAAGGTGACCGTCACCAGCCCCGACCCGCAGATGGCCGCCCGGATCGCAAACCAGCTGGTGGACCTGGCCCGGGTATACCTGCCCGAGGTCATGGAGACCGACCAGCCCAACCTGGTGGAGACGGCGGTGGCGCCCCAGAGGCCCTCCAGTCCCAGCTATGCCTTCAACGGAGCGCTGGGAGGTCTGGCCGGGGCAGTCCTCTGCTGCGGGGTGCTGCTGTGCCGCCGCCTGCTCAACGATACCTTCGTCACCCCGGAGGAGGTGGCGGGCAGCCTGGGGCTGCAGCCCCTGGCCACCATACCCGAGGCCCAGCCCGAAGGCGGGGCCGGGCGGCCCGGCCGCACCCTGCCCAGATGGAGGAAAGACCAGTCATGAAGACCCTTGTGATCGACCAGATGCCCCAGCTGCCCTTCCAGGTGTCCGAGGCCATCAACCAGCTGCGGATCAACCTGGGGTTCTGCGGCAGCCAGATCAAGACCATCATGATCACCAGCAGCGTGCCCAACGAGGGCAAGAGCTTCCTGACCATCCAGCTGTGGAAGCGGATGGCCGAGGTGGGCACCCCGGTGCTGCTCCTGGACTGCGATTTCCGCAACTCCGAGATGCGCCGCAAATACGGCATCCGCAGCACGGACGGCGGCAAGCTGCTGGGCGCGGCTCACTGCCTGGCGGGTCAGGCCCAGCTGGAAGATGTGATCTACAGCACCAATATTCCCCAGGGTTATATGATCCCGGTGGCGTCCACCATCGCAAACCCCACCATCCTGCTCGAAAGCCCCCGCTTTGCCCGGATGCTGGAGGACTGCGCCGGACGGTTCGGGTGCGTGCTGGTGGATACACCCCCTCTGGGCAGCGTGGCCGACGGGCTGAACATCGCCCGCTACTGCGATGGCAGCGTCCTGGTGGTGCGCTGCGGATCCACCCCCCGCCGCCTGGTGCACAATTCGGTGCAGCTGCTGGGCCGCACCGGCAAGCCCCTGCTGGGGGTGGCCCTCAACCGGGCCAATGCCGGCGGCGGGGCAGGGGGCTATTACTACCGCTATTATGGCGGCAGCTACGACCATACCCATGATACAAACGGCAAAGAGGGAGGCAAATGATATGAAACGAATGGTCAAAAGGGCGGCCAGCGTGTCCCTGGCGGCGGCTGTGGCCGCGACGGCGGGCAGTCAGGCTTTGGCGGTGGGCTGGCAGCCCAGCCGCACCCAGAACGAGGTGGAGGTGGTGGAGAGCGTCGTCTCCACCGGCATCGGGGCGCAGGTGGCAGTCACCGCAGGACCCAGCATCAACCCCGCCACCGGCAGCATCCTGCAGGTGCAGCAGTCCCAGGATGCGGTGATCCAGGTGACGCCGGTGTCCCAGACCCTGGCGGTCAACAACGCCATCAACGCCGCCAACCCCGGCCTGTCTGCCGGACAGCTGTCCGCAAACCCCACCGCCAGCGGCCTGAGCTATGCGGCCAACGGCCAGCTGAACAACCTCTACAACCTGGTCAATGCGGCCACCTCGGTGGGGGCGCTGCTGGCGGCCAACGCCCCTGCGGCTGCGGCCAACTTCACCCAGGTGGCGGGCGCCCCGGCGGACGCCTATACCCCTCTGGCCCTGTATGACATAGGGGTCTCGGCGGGGGCGGAGAGGATCATCGCCCAGGGCGGCAATGCCACCATCCCCCTGTCGGTCCCCGGGGTGACCAACGGGGCCCTGGTGGTGGCGGTCTGCTGGGACCGGGCAGGTAACTCCCGGGTGGTGCCGGCGGCCGTGGCGGGCAGCGTGGTCTATCTGAACGTGATCACCTCCGGCCCGGTGATGATCCTGGTGCGCGCCCGGTAACACCGGAAGGCTGAGGGCCGCTTTTTTCGCCGGCAAGGGGAGGAAGGCGGCCCTTTATCGCAGGAAAGGGGCGCTGTGTATGAAGGGGTAGAGAGATGAGGCCGGCGGCAGCCCGGCCGCCCCGGAACGGTTGGCTGGACCGGCGGCAGGTGCAGCAGGGCCGGCGGCTGTACCGTGCGGCCCGGCGCTTCCAGGATGTCCTGCTGGCGGGAGCGGCCCTGGCGGTCCTGTGGCCTGCCATGGCGGCGGTGGCCCTGGCGATCTGGCTGGACAGTCCGGGCGGCAGCCCTTTCTTTGTGCAGCAGCGGGTGGGGCAGAACGGCCGGCTGTTCCGGCTGTACAAATTCCGCACCATGGTGCCCGATGCCGAGGCACGCCTGGAACAGGTGCTGCCCTGCAACGAGATGGACGGCCCGGTCTTCAAGATGCAGCGGGACCCCCGGGTCACCCGGCTGGGACGGTGGCTGCGCCGGGCCGGCATCGACGAACTGCCCCAGCTGCTCAACGTGCTGAAAGGGGAGATGAGCCTGGTGGGCCCCCGGCCGGCCCTGCCCCGGGAGGCAGACCGGTACACCCCCTATCAGCGCCAGCGGCTGTACGTCAAGCCGGGGCTGACCTGTCTGTGGCAGGTGCAGCCCGACCGCAACCAGATCCCCTTTGACCGGTGGGTGGAGCTGGACCTGGAGTACATCCGGCGGCGCAGCCTGCGGCTGGACTGGGTCCTGATCTTCAAGACCTTCGGGGCGGTGGGGCGGATGTATGGCGCATAAGACCGGCAAAGAGAGGAAAGGGGAGGGCATCTTATGAACGTTCGGATTCCGCAAAGGTCCGCAGGAGGCCTGGCATGAAGGGGGCGGGACAGCCGGTGCGGGTGGCCCATGTGATCGGCAAGCTGAGCGCGGCCGGGGTGGAGACGGTGGTGAGCAACTACTACCAGCACATCGACCGCAGCCGCTACCAGTTCGATTTCTACATCGATGCCGACTCGGTGATCCCGCCTTCCCGCCGCCTGATGGAGCTGGGGGCGAGGTACTTTGTCATCCCGCCCTACCAGCAGCTGCCCCGGTACATGGCGGCCCTGGCCGGGCATTTCCGGGCGGAGGGCTACCAAATCGTCCATGCGGGGATGAACAGCCTGTCGGTGTTCGCCCTGGGTGCGGCCTGGGCGGCCGGGGTGCCGGTGCGCATCTGCCACAGCCACAGCACCTCGGCCCCGGGCGAGCCGGCCAGGAACCTTCTCAAGACCCTGCTGCGGCCCTGGGCGGGGGTGTTCGCCACCCACCGGTGCGCCTGTTCGGCCCACGCGGGGGCATGGCTGTTTGGCCGGCGGGCCATGGCCCGGGGAGAGGTGACCATCCTGCCCAACGGCATCGACTGCGGACGCTTTGGCTACTGCCCGGAACTGCGCGCCGCCTGCCGGTGCCGGCTGGGCCTGCAGGACCGGTTCGTGGTGGGACACATCGGGCGGTTCTGTCCGCAGAAAAACCACGGCTTTCTGCTGGAACTCTTTGGCCGGCTGTGCCGGGAGGAGCCTTCGGCGGTGCTGCTGCTGGCCGGGACCGGGCCGCTGGAGGGGGAGATCCGCCGCAGGGTCCGGGCCGCCGGGCTGGAGGAACGGGTGCGCTTTCTGGGGGTGGTGGAGGATACGGCGCCTCTCTACCAGGCCATGGACTGCTTTGTGCTGCCCTCCCGGTATGAGGGGCTGCCGGTGGTGGCGGTGGAGGCCCAGGCCGCCGGCCTGCCCTGCGTCTTTTCGGAGGGGGTGCCCTGGGAGGCCGACATCCTGCCGGCCGTGCGGCGGCTGCCTTTGGCGGCCCCGGTCTGGGCCTGGGCCCGGGCGGTGGCCGGGTGCAGGGGCCTGCCCCGGCAGGACGGCAGGGCCCGGGTGGCCGCGGCAGGGTTCGACATCGCGCAGGATGCCGGGCTGCTGGAACGCTTTTACGACGCCTGCATCCGGAACGAAGGAGGAGATGCCCTGTGGACCCCATCCGTCTGAAACTGGCCCTGAAACGCCGGCCCGCCGTGGACGCCGTGCTGCGCAGCGCGGCCTGGCCTGTCCTGCAGGCCCAGCGCCTGGGGGCGGACTGGGCGGCCTGGCGCCGGGGCCGGGGCGCTTACGACCCGGAATTCGCCTGGCTGCCGCCCTTGCAGGGCAAGTACCGGGGCCGCAGCTGCTTTGTGGTGGGCACCGGTCCCAGTCTCTGCCTGGAGGACCTGGAACGGATCCGCCCGGCCTATTCCTTTGGAGTGAACGCCGCCGTGCTGGCCCTGGGCCAGACCGGGTGGCGGCCCGACTTCTATCTGATCCAGGACGAATACGTCTACCAGCGCCTGGAAGCGGCGCTGGCCCTGGCGGCGTCCTCCTGTCAGCTGAAAGCGGTGTGGGTGGGGCAGAACATCGCCCGCCGCTTTCCGCTGCCGGTGGGGTATAAAACCTACCCGCTCCACCTGCTGGACCACAGGCTGCTGCACCGGCGGGGCTGGGGGACGTTCCGCTGTTCATCCGACTGTTACCGCTGCGTCTACGACGGCTATTCGGTGGTGTTCTCGGCGCTGCAGCTGGCCGCTTACCTGGGCTTTGGGCCCATCTTTCTGCTGGGGTGCGATTGCGACTATGCCCAGCCCCGGACCCACTTTATCCCCTGCGGCATCCCCCAGCCCAGGGACAGCGGGCAGCGGATCATCCAGGGGCACCGCGCCTTCTGGGCGTTTGCCCGGCAGCGGGGGCTCCGGGTGTATAACTGCACCCGGGGCGGCGCGCTGGAAGTCTACCCCCGCATCCCGCTGGAACAAGCCGTCCGGCACGCCGCCAGGGAGGGGCGAAAACCATGAAAACTGCCTGTTTTATCCCCATCAAGGCCCACTCCCGGCGGGTGCCCGAAAAGAACCTGCGCCTGCTGTGCGGCCGCAAACTGTACGAGTACATCTGCATCCACGCCAGGCAGGCGGACGTCTTTGACGGGCTGTATGTGGATACCGACAGCCCCGAGGTGGCTGAGTATGCCCGGGCCATGGGCTTTGCGGTGATCCCCCGGGCGGCGGACCTGGCCCGGGACGACGCCAACGGCAACGACCTGCTGGTGCATCACTGGCAGCTGTACCCGGAATATGACTGCTATTTCCAGCTGTTTGCCACGGCGCCCTTTTTGCAGCCGGAGGCCATCCGGGCCTGCGTGGGGCGGCTGGAGAGCGACGGGGGCTGCGATTCCTGCTTCACGGCGGTGCGGCGGCAGGGCTTTTACTGGATGGGCGGCACGCCGGTCAATTACCGCCCCGGCATCCTGCCCCGCAGCCAGGACCTGGCTCCCCTGCTGGAGGAGACCACCGGGCTGTACGGCATCCGCCGCCAGGCGCTGGCAAAGTACCGCTGCCGCATCGGGCGGCGGCCCTATGCGCATCTGGTGGACCGGTATCAGGCGGTGGACATCAACACCGAGGAGGACCTGCGGGAGGCCGGCTGGGTGGGCCGGACCATCTACCGCTTGGGAGGGGAGGGATAGGGATGCGCCTGCTGTACGTCCACGGGGGCTCCCGCTGGAAGTTTGACACCGAGGGCGGACTCTACACCGACACCAGCTCCAACCAGGACGTATGGGACCGGTATCTGCGCTGCGGCAGCCTGACGGTGGTGCTGCGGCGGGACCCCGGCGTCTACCCGCCCCGGACAGCGGCGGCCCGGTTCAACGCCTTTGACCGATCCCGGGCAGACTGGGTGGCCCTGCCCGACCTGTACCGTCCGGCATCGAATTGGTTCTGTCCCCGGTTGCGCTGGCAGGTGGAAAGGGAGATCGCCCGGCAGGTGCGCCTGGCCGACCGGGTGATCGTGCGGGGCCCGGGGAACGTCTATGCCGACACCGCCCTGCGGTGGGCACGCCGGTGCCGCAAGCCCTGTCTGATCGAGGTGACCGGCCTGGTCTGGGAGGGAGCATGGTACCACGGGCCGGCGGGCAAGCTGGCCGCCCCCTGGCGGGAACTGCAATGCAGGCGCAGCCTGCGGCAGGCCGATTGGGCGGTGTATGTGACCCGGCGAGCCCTCCAGAAGCGGTATCCCACGGCGGGGGCCAGCATCGGCTGTTCGGATGTGGAACTGACCGGCCTGGATCCCCGGGTGCTGAGCAGCCGGCTGCGGCGCACTTCGGCCCAAAGCGGGCCTTTGGTGATCGGGACGGCAGCCTATCTGGACAACGGTGGAAAGGGCCAGAAGGTGGTGATCCGCGCCCTGGGGCTGCTGCGCCGGCAGGGCTGGCCGCCCATAGAGTACCGGCTGGCGGGGGGCGGGGACAGCAGGAAACTGCTGGCCTGTGCGGAAAGGTGGGGCGTCCGGCAGCAGGTGAAGCTGTCGGGATGCATCCGGCACGACGCCATGCGGCAGTGGTACGACCAGCTGGACGTCTATATCCATCCCAGCTATGGCGAAGGGCTGAGCCGGGCCATCCTGGAAGCCATGGCCCGGGCCTGCCCGGTGCTCTCCACGGCGGTGGGAGGCGCCGGGGAGCTGACGGACCCCGGCTGCCTGTTTGAGCCGGGGGACTTCCGCCAGGCCGCCCGGCTGCTGCAGAAGATGAGCAGCCCCGCAATCAGGCAGGCACAGGCCATGGCCTGCTTTGCCCGGGCCCAGGACTATGCCAAGGCCCGGCTGGACCCGCTGCGGGAAGCCTTTTACCTGGCCTTTATGCAGGAGGGAACATGAAACGGACGCTGGTCCTCATCGACGACCTCTATTACCAGTACGGGCTGCGGGGCAAAGAGGAAGCGGGGATCCTGTGTTTGCCCATGCTGCGTCCGGCGCGGCCCGGCCTGGCCGTCCGGGCGGCCCGCAAGCTTGAACTGTCCGTCCGGGCGCCCTGGGCGGACCGCTGGCTGGCCCCCTGGATGGAGCGGATCGGGGAGTGCAGCCAGGTGATTCTGGCCGACGCGGGCAACAGCTTTGCGGTGGCGGGCCTGATCCGCGAACGCTGGCCCCAAAAGCGGCTGATCCTGTGGTACCGCAACCTGGTGCAGGCGTCCCAGCCTCCCGGCCAGGCTCCGCCCGGCTGCGAGGTGTGGTCCTTTGACCCGGGAGACTGCCGGGTCTATGGCCTTGGGTACAACCCCCAGTTCTATGTGCCCAGCCCCGCCTGCCGTGCCGGGGCGTCCGGGCCATGGGACGCCTTTTTTGTGGGGCGGGACAAAGGGCGGCGGCAGCTGCTGGCCCGGATGGAGGCGGCCCTGCAGGCCCAGGGGTGCAGCACCCGGTTCTGCATCGCGGGGGTGAACAGCCCCCGGCTGACCTACGCCCAGGTGCTGCAGGGGATCGCGGGCTGCCGGGTACTGGTGGACTGCAAGTGCAGCGGCCAGCAGGGGATGACTCTGCGTCCGCTGGAGGCGCTGTTCTACGGCAAAAAGCTGCTGACCAACGACAGCCGGCTGGCGGGGGAGGCGTTTTACCACCCCGACAATATCTTTATCTGGGGGCAGGACGACCCGGCCCGGCTGGGCAGCTTCCTGCACAGCGCCTGCCGTCCGGTCCGTCCGGCCATCCTGGCACAATACGGGCTGGAGCGGTGGGTGGAGCGGTTTGGATGACCGCCGCCGGGGCGGGATGGGGAGGGGATAGGGTGGTTTATATGTTGCTGGCAGCGCTGGTCCCCCTGGGACTGCTGGGCTATTGGGCCTGCGGCAGGGATCTGTTTGCCCCGGGCATGATGCTGGTGCTGGTGACGGCTTTCACCACGGGATGCGCGCTGTACAATATGCCCCTGTGGCAGTTCGAGCTCTCGGGCTGGACGGTGTGGCTGCTGGTCAGCACCCTGGCCGTGGGGGTGGTGCTCAACGGACTGGTGCACGCCTGTGCCCGGCGGGTGCGTATCATCCCCTGGCAGGGACAGAGCCGGCCCATCCCTGCCGGGGCCTCCTGGGCCGTGCTGGCCGTACTGGCGGTGGTGGCGGGGATCATGCTGAGCCAGATCCGTCAGATCGCCGGCACCGGCTTTTTTGTCGAGGTGATGGTGCGGTTCCGGACCCGCAATTCCTACGGCACCGACCTGGCCGACCAGCTGCCCCTGTGGGTGCGCCAGCTGCTCAGCCTGGCGGCGGTGCTGGAGGTGCTGTACCTGTTCAACCTGTTCAAGCACGGCAAGCGGATGGGCCGGCTGGACCGGGCGCTCAACCTGGGGGTGGTGGCCCTGGCTACCCTGGTCAGTCTCCTGACGGGAGGACGCTTTTCGGCCATGACCGCCCTGGTGGCCGCCTTTGTGCTGTGGTATATGCTGGGGCCGGACGGACCGCGGGCGCTGCGCCCCGGCCGGATGGTTCGGGCGGCCCTGGTGGCTTTGGGGGCGCTGTACCTGTTCTACGGGGTCAGGGTCTTTGTGGGCCGCCAGTCGGAGCAGGGGATGCTGGAATACATCACACACTATGCGGGGGGCAGCCTGCCCGGGCTGGACCTCTATTTCAAGGACCCGCCGCCGCCCTCGGACATCTGGGGCAAGGAGACCTTCTACTCCCTCAACCAGGGCCTGCGCAAGCTGGGGCTTCTGGAGATCCCCTATTATCTGGTCCACCATGAGTTCCGCCGCAGCGGGGGCGGCTCGATCGGCAACGTCTACACCGCGCTGCGGGATTACCACTACGACTTTGGTCTGGCGGGGATGTACCTGCTGCACATCGTGTTCGTGCTGTTCTTCTCAGTCTTTTACGAGTACCAGAAACGGCGCCGCTCCGACCTCGGGCTGATCGTGCTGGCCATGATGTACTACGCGCTGGCCTTTTACATGATCTCCAATTTCTTCTACGCCAATCTGGTGTCCTTCGGGTTCGCCATCCGGCTGGGAATGACGGCGGCGCTGTATCTGCTGCTGATGGGCAAAAGGAGGGGCCGGCCATGGACCGCAGGCTGAGGCGGAACGTATGCTTTGTCCTGCTGGGTCAGGGAGCGGCCCTGGCGGCGGGCGGGGTGGGCAGCCTGGTGCTGCCCAAAGCCCTGGGGGCGGAAGCGTTCAGCTATTGGCAGCTGTTCCTGTTCCATGCGTCCTATCTGCCCTGTCTGGCTCTGGGCCTGAACGACGGGGTCTATCTGCGCTATGGCGGCTGCGAGCGGGCCCGGCTGGATCTGGCGGCACTGAAAAGCCAGCTGGCGGCAGGGCTGCTGGCCCAGGGCTGCGCGGCCGCCGCGGCAGGCGGGTGCGCTCTGGCCCTGCTGCGCGATCCCTGGCGCAAAGGGATGGCCGCTGCGGCGCTGGTCTACTATCTGCTGTACACCTGTCACAATTTTTTGGGCTATCTGTTCCAGGCCTGCGGGGAGGCGGAGGTCTGGGCCAAATCCCTGCTGCTGGACCGCGGCCTCTGCCTGGCCGCGCTGGGGGCGCTGCTGGCTTTGGGCCGCGCCGGGCTGTGGCAGCTGCTGGGATGCTACCTGGCGGCCCAGGGCTGCGCGGCCCTTTATCTGCTTGGGCGAATGGGACCGGCCTTTGCCCGGGCGAAATGCAGTCTGGCCGTGGGCCGGGCCGAATGGCGGCGCAGCGTCCGGGCAGGCTGGAGCCTGATGCTGGCCAATCTCTGCTCGATGCTGGTGCTGGGCGCAGGCCGGCAGGTGGCAGACCTGCGGTGGGGGGTGCAGGCCTTTGGGCAGCTGTCCTTTGCCCTCAGCCTGGTGAATGCCGGACTGGCTTTTCTGGCCCAGGTGGGGCTGGTGTTGTTCCCGATGCTGCGGCGGATGGAGGCGGAAGGGTGTGCGGCCGCTTTCCGGCGGATGCAGAAGCGACTGTTTCTGCTGCTGCCGGTAGTCTACATTCTGTATTTTCCCTGTGCGTTTTTCCTGAAACGGTGGCTTCCGGACTATGCGGCCAGCCTTGCCTGCCTGCCCGCCCTCATGCCCATATGCTATTTTGACTGCCAGATGCATCTGGTGGGGGCCACCTTCCTTAAGGTGCTCGGCCGGCAGGACCAGCTGCTGCGGATCAACCTGACCGCTGTGGGTGTGTGCATCCTGTGCAGTCTGGCGGCGGCCTGGGGCCTGGACAGCGTCTATGGGGTGGCCTGCGGCATGAGTCTGGCATCGGCCTGCCGCTGCCTCCTGGCCCAGCGGGCCCTGCGCAAAACGCTGGGCGGCCCCGCCCGGGGCCTGTGGGACGCGGGTCTGGCTGCGGCGTTTGTAGCTCTGGCGGGCCGCGCCCCCTGGCAGCTGACGGCGCCGGTGCTGGCGGCGTGCCTGGCCGCCCGCTGGGTCTGGGCAGTAGAAAAAGCGCCTCCGAAATGGTATACTGGAAAAAAGGAGGCGGACGGATGAATGGTTTTTTGCTGCTGGTGCCATTTTTTGCGATCCGGTTTGGGGTGCTGGCCCGAAAGGGGCGGCAGGCCACCGGGTGATCCTGGCCGAGGAGAGGGAGTGCCTGGCGCGGTTCGGCGCGGCCTACCGGGACTATATGCAGAGGGTCAGGCGCTATTTGTGAGGTCTACGCAGCGAAGAGTTCCGCTTATCTACGCAGCGTGTGTTGCAAAACAGGCCGTCCGTTCGGTAAAATGGAGGCAGAAAGGAGGTGGAGCGATGGACCAGGTGAAGATCGGCAGATTCATCGCGGAACAGCGAAAGGCCCGACAGCTCACCCAGCGCCAGCTGGCCGGAGAGCTGGACATCAGCGACAAGACGATCAGCAAATGGGAGACCGGCAAGGGCCTGCCGGAAGTCTCCTTGATGCTGCCCCTGTGCCAGGCGCTGCACATCACCGTCAATGACCTGTTGTCGGGGGAGAAGGTGCAGCCCGCAGATTACCAAAAGAAAGCGGAGGAAAATATGATGGATCTCATGAAGGAAAATCAGGAAAACAAAAAGTATATGGTCCTGACGGTCATCTGTGGAACGATCACCGTGATCGCAGTGGTCTCGCTGGTGACCCTGGCGTCGTACATCCAGATGCCTGCGGCGGTCCGGGTAGCTCTGGTGGTACTGGCGGTGGCGACGGCGGTAGCCGGGATAGGCGCCGCCGCCGTGCTGGATGTCCGGGCGGGCTACTACGAGTGCCCTGACTGCGGGGCGCTGTTCGTCCCCAGCCTGCGGGATTATGTGAAGGGCTATCACACCCTTACCAGGCGCAGGCTGCAATGCCCTGTCTGCGGCAAGACCGGTATGTGCCGCCGCCGCGTTGTGCGGAAGTAAGGGAAGCTTTGCGGCGGCGATGGGCTGAAACGGAAAAACGGGAAAGGGACGGGTCCCTTTCCCGTTTTTTGATTCGGCTGGAGCAATTGCATCGGCTTTGTACCAGTGGAGCCTTCGGATATTGCGCTTGGGTGCGTGCTTTGGTACACTTGTCCTGGAGCCGCAGGATAGGAGGCAAAGGAATGAAAAGGACCCACCCAACCAATGCGTTTGTCTGCGAATGCATCACGCAGTCTCTGTTCCGTCTGATGAAAAGAAAACCATATCATAAGATCACTGTGACCGACCTGGTGCGTGAAGCCGGCGTCAGCCGCAATTCCTTTTACCGGAATTATCAAAGCATCGAGGAGATCATCCGCCAGTTTCTGGAGGAAAGAACTTCCCGGTGGTGGGATGGATTGATCGCCTGCCCGGACCGCTACCCGCACGTGATCTCGGAAATGTTCCAGCATTTTCTGGACATGAGGGAGGAGATCGAACTGCTCTATCGCACAGGCCTTTCCCATCTGCTGATGGAGCATATCGTCCGGTGCGGAAAGCAGAGCCGGACCGGCGAATGGAAAAATACCTATCAAACCGCCTTTCTGTCCGGCGCGCTGTGCGGGCTGGTAAACGAATGGGTGTTGCAGGGGATGAAAGACAGCCCGGAGAAGATGGAGCAAATCTTTTTGAAACAGGAAACGGAGAACGACGACCCATGAACAAAACACTGAAAACGATCGGTATCATTGCTTTGATCCTGACGGCCGGCGGCTTTGCGGTGCCCAAGCTGCTGGAGAGCCGTCCCGCTGCGCCTGCCGACTATACGCAGAAAACCGAGACCGGCGGACCTGTTGAGGCAAAATATATGGGAAAAGGCGGCCATGAAGTGTCGGTCTATCAGGAACCCGCGCTGCAGGGATTTTCCAGGTACACCATCTGCTATCCGTCCGACCTGGAGACAACGGATGAAACATACCCTGTGATCGTCCTCTGCAATGGCAGCGGGACACCGGTTTCAAAGTATCTTTCGGTGCCGGAACATTTTGCTTCGTGGGGCTTTATCGTGATAGGGACGGAAGAAGCGTATGACTGGAACGGCTTTGGTGCGGAGATGTGCATCCGGCATTTGCAGAAACTCAACGACAACGAGAGGATCGGAGAGAACGATAACAGATTCTATCAGAAGGTGGATTTTGAAAAGGTGGGCATTGTTGGCCACTCGCAGGGCGGCGTCGGCGTGTTCAATGCCATCACGGAGCAAAGGCACGGAGATCTATACAAGGCTGCCGTAAGTCTGTCTCCCACCAACAAAAAACTGGCGCATGATCTGGAATGGGACTATGACGCCGCGCAGATCGATACGCCTGTCCTGCTGCTTTCCGGCGCAGGCGGCGGCGATGACTGGGTGGTGACGGGAGAGCAGCTGGAAGAAATCTACAACGATGTGAGCGGCAGCAAAGTCATGCTGCGAAGAAAGGATACCCCGCATGGCGAAATGCTGTATGCTGCGAATGGCTATGTGACAGCCTGGTTTATGTACTGGCTGCAGGCCGATCGGGAAGCGGGAAAAGCCTTTTGGGGCGATGCGCCCGAAATCGCGGCGAATCCGCTGTACCAGGATCCGAAAATCAGACTGGCGGAATAAGGCCCACCCTTTGCCGGGCGCGCATCGGAAGGGAGACAAAAGGCGGGGAGGCTGCAAAGGGCCTCCCCGCCTTGTTTGCTGGTTTTTGATAAATGATAATTTTGCTATTTAGATTTATCCCTGAAAAAGCCAATTAATATTAAAGCAATGCCGAGAATTGCTGCTGGAATATAAATAATATTAGGTATATGATAAACAAATCTATCAATTCCAGTCATAACAATATAAATAATGATTCCAGCACGGATGAAATTGCTTTTATCTTTCATCGTCGGGCTCCTTTACAACTTCCAATTTGTTCCGTTTGCAGGCAAAGCGGCCCGGTCAGTCTTCAAAGGCGTCGTCGAGGGCCTGATGCACCTCGTCCAGGGCCTGCTGTACCTGCTGCTGTTCGGCGGGGGTCATGTCATCCCAACCTTTGTTATAGGCGTACACACATCCGCACAGGAAAAAGGCGGCCAGGCAGGCCAGCAGGGCGGATAAAAGGAGCGGCTTGTAGTGCTTCATAAAAGGTTCCTCACTTTCTGTCACAGCAGGTATTTGGCGATCCAGGTCAGGGCCAGGATAAACAGCACCGTAATGGCCGCGGTCGCGCCGATCACCGCGATATGGGCCAGCGCCCGGCGCGCTTCGGGCTGCATGGGCCGGGGCGGCGGCGGGGCAGGGGAGTCGGGCTGTACACCGGTCAAAATATAGTCGGTGCTGACATGGTAAAGCTGACTCAGCCGCAGCAGATTGTCCAGGTCGGGTTTGCCCTGGCCGGTCTCCCATAGTTAAAGATACGAATTGCTTTCAGGCGGCCTGGTCAACTCTGCCAATAAAGCGGTAGTAAATTTCGATTTCCTGATCTCTGGTGCCATCAGGATTCTTGACTGCTTCATGGACTACGATCTTTTCAATCAGAGCATTCAGCAAGTCGGCGGTTAATTCAGTAGGATTGGCGTATTGCCGGATTAACATGACCCATTTTTCGGCGTCTACAGCAGTCTGCTGCTGGGCAACAAGGGCAGTGTTCAATGCTTCGATTTTTTCGGCCAGCTCCTGCTGCTCAGTCTGATACCGCTGAGACAGCATTTGAAAGTTGTACTCGGTAATCCGCCCGGAAACCCAATCTTCGTACATTCTGGAAAACAGGCGATCCACCTCAGTCTTGCGTTTTTCGGCCTTAGAAAGTTCAGAACGCTGCTTTTTCTGTTGAGCTGCTTGTCCCTGGCTGCCGGCTTTCAGCAGGCTGCGCAGGAGGCGCTCTTCATCCAAAGAGGCTTGCTGGGACCAGTATTGGATTCTGGCCAGGACATAGGTGTACAGCACATCATAACGGATATAATGCATGGAACACTGATGCAGGCCCTGTGCATTTTTGCTGCAATGAAAATAGCCATAGGGCTTACGGCTCTGCTTTTTGGTACCGAAGGCCAGTGACCAGCCGCAGTCGGCGCACTTGACCAGTCCGGCGAACATCTGGTGTGTGCCGTCTTTCTGACTGCGCCGGCGGCAGTCGATCTGCATCTGTACACGATCGAAGTCGTCCTTACTGATGATTGCCTCGTGGGTATGCTCCACACGGAACCATTCCTCCGGCGGCTTTCGAGTCCGTTTTTTGTTTTTATAGGAAATATTGGTCTGTTTATTGTGGACTGTGTTGCCGATATAGGTCTCATCCTTTAAAATGGTTTTGACCTGATTGATGGTCCAGGAATAGGCTTTTTCTTCAGGGGCGTCCGCATAAATATGGGCAAAAGTGCCATATCGTTGATAATTCAGCCAGCCCGGAGTAGGAACTTTTTCGTCTGCCAAAATGTGGGTGATTTTAGCAGCGCCTGCACCATGGACAGCAAGAGAGAAAATCTTTTCGATGATCCAGCGGGTTTCGTCGTCAATTACCAGGGCATTTTTCAGCTCAGGATGCCGTTTGTATCCAATTGGTGCATAGGTGAAAATTCGTTCTCCCGCTGCATGTTTGGCGCGAAGAGCAGCTTTGACCTTGCGGCTGGTGTCTTTTGCAAACCACTCGTTAAAGAGGTTTTTGAAAGGTACAAAGTCCGAAAGGCCCTTTTCAGTATCCTCATTTTCTGCCACGGCAATATAGCGGATTTGCTTTTCCGGGAAGATGAACTCCAGATAGTAGTCCATCATCACGTGTTCACGGCCAAAACGACTCAGATCCTTGGTGACAATGCAGTTGACTTTGCCGGTCTCTACGTCTTGCATCATCTGCTGAAAAGCAGGACGCTCAAAGTTGGTGCC
>MHCFR04200__coassemble_650_pt1 | contig 19115 bp, 20 predicted proteins | sample MHCFR04200__metabat2_high_PE_011 | metagenome-assembled genome bin MHCFR04200
TAGATGCCGGCTTCTCTCAAAACAAGACCCCTGAGGCGTATGCCTTGGGGGTTTTTGTGCTGCAAAAGCAGCGCCTTTGCAGATCATGCATCGGGGGCGGGACTGGTTTTGGAGAAGCAATAGTTCCGGCCGGCGGTGCCGCGGAGGCGGGACTGATAGAGGACACCGTCCCGGGCGTGCAGCAGGGGAGCCAGGCGGTCCAGCCGGCGGGCCAGGGTCTGGCCGGTATCCACCGGGCAGCTGCCGCAGGCGGCCTTGCAGGCGTCCAGAAAGCCCTTGGCGTTGGTCTGCCATTTGCCGCCGCCGGCCTCGAGCTGCTGCAAAATGGTCTTTACCAGAGGGTCGTTGGCGTAGTCTGCGGCCAGAACGGCTTCTTCCGCCTCATCCGGGGCGCCCAGACTGTGCCAGCGGCAGCTTGCCTTGTCAAAGCGAAGCACCAGCCGCTGTTCCTCCACATCCCGGCCGGCCAGGTCCAGGATGGTGCGCGGGTCCTCCCGCTTGGCCCTTGTCAGCACCAGCGCCGCATCCGCCGCGCCAAAGATGCCGTTGGAGCCCGCGATGCGGTTGAACGGGTCGGTCTCGTCGCTCATCTTGCGCAGGTGATGCACCAGCACCAGACACAGCCCGAACCGGTCGGCAAAGGCTTTCAGATGCCCCATGTCGGTGTAGTCCGACGCGTAGAGACTGCTGCTGTTTTCGCCGCTGCCGCGCACTTTTTGGAGGGTATCGATGACCACCAGCCTGCAATCGGGGTGCTGGGACAGAAAGCCCTCCAGGTAGAGCAGCAGACCCTCGCCCAGGGTGATGGCGCGGGTCTCGAAGTAGAGGCTGCGGTTCTGGAGCTGCTGGTCGTCCAGGCGGGCCAGGCGCTTTTGCAGCCGCTGTTTGCCGTCCTCCAAAGCCAGGTACAGGCAGGTGGACGGATGGCAGGGCATCCCCAGAAAGGGCTCCCCCTGGCTGACCGCCAGGCACAGCTGGAGCGCCAGCCAGCTTTTGCCGTATTTGGGGGGCGAGGCCAGCACCACCAGGCCCTGGGGCAGAAAGCCTTCCACGACGTAGTACAGTTCCGGCAGGGTCTGGGCCATCAGACAGGCCGCCGAGAACCAGCTGCCGCTCTCGAGGTTTTGTTCCAGAAAGGCGGTGGGGTCCTCTTTCCAGGCGGCGCGGCAGGCCGTCCAGGCCGCTTTGAAGCGTTCCGCGTCGAGGGCAAAGCCGCCCGACCCCAGCGGGTCCACCGCCAGATGGTAAAGTTTTTGGTCCCGCCTGCGGCGTTCGTCCAGGTCGGGGGTATCCCAGCACAGGGCGAAGGAGCGGGGCAGCAGGGCCTTGTCGGGCGACAGCACCCGCATCTCCTGGTCAAAGTATTCGTTTGTGGTCATGTCGTTCTCCTTTCGGTGTTCCTTTGCCACTACAATAACACCTCCGCGCGCCTCGGGACAGTGCGTCCTTTTGGGGCTTCTTTTTTGTGCTCTGCCGCGAAGGCTTTTGTTCGATGTCTTACAAAGTGAATGATTTGAATGATTTCTCGGGCCTGAGAAAATCATTCAAATCATTCAAATCATGCAGTTGGTACGGTATCGAACAAATGATACGGCTTGTCAAGAGGGCAAAAAGCTTCAAAATGCGTCGCGGGCAGACAAACAAAAAGCGCACGCTTTCACGTGCGCATGAGGTGCGGTGCATTTGTATATCAGTATTCCTTCTTGTTCAGGATCGCGCAGGCGATACGGCCAAGGGCGGCGCCGGCCGCCAGGGCGACGAGGGGGGAGGCGCAGAACAGGGCGACCGCCAGCTCGTCGGTGAGGGTCACGCCGGCGGCCGACAGGATGCCGCCCACCGCCAGGATCAGCATGACCGGGATCATAAAGGCTCCCACCAGGATGATCCGGGCCTTCTCGGCCCCGAACCGCAGCAGCAGCGGGATGGACGCGCTGCCGGTGAGGTAGGCCAGCGCCCAGCCGAACAGCAGCAGCGCCGCCATCTCACCCAGCGGCGGCAGCGGCTGGCCCAGCAGGACCATCACCAGCGCGCCGGCTGCGCCGCCCAGCAGGTCGCCGACGGTACAGAAGATGGCCAGGACCAGGTATTTGGCCCAGACGATCTCCCGCCGGCTGACCGGCAGCACCAGGGCGTAGCTCATCCAGCCCGCCATATCGTCAAAGCTGAAGGTGGTCACCACCATCATGGCGCACATCATCGCGCAGGTGGTCTGGTAGCCCGTCAAGCCGGTGGTGGGGGCCAGACACACCCCCAGCACCACCAGGACCAACAGCATGGTCCTGGCGTTGTGGCCGATGTTGTACAGGTCCTTCAAAATCAGGCCCTTCATTGCACACTCTCTCCTTTCACATACAGCAGCATGATCTCGTCGATGGTGGCATCGTCCACCACAGCGCCGGGGTGGGCGCGGCGCGCCTGCTCTTTGTCGGGCACCAGGACGTCCCATTGGTAGTCCTCCCGCCGCCAGGCCAGCATTTCCTGGGGCTTCAGCTGGCCGAACAGCGCTGCGCCGCACCGCAGCACCCCCCACTGATACCGCAGTTCATCCTTGGCCCTGGTGAACAGCACCCGGCCGGCATGGATGAAGGTGATATAATCCGCCACCTTTTCCAGGTCGGCGCTGATGTGGGAGGACATCAGGATGCTGTGCTCCTCGTCCTGTACGAAATCCAGGAACACGTCCAGGATATCGTCCCGCATCACCGGGTCCAGGCCGCTGGTGGCTTCGTCCAAAATCAGCAGCCGGGGCCGGTGGCTGAGGGCTGCCGCAATGGACAGCTTGGCTTTCATCCCCTTGGACAGCCCCTTGATCTCCTTTTGGGCCGGCACGGCGAACCGCTCCAGGTAGGACCGGTACAGCCCATCGTCCCACTGGCTGTACGCATGGCGCAGGATGCTGCCCACCTGGGCGGGGGTCAGGGTCTCGTAAAAGCTCCCCCCGTCGAATACCACGCCCAGGTCCTCTTTCAGCCGGGGCGCGGCGGCCAGGTCCTGCCCCCAGAAGGCCGCGCCGCCCTCATCGGGGCGCACCAGGCCCAGCAGGGCCTTGATGGTGGTGCTTTTGCCCGCGCCGTTCTCGCCGATCAGCCCCATGATGCTGCCCCCCGGCACCGAGAAAGAGACATGGTCCAGGGTGAACCCGGGGTAGTGCTTGGTCAGACCGCTCACTGTGAGGATGGTATCCATATCATTCGCCCTCCTGATAGAATAAGGTCAGCACATCCACCAGCGTTTGCAGCGCAATGCCGCTGGCGCGTGCGATATCGGCGGCGGCTTGCAGGTGTTCTTCGGCCCGCCGCTGCTGTTCTTCCTGATAGAACTCCTTGTTCCGGGCCGCCACAAAGCTGCCCCGCCCCACCGTCGTCTCGATGAAACCATCCCGCTGCAGGTCCTCATAGGCCTTCTGCACCGTGATGACGCTGACGTGGATGGACTTGGCCAGCGCCCGCATGGACGGGATGGGGTCGCCTGTCTTGAGCTGCCCGCTCATGATCATGGCCTTGATCTGGCTGGTGATCTGCTCGTAGATCGGCTTGCCGGTGTTGGAGCTGATGATGATCTCCACGTGCTCCCTCCTTTGTGCTTGTGTGTACTTATTAGCTAAGTACATTATAGTCAATCAGTACGGCTTTGTCAAGCTTAAATGCATGATTTGAATGATTTGCATGAACGGCGACCGCGTCCTGCGGACGAAACAGGGAGCCGTGAGTGGCGCCGCGCTCCAATTTTTACAAGCATCATCCTTGATGCGCCGGAAAAATTGGCTAAGCGCAAGAGGATTCATTTTCTCGGGGTAGGGAAATCATTCACTTTGTACGACGCCAAACAAAAAGCCCCCGGCGACCGAGCCGGAGGCGATGGCGGGAAACGGGGAAGGCGGGGCTTATACGCCGGTGCTGTCCCGGCCCCAGACCTCAAACTGGGTCAGGGCGGGGAAGGGAGAGGGGTCGTCGGCCTGGATCAGCTGGCCCAGCCGGATCCAGGTGATCCCCTTGCGGGCGATGGACAGACGGTGGGGCTCATAGCTCTTTTCCAGGCTGACGGTCTGGCTGGTGCCGTCCGAGAAGGTGAGGGTGACCTGGGTCCACCAGTTGTCGTGGGGGAAGTCGGCGCGGGTGTACAGCACGATGGTGTCAAAGTCCACCGGCCGGCCAAAGTGCAGGGTCCACTCGGCGTCGTCCTGCTGGTTGATGCCCCAGGAGGAGAAGGGCCACTTGCCGTGGGAGCGGTTGGCCAGCAGGCCGTCGATGGCGTTGCGGGCAGCAAAAACGCTTTCGCCCCGAGTCTCCACATTGGCGGTGGCGTGGGGGTAGCAGCCCTCCACGTCGTGCTGGTCGGCGGGATTGAGAGCCAGATTGCGGTAACCCAGCTCCCAGGGCCAGGCGGGGCGCACCATCAGATAGTGGCGGTCGCCGGCAAAGGCCTTGGGATTGTGGGCGAGCTTCTTTTCATCGAACAGGACCGGATACCGCAGGGTGGTGCCGGTCAGATAGACCAGGGCCTCGTCGATGCAGTCATCCACCCGCACCTTGTAATAGCCGGGCTTCGATACCGTAAAGACGATCACGTCTCCCGGGGCGTATTCGCCGTATTTCCAGCCCAGGACCACTTCGCCGCTGCCGCTCAGCTCGGCTTTGGTCTGGCCGTCGGCGTCCAGAATGCAGATCTTGTTTTCCATATCGTTCCCTCCCGGTGATCAGGTTTTCAGGCGGATGCGCTCCAGCAGGGCGCCGTCGGCGTCCCGGTGCAGCACCACCGCCTTGCCATAGACGGGTATATCGTGGCAGAGGTACATTTTGCCGCCCCGGAAGGTCTCCCGGTGCCAGAGCAGGGCGGTCCAGGTGGTGCCGTCCGGCATCCGGAGATCCCAGGCGGTGAGACAGTCGGGGCTGACCGGCTGCGGTTTGCCGAACTGGAACACCGGGGCGCAGCTGGCCTCGATGCCTTCGGCGGTCAGCAGGGCGGCCCAGGTCTGACGGCCGTCCATCACGCCCCGCTTGCGCAGCACCGGCGCGTCGGTCTTTTCGTTGTAGCGCTTGGAATGGACGGCGGTGCCCAGGGTGAGGGGCGCGTCCGAGAACAGGTTCAGCCGGACGCCGCCGTTTTGCAGGGTGAAGGTCCGGTCTTTGCCCGTGACCTGTACGGCCTCGTCCAGATGGAAGGATTCCTCCAGGACATGGGCTCCGGCGCAGCTGACATCCTGCACCGACAGCCATACGCCCCCCGGCAGGACCAGCACCTTGCGGACGATCAGATAGGGCGTGCCGTCGGCCAGGGTCCCGCGCAGGGGCATTTCGGCATAGGATGCGGCGCCCCGGGTGCAGGCGTAGCTCTTGAGCACCTCGCCGCAGGCGTCGTTGGTCCAGGAACTGTCCGCGTGGCCCCCCGACTGGCCGTCGATGACGCAGACCGAGTGGGCCTGGGGATTTTTCAGGGCCATCCGCAGGGGATCGTCCTCCCGGTAGGTGTAGCGGCCGCTGTCCACCAGGAAGGGCCGGCCCTTGTGGTACAGGCAGAGCTGGGTCTGGTCCAGATGACCGTGACCGCTGCCCAGGGTGCTGTTTTTGAGCCAGGTGAAGTCGGCGTCCTCCTCCCAGCTGCTGCGCCAGAAGAAGTTGCCCGCATGGCCGCAGTCCCATTGCAGATGGCCGGGGACGCAGGGGGCGCGGTCCAGAAAGCGCTGCCGGCCCGGCGCGCCCAGCAGCCAGGCGCTGTCCATGTCCAGACGGCTGCCGGCGGCAAAGCGGTAGATGCCGCCGCCGTCCAGCAGCGCGGCCGACCGTGCCAGCACGTCCCGCACGTCGGTGACGTCGCTGTCGCACTGGGGCAGCTGCAGATGGGCCGGGTCGGCGGTGTAGAGCACATGGCGGCTGAGCACCCGCACGGCGCCCCACAGCCAGCCGTGCTGGCCCCGGTCATAGCCCTGCCCGGGGGCTGCGGCGGCTTCCTCCGGGTCGGTCCACAGGTGGGCCCCGGCCAGGGCGCGCCGGGCCCGGGAACACAGCGGCTGGCCGGCGGCCTGCGCGTAGAGCAGGTGGGCCAGCAGCTTCACGCAGGTGTTGAGCACCTCCACATGGTACATGGCCGACTGCTCCCAGTGGGCGCCGTCCTCCAGGATCTGCAGCTCCAGTTCCTGCTCCAGCTCGTCCCAGGCCCACGCCTCCAGCCCGTCGGGCAAAAAGCCCCCGAACCAGGCATAGCCGGCGCAGATGGCGGTGGTCTGCAGCACGCCCCAGTTGCTCAGGGTGTATTTGCCGATGTACCGCGCCCGCATATTTTCAAACTGCCGGGCCATGCAGTCCAGCAGCCGGCCGGCCTGCCCGTCATCCAGGACGTTCCGGGCCAGCAGAGGCAGCAGCAGCCCGCACCAGTTCATGCAGCGGATGCCGGTGTCGATGGTGCGGGTGGCGTCGGTGCCCGCAAGGGTGATGGGGTTTCGCTCCGCCCAGTCCAGCAGGTAATCCCGCAGCGACGCCAGATACCGCTCCTCGCCGGTGAGCTGGGCGGCCTGCCAGAGCTTGAGCAGCAGGTCGTGCCGGTTGAGCATAAAGACCCACTCGGGGTCCCCGTTGGGACTGTACAGCCATTGGCCGGGCTCCAGGGTGTAGGGGGTGGGGCAGGGCTCCATGTCCCATTTGTCCTGGAACCGGAAGGTATGGGCCAGCAGCTGGTCGGCCTGGCGCAGCAGCCCGGCGGCCTCGTCGGGACAGTGGCTGCGGATGTAGCGGGCGGTGCCGGCGGGGTCATAGCACTGGACAAAGCGCTGGCAAAGGGCCCGCAGGGCGGTGAGATCCGGTCGTTCCATGATGTTCCCTCCATAGAAAAAGACGGGGATGCACAGCGCATCCCCGCCCACAGGTTGGTTTGCAGAGGTCAGGCCAGGATGCCCAGCACCGACAGCAGGACGCCCACGATGATGGTCAGGATGACCAGCTTGTAGGTGGTCCACTTCTTCTTCTTGATGAGATAGAACATCAGAGCGGTGTACAGCACGGGCAGCAGCTTGGGCGCAATGGCGTCCATCATGCTCTGGATCGACACCACCGACTGCTCGCCGGTGGGCATGGTGGAGACGTATTGCAGCGCGCAGTTGATCTTGACGAAGTTGACCGCCAGACCCGAGATGACGGCGACGCCGATCATGCTGGCCACGTTGGAGATCTGGGCCATCTTCTCGGACAGGGTGGAAACGACGCTGGTGCCCAGCTTAAAACCCAGATTGCCGGTGAGGAGCTTGATGATCAGCAGGGTGATGTTCATGCCCAGCCAGAAGAACAGGGGTCCCAGCATCAGACCGTCGGCGGCCAGAGACGCGCCGATGGTGCCGAACAGGGGAGCCAGGCAGAACTGGGACAGAGAGTCGCCGATGCCGGCCAGAGGGCCCATCAGGGCCATCTTGATGTTGCGGATCTCAGCGCCGGGGGTCTTGTTCTGCAGCATCACCAGGTGCAGCGAGGTGATGAAGGGGGTGAAGTGGATGTTCGAGTTGAAGAACTCGATGTTGTCCTTCAGGGCAGCCTGCAGAGCGTCATCGTCGTCCTTGTACATCTTGCGCAGGGTGGGGTAGAGCATATTGGCGTAGCCCAGGCCCTGGTAGTTGCCGTAGTTGAAGCCGTTCTGCAAAAAGTAGGAACGCAGCGACGTTTTGACGATGTCGCCCTTGGTGATCTGATAATTAGATGCCATCTTCGAATTCAACCTCCGATTCTTCCTCTTTGTTGGAGCTGCCGCTGTGCCAGAAAACGATCAGCGCAACGCAGGCGGCCAGGAACGTGACGCCCATGGTGGGCAGGCCCAGGTATGCAATGGCGATGTAGCCCAGCAGCACGAAGGGGATCAGCTCCTTCTTGGCCATGACGTTCAGGATCATGGCAAAGCCGATGGCGGGCAGCATCTGGCCGGCGACGCTCAGGCCGGCGTTCAGCCAGTCGGGGATCAGGGCGATGACGGCGCTCAGGCCTTCCGAGCTGAACGCGGCGGCAAAGCCGATGATGAAGCCCACGATGGCAAAGACCGCGACGGTGGCGTTGGCGGCAATGCGGAACAGGGTGAAATTCTTGTTGTCCAGCGCCTTGATGGCGGTGCCGGTCAGGGTGGTGGCAAAGGTGTAAGTAGCGGTGATGACGAACTGGAAGGCCACGGCGAAGGGGATGCTCAGAGCCAGCGCGGTGTTGACGTCAACGCCGGCGGTGATGCACATGATGGCGCCCACGATGCCAGGGCCCATGTGATTGGGGGGCACCGAGCCTCCCTGGGAGACGCCGTAGCCCATGAAGGCCAGCTCACCCACGGCGCCCATGGCCAGGCCGTTGATGGGGTCGCCCAGGATGATGCCCACGCCGGTGGCCATCACCAGGCAGCGGTTGGTGTAGATGCCCAGCAGGTTGCCGGCCAGGCAGACGGCGGTCCACAGACCGATCAAAAGACATTGTACAATGCTGATTTCCACAAAAGGTTCCTCCCTTACAGATACTGGTTCAGATCGACCTGCTTGCCGCCGTCGTCGCCGGCCGCGGTGGTCTGGGTATTGAAGGTGATGCCGTACTGGTCACGCAGCGTCCGCAGGGCTTCCTTGTCCTCGGGACCCAGAGCGATGTACTTGCTGACCTCCTCCTTGCCGGGCGCGTGGTGGATGTTGCCCACGTTGATCTCCTTGGCAGGCACGCCGCCGGCCACCAGCTTCAGAGCATCCGCAGGGCTCTTGCAGACCAGGAAGATGACCTGCTTGGGCGAAGCCTTGTGGATGATGTCGCAGGTGTGCTGGATCGAGAAGAAGCGCATGGCGATGGTCTTGGGGACCACGGCCTTCATCAGCTGCTGCTGCATCGGATCTGCCGCGGCAGAATCGTTTGCAACGATCACGGTGTTGCAGCCAAGGGCTTTGATCCAAAGCTGCCCCTGCCCATGGATCAGGCGCTCGTCGATACGGAATGCGACAATGTTGGGTGTCATGACGATTGTTCCTCCTTCATCATAAATCTATTTATACCGGGGACCGCACAGCGGCTCACCAGTACAAATCCCAATCCTTCCAGAACCGGACCAGGGCTTCCATATAATAGTAGTCGCCCCAGATGTTGCCCTCGTCCACGCCCTTGCCGCTGTGCCAGGAGTAAACGCCGTGGTACAGCACAGGATTGCCGGGGGCAGCCTCATGGCCCTGGTAATTCTGGATCAGAGAGCGCAGGATGCGGTGGGCGGCGTGCTTGTAGGTGTCCTTTTCGGGGTCCACCTCCGGCAGGTATTTGCCCATCTCGTGCATCCCGCATACCGCGATGGCGGCGGCGGAAGAATCCCGCGACTGTCCCGAGCCGTCGCCGAAGATCAGGTCCCAATAGCAGACGTCGTCCTCCGGCAGGCGGTTGAGGAAATAGTTGGTCATCCCCTCGTACAGGTTGATGGATGCGGGGTTGTGGTTCTGGATGTAGTTGAGGGGGATGCCGTAGATGCCCCAGGCCTGTCCGCGGGCCCAGGCGGAATCGTCGCTGTACCCCTGCCGGGTGGCGCCCCGCAGCGGCTCGCCGGTCTTGGCGTCAAAGTAATAGGTGTGGAACGCCGACGCATCGTCCCGGATGACGTAGTTGGCCGCCTTTTCAAAGTGCTTGTCGGCCGCCTGGGCGTACTTGGCATCGCCGGTGATCCGGGTGGCCCAGTACAGCAGAGGGATGTTCATAAAGCAGTCGATGATCAGACGGTAGTTGTCCTGGGCGCCCACAGCGCCCCAGGCCTGGATGAAGCCGTCCCGGGGGTTGTAGCGCTCCATCAGCTTGTCCGCAGCCAGGATGCCGGCCCGCTTGCCCTTTTCCGAGCCCACCAGCTTGTAGCCGGCCACACAGGAGGGCGAATACAAAAAGCCCAGGTCGTGGTGGTCCAGCTCGATGCGGTTCTCCACCCGGTGCAGGAAGGAGTCGATGTTCTCCTCGGCCCGCACCCGGAACGCCTCGTCCCCGGTGTACTCATAGCACAGCCACAGCAGGCCGGTCCAGAAGCCGTCGGTCCACTCGATGTTCTCGATGATGGGGTATTTCAGGCCTTTGGTGGCCGACCAGGGGAACTTTTTGCCAAAGTATTCCATGTTGGCCCGGGTCTGCCGGACCACATAGTCTATGGCCTGCTCCACCTCCGCTTTGGTCAGCAGGGGGGTGGACAGGTACTTGTCACGGAACCGGATGGGTTCCACAGCGATCTTTTTGATCATGATGTTCTCCTTTGTGCACAGGGCGTCAGATGCCGTCCTCGAACGCGGCGGTTTCGGCCTCCTCCTCCCCGGCGCCCAGAGCGTCCAGGTCCACAAAGCCCTCGGTGCCGGTCTGGATCACGTCGGCGGTCAGCTCGTCCAGGTCCATGTCGCCGCTGGAGAAAGCGGCCTCCACCACGGCGGGCATATTGGCGCCTGCCACCACCCGCATCCGCTTGCCGGTATACACGGCTTTGATCTCGGCAGCCGTGCGGAAGGGGGTGCCCCCGGCCAGGTCGGTCAGGACCAGAATCTCCTCCTGCTCCATCCCATCCAGGGCCGCAAGCATCTTGGCCTTCAGCTCGTCGGTGCTCATGCCCTCCACAAAGTCTACGGCGGTCACGTTGCCGGGATTGCCGGCCACCAGGTTGACCGCGCTGAGCACGCCGCTGGGAAAGCCGCCGTGCCCTGCAATCAAGATTCCTACCATGTTATTTCTCCTTCTCCATACTTATTTCCACCTGCGGCCGTCCGGGGGGTGGACCCCGCCCGTCCACAGGAGGTGAAACGTTTTCGAAAAAAAGAACAACCACGCGACGGTTTTTCTTTTGGACACAGATTGTTTACAGATCATACAAATTTGATCCATCATGACTATAATTATGCACAGTTTTTTTCTGATTTTCAATAGGTTTTGAGCGTTTGTTACAAATTCGGCGATTCATACAAGAAAACCGAGGGGATTGTAGAATAAATGGAAAAGTGCCACAAGCCGGCCCGGGCCGCTTTCGCGTGATTTTGGCTTGTATGCACAAATGGAGACGGAACTTTTGACGGAAATGCCAAAACGCCCCGCCCTTCCTTTTATAAAGGGTTCGCGCGTCGCGCTCCGCTTTTTTCTCCCCGCACGAATATTCCGCCCGCAACGGTCAAAACTAAGCACAACACCCGTACACAGGTTACCGAAGGAGAAACAAGAGCATGGAGCATATCAGGAATTTTTTGCGGGGCAAGGGCTTTGCGCTGGCCCTGCTGGCCTGCGTGGCGGCGGCTGCGGCCGTTGGCGTGTGGGCCGTGCGGACCGTCCGCGACCAGATGGCAAGGGACCTGGGGCAGGACCCCGGGCAGAGCGTCACCGGGGAGGAGAGCTACCCGGGCGTGGAAGAAGGAATGGACAAGGAGGGAGCGATATGGCAGCAGCAGGCGGCCGACGCAGCCCAGGCGGCGGAGGATGTGCCCGAGCCTGGCGCGTCCAAAGGATCTTCTGGTGCGCCGTCTGGGTCTGGTTCGGTGTCCGAACCCTCCGAACTGCAAACCGGATCGCCCGCTGCCAGCGCCTCGGCCGGGCCGGGCTATACGCGGCCTGTCTCTGGACGGGTGCTGGCGGTGTGGACCGGGGACGAACTGGTCTACCATGAGACCCTGGGGGACTGGCGCACCCACAACGGCGTGGATTACGCCTGCGAGGAAGGGGAGGACATCCTCTGCCCGGTGAGCGGCACGGTGGAGAGCCTGGCCGCCGAGGGCAACTGGGGGGTGGTGGCCTCCATCCGTGACGCCGAAGGCCGGCTGTGGCGGATCGCGGCGGTGGAGGACCCGGCCGTCCGGCAGGGCGAGCAGGTGACGTCGGGCCAGCGCCTGGGCCGGGCCGGCTCCATCACCGGCGAGAGCGCCCAGGACCCCCATATCCACCTGGAGGTGCTGGACCAGGACCAATATCTGGACCCGGTCAAGCTGATCGGCAGCTGACAGGGAAGGGCGCGGCGCGCATCCGGGGCGCCGTGCCTTTGTTTTTGTCCCGTCCATCCGCACATGTCGGCTGGACAGGACTTTTTTTCATAATTGCTTTTGCCGCGGGATTCTGGTATTATTAAAAAGTACGGAATCTGACGAAAAAGGGAGTGTCGCCGATGGCGCAAATCGTGATCGTGGGTGCGGGGGCCGCCGGGCTGATGGCTGCGGGCGCCGCCGTCCGCCGGGGACATACCGTCACGCTGCTGGAACACGCCCCCCGGCCCGCCCAGAAGATCCTGGTCACCGGCAAGGGGCGCTGCAACCTGACCAATGCCTGCGGCGAGGAGGAATTTCTGCGCCATGTGCGCACCAATCCCCGGTTTTTGTATTCTTCCCTCCACGCGTTCCCGCCGTCCGCGACCATGGACCTGTTCGAGTCCCTGGGGGTGGCGCTGAAGGTGGAGCGGGGCCGCCGGGTGTTCCCGGTGTCGGACAAGGCCGCCGAGGTCCGCCAGGCCCTGCTGGACTACGCCGCCGGGGCCGACCTGGTGTACGACGGGGCCGCCTCGCTGCTGCTCGAACTGCTGGAAACGGAGCCGCCGCCGGGGAAAAAGAAAGGCCCCGCCTGCCGCTGCGTGGGGGTCCGGGGGGTCTCGGGCCGGCGGTATCCGGCCGACTGCGTCCTGGTGGCCACCGGCGGGGTCAGCTACCCGGGGACCGGGTCCACCGGGGACGGCTACAAGCTGGCCCGGCAGGCCGGCCATACCATCGTGGAGCCGGTGCCCAGCCTGGTCAGCCTGGTCAGCAGCGACCCGGACTGCAAAAAGATGATGGGCCTGGCCCTGAAAAACGTGGTCCTCACCCTCTATGAGGACGGCAGGGCCATCTTTTCCGAGCAGGGGGAGATGCTGTTCACCCACTTTGGCATCAGCGGCCCGCTGACCCTCAGCGCGTCGAGCCATCTGGGGGATATGGACCGGCACCGCTACCGGGTGGAGATCGACCTGAAACCGGCCCTCAGCGAGCCCCAGCTGTACGACCGGATCACCCGGGACTTCGCCCTGCTGTCCAACCATGCGGCCCAGGGCGCCCTCGTCAAGCTGCTGCCCGCCAGCATGCAGCCGGTGATGGTCCAGCGGTGGGGCATCGACCCCGCCACCCGCGCCAACCAGATCACCCGGGAACAAAAGCGGGAGCTGGTGCGCCTGTGCAAGCACTGGGCGGTGCCCATCGACGCACGGGGCGACCTGGCCCATGCCGTCATCACGGCGGGGGGCGTGCCGGTGCGGGAGGTGGACCCCCGGACCATGGCCAGCAAAAAGGCCGAAGGGCTGTATTTTGCCGGGGAGGTGCTGGATGTGGACGCCTATACCGGCGGCTACAATCTGCAGATCGCCTTCTGCACGGCCCAGGCCTTCGCGGCCCATCTGGAACAGGATACCAAAGGAGGAAATGCTGTATGATCGTTACCACTACCCCCTCCATCGAGGGAATGCGCATCACCGAATACAAGGGCGTCGTCTGCGGCGAGGTCATCTCGGGGGTCAACTTTGTCCGGGATATCGCCGCGTCTTTCACCAACTTCCTGGGCGGGCGCTCGGGCAGCTACGAGGATGAGCTGATCGGCGCCCGGCAGAGCGCGATGGAGGAGATGCAGCAGCGGGCCGCCGCGATGGGGGCCAACGCCGTGGTGGGCGTGGACATCGACTATGAGGTCCTGGGCGCCGACAACGGGATGCTGATGGTCACCGTCAGCGGCACCGCCGTGGTGGCGGAATAAAAAGGAAAGTGCGGGCGGGCAGGCCCTCTCTGCCCGTCAAAAGGAGAAATGGGAATATGATATCGGTTGCGATCGACGGCCCCGCCGGGGCGGGCAAATCCACTCTGGCCAGGCAGCTGGCCAGGGATCTGGGCTACATCTATGTGGACACCGGCGCCATGTACCGGGCGGTGGGGCTGTACGCCCTGCGGGCCGGCATCGACCCGGCGGACCAGGCCGGGGTGGATGCCCTGCTGCCCCGCATCCGCCTGCGTCTGGACGTTCTGGACGGCCAGCAGCATATCTATTTAAATGAAGAGGACGTCAGCGGCCTCATCCGCACCGGAGAGGTGGGGATGGCGGCGTCCGCCGTGGGGGCAAACCCCGCCGTCCGCGCCTTCCTGCTGGATCTGCAGCGGGACATGGCCCGCACCGGCAACGTCCTGATGGACGGGCGGGACATCGGCACCGTCGTCCTGCCCGACGCCACCGTCAAGATCTTTCTGACCGCCAGCCCCGAGGCCCGGGCCCGCCGCCGCTGGCTGGAGTACCGGGAGGCCGGCCGCTCCGACCGCTACGAGGAGGTGCTGGCCGACGTCCAGCGCCGGGACCGCCAGGATGAGCAGCGGGCCGCCGCGCCTTTGCGCCAGGCTGCGGACGCCGTGCTGCTGGATACCTCGGAGCTGGACCTGGAGCAGAGCCTTGCGGCCATGAAGCAAATCATCAAAGAGCGTGTGGGGGAAATGTGATGCTGTATCCTGTCATTTTGGGGGGCGCCTGGGTGATCTGGCACATCCTGTTCCGGATCCGGGTGATCGGGAAGGAGAACCTGAAAAAGATCCAGTCGCCGGGGTTCATCCTGGCCCCCACCCATATCTCGGCCATCGACCCGGTGTTCATCGCCATCGCCCGGTTCTGGGGCAAGCGGATGGTGGTCTTCGGCAAAAAGGAACTGTTCGAGATCAACCCCGTCGTCACCTGGTTTTTGGGCCAGTGCGGCTGCGTGATGGTGCGGGGGACCAAGGACGAGATGGAGACCCTCAACCACACCATCGAGGAGTGCAAAAAGGGCAGGGGCCTGCTGCTGTTCCCCGAGGGCACCCGGGAAAAGGAGGGCAAACTGCTCCCCCCCAAGAGCGGGCTGTTCGTGGTGGCGGCGGGGGCCGGCACCGACGTCATCCCCTGCCGGGTGCTGTACGATACCCCCGACGGCCGGATGAAGCTGTTCTGCCGGGTGCGGGTCATCTTCGGGGAGCCGATGCCGGCGGCCCAGTTCCAGATGGAGGGCCGGCGGGACATCAAGAAGCTCAAGGCCAACAAGCAGGCCCTCACCGCCGCGTGGGTCGATCTGGGCGAGCGCTACGGCTTTGAGGGCCGCACCGCCAGCGCTTAAAACTGCACCAAACAGGAGGGGAACTTTATGGAGATACGTTTGGCCCGCACCGCCGGCTTCTGCTTCGGGGTGGACCGGGCCGTCCAGCTCACCCGCAGCCTGCTGGACCAGGGCGAGAAGGTGGCCACCCTCGGCCCCCTCATCCACAACCCCCAGGTGGTGGCGGACCTGGCCCGGCGGGGCGCGCTGGTGGCCGAAAGCCCGCAGCAGGTGCCCCCCGGCTACAAGGTGGTCATCCGCAGCCACGGGGTGCCCCGCAGCGTCTACGACCAGCTGCAGGCGCTAAACCTGCCCTGGCAGGACGCCACCTGCCCCTTCGTGGCCAAGATCCACGCCATCGCCCGGCGGGCCGAACAGGAGGGCGCGTGCCTGGCTGTGGCCGGGGACAGCGCCCATCCCGAGGTCCAGGGGATCGTGGGACATACCCGCGGGGAGTCCTTCGTCTTTGCCGATCTGGCCCAGCTGCGGGCCTGGAAAGGGCCTGAAAATCCCGAAAAACGGATGTTTGTGGTTGCTCAGACCACATTTCAAGCAACAAAATGGCAAGAATGTTCGGAGTTTCTGAAAAAAGCCTATACAAACGCCGAAATTTTTGATACAATATGTAATGCGACGTGGGCGAGGCAACAGGAAGCGGAAGACCTCAGCCGGCAGTGCGATCTCATGGTCGTGATTGGCGGTCATCATTCTTCCAATACCCAAAAGCTGGTCGCAGTCGCCGCAAAACATACGCGGGCCGTTACGGTTGAAACAGCAAGCGAGCTTCAGCCCGAGTGGTTTGCAGATGTGAGGACGGCGGGCGTGACAGCAGGGGCTTCAACGCCATCGTCTATTATTGAGGAGGTACTTAACAGTATGACAGAAATCAATGACAGCATGAGCTTCGAGGAGATGCTGAACGCATCCGAGGAAAAACGTGTTCATGCAGGCAGTATTGTGAAAGGAGTCGTGACCAGCATTTCCGCCAACGAGATCCAGGTCGACATCGGCGCAAAGCAGACCGGCTTTGTCCGTCTGAGCGAGCTGACCGACGACTCCTCCGCAAAGGTCGAGGACCTGGTCAAGGTTGGCGATGAGCTGGACCTCATCGTCGAGAAAGTCATGGATCAGGACGGCGTCATCCAGCTCTCCCGCAAGAAGCTCGCCTCGCGCAAGGGCATGGAAGAGATCGCCAAGGCCGCTGAGTCCGGCGAGGTCGTCGAGGGCGACGTCACCGAGTACAACAAGGGCGGCGTCGTTGTGAACGTCAAGGGCGTCAAGGTGTTCGTCCCCCGTTCCCAGGCCACCATGCGCCGCGACGAGGACTACACCGCCCTGGTGGGCAAGCACGTCCGTCTGGTCGTCACCGAGTGCTCCGGCCGCAAGATCGTGGGCAGCATCAACAAGGTCACCGCGGAGGAGAACAAGGCCCGCCGCGAGGAGTTCTGGGCCAACGTCGAGGTCGGCAAGACCTACCAGGGCGTGGTCAAGAGCCTGACCTCTTACGGCGCCTTTGTGGACATCGGCGGCGTGGACGGCCTGTGCCACATCAGCGAGCTGAGCTGGAACCGCATCAAGCATCCCTCCGAGGTGGTCAGCGTGGGCGACACCATCGAGGTGTATGTGAAGGATATCGACCGCGACAACCACAAGGTCTCTCTGGGCTACAAGAAGAGCGAGGACAATCCCTGGGAGCAGCTGCGCAGCAGCTACCCCGTGGGCAGCGTCTTCCACGCTCCCGTGGTGTCCCTGACCAAGTTTGGCGCCTTCGTCCGCATCCTGCCGGGTGTGGATGGCCTGGTGCACATCAGCGAGATCAGCAACGAGCGCGTTGAGAAGGTCTCGGATGTGCTGAAGGTGGGCGACATGGTGGACGTCAAGCTGCTGGATGTGGACTTCGACAAGAAGCGCATCAGCCTGTCCATGAAGGCCCTGCTGAAGGATAAGGACAACGAGGAGTAAGCCCTCCCTTTGTCCGATGGGTCCGACAGGCCCGGGCGCCGGTACCGGGGCGTGTCAACGCGCGCCGGCGGCAGGACCAGACCGTGCCGGAGCCTCCTGGAGTTGAGTAAAAGACTGCCCCGTTGCCGGTAAAAAGGCGGCGGGGCGTTTTTGTTCCATTCCCCCGGCCGCCGGCAGGGAGGATGGGGATCGGGTGCTGTATGTCTGCTGTCAAGAAAGTATGGGCCGGGGCCCGGGCCCACGGCGAGGCGCTGCGCTATCTGGTGTTCGGCGTCCTGACCACCCTGCTGAATATGGTCCTGTACGGGCTGTTCCAGGCCCTGTTCGGCTACCGTGCCGCCAACAGCTGGGGCAATGTGCTGGACAACATCCTGTGCATCCTCTTTGCCTATGCCACCAACCGGCGGTTCGTCTTTGGCAGCCATACCCGCGGCCGGGCTGCCGCCGTGGAGTTCGGCCGCTTTGTGGGCTGCCGTCTGGGCACCATGCTGCTGGATACCGCCATCATGGCGGCGGTGGGCAACGGCCTGGCCCTGTGGGGGCAGGCTGCGGTGCAGACGGTGCTGGACGGCCTGTTCGGCGGGGCGCTGTGGGGGGCTGTGGCCCTGTGGCAGGGCGGCGGCGGCGCCGTGGATCACCCGGCCGCCGCGCTGGCGCTGTGGGGCCTGGGCGTCAAGGCGTTTTCCAATGTGCTGGTCATCGTGCTGAACTACCTGTTCAGCAAGCTGTTGATCTTCAGGGACCCCGCCCGTCGGGGCCCGCAATGAACGGAGGTAACGAGTATGGTTCACAAGTTGAAAGGTTTTGGCTTTCTGGTGTCGGGCCTGGTGCTGGGCATCATCGGGGCGCTGGCGTCCATCGTCGCCATCGTGCTCAGCGGCGTGGGCATCGGCCTGGTGAAGAAGGCCAAAAAGCAGCATTAACGGAGGTTGAACAATGGATCACAAGGAAATCCTGTCCCACGTGGACCACACCCTGCTCAAGCCCGAGGCGACTTGGCCCCAGGTGCAGGCGCTGTGCGATGAGGCGGTGGCCTACGGCACCGCTTCGGTCTGCATCAATACCTGCTACGTCCGCCAGGCCGCGGCGTATCTGGCAGGCCGCTGCAAGGTCTGCTGCGTGGTGGGCTTCCCTCTGGGCGCCATGGACACCGCGTCCAAGGCCTTTGAGGCCCGCACCGCCATTGCCAACGGCGCCGACGAGGTGGATATGGTCATCAACATCGGCCGGCTGAAAAACGGCGAGTACGACGCCGTGCGGGAGGACATCCGCGCCGTCAAGGAGGCCGTGGGGGAAAAGATCCTCAAGGTCATCATCGAGACCTGCCTGCTGACCGAGGCGGAAAAGCTGCGGATGTGCGACATCGTCTGCGAGGCCGGGGCCGACTATATCAAGACCAGCACCGGCTTTTCCACCGGCGGGGCTACCTTTGAGGACGTGGCCCTGATGGTCAAGGGGGTGGCGGGCCGCTGCAAGGTCAAGGCCGCCGGCGGCATCTCCACCATCCGGGATATGGAGACCTTCCTCGAGCTGGGCGCAGACCGCCTGGGCACCAGCCGCGCCGTCAAGCTGATCCGGGGCGAGCAGGCCAGGGGCTACTGAGCCTTTTGGCCGCAGCGCCGCTTTGCGCTTGACAATCGGACGAAGGGATGCTATACTACCCTTTGCAACAAATTGAATACCGTGCTTATCAAGAGCGGCTGAGGGGACAGGCCCTGTGAAGCCCGACAACCTGCGCGCAAGCGTAAGGTGCCAAATCCTGCGGGAAACCGAAAGATAAGAGTGAGACACTCGGAGCCTTCGGGTTCCGGGTGTCTTTTTGTTTGGAACCGTTTGCGATCTGCCTGTAAGAGAGGAGCATACTATGGCAAGACATCTGTTTACATCCGAATCCGTCACCGAGGGGCATCCCGACAAGATCTGTGACCAGATCTCGGACGCCATCCTGGACGCCATCCTGGAGCAGGACCCCGGCGCCCGGGTGGCCTGTGAGACCTGCGTGTCCACCGGCCTGGTCCACATCATGGGGGAGATCACCACCAGCTGCTATGTGGACTTCCAGAAGCTGGTGCGGGAGGTGGTGGCCGACATCGGCTACACCCGCGCCAAGT
>MHCFR04200__coassemble_653_pt1 | contig 19032 bp, 13 predicted proteins | sample MHCFR04200__metabat2_high_PE_011 | metagenome-assembled genome bin MHCFR04200
ATTCTACTCTTGCAGGCCTCTTTTTTGTGCTGTCCGCTCAATCTGGACCGGTTCATAGTCAGACAGCGCCGGGGCCGCTTCATGATTTGTTTGGCTCTCAGAAAAGGCTGCCCAGACCCTCAAGGAAGGCAGCCACCTGGCTGCCCAGCGAGCTTTCCGCTGCGGGCTCCTGTGCGGCAGGGGCTTCCTGCTGCAGCATGGCCCCCTCGGGGTCCTGCACCGACCAGTAGCAGCCGTCGGCGGTCGGGCCGTCCGAAACGGTAAAACTGCTGGCAAAGCACAGGCTGTCCCCTGCGGCGTCCTCCGCGATGATCAGGTAGGTGTAGCTGCCGGCGGGCAGGGTGCCGAACCGGATCTGGTCGTCCACCTGCTGCAAAGACCAGCTGGATTCCGTGCCGGTCAGGCTGGCGGAAGCGCTCATGACGGTGTTGCCGGCGGCGTCCTCGATCAGCACCGCCACCTCGGTGAGGGTGCTGCCGCTGGAGGCCGACACGGCGCCGTTCAGGCTCAGGCCCGAACCGGTGTGGACGTTGACGGGATAGGTCACCCCCACCAGCTGCAGCTCGGTGCTCTGGGCTGCGGCGGAGGCGGCGTTCTGGTCCTCAGCGATGTACCAGTAGCAGGAGGAACCCGCAATGGACACGCTGGCGCTGTCGATGGGTACCCGCCCGGCCGTGATGTTGCCCGCCGGGTCGGAGCAATAGAACACACCGTTGGTGTAATCGGTCAGAAGGATGGCGTGGGGCTGGCTGCGGTCATACAGGACGATGCCTTCGGGATGGGCCGCCAGCAGGTCGATGAGGGCCTGGGTCTTGGCGCCCTGGTCGGCAGGCAGGGTGGCATAGCGCACCTTCATGGCCTTGTATGTAAAGCTGTGGGAAAGGCCGTTGGCCCAGGCTTGCGGCCGGACGCTGTTTTCGGTCACGTCCACCCAGTCGGCCAGGCCGTCCAGATAGGCGCGGCGGCGCAGCATCATGGCGGCGGCGGTCAGGGTGCAGGTACCGCTGCGGCTCTGCTTGAGATAAAACCCTGCGTCTACGCTCAGATCGGCTGCCAAGGCCCGGGGCATACAGGGCACCAGCAGCATCACGGTCAGCATCAGCGCGGCTATACGGCGGCGCCATCGGTTCTGTGTTTGCACGTTTGCCATCTTCCCTTCCGATCAACGATTGTGTCTCTATTTTAGCGCGTCTGTTACCTTTTTGTAAATAGTTCGAGGGCAAACTTTCACCATATTTTCGCAATTACCCCATAGTATTACCTTTAAATTTGTGTATACTTTACAATTTTTTACCTTTTATTTCTGCGCTCCGGGGGGTTGACAGCCTTACAGCCAAAAGTGCCCGCCCCAAAGGGCAGGCGCATGGTTTTTCGCTTCAAAGATCCTGTGTATAGGTGCAGTCCGGATAATGGATGCAGCCGTAGAACTGCCGTCCGGCCTGGCTGCCCCGGCGGGCCGTTCGCAGCACCAGCGCCCCGCCGCACCAGGGGCAGCGCCCCGGGCCGCCGCCCCGGGCCCGGGCCTTTTCGAGCCGGCGCACCTGCCGGATGTGGGCCTTTTTCTCCCCCCAGCTGGCCCGGGTGTAGGGCTGCAGCTGCTCGTACAGGCGCCGCACCTGACCTCGGCTGAGGGTCCGCCGCCCCATCCGGCGCAGGGCGCGGGGCAGCTGTTCCAGCAGGCAGACCTGGGTATCTTCGCTGTCCCACTCCACATCGGCCAGATGGCACCGGCCCGGGAACACCACCACCGACCAAAGGGGCACGTCGGGGCCGGTCAGCGCTTCCAGGGCACGGATGTGCCCCCGGTTCTGCCACAGCGGATTGTAAAAGGGATGTTTTTCGGTCTTGATGCGGCCCAGCCAGTCCCTGCCGGCATACACCGACAGCACCCACTCCGCTTCTTCCTCCCGGCCAAAGATCCAGCCGCTGTAATTCTTGCTTTCGATCACATAGATCCCCCGGCGGGTCAGATAGACCAGGTCGATCTCGGCGGTCCCCTCCTGCCCCGCAGGCAGATAGAGGTTGCGCAGGCACAGCCCCTTGACCCGGAACCAGCCTTTCTCGGCCAGCTTCCCGGCCACCGCGTCCTCCCCTTCGATCCCCTTGTTGACCGCCGGGTCCAGCCCCAGCCGGACCCGCAGCGCCCAAAACCAATCCATACCCGTTCCCTCCTTCTCCACAACGAAAAAGCCGGGCTGTATTTCCTGCGAAATACAGCCCGGCTTCTGGTCCGAGTGGCGAGAATCGAACTCACGGCCTCTTGAACCCCATTCAAGCGCGCTACCAAAACTGCGCTACACCCGGATATCTGCCCCGGCCCGTCCGAACCGGGGCGACGAACAATATTATACTCAGAAGCCGGTGGTTTGTCAACAGCTTTTTTCAAATTTCTTCCGGCCCGCCGGCCCGGGCTTCCCGGTCCCGCTCCAGCAGGGGGCGCAGGTACTGCCCGGTAAAGCTGTCCGGCACGGCGGCCACCTGTTCAGGGGTGCCTGTGGCCACGATCCTGCCGCCGGCCGCGCCCCCCTCGGGGCCCAGGTCGATGATATAGTCGGCGCATTTGATCAGGTCCAGGTTGTGCTCGATGACGATCACCGTATTGCCCGCGTCCACCAGCTTTTGCAGCACTTCGATCAGCCGGTGCACGTCGGCGATGTGGAGCCCGGTGGTGGGCTCGTCCAGGATATACACCGTCTTGCCGGTGGAGCGGCGGGCCAGCTCATTGGCCAGCTTGACCCGCTGGGCTTCGCCGCCCGACAGGGTGGTGGCGCTCTGACCCAGGGTGACATAGCCCAGGCCCACATCCAGCAAAGTCTGCAATTTGCGGGCGATCTTGGGCTGGTTGGCAAAAAAGACCACGGCTTCCTCCACCGTCATGTTCAGCACGTCGGCAATGGTCTTTTCCTTGTACTTGACCTCCAGGGTCTCCCGGTTGTAGCGGGCCCCCTTGCACACCTCGCAGGGAACATAGACGTCGGGCAGAAAATGCATCTCGATCTGCAAAATGCCGTTGCCCTCGCAGGCCTCGCACCGGCCGCCCTTGACGTTGAAACTGAACCGTCCCGGCCCATATCCCCGCATCTTGGCGTCCTGGGTCTGGGCAAACACCGCCCGTATGTCGTTGAACACCCCGGTGTAGGTAGCCGGGTTGGAACGGGGCGTCCGCCCGATGGGCTGCTGGTCGATGCCGATCACCTTGTCCACATAGTCCAGCCCGTCCACGCCGTCGCTCTTGCCGGGACGGGTGCGGGCGCCGTTCAGCTCGCCGGCCAGGGTCTTGTAGAGGATCTCATTCACCAGGCTGGACTTGCCCGAGCCCGAGATGCCGGTGACACAGGTGAAGGTGCCCAGCGGGAAATCCACCGTGATGTCCTGCAAATTGTTCTCCCGGGCGCCGTTCACCCGCAGGACGTGCCCGTTGCCGGTGCGGCGGGATACGGGCACCGGGATCCGCTTGCGCCCCGAAAGGTAATCCCCCGTGACGCTGCGCTTGGCCTTGCAGATATCCTTGACCTTGCCGGCGGCCACGATCTCGCCCCCGTGTACGCCCGCCCCCGGGCCCACGTCCACGATGTAGTCGGCGGCCCGGATGGTGTCCTCGTCGTGCTCCACCACGATCACCGTGTTGCCCAGATCCCGCAGATGCTTGAGGGTGTCGATCAGCTTGTCGTTGTCCCGCTGGTGCAGGCCGATGCTGGGCTCATCCAGCACATACAGCACCCCCGACAGGGCGCTGCCGATCTGGGTGGTCAGCCGGATGCGCTGGCTCTCGCCGCCCGACAGGGTGCCCGCCGAGCGGGCCAGGGTCAGGTAATCCAGCCCCACGCTCTGCAAAAACTCCAGACGGGTGCGGATCTCCTTCAGGATCTGCCCGCCGATCTGGCGCTGCTTTTCGGTCAGTTTGTCTTCGTTGGCCCGGATGAAGGCCAGCTCCTCCCGGATGGACATTTCGCAGAACTGGCTGATGTTGATGTCCCCCACCGTCACGGCCAGCACCACCGGCTTGAGCCGCTGTCCCTGGCAGGCGGGGCACTTGACCCCCGACATCACCCCGGCGATCTCCTCTTTCATCCACTCGCTGCCGGTGTCCCGGAAGCGGCGCTCCAGGTTCTCCACGATCCCTTCAAAAGCCGCCATATATTTGCCGCTGCCAAACTCGTTGGTGCGGTGCAGCTCCAGCTTTTCGCCGTTGGTGCCGTACAGCAGGGCGTTCAGGGCCTCGGTGCTGAAGTCCCGGATGGGGGTATCCAGGGTGAAGCCGTACCGCTTGCCCAGGGCCTTGTAGTACATCTCGCTCACCGAGCCCTCGGCATAGTACCAGCCGCTGGCCTTGATGGCCCCCTGCCGGATGGACAGGCTGCGGTTGGGGATGATGCGGTCCTCGTCCACCTTCATAAAAATGCCGAGGCCGGTGCAGGTATCGCAGGCGCCCTGGGGATTGTTGAAGGAGAACAGCCGCGGGGTCAGTTCGCTGATGGACACACCGTGTTCGGGGCAGGCGAAATTCTGGCTGAAGGTCATGGTCTCGCCCCCGATCACCTCCACCTCGGCCACCCCGCCGGTCAGGCTCAGGGCGGTTTCCAGGCTGTCGGCCAGGCGGCTGCGCACCCCCTTGCGGATCACCAGCCGGTCCACCACCACCTCCACGGTGTGCTTGATGTTCTTTTCCAGGGTGATCTCCTCGTCCAGGTCGTAGAGGTTCCCATCCACTTTGACGCGGGTATAGCCGGCCCGCCGGGCCGCCTCCAGCTCTTTCTGCTGGGTGCCCTTGCGCTGGCGCACCACCGGGGCCAGCACCTGGAAGCGGGCGCCCTCCTCCAGCTTGAGGACGGCGTCCACCATCTCGTCCACCGTCTGCTGGCTGATGACCCGGCCGCACACCGGGCAGTGGGGCACCCCGATGCGGGCGTAAAGCAGGCGGAGGTAGTCGTAGATCTCGGTCACGGTGCCCACCGTGGAGCGGGGGTTGTGGCTGGTGGTCTTCTGGTCGATGGAGATGGCCGGCGACAGGCCGGTGATCTCGTCCACATCGGGCTTGTCCATCCGGCCCAGGAACATCCGGGCGTAGCTGGACAGGCTCTCCACATAGCGGCGCTGGCCGTCGGCATAGATGGTGTCGAACGCCAGGCTGGACTTGCCCGACCCCGACAGCCCGGTCATAACGATGAACTTTTCCCGGGGAAGGGTGAGGCTGACGTTTTTCAGGTTGTGCTCCCGGGCGCCTTTAATGACGATCTTATCGTTTGCCAAAATGTTTTCGTCCCTTTCTCTGTGTCTGTGCATGGTTTGCGCGGCGCTCGGCCTCGGCGTCCGAGTCCACGGTGGGGTTCTCGCCCCGGCGCAGCCGGTCGATCTGGTCCCGCAGGAAGGCCGCGTGCTCGAATTCCAGCAGCTTTGCAGCCTCCTTCATCTCGCGGGTCAGACGCTCGATGGCGGCCTCCCGCTCCTTCTTGCCCATGCGGCGGGTGCCGGCTTTGGCATTCTCGGCCTTGTCGCTGATCTCGATGGAGTCCCGGATCTCCTTGACGATGGTCCGGGGCACGATGCCATGGGCCTCGTTGTAGGCCATCTGGATGGCGCGGCGGCGCTCGGTCTCGGTGATGGCCCGCTCCATGCTGTCGGTGACGGTGTCGGCGTACATGATGACCAGGCCGTCCGCGTTGCGGGCCGCCCGGCCGATGGTCTGGATCAGGCTGGTCTCGCTGCGCAGGAAACCCTCCTTGTCTGCATCCAGGATGGCCACCAGGCTGACCTCGGGCAGGTCCAGGCCCTCCCGCAGCAGATTGATGCCCACGATGACGTCGATGGTGCCCAGCCGCAGGTCCCGGATCAGCTCCATCCGCTCGAAGGTGTCCACCTCATGGTGCATATATTTCACCTTGACCCCCTGGTCGGTCAGGTAATCGGTCAGATCCTCGGCCATCTTTTTGGTCAGGGTGGTCACCAGCACCCGCTCGCCCCGGGCGGTGCGGGCGTTGATCTCCCCCAGCAGGTCGGTCACCTGGCCCTCCACCGGACGCACCGAGATGGGCGGGTCCAGCAGGCCGGTGGGCCGGATCACCTGCTGGGCCACCTGGGTGCTGTGGGCCTGCTCATACGGTCCGGGGGTGGCCGAGACGAAGATCATCTGGTTCAGCTTGCTCTCCACCTCCTCGAACTTGAGGGGGCGGTTGTCAAAGGCGGAGGGCAGCCGGAAGCCGTACTCCACCAGGGTCTTTTTGCGGGCGTAGTCCCCGCCGTACATGGCCCGCACCTGGGGCAGGGTGACGTGGCTCTCGTCCACGAACAGCAGGAAATCCTTGGGGAAATAATCCAGCAGGGTGGTGGGCATACTGCCCGGAGCGCGCCCCGACAGCACCGCCGAATAGTTCTCGATCCCCTTGCACACCCCCACCTCGTTGAGCATCTCGATGTCGTAGCTGGTGCGCTGGGCGATCCGCTGGGCCTCGATCAGCTTGCCCTGGGCGGTGAACTGCCTGACCTGACTGTCGCATTCGGCCCGGATCTTTTCGATGGCGGCGGCCTTCTTCTCGGCGCTGACGATATAGTGGCTGGCCGGGAAGATGGCCACATGCTTGACGACGTTCTGCCGGGCGCCGGTGACGGGGTTGAACTCGGTGATGCGGTCGATCTCGTCCCCGAAAAACTCCACCTTGATGGCCAGCTCGCTCATATAAGCCAGGTAGATGTCCACCGTGTCTCCCCGCACACGGAACTTATTTCGCACAAAGTTCACGTCGTTGCGCTCATATTGCAGGTTCACCAGACGGCGGCACAGCTCCTCCCGGCTCATCTCCATGCCCGGCCGCAGGCTGATGACCATACTGCGGTAGTCGATGGGGTCGCCCAGGGAGTAGATGCAGGACACCGACGCCACGATGATCACATCCCGCCGCTCAGACAAAGCCGCCGTCGCCGAGTGGCGCAGGCGGTCGATCTCATCGTTGATGGCGCTGTCCTTTTCAATATAGGTGTCGGTGCTGGGGATATAGGCTTCGGGCTGGTAGTAATCGTAGTAGGATACGAAATACTCCACCGCATTCTCAGGGAAAAAGGCCCGGAACTCGGTGCACAGCTGGGCGGCCAGCGTCTTGTTGTGGGCCAGCACCAGGGTAGGCCGGTTGCACTGGGCAATGACGTTGGCCATGGTAAAGGTCTTGCCGCTGCCGGTGACGCCCAGCAGGGTCTGGCAGCGGTCCCCCCGCTGCACCCCCGCCACCAGCTGCTGGATGGCCTCGGGCTGGTCGCCGGTGGGCTGATAGGGCGACACCAGTTTGAATGGTCTTTCTTCCATAACGCATCCCTCCCTCAGGGTGCTTTCACCCGGTTTTAACAATCAATAGTTGTGTAATCGTCTCAGATTATACCACATTTGTTTTATTATGTACAGTGGCTTTTAAAAGAAAACCTGCCGGCCAGCCTGTCAAAGGCGGGCAGCGGCAGGGCGCGCAAAGCCAGCGGGCCGGCGTTTTCGGCCCAGGCAGATATTATACTTCCCGGGGGGCGAACAGATCCAGCTTGATCCCGCCGGGGTCGGACATTTCGTTGCGCTGGCGCAGGGAGATGAACTCATTCTCGGTGACGATGATGTGATCCAGCAGCCGCACCCCCACCAGGTACATTCCCCGGGCCAGTTCTGCGGTGGCCTCGATGTCCTGCCGGGAGGGCAGCACGTTGCCGTTGGGGTGGTTGTGGCAGATGAGGACGTTGCAGGCCCGCATCCGCACGGCCTGCGCGATGGCCTCCTGTACGGGCAGGTCCACCTGATCGTCCTTGCCGGCGTTGAGCCAGGAGGTATTGGTGATGCGGCGGCTCTTGTCCAGGCAGACCAGCAGCACCCGTTCCTTGTTCAGGCCGCGGAAACGGTTCATCATGTAGCTGCCCATCTGTTCCACCGTCTGCAGCTTGCGGCGGTCGTTGGTCCGGCTGCGGTTGTAGCACGTGCAGACCTGGGGAAGCAGATGCAGCAGCCTGGCGCTGGCGGGGCCGACCCCTTCCACCTGGCATAGCTCCGCCTCGGTCGCCTCCAGCACCCCTGCCAGATCCCCGAACTGCTCCAACAGCGCATGGGCGATGGGGTTGGTGTTCCGTTGGGCGTTGGTAAAGTACAGCAGATATTCCAGCACCTCATGTTCGGCCAGACTCTCCAGCCCATATTGGCTCACACGGTCATGCATCCGCTGGCGGTGCCCTGCATGGATTTGTTTTTTGCCAGCCATAATTTCCTGCTCCTTCCTCAGGCGGCTGCCTGCGCAGCGCGCCCGTTCGATCGGTTCTCTCAACCGTCCTGTACTATAAGGATACTTTTCTTTGTGCAAAAACTCAAGCCCTCCGGGCAAATTTTCCTGAAAGCCTCCTCCCGAAAGCGCTTTCGGTCGGATGCTGCAACATTTTGGCGTCCCAGATCCGTTCTGCCCGTTGACGCAGGGGCGAAAATCGTTTATCATGGACTTAAATCAATGAGGAGAATGCCCATGAAAGAATTTACCGCAACATCCAACGACGCGGGGGTGCGGCTGTCCCGCTTCGTCCAGAGTGTGACGGTGGGGCTGCCCACCAGCCTGCTGTACAAGAGCTTCCGCAACAAGCGGATCAAGGTCAACGGCAAACGGGCCGCCCCCGAGGACCGGCTGGCCGCCGGGGATCTGGTGCAGCTGTACATCAACGACGAGTTTTTCCCGTCCGGGACGGCGGCTCCCCGCCCCGCCAAACCTCCCAGGACACGCCAGCCCAGCGTGCAGGTGGTGTACGAGGACGAAAACATCGCCGTCCTCTACAAACCCGCCCATCTGCTGTGCCACAGCGACCGCACCGGGGACGCCAACCTGGTGGACGCCTTCACCCAGTATCTGGCCGGCAAGGGAGAATACCTCCCCGGCGGGGAAAACCGCTTTGCCCCCGCCCTGTGCAACCGGCTGGACCGCGGCACCGAGGGCCTGGTGATCGCGGCCAAAAATTATGCCGCCCTGCGCGACATGAACGAGATCATACGCACCGACCGGCTGAAGAAGGAGTATTACACCATCACGGTGGGCATCCCGCCCCGGGGCCGCTTCACGGCCTGGTGGGAGCACGACGAAAAAGCCAACAAGGTCAGCATACACGCCCACCCCGACCAGGCGGGCCACCGCAAGCAGATCGTCACCGACGTGGACGTGCTGCGCACCGCCGGGCCGTACGCCCTGTGCCGGATCGGCCTGGTCACCGGGCGCACCCATCAGATCCGGGCCCACCTGGCCTACCTGGGCCGGCCCGTACTGGGGGACATCAAATACGGCAACCGCAAAGCCAACCAGCGTGCCGGCGCCCGCACCCAGGCGCTGTGCGCCGTGCGGATCAGCTTTCTGGATATTCCCAAAGAAAACACCCTGCATTACCTCACCGGCAAGGTCATCAAACTGAAAGATCCCCAGATCCTGGGGCAGTTCGACGCCCTCGACCATTCCAAACAGCCGGACTGACCGGCAGAAAGGGGCACCCATGTACGCTGTATTGCAAAGTTTTGGCCTGAACGGCCTGCAAGGATTCAAGGTGGTGGTGGAGGCGGACGTCTGTCTGGGGATGGACGCCTTTGCCATCGTGGGACTGCCCGACTCGGCGGTGCGGGAGAGCGCCGACCGGGTGCGGGCGGCCGCACGCAACCTGCATTACCGCTGGCCCGCAGGCCGGGTGACGGTCAACCTGGCCCCCGCCGACGTCCGCAAGACCGGTCCCGTCTATGACCTGCCCCTGCTTCTGGCGGTGCTGGCCGCTTCACGCCAGATCCGTGTCCCCTCCCCCGGCACCGCCTTTCTGGGGGAGGTGGCCCTGGACGGTTCCCTGCGGCCCGTGGCCGGGGTGCTGCCCATGGCCCTGGCCGCCGCCGAGGCCGGGGTGCAGGCCCTCTATCTGCCCGCCGACAATGCTGCGGAGGCCGCCGAGGCCTGCGGCAGCACCGGGATGTGCGTTTACCCCGCCCAGACGGTCACCCAGGTGGTGGAGGCGCTGGAAGGCGAGACGCTCATCCCGCCCACCGAGGCCATCCCCTTTGTGCCGGACAGCGGCCCGGACGCCTGCCCCGACTTTGCCGATGTGCTGGGACAGGATATGGCCCGCCGGGCCATGGTGGTGGCCGCCGCCGGGGGCCACAATGTCCTGATGATCGGCGCGCCCGGCACCGGCAAGTCGATGCTGGCCAAACGCCTGCCCGGCATCCTGCCGCCCCTCACCCGGGAGGAGTCGGTCGAGACGGCCAAGATCTATTCGGTGGCGGGCCTTTTGCCCCGGGGCAGCGGCCTGATCACCACCCGGCCTTTCCGCAGTCCCCACCACTCGGCCAGCCCGGCAGCCCTGGCCGGAGGCGGCAGCCAGTTCCGTCCGGGTGAGTGCAGCCTGGCCAACGCGGGCGTACTGTTTTTGGACGAGCTGCCCGAATTTCCCCGGGAAAGCCTGGAAGTGCTGCGCCAGCCCCTCGAAGACGGGCAGATCACCATCAGCCGGGCGGCGGGCAGCGCCACCTATCCCAGCCACTTCCAGCTGGTGGCCGCCATGAATCCCTGCAGGTGCGGCTACTACGGCCATCCCACCCGGCCCTGCACCTGTTCTGCGCGCGCGGTGCAGCAGTACCGCAGCCGTGTGTCGGGTCCCCTGCTGGACCGCATCGATCTGTACGTCCAGATGGCCCCCATCTCTTACAGCGAGCTTCATGGCACGGGCCAGCAGACAAGCAGCGCCGAGATGCGCCAGCAGGTCCTGGCCGCCCGCCAGATCCAGGCCGAGCGGTTCGAAGCCCTGGGCTACCAGAACGTTCCCTGCAACGCCCGCCTGTCCGCCAGCCAGGTGCGCGAGGTATGCCAGATGGAGCCCGACGCCGACCAGCTGCTGAAGAAGTCTTTTGACCGGCTGGGGCTGTCCGCCCGCAGCCACGACCGCATCCTGCGGGTGGCCCGCACCATCGCCGACCTGGCCGGCACCGAACAGATCGAGGTGAACGCCCTGCTGGAGGCGCTGCAATACCGTCCCCAGGAAAACTTCTGAGCCGCCCGCTCCTGCATCAGCAAACAAAAAGGCCCTTTCCCGTGCGGGAGAGGGCTTTGAGCGTGTCGCAAAAGCGGCACGCTTTAGGGGGAACCCATTTCTGCGCGCAGCCGCGCGGCAGAAATTCCTTCCCCCTAATATCCCCCTGGGGACAAAATTTAACGCTGAACCGCGCACTCGCCGCAAGGCGGCTCGCACACTCTCAGCGTTAAATTTCCCTGTATGTGTCCCGTCCATCCGCACATGTCGGCTGGACGGGACTTTTTTGATAGTCTGAAGGCCCTTTCCCGTATGGGAGAGGGCCTTATCTTGTTATGCTTGTTATGTTTGGGAAGGGCCTTCCGGGTCCTCTCCGGCCTGCTGTTCTTCCTGCTCTCTGCGCAGGCGGCGGATCCGCTTTTTCTCGCTCTCCACATGGCGCCAGGGCCAGGCGTGGCCCTCATGCTCCCTGCACCAACGGCTCAGGGGCACAAAGGCAAAGGCCAGCCCAAAGACATACAGCAGCACATACAGCAGCCCGTCCAGCCAACCCAGGGCGTCCAGGGCGCCCACAATGCAGATGACGAACCCCGCTTTCATAAAGAACAGGCCGTTCTGCCGGGCATATTCGGCAAAGTTTTCGGGCTTGATGGCGTTGCGCCCCTGGTCGCCCCAGACCCGGGGATTTTTCATCACCGTGTAGCCATAATAGAGCAGCATCATGCCGCAGGTCAGCTGAAAACCAAAAAACATCTCTCTCGCCTCATTGCCTGATGGTGTACCTGCCGGGTCCCAACGACCGGGCAGCCGGAGGGCTTTTCCGATAAGCCCAGGTTACTTCTTTTCGTCCTCGCCGGGGAACATCTCCTTGTAGAAGGGGGTGAAATCCAGAGTGGCAAAGTAGTCCTGGGGGGTCTCGGCCCGGCGGATCAGGCGGTGTTCGCCGTCGGTGCACAGCAGCACCTCGGCGCTGCGCAGCTTGCCGTTGTAGTTGTAGCCCATGGCCGAGCCGTGGGCGCCGGTATCGTGGATGTAGATGAGGTCCCCGATGTCGATCCGGGGCAGCATCCGGTCCACCGCAAATTTGTCGTTGTTCTCACACAGGCCGCCCACCACGTCGTATGTGTGGTCGCAGGGGGCGTCCTCCTTGCCCAGCACCGTGATGTGGTGGTAGGCCCCGTACATGGCCGGGCGCATCAGGTTGGCCGCGCAGGCATCCAGACCGATGTACTCCTTGTAGATGTGCTTTTCGTGGATGGCGGTGGACACCAGGGCGCCGTAAGGCCCGGTCATGAACCGGCCCATCTCGGTGAAGATGGCCACATCCCCCATGCCCGCCGGCACCAGGATCTCCTCGAACTGGCGGCGCACCCCTTCGCCAATGGCGTAGATGTTGTTTTCGGGCTGGCCGGGACGGTAGGGAATGCCCACGCCTCCCGACAGGTTGATATACTTGATATGGACGTCCGCCGCTTTGGACAGGCGCACCGCCAGCCGGAACAGGATGGCCGCCAGCTGGGGGTAATACTCATCCGAGATGGTGTTGGAAGCCAGGAACGCGTGGATGCCGAACGTCCGGGCGCCCTTGGCCTTCAGACGGCGGAAGCTGTCCGCCATCTGCTCCTCGGTCATGCCGTACTTGGCCTCGCCGGGCCGGTCCATCACCTGGAAGCCCTCCTCGCTCTCGCCCAGGCTGAAGGTGCCGCCGGGATTGTAGCGGCAGAACACCGTTTCGGGCACGCCGGCCACACGATCCAGGAAGTCCACCATGGTGGCGTCGTCCAGGTTGATGTAGGCCCTCAGCTGGGCGGCCTTCTTCATATCCTCGCTGGGGGTCTGGTTGGAGGAGAACATGATCTCCTCTCCCGCAAAGCCCACCGCCTCGCTGAGCATCAGCTCGGTGAAGGAGGAGCAGTCCACCCCGCAGCCCTCCTCCCGCAGGATCTGCAGGATATAGGGGTTGGGCAGGGCCTTGACCGCAAAGTATTCCCTGAAGCCCTTGTTCCAGCTGAACGCCTCGTTGATGCGGCGGGCGTTCTCCCGGATGCCCTTTTCATCGTAAATGTGGAAGGGTGTGGGCACGTCCTGCAGGATCTGCTGGGCCTGCGCCTCGGTCAGGAACGGTTTCTTGTCCATCATAAATCGACATCCCTCTCGTCTTTATTTTTTCAGTTGTTCCCGCACCGGCGTAAAGGTGGGGATCATCTTCTGCAGCTGCTGCACGACCTTTTCATCGTTGTGTTCGGCAGCCTGGAACAGATCCTGCAGCTGCTGGTAGAACACGTCCAGCTTGATGTCCCGGGGAGGCGCCACAAAGATCTTGTTGTGCTCGGTGCGGCGCATCTTGTCCTGCTCCTCGTCCATCATCAGCTCCTCATACAGCTTTTCGCCGGGGCGCAGGCCCACCACCTTGATCTCCATGTTGACCCCCGGCTCATAGCCGTAAAAGCGGATCAGCTGCCGGGCCAGGTCGATGATCTTGACCGGCTTGCCCATATCCAGCACATAGATGCTGCCGCTCTCGGCCAGGGCACCGGCCTGCAGCACCAGCTGGGCCGCCTCGGGGATGGTCATGAAATAGCGCTCGATGTTCTCGTCGGTCAGAGTCACCGGGCCGCCCTGCTTGATCTGGGCTTCAAACAGCGGGATCACGCTGCCGTGGCTGCCCAGCACATTGCCAAAGCGGACCGCCACGCATTTCATCTCGGTGTGCTGGGCAAAGGTCTGGATCAGCATTTCGCAGATGCGCTTGGTGCAGCCCATGACGCTGGTGGGGTTGACCGCCTTGTCGGTGGACAGCTGCACCAGCCGCTCCACATGATGCTCACTGGCGCTGGTCAGCAGGTTCTTGGTGCCCATGACGTTGTTTTTCACCGCCTCGGCGGGGCTGACTTCCATCAGCGGCACATGCTTGTGGGCCGCCGCATGGAACACCACCTGGGGGTGGTAGGTCTCAAACACCTCGTCCAGCCGCTCTTTGTCCCGGATCGAGCCGATCAGCACCTCGATGGGGGCCTGGCGGCCGTACTTGCGCTGCAATTCCATCTGCAGCTCATAGGCGCAGTTTTCATAGATGTCAAAGATCAGCAGCCGGGCCGGGCCGAAGCGCATCACCTGGCGGCACAGTTCGCTGCCGATGCTGCCGCCGCCCCCCGTCACCAGCACCACCTTGTCCTTCAGGTAGCCGCTGATCTTCTCGGTGTCCAGGGTGACCTCGTCCCGGGAGAGGAAATCGGCGGTGTTCAGCTCACGGAACGCCTGCTGGGGGGCGCTGCCCGTGCCCACCGACTGGGGGTCGCTGAGGACCTGCACCTTGCAGTGGGTGGAGATGCACAGGTCGATGACGTGGTTCAGACGGCTGCCCCGCAGCGTGGGGATGGCGATGATGATGCCATAGATGTTGTAGCGGGTGCACAGCTCGGGGATATCCTCCAGGGTGCCCTTGACCGGCACCCCGTGGATGGTCTTGTTCAGCTTTTCGGGGGCGTCGTCCGCCACCACCACCGGGCGGCCATAGGTCTTGTTGGATTTGCACACGTTGATGGCCCAGGCGCCGGCCTCCCCCGCGCCCACGATCAGCATGGGACGGTTGGGGTCGTTGGTGGGCACGCCCCGCAGGGCCGCCCCAAGAGGATGGTCCAAAAACAGCCGCCAGGCCAGCCGCAGCCCGCCCACGAACAGCAGGATGAACACCGCCGCGATGCAGTTGGCCGAGTTGAACAGCACGCCATGGACGAACAGGCGGTTGACAAAATACACCGCCACCGTGGGCACCGCCACCATCACGCACAGGCGGATCAGATCCCGTTCGCCGGCATACTTCCACAGGATGGAGTACAGGCCCCCCGCCGCGAAGGACAGCATATACAGCGCCGCGATCCAGGGCAGGTTCTCGTACAGCAGAGCCAGGTTGTGGGGCCACCAGATATCCACGTCCGGCGCACCGTCGGCGCGCAGCAGCAGCCCGAGATAAAAACTGAAGCATACGATCAAAAGATCGATCAAGAACAGCAGCGCCCGCCGCAGCAAGATCGACCCCTTGCGTTTGGTTTCCTTTTTCAAGATACGTCCTCTTATTCTCCGGCGGCTCAGCGCCGTTTATTGCTGTCTGCGGGCCGCCGGCCAGACCGTCCCCCGCAGATAAACATCTTATATTATACTCAGTTTTCCCGGCTGTGTCCAGAACTTTCAGCGTTTCTTCCGCCGCGGCAGGCCGCCCGTATCTCGGCCCCCAGTCCGAAGGGCCAGCCGGCGGCCAGGCACACCGCCCCCATGCCCGCCCCGCCCAGGGCCAAAGCCAGCAGCTGCATCCCCTGCCCGGCGGCCAGAAGGGGGGCCAGCGCCCGGCGCAGCCCCCAGCCCGCGGCCCCGGCGGCGGCCGCCGCCCCAAGCGGCCCTGCCAGCCAGCGGGCCAGGTCCACCCGGATGCCCGCCGCAGCCAGCAGCCGCCGGGTGTTGGCCGCGCAGGTGAACAGGCTGGACAGCAGGATCACCAGCAGGAACCCCCGCATCCCCTGCCGGGGCAGCAGCAGGACCACCGCCCCGATCCGCAGCATCGAGTCCCACACGCTGTACCGGAAAGCCGCCCGCTGCTCCCCGATCCCCTTCATGGCGTTGTCCACCATGCTTTCCAGGTAGAGCAGGGGCAGGGCCGGGGCCAGGATCTCCAAATAGGCCCCCGCCTCCCGGCTGCCGTACAGCACAAGGCCCAAAGGCTGCCCCCACACCCAGAACACCATCCCCACAAAGGCCGAAAAATAGACGGTCAGGCGCAGCATCCTCCGCAGCAGGCTTGTCAGGCGGGACCGGTTTGCCCGGATATGGGCCCGGGTGATCTCAGGCATCAGCAGCACCCCCAGGCTGCCCAGCAGCCCAAAGGGGAAGTTGACCAGCGGCAGGGCCATCCCTTTCAGGGTGCCGTACTGGGCCAGGGCTGTGCTGCGCTGTCCCAGGTAGACCGCCAGGCAGGCGGGCACCAGCATATTCTCGGCGGTGTGCAGGGCGCTGGCCAGGCACCGGCCTCCCTCCACCGGCCAGAGGATCTCCCAGATGCGGCGTCCTGCGGCCTGCGGAGCCTGCGCCCGGTCATGACCAAAGGCTTCCGGGGCGGCGCGCCGGCAGAATACGGCCATCAGGGCGGCCGACAGGGCCTCCCCTGCCGCCGTGGCCCCCAGCACCACCGCGCACCGGGTCCCCACGTCCAGCCCTTCGGTGGCCTCCAGCGCGGCCACCATCACCCCGATGCGGAACGCCTGTTCGGCCAGCTGGCTGGCCACGTTGGGTCCCACCTGTCCACGGGCGATAAAAAAGCCGCGCAGCACCGACGCCACCGCCATAAAGGGCATCCCCAGGGCGGCCGCACGCAGGGCCCGGGCCCCGCGCACATCCCCCAGCCACCACCGGGCCGCCGGACCGGCCAGGCACCACTGCCCCGCCATGGCCGCCAGTCCCAGCGCCAGGGCCACACCGCACAGCCGGGCCAGCATCCCGCGGGCCCGGGGGCGGCTGCAGGCCAGCTCCTCGGCCATCAGCCGGGTGGAGGCCACCGACACGCCCGACGTGGCCAGGGTGACGAACAGCGAATAGACCGCCAGCACCAGCTGGTACAGTCCCATCCCCTCGCCTCCCAGGGCGTTGGCCAGATAGATCCGCAGCCCCATGCCCGCCAGCCGCAAGGCCACGTCGGACACGGTCAGCAGGGCCGCATTTTTGAGATAACTCTGCCGCACGGCGCATCCCTCCTTCCCGATAACGTATGCCCGCTCCGGCCCGGGTATGCCCCGCCTTGTATCTCGCCCGGGTTTGTGCTATTATAATGTGGCAAGCCATCATACCAAATTGAACAGGAGGTAGCGCCCACCATCTGCGGGCGCATGAGAGAATGAGCCAAGAATGCACCCATGATTGTTCCAGCTGCGGGGCGGACTGCCCTTCCCGGCAGCAGGCGCCCCAGCATGAGGCGCCCAACCCCAACAGCAGCGTCAAAAAGGTCATCGGCGTGGTGTCCGGCAAGGGCGGCGTCGGCAAGAGCATGACCAGCGCCCTGCTGGCCTGCGCCATGCGCCGCCGCGGCTACCACTGCGGCATCCTGGACGCCGACATCACCGGCCCGTCCATCCCCAAGCTGTTCGGCATCCATGGCCGGGCCATGGCCGACAGCCAGGGCTGCTGGCCCATCCAGAGCCGGATGGGCATCGACGTCATGAGCATCAACCTGCTGGTCGAGAACGAGGAGGACCCTGTGGTCTGGCGCGGCCCGGTCATTGCCGGGGCGGTCAAGCAGTTCTGGACCGATGTGGTCTGGAAGGACGTCGATTTCCTCTTTGTGGATATGCCCCCGGGCACCGGCGACGTGCCCCTGACCGTTTTCCAGAGCCTGCCGGTGGACGGCATCATCGTGGTGGCCAGCCCCCAGGAACTGGTCAGCATGATCGTGGCCAAGGCGGTCAACATGGCCCAGATGATGAACATTCCCATTCTGGGCATCGTGGAAAACATGAGCTATCTGGTCTGCCCCGACTGCGGCAAACACATCTCCCTGTTCGGGGACAGCCATGTGGATGAGATCGCCGCCAAGCATGGCCTGAAGGTCCTGTCCAAAATGCCCATCGATCCCCAGCTGGCCCAGCTGGCGGACGCAGGCCGGATCGAGGCCTACGGCGGCCAGGTCCTGGAGGGCGCCGCCGACGCGGTGGAAAGCCTGCTCAAGTAAAGCCGCCTCACGGAAAGGAGGGTCCCTATGGACTACCAAAGCATAAACGCCCAGGCTGTTGACCGCTGGGTGGAGACCGGCTGGGAATGGGGCATCCCCATCACCCACCAGCAGTACGCCGACGCGCTGGAAGGCCGTTGGGACCTGCTTTTGACCCCCACCAAACCGGTCCCTCACGACTGGTTCGGCGACCTGCGGGGCAAAAAGGTGCTGGGCCTTGCCAGCGGCGGAGGCCAGCAGATCCCCATTCTGACGGCGCTGGGGGCCGAGTGCACCGTACTGGACTACTCCGAAAAGCAGCTGGAAAGCGAGCGGATGGTGGCCCAGCGGGAGGGCTATGCGGTCCAAATCGTGCGGGCCGATATGACAAAGCCCCTCCCCTTTCCGGATGACAGCTTCGATCTGATCTTCCATCCCGTCTCCAACTGCTATGTGGAGAAGGTGGAGCCCATTTTCCGGGAGTGCTACCGGGTGCTCAAGCCCGGCGGGGCGCTGCTGGGGGGCTACGACAACGGTTTCGGCTACACGGTGGACGAGGCCGAGGAGCGGGTGGTCAACAGCCTCCCCTTCAATCCTCTGAAAAACCCCGGCCAGATGCGTGAGCTGCAGGAAAACGACGGCGGCGTCCAGTTCTCCCACACCATGGAGGAGCAGCTGGGCGGCCAGCTGGCCGCGGGCTTCTGCCTTACCGCCCTCTACGAGGACACCAACGGCGCCGGCCGCCTGCACGAAATGGGCATCCCCTGTTTCATCGCCGTGCGGGCCGTCAAGCCCCTGTGACCGCGCCGGCTTTCCAACTTCCCGTCCTGCCCAAAGTCTGCTTTACATTGTGAAGCAGACTTTTCTTTTTGGGTTCCATTTTTGCTTTTGTGAAGTGGTTTTGCATTTTATTCTGTTTTTTTAATCCGGGAGGCAGATTTTCTATTGAAAACTTTTTCCAAATGCTTTATAATAATAAAGTACCTTGCAAGAGGGAACGGCCAGCTTTCACGCAAAGACTGGTGTAAGAATCGGGGATGCAACGCACAAGGACGTGCACAGGGCAGCTTCTGTCAAGTGCACAGGAGCTGCGTTTTGTATGCCCTGCATCTGGGAAAGGAGAGCAAATGCAATGCTGACGAATGAATACCTGAAGCGGGTCTATGAGGGCCTGGCACAGCGCAACGCCCATGAGCCTGAGTTTTTGCAGGCGGTCATCGAGGTGCTGGAGAGCATCCAGCCCCTGGTGGAAAAGCACCCCGAATACGAGAAGGCCGGCCTGATCGAGCGGCTGGTGGAGCCCGAGCGGATCATCACCTTCCGTGTGCCCTGGGTGGACGACCAGG
>MHCFR04200__coassemble_668_pt1 | contig 18566 bp, 15 predicted proteins | sample MHCFR04200__metabat2_high_PE_011 | metagenome-assembled genome bin MHCFR04200
GCGGTTCAGCACCAAATTTTGTCCCCAGGGGGATACCAGGGGGAAGGAATTTCTGCCCCGCGACTGCGGGCAGAAATGGGTTCCCCCTGGAGCGTGTCGTTTTTCGACACGCTGCTTACTTTGGGTCTTTCTCCCGGCGGCGCAGGCAGGACAGGCTGGGGGTGGGGGTGTACACCCGGCCATAGGGGTTATCCAGCTCCGCCGGGCGGGGCGGCGCCGGGACGGGCGCCGGGGCAGGGGCAGCCGACTTTTTCCACCGGCGCAGCAGGCGCAGACGCATCTTCACTCCGCAGCGGCGGTGGAGACGGCGCCGGCGGTCAGTTTGTCCCACAGAGGCTCCCCCGGTGCGATGCTGTCCGCCGCGCCCTGGTTCCATGCGCCCCGGAATGCCACATAGAACTGACTCATATACTCCTGGCTGTCCCCCGTGCCGTTCTGGGTGGCGTCGGGGCCATAGCTGCCCAGGTCCAGCCCGGTGAGGACCGGGCAGTCGGTCCAGCGGTAGACCATGTTCCACCAGTCACTGTCGCTGTCCCCCGCCGGCAAAGTGCCGTCCAGATACCGCAGCGCGCCGGTGTTCTCCTCAAAGCCCGCCGGGTCATAGAGGATGAAGATGGAGCTGAGGGCCCCCTGGACGTCGGCGGCCAGGCGGGTGGTGCCCGCCATGGTCAGATAGGCGTCGGTGTCCGACTGGTCATCCCCGCTGTAGTCCAGAGTATATACGTTGACCGTCACGTTCACCGCGCCGTCCCCGTTGAGGTCCTCCCCAAAGGCGGCCAGCTGCTGCTGCAGGGCGTCCACCGTATCCTCCGGCAGGTAGTAGGGGGCCACCACCCCGATGTTGTAGTCGGGGTGCACCGTAAAGAAATACTGCCCGATGAAGCAGTAGCCCACAAAGCCCACCGCAATGGCGGCCACCACCACCCACTTGAGGTTGTAGTCCCACCAGTTGTTCCACCGTTCCCGGCGGGTATACTGCCGCTGGGCCCGGGGGCGCAGGTCTTCTTCTTTGATGTCGCGTTCGTACCGGTAGCTCGCCATAAGCCTTGTTCTCCCTTATTACAGGACGGTCTGGTCCAGGCGGCTCAGGGTGGCCATGATGTTCTGCCGGACCGCCTCGGGCAGCTGGCGCTGCTCCTCTTTGCTCATGCCGGCGGTCTGGATGGCGGGCAGGATGGTGACCCGCACCGACCCCGGGTGGACGATGTAATTGTGGCTCTCATAGAGGGCCCGGGCGCCGCTGATGGCCACCGGCACCACAGGCGCCCCCGTCTTGATGGCGATGCGGAAAGCCCCGGCCTTGAACTCGCCCACGCCTCCTTCTTCGCCCTTATAGCGGGTGCCCTCGGGGAAGATCACAAAGCTCTCCCCGCCGCGCACGATGGCGGCCCCGTCCTTCAGGGCCTGCAGGGAGGCCCGCACATCATCCCGCTCCACATACAGGCAGCCCAGCAGCTTCATCCACCGGCTCAGCAGGGGGATGCGGGACAGTTCCTTTTTGGCCAGCAGGCCGTGGGGCTTGTCCAGGGCGACCAGCATCAGGGGGATGTCGAAATAGCTGCGATGGTTGCCCACAAAGACCACCGGCCCGCCGGTGGGGATCCGCTCACGGCCTTCCACCGTCAGCTGTACCCCGCCCATCCACAGCAGCCCCCGGCACCAGCGGGGGATATGCTTGTCCACCAGCTGGCGCACTTTGGCCCGGTCGCCGGCGGCCTGGGCCTTCTCGCCCTGGCGCAGGACAGGGTAGAACAGCAGCATATAGCCGAACATATAGGCATACATCGCGATGGTGCGCAAAACATACAGGATCTTCAAACAACTGACCTCCCATCGGTCACAATACTCTCATGTCATTTTCCCGTTAAAACACATCTATTGTAGCACAGTTGCAGCCAAAATGGGAGATGGAAACAGTTTTTTTACAAAACCACACCGCCGGGGGTCTTGCAAAATCGGCCCAATGCAGGTATTATGTAAGATGAATAAAAGCATCGGTGATCTGCTTTTGTATGCCGGGCGGTTTTCACAGCCGCCCACAGAGAGGGACAAGAGAAATGGGACTTTTTCCAAGCGCGGATGATTTCAAGGCCGGGCACGGCATCCAGAAGGACGCTCCCCGCAAGACGGGTGTGGGCCGCTTTTTCGAGCTGCTGGGCCGCGACATGAACGGTATGTTCCTGGCAAACCTGCTGGCCTGCCTGGGCTTTCTGCCGGTGATCTGCCTGGTCTACATCGGTTTTTTGATGAACAACCTGCCCGTTATGCTGGTCAGCGCCGCCGTGGGCGGCATCCTGGCGGGGCCTACCCTGGCCGGGGTCTACGACACGGTGCTGCGCGCCCTGCGGGATGAGCCGGGCTACTGGTGGACCACCTACCGCCGGGCCTTCCGGCAGAATTTCAAGGCCAGCATCCTGCCCGGCATCCTCTACTGCGTGGTGGTCACCGTGCAGATCTTCATGGTCTATTTCTGCTTCCATATGCTGGCCCAGGGGGTCAACGTGGGCACCGGCGTGTGGGTGGCCACCGTCCTCAACCTGGTGATCTTCCACATGATGTTCGCCTATATGTGGCCCCAGGTGGTGCTGCTGGAGCAGCCCCTGCGCCAGACCCTGGCCAACAGCGTCCGGTGTATGCTGGCCTTTCTGCCCCATGCGCTGGCAGCCGCCATCGTGCAGGTGGTGTTCTGGGGCATCGTGATCCTGTGTATGCCCCTGGGCCTGCTGCTGATGGTGGTGTTCGGGTTCTGGTTCTCCTGCGAGGTGTGCTGCCAGATCGTGAGCGGCGACCTGGAGCGGGTGTTCCACATCGAAGAAAAGATCCGTGCCCGGAAGGACGCCGAGCTGGCCCAGGCCCTGGAAGCCGAAAAGGCCGCTTCCTCCGGCACAGACAGCGACGTGTGAGCGCCGCAGAAGGGAAGGCCCCAGGATGGAACAAAAGAACAACCTGGTCCTGCAGGGGACCGAGACCTTTTCCCGGGGGGCGCTGGACAACGTAGCCCTCGAGAACGGGTGTCTGGTGCTGGACAGCTCTGCAGGGCGGTATCTGCCCTATGGCAGCTACACTTCCCCCGAGCTGGCCATGCCCGCTTTCTGCAACCTGAACGTGAGCTGGAACGCCCTGGCTCCCGACAACACCATGTTGGAGGTGCGCTGCCGGGTATACGCCGGCGGGGACTGGACCGGCTGGATGAGCTTTGGCAAATGGGCCCCGGGCTATCCCCGGCGCAGCGTCCACACCCAGACCGATGACGGGCTGGTGTTCCTGATGGGGGACACCGTCACGGTGGCGGTGCCCGGAGGCGGCACCGGCATCCAGCTGCAAGTGAACCTTTCCTCCAACGACGGGCGGGTGACCCCCGCGGTGCGGCTGCTGGCCGCCGCCGTGCGGCCCCTGTCCTGGGAGCGGCAGGAGGGCGCCATCATCAACCGGCGGCTCTACCTGCCCGAATACAGCCTGGCCGGCCGCGACCCCAGCTTTGGCCGGGACATGGATCTCTCGCTGGTGATCGCCTCCCTGATGAACCGCTGGGGGGAGGACATCCTGCCGGAGGAAGTGGCCTACACCATGCTGGACAACGCCACCACCGGCGTCCACAACGCCGCCTATGCCGTGGCTGCCGCCGCCTGCTGCGGCTATTCCAGCTGGCAGGCCTGGCTGGATCTGAAGGACCTGCGGGCCCAGATCCACGACGGCTGCTCGGTGGGGGTGGAGATGGAGACCCGCCTGACCGGACAGCTGGAGCCGGTGCGGGTGTGGATGGCCCTGCGGGGCTTCGGCCACGACGACGAGGTGCTGGCAAACTTTGTGGTGCTCAACGACCCCACCGCCCCCCACGACGGGGCCGTGGCCCGCACCATGTCCATCACGGATTTCCTGCGCTACTTCACCGGGCGGGCCATCATCCTGCGGCCCAAGCCCCGCACCTTTTCCGCTACGCGGCCCCGCCGGTTCCGCTGCGGGCTGGAAGCGGGGGAAGAAGGGGAGTGGTTCTTTACCCAGAAAGGGGCCAGGGACCCCCTGCCGGAGGATTTCAACGGCTGGGTGGCCTGTACCCTGTACGACGGGGTGGCCCACGCCACCACCGCCCACAAGACCTTCCACCGCATGAAGCGGACCGCCGCAGGCGGGGTGTGCTTCCCCCAGGAAGTGGCCCAGGCCGGCGGGCGGTGCAGCATCTACGCGGTGGACCAGACCGGCAGTATGCGGGTGGCAGAGGTGCAGCTGCCCCGCCCCGCAGCACAGCAAACCCCTGCAGAACAGCAGCCAGGCCCCGGCCCGGCTGTTTAAAGGAGGGCAGGCCTCCGGGCCGGCCCTTCCCAACAAGATGGGAGGAACGATTATGGCAAAAACGATCATCACTTTGAGCCGTGAGTATTGCACCGGCGGCCGCTACATCGCACAGGATGTGGCCGACGCGTTGGGCATCAAGCTCTATGACAAGGAGCTGATTACCATGGCAGCCAGGGACTCGGGCCTGTCGGAGGAGGCCGTGGCTGCCAGCGAGAAGCGCCATACCCACAGCCTGCTGTACAGCCTGTACACCATGGGCACCGACCTGCCCCTGAGCGACCAGGTGTTCATCCTGCAGAGCCGCATCATCAAGAAGCTGGCCGAGGAGGGCCCCTGTGTCATCCTGGGCCGCTGCGCCGACTATGTGCTGCGGGAGCGCACCGACGTGCTGCACGTCTTTGTCTATGCGCCGCTGGCCTGGCGGCGGGAGTATGCCAAGACCAACCCCATCGTCAAGGCCACCACCGAAAAGGGCATCCGGGACGAGATCGACAAGACCGACCGCCAGCGGGCCGCCTACTACAACTACTACACCCAGAACCGCTGGGGCGACGTGCACAACTACGACCTGAGCATCAACGCCGCCCTGGGCAAGGATGTCTGCGTCCAGATGATCCTGGCCGCCGTCAAGGCCAAAGAGGAATCGCTGGGCTGATGCGGTCCCCTGCGCGGGGACAGAGGAACGGCTTGCGGCATCGTTCAAAAGCGCCCGGACAGAGCTTTGGGCGCCGGTGAGAGCAATGGGCAGGGTGCGGGCGCATTCCTGCCCATTTTCCGGCAAAGGGGCGGCCGGGGCCCCCGCTGTGACATACTGAAAGCAGACGGACAAAAAAGGAGGCGTCCCGATGAAAAATCTGAAATGGAACCTGATCCTGATGAGCCTGTTGTATCTTGGACTGGGCATCTTTTTGCTGGCGGTGCCCGGTGTGGCCCTGAACATCGTCTGCTATGCCCTGGGCGGGGTGGTGCTGGCCTGCGCCGCCGTCCAGCTGATCCGGTATTTTACGGTGGACCACAAAGTATTCCAGAGCTCCTTCACCCTGATCTCGGGGCTGGTGTGTCTGGGCCTGGGGGGCTTTCTGATCCTGCGCAGCGATATCGTGGTGCGGATCCTGCCGGTGGTATTCGGGCTGTTCGTGGTATTCGACAGCCTGGGCCGGCTGCAGAACGCCCTGGAGCTGCGCCGCTGCGGCTACCCCAGCTGGAAATGGTTCATCCTGCTGGCCCTGCTCAGCGTGGTGCTGGGAGGCATCATGATCTTTGATCCCTTCGGCGCCATGGAGACTCTGGTCATGGGCATCGGCATCATCCTGCTGATCGAAGGTGCCTTCAACCTGGGCGGGGCCATCTACACCGCCCTGGCCATCCGGCGCTTCAACAAGCTGCACCCCGCCGCCCAGTCCACCCTGGAACAGGTCACCGGCCTGGACCTGAACGGGGACGGGACGATCGGCGCCAGCCATGCCCCTGCGGACGCCGAAGCCACCGCCCGCGAGCTGGATACGGTGGATGAGAGCGCCGAGGTACACCAGGAGTGATCCCCGGCATCCGTTTTGAAACGCGTCCTGCCTGTACCTCACCGCGCAGACAGGACTTTTTTATGCAAGGAGTTATCAAGCCATGGAAAAATACGATCTGATCATCGTGGGCGCCGGTCCTGCCGGCATCTTCACCGCCGTGGAGCTGCTGCGCCACGGCAGCAAAAAGAAGATCCTGCTGATCGAAAAGGGCAAACCGGTGGAGCAGCGCAGCTGTCCCAAGGCCAAGCTGGGCCACTGCGTCAACTGCCGGCCCACCTGCGCCATCACCACCGGGTTCTCGGGGGCGGGCGCCTTCTCGGACGGCAAACTGAGCCTGTCCTATGAGGTGGGCGGCGACCTGCCCACCCTCATCGGGGAAAACTTTGCCCAGCAGCTGATCGATTACACCGACAAGATCTATCTGGACTTCGGGGCCGACCCCCATGTGGAGGGCATCTACACCGGCGAGGAGATCCGGGAGATCCGCAAAAACGCCATCAAGGCCGGCCTCAAGCTGGTGGATTGCCCCATCCGCCACCTGGGCACCGAAAAGGCCCATCAGCTGTACCTGGCGGTGGAAAAACACCTGCAGGCCCAGGGGGTGGAGATGCTGTTCTCCACCGAGTGTGAAAACATCCTGCTGGAAGGGGATGTATGCCGGGGCGTGCTGGTCCGCCAGCCGGGCGGCCAGACCCAGACCATCTATGCGGACACGGTGGTGATCGGCACCGGACGCCGCGGCGCCGACTGGCTGGAAAAGCTGTGCGCCGAGCACCACATCGCCCACAAGCCCGGCACGGTGGACATCGGCGTGCGGGTGGAGTGCCGCAATGAGGTGATGGAAAAGGTCAACCGGGTTCTGTACGAATCCAAGCTGATCGGCTACCCCCGCCCCTGGAAAAACAAGGTGCGCACTTTCTGCCAGAATCCCGGCGGCTTTGTGGCGCAGGAAAACTACGACAACGACCTGGCGGTGGTGAACGGCCACAGCTACAAAGAGAAAAAGAGCGAGAACACCAACCTGGCCATCCTGGTATCCCACAACTTCACCGAGCCCTTCAACCAGCCCATCGCCTACGCCCAGAAGGTGGGCGAGCTGACCAACATGCTGGGCGCCGGGCGGATCATGGTGCAGCGGTACGGGGATATCCTGGACGGCAAGCGCACCTGGCCGGAGGAGCTGGCCCGCAGCAACGTCCGTCCCACCCTCACCGACGCGGTGGCAGGAGACATCACCGCGGCCATGCCCTACCGCGCCATGACCAACATCATCGAGTTCATCCGGATGCTGGATATGGTGGTGCCCGGCTTTGCCGCCTACGAGACCCTGCTCTACAGCCCTGAACTGAAATTCTATTCCAACAAGGTGCGGATGGACCAGAGCCTGGATACCAACATCCGGGGCCTGCACTGCCTGGGAGACAGTTCGGGCTGGACCCGCGGCCTGATGATGGCCAGCGTTATGGGTGTGCTGATGGGCCGCAAACTGGCCGAAAAAGAGGGCCTGGCCCTGCGTCCCCTGACGGCCGAAGAATGATCCCAAAGCCGGTCCTGCCGGCATAAAAGCCCGCCGCGGCCCTTCCTGCACAGGGAAAGGCTCCGGCGGGCTTCTTTTTTGCACAGCAAAAACCGGCGCCCCGTGTCTTTGGACACAGAAGCGCCGGTCTTGTTATGCAGGATTCAGCAGCGGTCGTGCCGCGCAGGCATTACCAGAGGTTGGCGGTCTCGTTGTAGAGGCCCTCGTAGCTCTTGGCCGAGACACCCCAGCTGAAGTCGCAGTTCATGGCGTACTCGATCAGATGCTCCCAGTTCTCCTTGTCGTAGTAAGCGGCGTTGGCGCGGCAGCAGGCGTCATACAGTTCGTGGGCGCTGTAACCCGCAAAGGTGAAGCCGTTGCCATGGCCCTTGCTGGAGTCCTGGATGGAATCCCGCAGGCCGCCGGTCTCGCGGACGATGGGCGGCGTGCCGTAGCGGCAGGCCACCATCTGGGACAGGCCGCAGGGCTCGCTCTTGGAGGGCATGATGAAGGAATCCGCGCCCGCATAGATCTGCTGCGCCAGAGCGGTGTTGAAGCCGATGTAGGTTCCCACACGGCCGGGCCGGCGTGCGGCCAGGTCGGAGAAGAAGCTCTCATACTGGCTCTCGCCGGTGCCCAGGATGACCAACTCGATGCCCAGATCCACCAGGCCGTCGGCGATGCTCTGGACCAGGTCGAAGCCCTTCATGCCCACCATGCGGCTGACCATGGCAAAGACGGGGCTGCCGTCCTTGTGCAGGCCGAACTGATCCTGCAGGGCGGCCTTGCAGGCGGCCTTGCCCTCGCGGAAGTTGGCGGTGGAGTAGTTGTAGGGGATGGAGGGATCGGTGGCCGGGTTGTTGGCGTCCATGTCGATGCCGTTCAGGATGCCGCACAGCTTATACTGCTTCTCCCGCAGCAGGGCGTCCAGGCCATAGCTGAACCAGGGGTCCAGGATCTCCTGGGCGTAGGTGGGGCTGACGGTGGTGATCTTGTCGGCCGTCTCAAAGGCGCCCTTCATGAAGTTGGCGCAGCCGTCGTACTCCACGATGTGCTGATCGCGATGGCCGATGCCGCAGGTGTCCTCCAGGATCTCCAGGCCATACTTGCCCTGATAGGCGATGTTGTGGATGGTGAAGATGGTCTTGATCCGGTTGAACTTGTCCAGATGGCGGTAGTACAGGTTCAGGTACACCGGCACCAGGGCGGTCTGCCAGTCGTTGCAGTTGATGATGTCGGGGGTGAAGTCCAGATAGAACAAGGTCTCCAGCACGGCACGGGAGAAGAAGGCGAAACGCTCGCCGTCATCGTAGAAGCCGTACAGGCCGCGGCGCTTGAAGTAATACTCGTTGTCCAGGAAGTAGTAGGTCACGCCGTCCCACTGGGCCGTAAACAGGCCGCAGTACTGGCTGCGCCAGCCCACAGGCACCGAGTAGTTGGTCACATACTCCAGATGGTCACGGAAGCCCAGGTCCCCGTACAGGGGCATGATGACCCGGGCGTCCACTCCGTCCTGGACCAGGGCTTTGGGCAGGGCGCCCGCCACGTCGGCCAGGCCGCCGGATTTGGCAAAGGGCGTGGCCTCGGATGAAGCATACAGAATTTTCATACGCGCAATACCTCCTCGCTTTGGATGATCCGGGCCGGTTCAGACCGTGTGGTTCTTCTGAACGTAGACCGGGAAGCTGGCCGTGCCGGACAGCTTCTTGCCAGCGGTGATCTTGACATTCTTGTCGGTGACCACATACTCCATCTCCACGTCCTTCTCGATGACGGTATCCTGCATCAGGACGCAGTTGCGGACCACGGCGCCCTTCTTGACCTTGACGCCGCGGAACAGCACGCAGTTCTCCACCGTACCCTCGATGGTGCAGCCGTCGGCCAGCAGGGAATTGGACACCTTGGAGCCCATCACATAGCGGGTGGGGTTGTCGTCCCGGATCTTGGTGTAGACGGGGCTGTTCTTGGGGAACAGGGCGTCCAGGTTCTGCTCGTCCAGCAGCTTCATGTTCTCGTCGAAGTAGCTCTTCATGTCGCAGATGTGGGCCACATAGCCGGTGTACTCCACTGCATGGACGTTGAGGATGTTCACGTTGTGGGCCAGGATATCCCGCTCGAAGTAGATCAGGCCGCGGGCGGTGGCGTCCTTGACCAGGCGGATCAGGGTCTCGCGCTCCAGCACATAGATGTTCAGATCCAGGTTCTGGACGCCGGGACGGTAGTCGTTGAGCAGCAGCTCGGTGACGCGGCCGTCCTCATCGATGGTCAGGGTGTAGTTGTCGTTCTTGCGGCCCTCGGGGATCTCGGTCTTCTGATAGGCCACCGTGATGTCGGCGCCGCTCTCCTGATGGGCGGCCAGCAGGGCGTTGAAGTCGAAGTTGACGGCGATGTTGGCGTCGCACATGACCACATAGCGCTCTTTCTGGTTTTCCAGGAAGCCCAGGATGGAGGCCAGGGCCTCGACGCGGCCGGAGTAGATCCGCACGCCCTTTTCTGCAAAGGGAGGCACGATGTTCAGGCCGCCGTGACGGCGGGCCATATCCCACTCGCGGCCGGTGCCCAGGTGGTCCATCAGGGAGTGGTAGTTCTTGCGCACCACGATGGACACGTTGGTGATGCCGCAGTTGGACATGCTGGAGAGGATGAAGTCCACCATGCGGTACCGCCCCGCGAAGGGGATGGACGCCATGGTGCGCTCCGTCACCAGCTCGGGTACGGTGTTATCGTAGCTGTTGGGGAAAATAATGCCCAACGCATTGTTGTTCTGGCTCAGCATACTTCCTCGCCCTCCTTGACCGAATCAAATACTTTGGCGCCCTCTTTCACCACAGCGCCGGCACCCACCGTCAGGCCGGTGCCCACATGGGCGATGGCGCCTTCGCCGCCGATCTTGGCGCCGGCGCCCACCACAACGTTCTCTGCCAGGATGCAGCGCTTGACCACTGCACCGGCCTTGACCACCACGCCGTCCATCAGCACGGCGTCCTCAACGGTAGCGCCGTCTTCCACGATGACGCCGGCGGACAGCACCGAGTGCTTGACGCTGCCGTAGATGCGGCAGCCCTCGGTGACCAGCGAATCCTCGACCACCGCGCGGGGGCCGATCTTCTGGGCGGGCAGCACCGGGTTGCGGCTGTAGATCTTCCACTCCTCGTCAAAGACGTCGATGCCCGAATTCTCGGGGTCCAGCACTTCCATGTTGGCTTCCCACAGGCTGTCGATGGTGCCCACGTCACGCCAGTAGCCCTTGAAATGGTAGGCGTACATCTTGCGGTGGTCGCGCAGCAGGGCGGGGATGATGTTCATGCCGAAGTCGTTCTTGGAGTTGGGGTCGGCCTCGTCCTCTTCCAGGTACTTCTTCAGGACATCCCAGTTGAAGATGTAGATGCCCATGGAGGCCAGGTTGGACTTGGGTACCGGCGGCTTCTCCTGGAACTCGGTGATGCGGTCGTTCTCGTCCGCCACCATCAGGCCAAAGCGGGAGGCCTCTTTCCAGTCCACTTCCATGACGGCCACCGAGAACTCGGCGCCCTTTTCCTTGTGGAAACGGAGGAAGTCGGCATAGTCCTGCTTGCAGATCTGGTCGCCGGACAGGATGATGACGTACTTCGGGTCGTAGGTCTCGATGAAGCTGATGTTCTGGTAGATGGCGTTTGCCGTGCCCTTATACCAGTCGGTGCCCTTGGCCTGCTCGTAGGGGGGCAGGGTGTGCACGCCGCCGTACAGGCGGTCCAGGTCCCAGGGCTGGCCGTTGCCGATGTACTCGTTCAGCTTCTGGGGCTGGTACTGGGTCGCGATGCCCACGGTGTCGATGCGGGAATTGACGCAGTTGGACAGCGGGAAGTCCACGATGCGGTACTTGCCGCCGAAGGACACCGCCGGTTTTGCCGTTTTCTGTGTCAGCGCGTACAAACGCGAGCCACGTCCGCCGGCAAGGATCATTGCCACGATTTCTTTTGCCATAACTTTATTCTCCCCTTTTGCTTTTGCGCCCCCGTCGGTCAGGGGCGAAAATCAACACTCAAACCCGGCCGGGCCGCCTGCCCGCCGGTGCGGCCGCCCTCATTCCTCGGCAGCCTTGTCCGCCTTGGGCTTGCGGGTGCGCTTGGCCGCGGGCTTCTTTTCAGCCTTGGGCTCCTTGGCAGGCGCGCCCTTTTCCACCTTGGATTTGGTGGTACGCTTGGCCGCAGTGGTCTTTTTCTCCCCGGCAGCCTTGGTGGTTTTGGTGGTCTTTTTGGCTGCGGTGCCCTTTTCGGCGGCAGCCTTGGCGGTTTTGGTGGTCTTGGCAGCCCTGGGCGCCCGCGGAGCCGGCACCTCGAAATAGATGGTGCTCAGGGGGGGCAGGGTCAGGGTGATGCTCTGGTCAAAGCCGTGCATCGGCACCTTTTTGGAGCGGACGCTCTTGTTGTGGTACTGGCCCGAACCGCCGAACGCGGCGTCGTCGCTGTTCAGGATCTCTTTGTAGGTGCCCGACACCGGCGCGCCCATGATGTAGCCGTCCCGCAGCACGGGGGTGAAGTTGCAGACGATCATGATCTGCTTGCCCGCCGCGTCCTTGCGCAGGAAGGCCACCACGCTCTGCTGGTAATCGTCGGGGACGATCCACTGGAAGCCCTCCCAGCTGTAATCCACCTGCCAGAAGGCGGGGGTGTCCTTGTAGAACTGGTTGAGGGTCTTGACGTAGGTTTGCAGCTGTTTGTGCTTGTCGTAGTCCAGCAGCATCCAGTCCAGAGGCTTTGCCTCGTACCACTCGTTGAACTGGCCGAACTCCTGGCCCATGAACAGCAGCTTCTTGCCCGGATGGGCCATCATATAGCCAAAGAAGGTGCGCAGGTTGGCAAACTTGTCCTCGTATTCGCCCGGCATCTTGTTGATGAGGCTGCACTTGCCGTGCACCACCTCGTCGTGGCTGATGGGCAGGATGAAATTCTCGCTGAACGCGTAGAAGAAGCTGAACGTGACCTTGTTGTGGTTGTAAGAGCGGTAGATGGGATCGCTGGACATATAGCTGAGCATATCGTTCATCCAGCCCATGTTCCACTTGAAGTTGAATCCCAGGCCCCCGTCCGACGCAGGCTTTGTGACCTTGGGCCAGGCGGTGGACTCCTCCGCGATCATGTACTTTTCGGGGTGGCGGGTCAGCACGGCGGTGTTCAGCTTCTGCAGGAAGGCGATGGCCTCCAGGTTCTCCTTGCCGCCGTTGACATTCTGCTCCCACTCGCCGTCCCTGCGGTTGTAGTCCAGGTACAGCATCGAGGCCACGGCATCCACCCGCAGCCCGTCGATGTGGTACTGTTCCAGCCAGTACAGGGCGCTGGAGATCAGGAAGCTCTGCACTTCCTTCATGCCGAAGTTGAAGACCATGGTGCCCCATTCCTTGTGCTCGCCGCGGCGGGGGTTGGGGTCCTCATAGCAGGGCTCGCCGTCGAACATGTACAGGCCGAACTGGTCTTTGGGGAAGTGGGCGGGCACCCAGTCCATGATGACGCCGATGCCGGCGTTGTGCATCTTGTCCACAAAGGCCATCAGGTCCTTGGGGGTGCCGTAGCGGCTGGTGGGGGCAAAGTAGCCGGTGACCTGGTAGCCCCAGCTGCCGTCGAAGGGATACTCCATGATGGGCAGCAGCTCCACATGGGTGTAGCCCATATCCTGCAGGTAGGGGATGAGCAGGTCGGCCAGCTCGGAGTAGTTGTAGGGCAGGTAGTTGTCCCCGTCCTGTTTCATCCGCCAGCTGCCCGCGTGCATCTCGTAGATGTTCATGGGCCCGTTGATGGCATCCCTGGCCTTCTGGGCCTCCATCCAGGCGCTGTCGCTCCATCCGAAGCCGCTCAGGTCGTAGACCTTGCTGCCGTTGGAGGGCCTGGTCTCGGCGTGCAGGGCATAGGGGTCCGCCTTGAACACCAGCTCCCCGGCCCGGGTGGTCACGCAGTATTTGTAGATGTCATACTCTTTCATGCCGGGGATGAACAGTTCCCATACAGAATCGTTGTCCACTTTCTGCATGGGATGGCTGCCCGGCTTCCAGCTGTTGAAGTCGCCCACCACGCTCACCGCGGCGGCGTGGGGCGCCCACAGCCGGAACACGACGCCCTTTTCGCCTGCACGCTCGGTGAGGTGCGAGCCAAAGAAGCGCTGGGACTCAAAGTTATTGCCTTGCTTGTACAGGTAAACAGGCAGATCGTCCTGGGGATCATGCCGCAGGGGCTTTTCGGCCGGCTGGCCGGCAGCTGCCGGTTCTGCGGCGGGCTCTGCCGCTGCCTGGGTCATCTCTTCCGTCGTCGGTTTCATTTCATCGGTCTGTTTCATACTATGTGCAGCTCCTCCCTGGCGCAGACTGACGCCAGCCCGCATGTTGTGCAAAACCTCCGCAGGCCCGGCCCCCGCCTTTGTCTTTGATCCTGGCACGGCGCCGGACCATCGGTTGTTTCTACATTACTATATTAAATAATTCGAGGTGATTTTTCAAGGCCTTTTTCATAAAATCCGCTATAATCTTTTCGTTCCAAAAACCGTAAATAGACAAAAACCACAAATTTTGACTTTTTTTCTATGCAAACCTGACAGAGCTTTCCACACAAACGCAAAAAAGCCCCCGCTCCGCACACAACGTGCGGAACAGGGGCATAGGTACAGATCCTCCGCTGCGGGCTCAGCCCACAACGTATACATTCACATTGATGGCGCCATTCAGCACCGATTCGGCGTAGGTCTCGTAGAACAGATCCACCAGGACATGGCCGTCCTGCAGGGCGATGCCGGTATCGGTCGCCAGCGCATAGCCGTAGACGAAACGCCCGTCGGTGGAGGTGATATACAGCAGGGTGCCGTAGGGGATGACGTCGGGGTCAACGGCCACGGTGCCATAGCCCAGGCCCAGGCCCGAGGCGCCATTGCCGCCCCGGGAATAATAGCCGGTGGCCTTGCCGGTGAGCACCTGGGTGTAGCTGGAAGGGGGATTGGTGGTGCCATCGGGGCCGGTCAGGGGGGAGACAGGCGCCCCCGCGCCATAAGCCTTGATGAGGGCATCCCGGGGCTCCACGGTGGTGGTCACGTCGGTGACGATGCTGTTCTCCAGCTCGCCGTCCACCCAGCGGTGGCGGGTGGTGATGGCGCACTGACCGTCCTGGCCCGTCTGGAGGGTGGTGGTGCGGTCGGTATCGCGGAAGTACAGGCTGGTATAGACGTACTCGGTGTCGTGGGGGATGGTCTGATACTCCACCGTCTCCTCATAGCGCACGCGGTGCACCTGGATGGTGCTGCCGATGCCCACAAGGGAATCCTGGGCCGGGACGGTATAGTCGTCGGGCCCCAGGGTGATGCCGGCCTTCTCCAAAGCTTCCGCCACGGTGCCATAGACCATCTTGACGGGAGTCTGCTGGCCGTCCGCCTCCACCGTCACGGTGAAGGCGCGCTCGATGTTCAGGGTGGCAAGACTGTCCCCGAACGCGGTGTAATAGACCCGGTCGCCCTCGGCCGCTTCGATGCCCGAGAGGTTCATCAGCCGGGTGGGGTCGCTCTCGCTGGTCAAAAGCAGCTGGCTGGCCCCGTTGGAATCGGTCACATAAGTCACGCGGATGCTCACGGTGGTCAGCATCAGCGTCAGCGCAAGGCCCAGGCTCATCAGGCACAGTGCGAATACACGGTGCCGGAACGCCGGCCTTTTTTCCTGCATACATTCGGAAGTGATAACAAACAACTCCTCTCTTTTTACAGTTTGGCTTTGTTCGCGGGCAGCTTCCTCCGCCCGCCGAAAAGCGCATCCGAAAAGCCGGGCGTGTCCGGCTGCTCCGATGCACTTGGTGCGGCGGTTTGGTATCCCGGTCCGCCCCCGGGCGCCGCCCCCAGAGGACGGTGTTTAACTTCCTGGTTTGTCTGTTTTAATCGCTGCATCGTCTGTTGGTCCGGGCGCAGCAGCTGTCCTATCTTAGCAGACACAGGCCGATTTGTCAAATGGGCGGGCCGCCGGTCGTTATGCTTTTGTCAATCTTTTTTGTGCTATTTGTACAAACTTTTTGTTCTAATTTTGGCGTTTCCGTCCTCATCCTCCGATTTTCGCTTCAAAAGGCCCCAAGATACTGTAACAGAAATTTAACATTTATTTTGCATCCCGGATGCAATTTTTTCCTCCTCTGGCAGTGGATGGGGCCATTTTTTGCGCATTTTGCGCCAAAAGACCGCGCGCAAAAGGACGCGCTGGCGCCGCCGGGGACCGGGGGTTAGAATCAAAGCAAAAGCGGGGCGCGCCAGCGCCCCGGGAAAGGAAGGAACAACCATGATGCACATCAAGATCACGCCGCGGCAGCTGTCGGGCTGCACCGACTTTGTGCCCCAGCCCGCCCGGCTGCACCTGGGCAGCCAGAACGCCCAGGGGGTGGACACCCTGACTTTTGACCTGCCCCCCGAGTGGGCGGGCAAGAGCGTGGCCCTGCACATCCAGCAGGCGGACGGGAGTTTGCCCGCGCCCCTGCTGCTGGACGAGCTGGGACAGGCGGCGGTGGACCGGCGGCTGACCGCCTCTCTGCAAGGGCGCTGGATGCTGACCGCCACCGACGGCCAGGGCTATGACGCCTACACCCAGCCGGGCAGTTACGACACCTGCGAGATCCTGCCCACAGAGGGGGACAGTCCTCCCCCTTCCGCCACCCTGTATGAGCAGTTCGTGGCCCAGGTGCTGTCCAGCGCCCTGTCGGCCCAGGCCGCCTCCCAGCAGGCCGCCCAGAGCGCCTCGGACGCCAGCGGCGCCGTGGGACAGGCCGCCGGGGCTGTCACAGACGCGCAGGCCCAGGCTCAGGCCGCAGAGCAGGCCGCCGAGCGCGCCGAGGCAGCCGCGCTCCGGGCCGAAGGCGCAGCCCCGGTGGAGGGGCCGGTCATCAGCGTCAACAGCAAGGGCGGCCGGGTGGTGCTGGACGCCGCCGACGTGGGCGCCCTGCCCCTGCCGGCCACCGCCGCAGCCGGGAGCCTGCTGCGGGTCCAGTCGGTGGAAAGCGAGGCCGGCCTGACGGTGGAAGCCGTGCCCGAGGCGGAACTGACCGGCTTTGTCCACCGCAGCGACCTGCCCACCGCCGCGCAGGCCGGACCTATCAAGCTGGGCAGCGGCTACGGCCTGGCCCTGACCGCCGGCGGCGAACTGCGGCTGGCCCCTGCCGGCGCCGGACAGCTGGCCGCCATGACCGACGGGTGGTCCCCGCTGACCCCCGCCCTGGTGCCTCTGGCGGTCAAGCTGGCCCTGGCTTCCCTGTGGGAGAGCGCCGCCTGGAGCGACACAGACCGCTCATCGGCCCGCACCACCCTGGGGGCGGCGGCCGCCGCAGCCCTGGAAGCGCTGGAGGCCCGGGTGGAAGCGCTGGAGCAGGCGGATGTCGAGGTCACCCAGCACCCCTTTGAGGCCGATTTTTCCACCTTGGAGGGTCTGACCGCCGCCGGCGTCTGGAATACCGCCCAGGCCCGCATCGAATTCTGAAAGGAGGTTTCTTATGGCAACTGCACTTTCTGCCAAGCCGGTGGGGAGCAGCATCGTTTTGGAGCTGAACGGCGCCCCCACCCAGTTTTTCATCGTACACCAGGGCTGTCCGGATCCCAGCCTCTACCAGGGCGGGGCGGGCACCTGGCTGATGGCCTCCGGCCTGCCCAGCACCCTGGCCTGGGGCAGCGGCAAGACCTACGCCCAATGCACCCCCTGCCAATGGCTGAGCCAGCTGTTTATCCCCATGCTGGACGAGACGGTCCAGCAGCAGCTGGTGGCCGTCCGGCTGCCTTACATCGAGGGCGGGACCCTGCACGCCGGCGCTGAGGGGTTGGAAGCCAAGGCATTCCTGCTGTCGGGCACCGAGATGGGCTGGAGCGACAGCACCCAGCCCGAGATGCCCGTCGAAGGGGTCTGCCTGGATTATTTTGAGGGCTTTGCGGACCAGGACGCCCGCCGCATCGCCAAGGCCAACGGGAGCCCATACCCCTATTGGACCCGTACCCGCTCCGCCCAGGGGGACACCACATGGGTGGTGTCAGCCGCAGGCGGGACGGCCACCACCAGCCAGACCACCCAGCTGGGGGTCCGGCCCATCCTCATCCTGCCTCAGGGGCTGTCGGTGGACGACGAGGGGAACATCCAGCCCAACGCGGCCCCCACCCTGACCAGTCCCAGCGGCGCCAGCGGCGCCAACATCGGTATCCGCAGCGCCCCGTTCCTCTATGAGTACACCCCCACCGACCCGGAGGGCCTCAGCCTGTCCCTGACCGAAAAGCTGGACGAGGAGGTCACCCGGACCCTGACGGGCGCGTCGGGGGCAGCCCAGAGCTTTGCCGCCGTGGGGGACAGTCTGGGTTTTCTCAAGCTCAGCAACGGGACCCACACGCTGGAGGTGACCGCCAGTGACGGCATGGCCAGCACCAGCCTGTCGGCGGTGTTCACCAAGTCCGTGACATCGGCCAGCGTGACCCTGACCCAGCCCATCCCGGCCGACGCCCCCATCACCACCGCCGTGCTCTCTGTCGGGGGCAACATCCCCGCCGATGCCAGCCTGACCGCCCAGGTGACCAACAACGCCCTGGACGACCAGCCCGTCTGGCAGGACGCGACTGCCGCCGTCCGCCAGGGTGCCAACATCCTGTTTTCCAACAAAACCGCCCTCAACGGCCCCGCCTTTGATTTCAAGGTGGAGGTCAGCCGGGGCGTATCCGGCACCGGCGGCTACATCGACAGCATTTCCGGGGCCTTCCAGTAAATCCGGGCGCCGCGGCGCACACAAAACAATGCGGGGGCCGGCTTTGCAGCCGGCCCCCGCAGAGGGACCCTATCTTTCGTGACGCAAAAGTTCTTTTGTTTTGGTGCGATCAACAACAGAAGGAATATTGGTTCTATTCCTCTTTGCCGCCACATCGGATGGGTGTTTTACCCGAGCGTGCAGGTGGTCTCTGGCACCTGTGCGCCCCTTATATCATCTCCCGGTATGGTGCCCCGGGGGTGTTATAAGTAAAATTAATATTCAGCTTTGTTGTACTCGAAGTTAACTGCAATGCCAATCACAACGCCATCATCGTTTACATTAGCATCCTTACCAACCTGCCAATACTCTTTTGTAGCACTTACAGTAAAGGTATAGTCATCTTTCTCATCCGGACTAAAGCCTCCGTTAACAATCTCGTTAACAATGGCATCAATCTTATCTGCAACAAGGTTATCGATGACATCATCATTCATAGCAGCGGAAATATAGTACAGGCTATATGCAGTTGTATCG
>MHCFR04200__coassemble_682_pt1 | contig 18185 bp, 19 predicted proteins | sample MHCFR04200__metabat2_high_PE_011 | metagenome-assembled genome bin MHCFR04200
CCCTGTATGTGTCCCGTCCATCCGCACATGTCGGCTGGACGGGACTTTTTTGACATGCTAAAACTTCCGCAGACAGCTGCGGGGGCTTTTTGGTTTGGGGCGGGCCGGGCGGTGCGGTTAGATGCCGATTGACATTTCCCTTCAGAGTGGGTAATATAATACCTGTATTTTGCCACAGCGTCCTTTTTGCGGCCGGGCCGCGGGACGTGACGATAAGGAGAGGTTTCATGGAAAAGAAAGTACGCACCCGCTTTGCCCCGTCCCCCACGGGGTATATGCACGTGGGCAATCTGCGCACGGCGCTGTATGCCTACCTGACCGCCAAGCATGAGGACGGCACCTTCATCTTGCGCATCGAGGACACCGACCAGGAGCGCTATGTGGACGGCGCGGTGGACATCATCTACAATACCTGCCGGGAGGCCGGCCTTGTGTGGGACGAGGGCCCCGACATCGGCGGCCCGGTGGGCCCCTACGTCCAGAGCGAGCGGATGGGCCTGTTCAAGCAGTATGCCGAACAGCTGGTGGCCGACGGCAAAGCCTACTACTGCTTCTGCACCCCCCAGCGGCTGGACGCCCTCCACGCCGAGCAGCGGGCCAGGGGAGAGATGACCCATTACGACGGCTGCTGCCGCGACCTGCCCGCCGAGGAGGTCAGGGCGCGGCTGGCCGCAGGGGAACCCTACGTCATCCGGCAGAAGATCCCCCGCACCGGCGTCACCGCCTTTGACGATCTGGTCTATGGCCACATCGAGGTGAACAACAGCGAGATGGACGACCAGATCCTGATCAAGAGCGACGGGATGCCCACCTACAACTTTGCCAACGTGGTGGACGACCACCTGATGGGGATCACCCATGTGATCCGCGGCAGCGAGTACCTGTCCTCCACCCCCAAGTACAACCTGCTGTACGAGGCGTTCGGCTGGGAGATCCCGGTCTATATCCACTGCCCCCCGGTGATGAAGGACGCCCAGAACAAGCTGTCCAAGCGCAACGGCGACGCCAGCTACCAGGACCTGATCGCCAAGGGCTGCCTGCCCCAGGCCATCCTGAACTATATCTGCCTGCTGGGCTGGAGCCCCAAAGGGGAGTACGCCGAGCGGGAGATCTACTCCCTGCCTGAGCTGGTGCAGATCTGGGACCCCGCAGGCATCTCCAAGTCCCCGGCCATCTTCGACCCCCTCAAGCTGCGGGCCATCAATGCGGAGTACATCCGCCGCCTGACCCCCGAGGAGTTCCGCCGGAAGGCAGACCCCTGGCTGGATGAGGCCATCCACTGCCCGGTGGACCGGGATCTGCTGTGCGCCAACCTCCAGCCCCGCTGCGAGCTGCTCAGCGATATCCCCCAGCAGGTGGATTTCTTTGACCGGCTGCCCGACTACGATCTGTCCCTTTACACCAACAAGAAACAGAAGACCACCCCTGCGTCCGCCCTGGAGGCGCTGCAGGCGCTGGAACTGCTGCTCAGCGACGAGGGCACCGATTACGCCGACCGGGACGGCCTGTTTGACGCCTGCAAGGCCCTGGCCGAGCGGATGGAACACAAGAACGGCTGGCTGCTGTACCCGCTGGGCATCGCCCTGTCGGGCAAGCAGCGCACCCCCGGCGGCGGGGTGGATCTGGCCTGCATGATGGGCCGTGAAAAAACGGTGGAGCGCCTGCGCGAAGCCATCGGCCGTCTGTCCGCCGCCCAGTAACCGCGTCCCCCTAAAAAGAAACACGCCCCCGTATCCGGTCTTTTTTGGACGGTGCGGGGGTGTTTTTATAACCTTTTGGGCCTTTGGGCCGACACCGCCAAAAGCGGCAAATTGCGCGCGGCCCCCCTGCTAGGATATGCACACAGGCATCATCCTAGAACAAGGAACAGGGGGCGCAAGCATGGAAAAAAGCATGACAGGCTGGGCCGCCGGCGAGCGGCAGACATTGTGGCACAAGGCGGGACTGCGCCGGACGGCGCGGCAGCTGTACGGACTGGCCGCCGGGCTGGCAGGGGGCTGGGCGGCGCTGTATGGGCAGCTGTCCCCGTTGGGCCTGGCTCTGACGCTGGGGCTGCCCGAGGATTGTTTTGCGGCCTGCGGGGCGGGGGCGGTACTGGCCCTGCTGGCTCGTGGGCTGGGGGTGCGGGCGGTCTGCCTGCTGTGCGCCGTGGGCGGCGCGGTGGTGGCCCGGTGGCTGTGGCCCCGGTCTTTCTGGGCGGGAGCGGCTGCGGGGGCCGGGCTGCTGCTGGGCAGCGCCTACTGCCTGCGGATGTACATAGGCGGGGACGGCCTGCTGTTCGCGGGGGCCGAGGCGGTACTGGGGGTGCTGCTGGGGTATCTGGTGCGCCGGTTCCCGGCGGCCGGACCGGGGCCCGGACAGATGGTGCTGGCCTTCACGGGAGCGGCGGCTCTGGGGTCTCTGTCCCTGGGCCCGGTGAATCTGGGGCTTGCCGCCGGGGTGCTGGTCACCCTGGTGCTGGCCTGCCGGGGCGGGGCACAGTCCCTGCTGGCCCTGGCGGGGTCTGCGGCGGCGGGGCTGTGCTGTGCCGATGCCGCTCTGGCCTGTGCCGCTGTGGGCCTGTGCTGCGGTTCGGCCCTGGGACTGCTGGCCCAGGGGGACAGGCTGGTCTGCGCGGCCCTGTATGGGGGCGGGGCGCTGACGGGCATTTTGGCCTCGGGTCCCCCCGGGACCGCCTTTGGATTTCTGGGGGCCCTGGCGGTGGGCGCCGGGGCGTATCTGGCCCTGCCGCGGCGGTGGCTGCTGCCGCAGTCCGCCCAGCCGGAGCAGGATGAGGCCGCCCGGCCCCGGCTGTCTGTCGCGGCGGCCCGGCTGAACACCGCCGCCGAGAGCCTGGCCTCCCTGGCGGACACGGTCAACCAGGTGTGGGAGGGGCTGCCCCGCCGCCAGGAGGGATTCCGCTGGGTCATCGACGCCGCCCATGACAGTCTATGCACCAACTGCGGCCGCAGGGACGCCTGCTGGCAGGAGGAGTATGCCGTCACCATGGCGGGGTTTGAGGCTTTGCGCCCCATTCTGGAGGAGAACCAGCAGATCGACCCGCAGGACCTGCCGGGGCAGCTGGCCCGGTGCATCCATCCGGCGGCCCTGTCGGGGGCCATGACCCGGGCCTTTGCCCTGTACAAGAGCCGGCAGGAGGCCCGTATCCACGCCGACGCCATGCGCGCCGCCCTCACCGAGCAGTACAGCGCAGTGGCCCAGGCGCTGGGGGCGCTGGGGGACCAGCTGGCCAGCCCCGGCAGCCCCGAACCTTATAAGTCGGGGCGTGTGGCGGATTTCTTCACCTCGCTGGGGCTGCCCCCGGTGGAGTGCTCGGTCACCCTGGACAGCCTGGGCCGCACCCGGGCGGCGGTCACTTTGCCCAGGGCCCGCTTCAGCCAAAAGGAACTGGCCACCCTGGCGGGTGAGGTGGGCCGGCTGTGCCGCCGCAGCTTTGATCCGCCCCAAAAACTCAGCTGCCGGCAGGTGACCACCCTCCTGTTCACCGAAAAACCGCCCCTGCGGGCTTTGTTCGGGTGGGCGTCCGCCCCGGCCCGGGGGGAGGTGTCGGGGGACGCGGTGCAGCAGTTCTGCAGCCCCACCGCCGCCCAGATGATCCTCTGCGACGGGATGGGCACGGGACGCCCGGCGGCAGTGGAGGGGAGCCTGGCCGCCGAACTGACCGGGCGGCTGCTGCGGGCGGGCTTTACCGCCGAGCTGACCGCCCGTCTGGTGAACGTGGCCCTGGCCCTGGACAGCCGGGAGGAAGGGGGCGCGACCCTGGATCTGCTCAGCGTGGACCTGTACACCGGGACGGCCCGGATCTACAAGGCAGGGGCGGCGCCCGGCTTTCTGGTACATGAGGGGAAGGCGTGCACGGTGGGGGAGGCCGGCCTGCCCATGGGCGTGCTGGGGGAGGTGAACGGTCAAAGCCAGATGGCACGCCTTGGCTCCGGGGATCTGGCGGTGTTGGTGTCCGACGGGCTTTTGGTGGACGGTCCCGGCTGGGTGCTCAAGCAGCTGGAGCTGTCCGCCGCCGCCAAAGACCCGCCCGACGCGGTGGCCCGCACCCTGGTGGAGACGGCCCGGGCCCGGGCGGCTTCCGGCCGCCCCGACGACATCACCGCTGCCGTGCTGCGCCTGGAGAAAAATTAGTTCGACCCGCCTGCCGCGCCAAACAAAGCGGCGCACCGGGCAAAGCGGATGCACAGAGGACGGTGATGCTGCGGATAGAAAAAAGGGCCTGCCGGGCGCTTGCTTGCACCCGGCGGGCCCTTTCGGCGTTTTTTGTCAGTTGTCCCCGGCGTCGTAAATACGGACGTAGTGCGGCGCATTTTTGGCCTGACACAACAGCAGCAGCGCCGTTGCGGCAAGGGCGGCCGCGGTGAGGGCAACGAGCATCGCTTTGAGAACTTTCATGTCTGGACCTCCTTATGGGGCGGGCGGCAGAACATCGGCCCGCCATGGCTTTGTTATTTATATAGTATAGCATACCCGGGCCCTGTTGGCAAACCCGCATCTCTCCGAAAAATGGATGGATTAGGATATACTAACGTCATGAAATTTTCACTTTCGGACATTTTTTAGCTTATTTGGCGTTGACTTCAATCCGGGAAATGATACAATAAAATATATCAGCAAGCAGCAGCCGCAGCGCCCGGTGCTTTTTTGCCGGCACAGGAGGCAGCTCTGCGGCCCAAAGCAGAATGGGGGATTGTATAGTTCATGTTGAACAAGCTGAAACGTGCGGCGCTTGGCGCGCATACGCCGCATGACAAAGCGACCGCTGCAAGCAAGCCTGTCCCGATGCCCCTGCCCGCGCAGGTGCGCATCCTGATGAGCCAGCATATCGGCGCCCCGGCCAAGGCCGTTGTCAAAAAGGGCGACAAGGTGTGTGTGGGCACCCTGATCGGGGAAGCCGCAGGCGTCGTCTCGGCCAATATCCACTCCAGCGTGTCGGGCACCGTCACCGCGGTGGAGCCCTTCCGCCTGGCCAACGGCAAGGCGTGCGATGCAGTGGTCATCCAGACCGACGGCCAGCAGACGGTGGACCCTGCCGTCCAGCCGCCCAAAGTCATCGACAAGGCCAGTTTCCTGGCGGCGGTCCGCGCCAGCGGCCTGGTGGGCCTGGGAGGCGCAGGCTTCCCCACCGATGTCAAACTGCAGCCCAAGTGCCCGGTGGACACGCTGCTGATCAATGCGTCGGAGTGCGAAGTCTGGCTGACCAGCGACACCCAGGAGATGCTTACCAGCTCCGACGATATCGTCCGGGGCATCCAGGCGGTGCTGCAGTACACCGGTATTCCCCGGTGCATCATCGGCATCGAGAAGAACAAGCCTGAGTGCATCGACCTGCTGTGCCAGAAGACCGAAGGCCTGTCCAATGTGGACGTCAAGCCGCTGCCCAGCGTCTACGGCACCGGCAGCGAACTGATCCTGATCGAGAAGTGCCTGGGCCGGGAAGTGCCCCACGGGGGCCTGCCCGCCGACGCCGGCGCCATCGTCATGAATGTGACCTCGGTCAGTATGCTGGGCAAATACCTGGCCACCGGTATGCCGGTGGTGGAGCGGATCGTCACGGTGGACGGCGACGCCTGCGCCAAGCCGCAGAACCTGATCGTGCCGGTGGGCACGCCCTACCAGGATATCATCCAGGCCGCCGGCCTCAAGCCGGAGGTCACCCTGGGCAAGGTCATCGCCGGCGGCGCCATGATGGGCCCCGCCGTGGAGGACCTGAACTACCCCACCACCAAGACCACCGGCGGCCTGATCCTGCTCAGCGAGGCCAGCGCCGCCCAGCCCGCGGCCGAGCCCTGCATCCGCTGCGGCCGCTGCATCGAGTACTGCCCCATGGGCCTGGCCCCGGTGGAGGTCAACGCCGCTTACAGCGCCCGCGACGTCAAGGAACTGGGCAAGCTGCACGTGGACTACTGCTTCAACTGCGGCTCCTGCTCGTTTGTCTGCCCGGCCAAGCGCCCCTGCACCCAGATGATGAGCCTGGCCAAAGCGTATTACCTGAATGAGATCAAAAAAGGAGGCAATAAGTAAAAATGGATACAAAGCTTATTGTTTCGGCCTCCCCCCATGTCCGCTCGGATGAGACCACCCGGGGCCTGATGGCCAACGTCATCGTGGCTTTGTGCCCCAGCGTGGTGGCCTCGGCGGTCATCTTCGGGATGCGCGCTCTGCTGGTCACCGCCTTCTCGGTGGTGTTCTGCGTGGCGCTGGAGTGGCTGTACTGCAAGCTGCTCAAGCGGCCCAACCCCATCGGCGACTTGTCCGCCGTGGTCACCGGCATCATCCTGGCCATGAACGTCCCCGTCGGGATGCCTCTGGGCCAGATAGCGGTGGGCTGCGTGGCGGCCATCATCGTCACCAAGCAGCTGTTCGGCGGCATCGGCATGAACTTTGCCAACCCCGCCCTGGTGGGCCGCATCGTCCTGTTCATCAGCTTTGCCTCGGAGATGAACGCCTGGGTCTACCCCGACGCGGCAGTGGACCAGCTGGCCAGCGCCACCCCGCTGCAGGTGGCCGACCCCAGCCGCCTGAACCTGTTCGACCTGTTCATGGGCATCCACGGCGGCGTCCTGGGCGAGACCTGTGCCCTGGCCATCCTGCTGGGCTTTGTCTACCTGGTGGTCACCCGGACCATCAGCCCCGCCATCCCGCTGAGCTATGTGGGCAGTATGTTCCTGTTCTACCTCATCGCCACCCAGAGCCTCCACGAGAGCCTTGTGGAAGTGCTCAGCGGCGGTCTGCTGTTCGGCGCGGTGTTCATGGCCACCGACTATGTCACCAGCCCCTTCACTCTGAAGGGCAAGCTGCTGTACGGCGTCTGCCTGGGCCTTGTCACCTTTGCCATCCGCTACTGGGGCAGCTACACCGAAGGCGTGTCCTTCGCGCTGCTGTTCATGAACCTGTGGGTGCCCTTCATCAATGACGCCACCCGCCAGACTCCCTATGGCTACGTCAAGTCCGCCAAGAAGGCAGGGAAGGAGGCTGCTTCCAAATGAGCAACGCTGCAAAGTCTGCAAACTCCAATTGGGAGAGCACCGTCAAACCCATCCTGGTGCTGACGGTCAGCTCGCTGGTGGTCAGCCTGCTGCTGGCCCTGGTCAACTCAGTCACCGCGCCGGTCATCGAGGCCAACCAGAAAGCTGACACCCTGGCGGCTTATGTCCAGGTCATCCCCACCGTCTCGGATGCCGCCGAGCTGGAGGAGATCACCGACTACACCACCCCCGGCGTCAGCGGCGCCGTGCGTGCGCCCGACGGTTCCATTGCCATCCAGGCGGGGGAGACCGGCTACAACGGCGGCCTGGTGAACGTCATCATGGGCTTTGACACCGCCGGCACTGTCACCGGCATCTATGTGGACGCTTCCAGCCAGACCGCCGGCATCGGCGACCGTGTGGCAGCGGCTGACTTCCTGACCCAGTTCGAGGGGATGGACGGCACCGCCAACATCGCCAAGGGCCAGGGCTATGACGGCATCAGCGGCGCCACCTATTCGTCCGACGCCCTGTTTGCGGCCATCAACGACTGCATCAACTGCTACAACGAACTTGCATAAAGGAGGCTGGTAAGAATGGCACAGGAAGAAAAAGTCTCCAAGGTAAGCATCCTTACCAATGGCATCATCAAGGAGAACCCGGTCCTCCGGCTGGTTCTGGGCACCTGCTCCACGTTGGCCATCACCACTGCGGTGTCCAACGCCATCGGCATGGGGGTCGCGTTCACCTTCGTTTTGATCTGTTCCAACGTCATCATCGCGCTGCTGCGCAATGTCATCCCCGCAAAGGTGCATCTGCCCTGCTACATCGTCATCATCGCGGGCTTCGTCACCATCGTCCAGATGGTCATGCAGGCTTACACCAAGAGTCTGTATGACGCTTTGGGCGTGTTCATCCCCCTGATCGTGGTCAACTGCATCATCCTGGGCCGCGCCGAGATGTTCGCCTGCAAGAACACCGTGGTGGACTCGGCCCTGGACGGCGTGGGCATGGGCATCGGCTACACCCTGACGGTGGTGCTGATGGCTACCATCCGCGAGATCCTGGGCAGCGGCACCTGGCTGGGCTTCCAGGTGATGCCCGAGGGCTTTGTCACCATCGGCATCATGACCCAGGCCCCCGGCGCCTTCCTCTGCTTCGGCCTGCTGATGGGTCTTTGCGTCTGGGTGGAGGACAAGCTGGATGCCCGCATCGAGCGCAAGGTGGGCTGCCAGCCCATCAAGGATTTGCAGGAAGGAGAGGATAAGGAATGATCGTCAAACTTGCGGCCATCTTCTTCAGCATGATCCTGGTGAACAACTATGTGCTGGTGAAGTTCCTTGGCATCTGCCCGTTCCTGGGCGTTTCCAAAAAGCTGGACTCGGCGCTGGGTATGTCGGGCGCCGTCATCTTCGTCATGTTCATGTCGACCCTGGTCACCTTCCCCATCCAGATCTTTGTGCTGGACCCGGCAGGGCTGGGCTATTTGCAGACCATCGTCTTCATCCTGGTCATCGCGGTGCTGGTGCAGTTCATCGAGATGTTCCTCAAAAAGTATGTGGTATCGCTGTATAACGCCCTGGGCGTTTATCTGCCCCTGATCACCACCAACTGCTGCGTGCTGGGCGTCACCATCCTGGTCATCGACGACTACGGCGCCGATGTGGCCACCCTGGGCTTTGTCCCCGCCTTCATCGAGGCGCTGGTGTGCGCGGTGGGCTCCGGCGTGGGCTTTATGCTGGCCATGTGCCTGTTCAGCGGCGTGCGCAAGCGTGTGGAAGTGTGCGACGCGCCCGGCCCCCTGAAGGGCCTGCCCATCACCCTGATCGCGGCGGCGATCACCAGCCTGTCCTTCATGGGCTTTGGCGGCATCGTCGAGAACCTGTTCAACGTCACGCTGTAAGGGAGGAGGAAACGGAATGAGTATCGTATTGGCTGTTGTCCTCTGTACCGTCGTGGGCGCTCTGGGCGCGGTGATCCTGGTTGCTGCATCCAAGTTCATGGCCGTGGAGGAGGACCCCCGCATCGAGCAGGTGACGGGCTGTCTGGCCGGCGCCAACTGCGGCGGCTGCGGCTACGCAGGCTGCGCCGACTATGCCAAGGCCATCGTGATGGACGGCGTCCCCTGCGACCGGTGCGCCCCCGGCGGCCCCAAAGCTGCCGCCGCCATCGGCAAGATCATGGGCGCCGAGGTGTCCGCCACCGTCAAAAAGGCGGTGGTCCAGTGCCAGGGCAGCCGGGACAACTGCAAGCCCAGCTATGAATACAAGGGCATCCAGAGCTGCGCGGCTGCGGCCGGGCTGTATGGCGGCCCCAAGGATTGCTCCTTTGCCTGTGCGGGCCTGGGCGACTGCGTCAAGGCCTGTAAGTTCGACGCCATCCATGTGGTCAATGGAGTGGCGGTGGTGGACCAGGACAAGTGCACCGGCTGCGGCGCCTGTGCGGCCGTCTGCCCCAAGCACGTCATCATGATCCAGGATGCTGGCCCCGACAAGCCGGTGGTCATGTGCTCCAACTGCGACCGCGGCCCGGTGGCCATGAAGGAATGCGCCACCGCCTGCATCGCCTGCGGCATGTGCCAGCGCAACTGCCCGTCCGACGCCATCCATGTCACCGACAACCTGGCCCGGATCGACTACGACAAGTGCACCGGCTGCGGCACCTGCGTGGCCAAGTGCCCCAAGAAGATCATCACCTACCCTCTCAAAAAGAACGGGTAAGGCACAACGACACAACGCCCCGCAGGTGGTCCGGCAGCGCCGGCCCCTGCGGGGCGTTTGAGTGAGGTTAGGGTTATGAACCAGCAACAGCTTTTGGCCCGGCGGCGCAGCGCAGGCTTTGCGGCCTTTTTCTTCAGCGGCATCTGCGCCATTTCCAGCGGGGTGGTGGTCAGCCTGCTGCAGGAGCAGTATGGCTTTGCCTACGGCGTCACGGGCACTCTGCTCTCCCTGATGAGCCTGGGCAACCTGGCGGCGGGCTTTGTGTCGGGGGTGCTGCCCGGCGTCCTCGGGATGAAGCCCAGCGTCCTGCTCCTGTCCCTGGGATACCTGGTGGGTTACGGCCTGATGGGCTTTACGGGGGCGGTGCCCCTGCTGGCGGTGGGCTTTTTCCTGGCGGGCTGTGCCAAGGGCCAGGTGATCAACACCTGCACGGTCCTGGTGGGCAACAGCAGCTCCGACCGCACCCGCGGCATGAACATCATGCACAGCTGCTATGCCTGCGGGGCGCTGCTGTGCCCCTTCCTGATCGCGGCGGCAGCCCGGGCAGGGGACAAGGCCCCCCTGCTGCTGCTGGCCATTCTGGGCGGGCTGCTGTGGGCGGTGTTCGCCCTCACTCCCATGGAGGAGGCCGGCGGCAAAAAGGGAGGCGGGCGGATCGACTGGAGCTTTCTGCGCAGCGCCCGGTTCTGGCTGCTGGTAGGGCTGATCTTCTGCCAGAACGCCGCTGAGACCAGCGTCACCGGGTGGATGGTCACCTACTTCAAGGACAGCGGCATCATCGCCGGGGCCCTCAGCACCTACACCGTCACGGTGATGTGGGGAGCTACCCTGATCGCCCGGATGCTGATCGCCTTTGTGTTCCCCTTCCGAAACCCGCGCAGGGCCATGGTGGGGATGGGCGCCGGGTGCATCGTCACCTATCTGGGCCTGATGCTGGCCCGCAGCCAGACCCCGGCCATCCTGCTGCTGTTCCTGTTCGCCTTTGCCATGGCGGGGATGAACCCCACGGCAGTGGCGGCGGCAGGCCGGATGACCACCGTCACCAGCATTGCCATCCTGCTGCCGGCGGCCAGTCTGGGCGCCATCGTCATGCCCTGGATCATCGGTGTGGTGGCCGAGTACGCGGGCCTCACCGCGGGCATGGCCTCCAACATCGTGCCCTGTGTGGGGATGCTGGTGTTTGCGGTGCTGGTGGCCCGCCTGCCCGAGGAAGAAAACGCCTAATCCTCCCCGGCCCTGGCGTCCCGCTCTGCCTGGGACTGCCGGGCGCTGAAGATGCAGCCGCAGTAATCCTGGCGGTACAGTCCGTATTCGGCCGACAGCTGCAAGGAGCGCAGGTAGCCGTTCTTCTTTTTGAAGTCGGAGGGCAGGTGGGGCACCCCGTATTCGGCGGCCAGCTCCTGCCCGATTTGGTTGATCCGGGCGGCGTCCTTGTGGGGGCTGATGGACAGGGTGGTGGTGAACCAGTCGAAGCCGTGCTGGGCCGCATATTGGGCAGCCCGGCGCATCCGCAGCCTGTAACAGGCGGTGCAGCGGCGGCCCCGCTCGGGCTCGTCCTCCAGGCCCCGGGCGGCCTCGTAGAATTCCCGGGGGTCGTAGCGGTCCTCCACCACCGTCACCCCCAGGGGATGGGCCTGCGCCACGAACCGCTCCAGCTCCTGTTCCCGCCGGTGGTATTCGGCGTCGGGCCAGATGTTGGGGTTGTAGTACAGAATGGTGATCTCGAAGTGCTGGCACAGCTGCTCCAGCACCGCGCTGGAACAGGGCCCGCAGCAGGCATGGAGGAGGAGCCGGGGCCGCCGGCCGTCCAGCCGGCGCAGCACGGCGTCCATCTCCCGGGCATAATTGGGTACATTGGGCATTGCAATCTCACCTCGACCAACAGTATAACACAAGCGCCCCCCGGGCGCAAAGGAGGCTTACACCCCATGACACAGGAAAAGATCGCCCGCATCAACCAGCTGGCCCGCAAGAGCAAGACCCCCGCGGGGCTGACCGAGGCGGAAAAGGCCGAACAGCAGGCGCTGCGGCAGGAATACCTGGCGGAGATCCGCAGATCCTTCCGGGCCCAGCTGGAGAACACCATGATCCAGGAGCCGGACGGCACGCTGCACCATCTGCCCCGCCGCCCGGGCCCGGAAAACAAAAACTGACCCCCGCCTTTGTGGAACCTGCGGCTTGCTTTGCGGCGGCAGGCATGATACAATAAAATTGTATGTGCAGGCACTGCCTGCGCTGCGATGTGTTCAGGGCAGCGTATCCCGGGCAAGGTGCACGGAAAAGGCTGCTCTTTGGATCAATAAAGAGGTCATCGATTATGCTTACTGCAATCACAGGGATCAACTGGGGCGACGAGGGCAAGGGCCGTATGGTGGACCTGCTCAGCCAGGATTATGACATCGTGGTGCGCTACCAGGGCGGCAACAACGCCGGCCATACCGTCAAAAACGAGCGGGGCAAGTTCGTTCTGAACCTGCTGCCCTCGGGCATCCTGCGCCCGGACGTGGTGTGCGTCATGGGCAACGGTATGGTCATCGACCCCCACCACCTGGACGGCGAGATCGCCAGCCTGCGGGAGAAGGGCATCGCCATCTCCCCGGCCAACCTCAAGATCTCCGACCGCGCCACCATCACCATGCCCTACCACGTCCTGCAGGACGGCCTGGAGGAGGCCCGCCTGTCCAAGACCGGCGCGCAGTTCGGCTCCACCAAGCGGGGCATCGCCTATGTCTACGGCGACAAATATATGAAAAAGACCCTGCGTATGGGGGATCTGCTCCATCTGGACGACTCGGTGTACAAGCGCCTGGTCACCATGGTGGACTCCAAAAACCTGGTGATGGAGGGCAGCTACGGCGCCCAGCCCATCCGCGTGGACGAGATGTGGGACTGGCTGCAAAAGTACGCCGCCATCTTTAAGGACTATATCTGCGATGCGGGGGCTTACCTGGACGAGGCCGACCAGGCCGGCAAGAAGATCCTGTTCGAGGCCCAGCTGGGCGCGCTGCGGGACGTGGATTTCGGCATCTACCCCTACACCACCTCCTCCAACGTCATCGGCGCCTACGCCCCCATCGGCGCAGGCATCCCGGGCCGCAAGCTGGACAAGTCCATCGGCATCATGAAAGCCTATTCCTCCTGCGTGGGGGACGGCCCCTTTGCCGCCGAGCTGGCCATGACCGAGGAGGAGATGCATCAGCTGCGGGAGGCCGGCCATGAGTACGGCGCAGCCACCGGGCGTCCCCGCCGGGTGGGCCCTGTGGACCTGGTGGCCAGCCGCTACGGCGTGTCCTGCCAGGGCTGCGATGAGGTGGCCCTGACCCTGCTGGACGTGCTGGACTACATGGAAACGGTGCCGGTGATCACCGCCTACACCCTGGAGGACGGCAGCACCACCACCCGTTTCCCCATGGGCAAGGCGCTGGATACCGCCCGGCCTGTGGTGGAGCGGATGCCGGGCTGGCACTGCGACATCACCGGCGTACGCCGCTGGGAGGATCTGCCCGTCCAGGCCCAGGACTACATCCTCTATCTGGAAAAAGCCATCGGCTGCAAGATCACCTATATCTCGGTGGGCGCTGAGCGGGAAGCTTACATCCACCGCACCTGAGACGACCCGCCCTGGACGGGAGAATGGGGAGACCATCATGTTCGATATCATTACTGACAGCGCCTGCGACCTGCCCCGGGAGGAGATCGTCCGCCTGGGCGTGACGGTGGTGCCGTTCTATGTCTCCACCGACGGCCAGACCTACCTGAAAGAAGGGGAGGAGATGCCGGTGCGGGACTTCTACCAGTTCATGGTGGACCAGCCCGCCGTCCTGCCCAAGACCAGCCTGCCCTCCCTGGAGGACTTTGAAAAAGTCTTTCGGCCCCGGGCGGCAGCGGGCCGGCCGGTTTTGTGCCTGTGCTTCACCGGCAAGATGAGCGGCGGCGTGGGCAGTGCCCGCAACGCCCGTCAGCTGGTGCTGGAAGATTACCCCGACGCGGTCATCGAGGTGGTGGACACCGCCGCGGCCACCGTCAGCGAGGGCGCCACGGTGGAGAATGCCGCCGCCATGCGGGACGCCGGCTGCACCCTGGCCGATACCCTGACCTGGCTGGAGGGCACCCGTCCCACCAACCAGATCTTCTTCACGGTGGGCAACCTGGACTATCTGATCAAGGGAGGGCGGATCGGCAAGGTGACCGGCCGCGCAGCCAACCTGCTCAACGTCAAGCCCATGATCCACTTTGCCGAGGGGGAGATCTTCTCGGGCGGGATGGCCCGGGGCCGCCAAAAGAGCATGGAAAAGGCCATCGAACAGCTTTTGGGCTATCTGGCCGAGCGCAACGCCGACCCCGACGACTACCGCATCATTGTGGGCTATGGCTACGATGTGGAGGAGGGCAGGCGGTTCTGGATGCAGCTGCGCGCCGCCCTGCGGGCCCGGTATCCGGACAGCAGCTGTGAAGTGGGCCTGCTGCAGATCGGGGCCACCATCGCCGTCCACACCGGACCCTATCCCCTGGGCGTGGGGGTCATGCGCCGCTGGAAACCCCGTTCCTGAGCGAAAAAGGGGAGGGCAGAGGGCAGGAATGCATCTCCTACTTGACAAATCCCCTTCCTATGAATAAAATAGCATCATGGCCGCAGCGGCGCGGCGGGCGACGCGGCGCCGGACTGCTGCTTTGAACGCAAGCCTCTGGACCCGGTATCCCCCACGGATGCCGGGTCTTTTGTGGCAGCTTTTTACCTTATAGAAGGGTTTTTGGGAAAAGGAGTATCCAACATGAGACTGAACAAGATCCTTGCCCTGGCTTTGTCCGCCGTGATGGCGGCCAGCCTGGCAGCCTGCGGCGGCAGCTCCTCCGCAGTTTCTTCCACTGCTTCCAGCGCGGCCGGCGCATCCGCCGGCGCCCCTGACGGGGACGGCGACCCCACCACCCTGACGGTGGCCATGGAGTGCGCCTACGCGCCTTACAACTGGACCCAGCCCACCGACGCCAACGGCGCGGTGCAGATCCGGGGCGCCAGCGATTATGCCTATGGCTACGATGTGATGATGGCCAAGAAGATCGCCGAGGCCCTGGGCCAGGATATCCAGATCGTCAAGCTGGACTGGGACAGCCTGATCCCCGCCGTCATGACCGGGGATGTGGACTGCGTCATCGCGGGCCAGTCCATCACTTCCGAGCGGGCCAAGCAGGTGGATTTCTCGGACCCCTACTACTATGCATCCATCGTGACCCTGGTCAAGAAGGACAGCCCCTACGCCTCGGCTGCCAGCGTGGCAGACCTGGCCGGCGCTACCTGCACCAGCCAGCTGGGCACCATCTGGTATGACATCTGCCTGCCCCAGATCCAGGATGCCAACATCCTGCCCGCCCAGGAGACCGCCCCGGCCATGCTGGTGGCCCTGGACAGCGGCGCCTGCGACATCGTGGTCACCGACCGGCCCACCGGCCAGGCCGCCCTGGAAGCCTACCCCGACTTTGTGATGCTGGAGTTTGGCGGCGGGGAGAACGACTTCCAGGTCAGCGAGGAGGAGATCAACATCGGCATCTCCATGAAGCAGGGCAACACCGCCCTCAAGGACGCCATCAACGAAGTGCTGGCCACCATGACCACCGACGACTACAACGCCATGATGGATGAGGCCATCAGCGTCCAGCCGCTGAGCCAGCAGTAACATTACCTGCCGTAAAGGAGCACCCCCATGTACGCATTTATCCGTGAATGTGCCTCCATTTTGCAGCAGTACGGCCCCTCCTATCTGCGGGGCGCGGGCACTACGCTGCTGCTGGCTTTGGTGGGCACCCTCTTTGGCTGCCTGATCGGCTTTGCGGTGGGCACCCTGCAGACCATCCCCATCGACCCCCGGCGGGACCCCCTGTACAAGCGCATCCCCCTGCGCCTGCTGCGGGTGGTGCTGCGGTGCTATGTGGAGCTGTTCCGCGGTACCCCCATGATGATCCAGGCCGTCTTTATCTATTATGGCATGATGAGCGTCTTCAACGTCCATCTGGAAATGTGGTCCGCAGGCTTCCTGATCGTGTCCATCAACACCGGCGCCTATATGGCTGAGACGGTGCGGGGCGGCATCGTCTCCATCGACCCCGGCCAGACCGAGGGCGCCATGGCCATCGGTATGCGGCACTGGCAGACCATGATCCATGTCATCATGCCCCAGGCCCTGCGCAACATCGTGCCCCAGATCGGCAACAACTTCATCATCAACATCAAGGATACCTCGGTGCTGTCTGTCATCTCCATCACCGACCTGTTCTTTGTGCACAAGAGCGTGGTGGGCGCCCTGTATACCTACTTTGAGAGCGCCACCATCGTCATGCTGATCTATCTGACCATGACACTGCTGTCCAGCTGGCTGCTGCGCATGTGGGAGAAAAAGCTGGACGGGCCTCAGAACTACGACCTGAACACCACCGATACCCTGGCCTATACCAGCGGGATGTACAACGCCCCGGAGCCCGACCATGCCTCCCAGAATCTTGATATGAAGGAGGGCGCCAGCCATGTCTGAGCCTATCATCCAGGTACGCCACCTGTCCAAGAGCTTTGGCACCCATGTGGTGCTGCGGGACGTGGATTTCACCGTCAGCCCCGGGGACGTCACCTGCGTCATCGGCGCGTCCGGCTCGGGCAAAAGCACCCTGCTGCGGTGCATCAACCTGCTGGAGACCCCCACCGCGGGGCAGATCCTGTTCCACGGGGAGGATATCATGGAGCGCAAGTTCGACCCTTCGGCCTACCGGGCCCGGGTGGGGATGGTGTTCCAGAGCTTCAACCTGTTCAACAATATGACGGTGCTGGAAAACTGCACCGCCGGGCTGCGGTATGTGCTGCACCAGGACAAGGAGACCGCCCGCCGCACTGCCATGGACAACCTCGAAAAGGTGGGCATGGCGCCCTACATCCATGCGCGGCCCCGGCAGCTGTCGGGCGGGCAGAAGCAGCGCGTGGCCATTGCCCGCGCCCTGTCCATGCAGCCCGAAGTGCTGCTGTTCGACGAGCCTACCAGCGCCCTCGACCCCCAGATGGTGGGCGAAGTGCTGGCGGTCATGCGCAAGCTGGCGGCTGCCGGCCTGACCATGATCGTGGTGACCCACGAGATGGCCTTTGCCCGGGACGTCTCCAGCCATGTGGTGTACATGGCCGACGGCGTCATCGCCGAAGAAGGCAGCCCTGCTGACATTTTTGAAAACCCCAAAAATCCCAAGACGGCCGAGTTCCTCAGCCGCTTCCGGGAGAGATGACCGGTACATAGACAGAAAGCCTCCGCTTTGTCCCAGGGACAGGCGGAGGCTTTTCGTTTGCGGTCCGGGTCAGGGGAGACGGTTTTGGTTGCCCCAGCTGCACATGGCGTCCAGGATGGGGATGAGGGAGCGCCCCCGCTCGGTCAGGCTGTATTCCACCTTGGGCGGGATCTGGGGATACTCCTCCCGGTGGATCAGGCCGTCGGCTTCCAGCTCTTTCAGGGTAGCGCTGAGGGTCTTGTAGGAGATGGTGCGGATGTACTTCTTGAGCTGGTTGAACCGCACCGTCCCGTATGCCATCAGGGCATAGAGGATGAACATTTTGTATTTGCCCTGGATCAGGGACATGGTGTAGCTAAAGCCGGTCTGCTCGAGGTCGGCGTCTTGAATGCAGCAGGGACCCATGGGACACTTTCCTTTCGGTTAGTATTGCACCTGAAAGTGCGTACTTGTTTTTAGGCGTATGTATGCTATCATTATAGTGCAAGCGGCGGGGAAAAGTCAATCCGCCGGAAAAGGAGGTTGCAATTATGATGAAAGATTTCGGAGTCAGGCCCTATCTCTACCCCATGCCCACCTATATGATCGGCACCTACAACGAGGACGATACGGTGGATGTGATGATGATGGCCTGGGGCGGCATCTGCGCCGAGGACATGGTGGCCCTCAACCTGGACAGCGGCCATAAGACGGCGGCAAATCTGGAGACACGCAAAGCGTTTACCCTGTCTGTGCCGGGCGTGGACACCATGGCGGCCTCTGACTACCTGGGCATCGTGTCGGGCAACAAGGTGCCGGACAAATTTGCCCGCAGCGGGCTGCACGCGGTCAAGAGCCAGCGTGTGGATGCGCCGGTCATCACCGAGTACCCCCTGACGCTGGAGTGCCAGGTGGTGGAGATGCAGCAGCAGCCCTACGGTCTGCGGGTGCTGGGTCGGATCGTCAATGTGATGGCGGACGAAAAGGTACTGGACAGCGACGGCAGGATCGATGCCGCCAAGCTGAACGCCTTTGCATTCGACCAGATGCGCAACGGTTACTATGCCATGGGCCAGCACCTGGACCAGGCCTGGCACGCCGGCGCGCCCCTCATGAAAGACTGACCGGGATACCTGACCGGAACCAGCCGAAAAGCGCACGCGAAAGCGTGCGCTTTTCGTTTGCCCCAAACTCCTTCTGCCCCAAAGTTAGAGATTTCAAACTAAAGAAAATAAAGAAAAAATGGGAAATTTTGAAA
>MHCFR04200__coassemble_693_pt1 | contig 18042 bp, 20 predicted proteins | sample MHCFR04200__metabat2_high_PE_011 | metagenome-assembled genome bin MHCFR04200
CACGCCCCTTATATCATCTCCCGGTATGGTGCCCCGGGGGTGTTATAAGTAAAGTTGGATTAGTAATTAATAGTTGACATCAGTTTTATCGACAGTGATTGCAATACCAACGATGATATAATCATCATTTTTAGTATCCAAATCAGCACCTGCACAATTGGCTTTAGAAACGCTCACAGTATAATCCCAAGTAGCAGTACTATTACCGTTCGTGACTTCTTCGCCTTTATTCGCCATATCTTTAGCCCATGCATCCAGCTTTGCAGCCACCTCATTGGTGATATACTCATCCGAAACAGTGCTACTTACATAATACATCGTCCAATAAGTAATAGGATCAGAAACATTCCCAGCAGTCAAGCTAGCCGGGCTAAAGCTCCAACTATCATCCACCGTATATGCATTTAATTTGTTTCCCTTCATATACGTTTCTGCCAACGTAACGATGCCCCAGTTAGCAGGGATGTCAGTCAACACAGTTGCGGCCGCACCATTAGAACCACGGTCGTTCCGAGCTGCCCACGCGACACCCTGATCAAGCTTAGTATTAGTGCTAGCGCTCAACTTGGTCTTGGTAGCAGCATTGGTAGCCGCCAAAACAGTATCAGTATAGCTAGAAGAAGGGTTATTATTTTCGCCATTACCGGGATTCTCCGGCTTAGCGCCGTCCTTGCAGCCAGCCAGCATGCTGACGGCCATGATGCCGGCCAGCGCCAGAGAAGCAATCTTCTTGAGTTTCATAATGAATTTTTCCTCCTTATGGTGTATAAAAGATAGAGACCCAAAACAGGTTCAAAGGAAGGTCCTTTCCTTTGTGTGCCTATCATAACATACCCCCCCCCGGTGTCAAGACCCAATTTCAAATTTTTCCCATTTTTCTTTATTTTCTTTAGTTTGAAGTGTCTAACCTCGAGAGCAGGAGGAGTTTGGGGCAAACGAAAAGCGCACGCTTTTGCGTGCGCTTTTTGTGTCGTGAATGGCTCGATCTCACCGGCCGGCCAGCTCATCCAAGCGGAGCACCGGCCAGCCCAGAGCCTGGATGGCGGCGCGGTCATGGGTGGCCAGCAGGGCGGGCGCGCCTGCACAGCGGCGGGCCAGCAGATCCGCGGCCTTTTCCATGGCGGCGGGGTCCAGGCCGGTAAAGGGCTCATCAAACAGGCGGGTGTCCGCTCTGGCCCACAGGGCGCGCAGCAGGGCGGCCCGCCGCTTCTGCCCTCCGGACAGCCGGGACGCAGGCAGGGTCAGGGCCTCCCCTTCCATCCCCAAAAAGGCAAAATCCGCCTGCACGTCCTGCCGCTGCGCCCTGCCGTCGGGCAAAACCAGCAGAACGTTGTCCACCGCCGTCAGCTGGGGGCAGAGGCGGTCCTCCTGAAAGACGGCAGCCACCCGCCCCACCCCGTCGGCCCGTCCGCTGTCGGGCTGTTCCAGCCCCATCAGGATCCGCAGCAGGGTGGTTTTGCCCCAGCCGCTGGGCGCCCACAGCACCGCAGGCCCGTCGATCGTAAAACGCAGCTGCCGGAACAGCAGATGCTCCCCAAAGGCTTTGGTCAGGTTTTCTACACGCAGGCTCATGGCTGTTCCTCCCCGCAGACCCGGCGCACCGCCGCCCCCAACAGGGCCAGGAATCCCTTTTCAAAAGCGGCGGACAGGCATATGATGACAAAGGTCCAGGCAAACAGTTCCCCGGTGGAAAGGGTGATCTTGGCCCTGTACAGCGCATCCCCGATGCTGCCGTCGGGCAGACCGATCACTTCGGCGGCCACACCGCTTTTCCAGCACAGGCCCAGGGCGGTGCGGCACCCTTCCCGGAAGGCGGGCAGCACGGCGGGCAGCCAGATGGCCCGCAGCCTGCGGCCCCAGGGCAGCCGGAACACCCGGGCCATCTCCAGCAGCTGGGCATCCGCGCTGGCCATGCCGGTGCGCAGAGCGCTGTACAGGACCGGCACCGCCATCAGGAAACTGATCAGGATGCTCAGTTCCCGGCCCCGCACCCACACCAGGGCCAGGATCACAAAGCTGGCCACCGGGGTGGCCTTGACCAGCTGGATGATGGGCTCCAGCAGCACCTCCACAGCGCCGGACAGCCGGGCGGCCACCGCCAGAGCCGCGCTGCACAGGCACCCCAGTCCAAACCCCAGCAGGATGCGCCCGCTGCTGAAAGCCACCCGTCCCCAGAACGCCCCTGTGGGCAGCAGCCCCACCAGGGTGGACAGGGCCCGTACCGGGGACACCAGGAACACCTCCTGTCCCACCGCCGCCGCGGCCCACTGCCACAGCGCCAGCCAGAAGGCCACCGCAGCCAGCCGGGCCAGCCAGGATCTCTTTTTCGTTTTCACCCCAGCACCTCCTTTTCCAGTGCAGTATAAACCAAAAGGCCCGCCCGTGTAAAGCAAAAATCCGGCCCGGACGCAGGGCGCATCCAGGCCGGATGGGATTTGCCGGGGTTCAGGCCGGTCTCAGCCCAGCCAGTAGAAACCCTGGTCGGGCATGGCGCCGCCCACCGAGGCGGGGTCAGCGTCGTAGAGCACCTGCAGGTAGCCCTCCACATCGGCCTGCATCTCGTCGCCGGTGATGCAGACGATGTTGCAGGCGGGCAGAGCCGCCTTGGCGATGGCCGCCTTGGCCACCACACCCTGCTCCTCACAGAGGGCGGCGGTGCCGTCCAGGTCGTTGTTGGCGGCGTCCACACTGGCCGCGTATTCCTCCAGGAAGGCCGCGACCACATCGGGGGGCTCCTGCGCAAACGCAGTGCGCACCACCGTCACGCCGGTGATCAGCTGGGTGTCGCACACCTTGTCCCACTCCTCTGTCAGGTCCAGAGCCACCCGCAGGGTATCGTCCTGCATCGAGGCGCTGGTGACATAGGGCTGGGGCAGCACCGCGACGGCGTCCTCCGCCACCGCCATCTGGGCGGTCACTTCGGTGGCCTCGCTGTAAAATTCGATGGTCACATCCGTGTCAGGGTCCAGGCCGTTCTGCTCCAGCAGGTAGCGCAGCACATACTCAGGGGTGGTGCCTTTGCCGGTGGACAGGATGGTGCGCCCGGCCAGGTCGGCCACCGAGTGGATGGTATCGCCCTTTTCCACCACATACAGCACCCCCAGGGTATTGACCGCCATCACCTGGATGGCGCCCTCGGTCTTTTGGTAGAGGGTGGCGGCCAGGTTGGCAGGGATGGCCGCCATATCCAGCTCGCCCTTGGTCAGCAGCGGGACGATCTCGTCGGCGGCGCCGTAGAGCTGCAGGTCATAGTCCAGAGCGGCTGTGCCCGCCTCCTCCATGGGCAGCAGATTGACAAGGCCCATGGTGGTGGGGCCCTTCAGGCCGGCGATGCGCACCGTCTGGGCCGTCAGCGGCTGGGCCGCCTGGCTGGATGCGGTCTCCGGGGAAACCGCCTGACTGGACGGGGCCGGCGCGGCCTGGCTGGACGCCGCACCGGAAGACACTGCGCCGGAAGATCCGCCGCAGGCGGCCAGGCCCAGCAGCATGGCCGCAGAAAGCAACAGGGAAACGATTCTTTTCATGATCTGGTTCCTTCTTTCCTTGGGACGGCCGGCACGACGGGACGCGCCGGAAGCCCGGGGATTTTTACAATTTTCAAAAAATGCACAAAACCATTTGCTTTGCAGCCATCATTCTACTATAATAAGAGGGAAATTACCGTTGCACACGCAACAGAAAGCCTGCAAGTGCCTTCCATCCGGGGGCAGGCACGGCTGGTGGGAAAAGCCTATGCAAAACGAACTGACCCTTTTACAATCGACCCCGCTGTTCAGCGGGCTGGAGGCCGAGGCCCTGACCGGGCTGCTGGCCCAGATCGGCGCGGTACGCCGCAGCTACAACCGGGGCGCAGTACTGGTGCAGGCCGGCGTGCCCAACCACTGCGTGGGGGTGATCCTGTCGGGATGGATCGAGGCGGCGCGCCTGGCCCCCGACGGCAGCCGCCTGCCCATCACCCAGATGGGCCCCGGCGGGATCTACGGAGACGTGCTGGGCGGCTCCAGCCTGTGCAGCCCTGTCACCGTCATCGCGCGGGCCCCCTGTGAGGTGCTGCTGATCCCCTACCAGCGGCTGCTGCACCCCGACGGCAGCGCCGCCCAGCAGCTGGTGCTGCAAAACCTGGTGCGCACCATCAGCGACAAATATTTCATGCTGGCCCGCCGGGTGGATCTGCTGCTGCTGCGCAGCCTGCGGGCCAAGGTCTCGTCCTACCTGCTCAGTGAAGCCGAGCGGGCGGGGCAGCTGACCTTCCGCATCCCCTTCACCCGGGCCCAGCTGGCGGACTACCTCAACTGCGACCGCAGCGCCCTCAGCCGGGAACTGGGCCGGATGCAGCGGGAGGGCCTTCTGGACACCTACCGCAGCAGCTTCAAGCTGCGGGACCCCGACGGGCTGCGCAAGCTGTCGCAGTGAACCTGCACGAAAAGGAGAATATCTGTCATGAGCGGAAAACCGATCCTCTGGATCATCATTCCTTGTTACAACGAAGAAGAAGTGCTTCCCATCACCGCGCCGCAGTTTCTGCACAAGATCCTGGATCTGACGGCGCAGGGCCTCATCAGCGACAAAAGCCGGGTCTGCTTTGTGAACGACGGCTCCAGAGACCGCACCTGGCAGCTGATCTGCCAGTTCGCACAGCAGGACCCCCACTACATCGGCATCAGCCAAAGCCGCAACCGGGGCCACCAGAACGCCGTGCTGGCCGGGCTGATGGAGGCCAAAGACCAGTGCGATGTGACCATCTCCATTGACTGCGACGGTCAGGACGACATCAACGCCATGGACGAGATGGTGCGCAAATACCTGGCCGGGGCCGAGGTGGTGTATGGGGTACGCAGCCGCCGGGATACCGATACCTTTTTCAAGCGGTTCACCGCCGAGGGCTTCTACCACCTGATGAATCTGCTGGGCGCGGACATCGTGTTCAACCACGCCGACTACCGGCTGATCAGCGCCCGGGTGCTGGAGCACTTTGCGGATTACCACGAAGTGAATATCTTTTTGCGCGGGATGGTGCCGCTGGCAGGCTTCCCCAGTGAGACGGTGGCCTACGAGCGCCATGAGCGCCTGGCCGGGGAAAGCCATTATCCCCTGTCCAAAATGCTGGGCCTGGCGTTCGACGGCATCACCAGCCTGTCCAACAAACCCATCCGGCTGATCACCGGGGTGGGGCTGCTGTTCAGCATCCTGAGCTTCATCGGGGTGGTCTGGGCGGTGGTGCTGGGGGTGCTGGGCAGCACGGTGGCAGGCTGGGCCAGCACCATCTGCATCGTCTGTCTGGTGGGCGGCATCCAGCTGGTGTGCCTGGGCGTGATCGGGGAATACATCGGCAAGATCTATATGGAGACCAAAGCCCGGCCCCGCTATATCATCAGCGAGCGCACCTGGCAGCCCTATGAAAGGAAGTATCACGGATGAGCAAACAGAGCTGGAAGGGCGCGGCCCTTCTCAACCCGGTCCCCCCGGTGCTGGTGTCCTGCGGCAGCATCGAAAAGCCCAACCTGATCACGGTGGGCTGGGCGGGCACCATCTGCACCCGGCCCGCCATGGTGTCGGTGAGCATCCGGCCCGAGCGGTACAGCTACGGCCTGATCAAAGACAGCGGCGTCTTTGCGGTCAACCTGCCCACCGAAGGGCTGGTGCGGGCGGTGGACTGGTGCGGGGTCAAGAGCGGCCGGGATGTGGACAAGTTCGCCGCCCTGGGCCTCCACGCCGAGCCGGGGACCGTCCATCCCGATTGCCCCATCCTGGCCGAAAGCCCTCTGGCCCTCGAGTGCCGGGTGACCCAGACCATCCCCCTGGGCAGCCACGAGCTGTTCCTGGCGGTGGTGGAAGGAGTGTGCGTGGACGAGAGCCTGCTGGACAGCGAGGGCAAGCTCCGGCTGGACCGGGCCGGCCTGATCGCCTATAACCACGGAGAATACCGGGCTTTGGGCAAGCGCCTCGGCACCTTTGGCTATTCGGTGCGCAAAAAGCGCCCCGCCCACCCCAAAAAGCGATAAGACCGCTTATCATGCAAAAAACAAAAGCCGGCAGGGACCTGCCGGCTTTCATCGTGTCGAAAACGGCACGCTTTTCTATGCGTGGATCAGAAATTTTGACAGCCTGCATCCCCTTTCATTTGTCCTTCCGGGCTTTGGGTCCGGGCAGAGGCAGGCCCAGCACCAGGGAGATGCCGATGGCCAGGGCTGCGGCGATCTTAACGGTGTCGGCGGCGCTGGCCGCCATCTGGAGGTTGTCGTTCTGGATGAAGTAATAGGCCGTGTAGTAGATGCCGGCACCGGGCACCAGGGGGAAGATGCCGCACAGCAAAAACACCGTCACCGGGGCTTTGAGGGTGATGGCAAAGATGCGGGCCAGCAGCGTCAGGGGGATGGCCGCCAGCAGGTTGGCGGTGACCGCCCCGATCCCCAGCATGACGGCCAGCTCATAGGTCAGCCAGCCCACCGCGCCGGTGACGGCGCAGGCCAGGTAGCATTTGCGGGGGATGCCGAACAGGATGCCAAAGCACAAAGTGCCCACCCCGCCCAGGAACAGCTGCCGCACCAGCTCCAACACTTGCTGCGCCGTCATACGACCACCACCCCTGTCAGCATGGTATAAGCCCGCAGCACAAGGCCGGTGCCGCAGGCCAGGCACGCGGCCACCAGCACCGCGTCGATCATCCGGATGGTGCCCGAGAGATAGTCCCCTTTCACAAAGTCCCGGATGGACATGGTAAAGGCCACGCCGGGGGTCAGGATCATCAGCGCGCCGATGGCCGCATGGTTGACGCTGGCCCCCAGCGCCCCGCACACCGCGATGCACACCAGAGTGATCAGCCCCGACCCCGTTAGTTTGAGGAACAGCGCCGGCAGCCGCCGGCAGGTCCATAAGTAAAGGCTGACCAGGCAGCCCGCAGCGGCGGCGGCCGCAGCTTCCCCCAGCCCTCCGCCGAACATCAGCGCAAAGGCCGCCGATCCCACGGTGCCGCTGAGCACCTGGGCCTTGACGTTGGGGAAGGGGATCCGCCGCGCGGCCACCAGGCGCCGCTCGGCTTCGTCCAGGCCCACCTGCCCTGCCGCCAGCTCCCGGGACAGCTCATTGACGGCGGCCACCCGCCCCAGATGGATGGTGCGCTGGGGCACATTGCGCACCTCGCTGATCTCGGCGGTGCCGGCGCTGGCAAAGATGCCGTTGGTCAGCACATAGACGTGGAACTCCCGTAGGTGCAGGCTGCGGGCCATGATCTGCATGGTCTGCTCGGCCCGGAACACCTCCGCCCCGTTTTCCAGCAGGGTCTGCCCTGCCGCCATAATAAAATCCATGATCCGGCGGCGCTCCTCGCCGTCGGGATAAAGCTGAATGGGCTGCGCCATACGCTCCTCCTATCGTTTTGCGGGGGCGCATAGCTCCCCTCGCGTCGTCTGCCTATACTTTACCACGAAGGCCGCCGCATCTCAAGGGCAGGAGTTGGCAAAAAAAGATTTGCTTTTGCCTGTTGACAAAACAGCCCGACGCGGCTACAATAAAAACGATATCATAAAATTGGCTGTGAAGAGAAGAGTAGGCCTTCGCATTGACCTCTACCAGAGAGCCTGGACGGTGAGAGCAGGCGGGGAACAGGGGGCTGAAAATGGTCTCGGAGCCGCGCGGGCGAGGGGCAAGAGCGCCAAGCCTGCGACGGGTGCGCCCGTTACAGCGTCCGGCTGTCGCGCCATGGGTCCGCCCTGCCGCCGCAGCATCGAGGCCGTGCCCCGCAAGGGGGCGGTAAACCAAGGTGGTACCACGGAAGCATTCTGCTCCCGTCCTTGCAGGTTTTTTGGACCTGTGGGGGCGGGAGTTTTTCTTTTCCGCCCCGGCCCATCACCCAACTTTATGAAAAGAGGAGTTTCATTATGTCCAAGATCACTCGCCGCAATTTCCTGAAAGTCACCGGCGCGGCTGCCGCAGCCGCCGCCCTGGCCGCCTGTGGCGCAGGCGGCTCCGCCAACGGCACCCAGTTCCACATCGCAGTGCCCAACGACACCACCAACGAGGCCCGCGCCCTGCGGCTGCTGGAGAAGAACGGCTTCTTCACCCTCAGCGAGGACGCCGGCATCACCGCCACCAAAAACGACATCGTGGAGAACCCCTACAATGTGGTGATCGACGAGGTGGAGGCCGCCCAGGTGCCCAACGTGCTGCAGGATGAGGACTACGCCGTCATCAACTCCAACTACGCCATCCCCGCCGGGCTGGACCCCATGACCCAGGCGCTGGCCATGGAGGACGGCACCTCCGACTACGTCAACGTGCTGGTGTGCAAGGAGGGCAACCAGGAGCTGCCCCTCATCAAGGCCCTGGCCGCCGCCCTGCAGAGCCAGCAGGTGAAGGACTATATGGCCGAGCAGTACAAGGGCGCCGTGGTGTCGGTGGTGGAAAACCCCACCGACGGCTACGATCCCACCGTGGACTACGAGGCCCTGAACGGCCAGACCATCAGCTGTGCCGCCACCCCCGCCCCCCACTGCGAAGTGCTGGAGGTGTGTGTGCCCATCCTGGAGGCTAAGGGCATCACCCTGGATATCCAGGAGTTTGATGACTATATCATCCCCAACACGGTGGTGGAGGACGGCCAGGTGGACACCAACTACTTCCAGCACCAGCCCTACCTGGACGACTTCAATGAGCAGAACGGCACCCACCTGGTGACGGTGGCAGGCATCCATGTGGAGCCCATGGGCATCTACGGGGGCAAGCAGACCAGCCTGGACGCCATCTTTGGCTGATAACGCGAAGGAGCACTTGTCGTGATTGAGATCAAGCATCTGTCCAAGACCTTCCAGATGAAGGACGGCGCCGTGGAGGCGCTGCAGGATATCGACCTGACCATCCCCGACGGGATGATCTACGGCATCATCGGTATGTCGGGGGCGGGCAAAAGCACCCTGGTGCGCTGCATCAACCTGCTGGAGCGGCCCACCCAGGGTTCGGTGGTGATCGACGGCACCTCGATGGAATCCCTGACCCCTGCCCAGCTGCGCCAGCGCCGCCAGAAGATCGCCATGATCTTCCAGCAGTTCAACCTCCTGATGCAGCGCACCTGCCTGAAAAACGTCTGTTTCCCCATGGAGCTGGCCGGCGTCAAAAAGGCCGATGCCGAAAAGCGCGCGCGGGAGCTGCTGCAGACGGTGGGCCTGCCCGACAAGGCAGAGGCCTACCCTGCCCAGCTCTCGGGCGGCCAGCGCCAGCGGGTGGCCATCGCCCGGGCCCTGGCCACCGACCCCAAGGTGCTGCTGTGCGACGAAGCCACCAGCGCCCTGGACCCCGACACCACCCGCTCCATCCTGACCCTGATCCGGCAGATCAACCAGAAACTGGGCATCACGGTGGTGGTGATCACCCACCAGATGAGCGTGGTGGAGGCCATCTGTGACCGTGTGGCCATCCTGGACCACGGCCGCGTGGTGGAAGAAGGGGCGGTGCAGGAGATCTTTGCCCGGCCCAAGACCCCGGCGGCCCGCCGTCTGGTGGCGCCCGGCGGGGGCAAGGCCTCCCGGGAGCTGGCTTCCTTTGCGCCCGACGACCATGTGGTGCGCCTGACCTTCAACGGCTCCTCCACCGAGAAGCCCCTGGTGGCCAGCCTGGCCGCCGATACCGGCATCCTGGTCAGCGTGCTCAGCGCCGATACCCGCGATCTGAACGCCCAGTGCTTTGGCAGTATGCTGCTGCGTCTGCCCCGGGACGTGGAGGCGGCCCGCCAGGCCGTTGCCTATATGAAAGCCCAGCCCGGTGTGACTGTTGAGGAGGTGTCCGGCCTGTGACCGTCTATGATTTCGCTTTTGCCGTGTGGGAGACCTTTTATATCACGGTGCTCTCCACCGCGTTTGCCCTGGTGCTGGGGCTGCCCTTGGGCGTGCTTCTGGTGGCCGGGGACAAGGACGGCGTTCTGCCTCTGCCCGGCTGGCTGATGCACGGGCTGAACATCGTCATCAACATCCTGCGCAGCATCCCCTTCTTGATCCTGATGATCTGCGTGTTCCCCCTCTCCCGGCTGATCATCGGCACCACCGTGGGCACCAACGCTACCATCGTGCCTCTGGTGGTGGCCTCCTTCCCCTTTGTGGCCCGGCTGGTGGAGACCAGCCTGCGGGAGCTGGACGCCGGCGTCATCGAGGCGGCCCAGAGCATGGGGGCCACCCCCTTCCAGATCATCACCAAGGTGATGATCCCCGAAAGCCTGCCCGGCCTTGTCTCCAGCATGACCACCGCCCTGACCACCATCCTGGGCTATTCGGCCATGTCGGGCGCCATCGGCGGCGGCGGCCTGGGCAAGATCGCCATTTCCTACGGCTACTACCGCTACCAGGCCGACATCATGCTGATCGCCGTGGTGCTGCTGATCGTGCTGGTGCAGCTGTTCCAGACTGTGGGCACCGCCCTGGCCAACCACAGCGACAAGCGCCTGAAAAAATAACCATCCGTTTATAACGTTGCCTATAAAACGATCCGACAAGATTTGTCACGAAAGGAGTCTTTGCCATGAACCGCGATACCATCTGCGTGCAGGGGGGCTACACCCCCGGCAACGGCGAGCCGCGCCAGATCCCCATCATCCAGTCCACCACCTTCAAATACGACACCAGCGAGGATATGGGCAAGCTGTTCGACCTGGAAGCCGACGGCTACTTCTATTCCCGGCTGCAGAACCCCACCTGTGACGCGGTGGCCCGCAAGATCGCCGCCCTGGAGGGGGGCACCGCCGCCATGCTGACTTCCAGCGGGCAGGCGGCCAACTTCTTCGCCCTGTTCAACATCTGCCAGTGCGGGGATCACATCGTCTCCTCCTCCACCATCTACGGCGGCACCTTCAACCTGATCTCGGTCACCATGGCCAAAATGGGGATCGATGTGACCTTCGTGTCCCCCACCTGCACCGAGGAAGAGCTGGACGCCGCCTTCCGTCCCAACACCAAGGCCGTGTTCGGCGAGACCATCGCCAACCCCGCCCTGACCGTGCTGGACATCGAAAAGTTTGCCCATGCCGCCCATGCACACGGGGTGCCCCTGATCGTGGACAACACCTTCCCCACCCCGGTCAACTGCCAGCCCATTGCGTGGGGCGCCGACATCGTCACCCACTCCACCACCAAGTATATGGACGGCCACGGCGCAGCGGTGGGCGGCGCCATCGTGGACAGCGGCAAGTTTGACTGGATGGCTCACGCCGACAAATTCCCCGGCCTGTGCACCCCCGACGAGAGCTACCACGGCATCACCTACGCCGAGCGGTTCGGCCGGGAGGGCGCTTTCATCACCAAGGCGACCGCCCAGCTGATGCGGGACTTTGGCTGCTGTCAGTCCCCCCAGTCGGCCTTCATCCTCAACCTGGGCCTGGAGAGCCTGCATGTGCGGATGGCCCGTCACTGCGAGAACGCCCTGGCGGTGGCCCGCTTCCTGGAACAGCACCCCAAGGTGGCCTATGTGGACTACTGCGGACTGGAGTCCAGCCCCTACTATCCCCTGGCCCAGAAGTACCTGCCCCATGGCAGCTGCGGCGTGGTGTCCTTTGGGCTGGCAGGGGGCCGCGAGGCAGCCAGCACCTTCATGAAGTCCCTGCGGCTGGCCGCCATCGAGACCCATGTGGCCGATGCGCGCACCTGCTGCCTGAATCCCGCCTCCAGCACCCACCGGCAGATGAACGATGAGCAGCTGAAGGCCGCCGGCGTCCCCGCCGAGCTGGTGCGGATGAGCTGCGGCCTGGAGGCCAGCGAAGACCTGATCGCCGACATCGCCCAGGCTCTGGACAAGGTCTGAGCCTCCAGCCCGCACAAAGGAGGCTGCGCCATGCCCCTGATCATCCCCAAATCCCTGCCGGCCTACCAGGCCCTGTATGCCGAAAATATCTTTGTCATGCACCGGGAGCGGGCCCTTTCCCAGCACATCCGGCCGCTGGAGATCGCCATCCTCAACCTGATGCCCACCAAGATCGCCACCGAGACCCAGATCGCGCGGCTGCTGGCCAACAGTCCCCTGCAGGTCCACATGACCCTGCTGCAAACGGCCAGCCACTCCGCCACCCATGTCTCCCCCGCCCATCTGGAGGCCTTTTACAAAACCTTTGACGAGGTGCGGGGCCGGCGGTTCGACGGCATGATCATCACCGGCGCGCCGGTGGAGACCATCCCCTTCGAGCAGGTGGACTACTGGCCCGAGTTGTGCGAGATCATGGAGTACAGCAAGACCAACGTCTATTCCACTCTGCATGTGTGCTGGGGGGCCCAGGCGGCCCTCTACCACCACTACGGCGTGCGCAAGGAGCTTTTGCCCCAAAAGATGTTCGGCATCTTCCCCCACCGGGTGCTGCGCCCCGCAAATCCCCTGGTGCGCGGTTTTGACGAGGTGTTCTACGCGCCCCACAGCCGCCACACCGGCATCTGCGTGGCCGATGTACAGGCCCGGTCCGAACTGCGGGTCCTGGCTGCCAGCGACCAGGCCGGCCCCTACCTGCTGAGCACCGAGAACGGGCGGCAGATCTTTGTCACCGGCCACCCCGAATACGACAAGCTGACACTGGACACCGAATACCGCCGGGATCTGGCCAAGGGCCTGCCCATCGCGGTGCCCCAAAACTACTATCCCGGCGATGATCCCAGCCAGAGCCCCCTGTTCCGCTGGCGGGCCCATGCCCACCTGCTCTACTCCAACTGGCTGAACTACTACGTCTACCAGAACACACCCTACGACCTGGACACCATGGACAGCGTCTGAAAACAGCCCGGTTTCCCGACCGCCCTGTTGGGGCCGGGCCTGCTTTGTGCAGGAGGTACTTTTATGGGTATAGAAGCCCGTTGGGGGTTCCGTGTGGGCACCATGCCCCATGGCCCCCGCAACAAGATCAGCGACGTGCCAGGGGTGACGGTGGGTCACTGCACCCTGGCACAGGGGGAGGTGCAGACCGGCGTCACCGCCCTGCTGCCCCACCCCGGGGACACCTTCCACCAAAAGGTAGCGGCGGCCAGCTGCGTCATCAACGGCTTTGGCAAGACCATCGGCCTGGTACAGATCGACGAGCTGGGCACCCTTGAGACCCCCATCCTGTTCACCAACACCCTCAGCGTGGGCACCGCGGCCACCGCCCTGGTGCGGTACATGCTGGAGCGCTGCCCCGACATCTGTGAGAGCACCGGCAGCGTCAACCCGGTGGTGTGCGAATGCAACGACAGCGGCCTGAACGATATCCGGGGCCTGCACGTCACCGAGGCTGACGCCCTGGCCGCCCTGGCTGACTGCCGGGCCGACTTTGCCGAGGGCGCCGTGGGCGCCGGCCGCGGGATGCGCTGCCACGGGCTGAAGGGGGGCATCGGCTCCTCCTCCCGGGTGGTGGAGCTGGACGGCCAGTCCTTCCATCTGGGGGCGCTGGTCCTCTCCAACCATGCCCGCTTTGACGACCTCATCCTGGCGGGAGTGCCCATCGCCCAGCGTCTGGGCCAGCTGCCCCAGGTGGCGCCCCACCAGGACAAGGGCTCCATCATCACGGTGCTGGCCACCGACATCCCCCTCACCTGCCGCCAGCTGGGCCGGGTGGCCCGCCGGGCCATCGTGGGCCTGAGCCGCACCGGTTCCTACTGCGGCAACGGCAGCGGCGAGATCGTCATCGCCTTTTCCACGGCCAACAAGATCCCCCACTACCCCCAGCAGAGCCTGCTCAGCCTGCAGGCGGTGGGGGAAACCAAGATCGACCTGCTGTTCCGGGCGGCGGCCGAGTGCGTGGAGGAGAGCGTGCTTTCTTCCCTGCTCCACGCCGAGACTGTCACCGGCCGGGGCGGCCTGACCGTCCGCAGCCTGGCGGACCTGTTGCAGGAAGCCGGGCACTGAATTTGTGAAAGGAGACCCATTATGGACATCATACAGCTTCTCGCCACCCGCCGCACCTACCGCCGGTTCGATCCAAAACCGGTGCCTGCCGACGTGATCCACGATATGGTGGAGGCGGTGCGGCTGTCCTCCTGCGGGGCCAACCGCCAGGCCGTGCGGCTGGTCATCGTGGCCCGGCCCGAGGATGTGGCCCGGGTGCAGCCCCTGGTCAAGTGGGCGGCCTACCTGCCTGCCGAACAGGGCGTCCCGGCCCCCGGCCAGCAGCCCACTCTTTTTGTGGCGGTGGTGCAGGACACCACCATCCCCGGCGACCTGGACACCGATACCGGCATCGCTCTGGCCAACCTGACCCTGGCCGCTTGGGCCAAAGGGGTGGGCAGCTGCATCATGGGCGCCATCGACCGGCCCCGCCTGGCACAGCTGCTGGGTCTGGCCGAGACCGAAAAACTGCACTCGATGGTGGCCCTGGGCTACCCGGCCCACGCCAGCCATGTGGTCCCCATGACCGAGAGCACCGGCATCAAGTACTACCTGGACGAGAACCGGGATTACTGTGTGCCCAAGCGCAGCGCAGAGGAGATCGCACGGTATCTGTGAGCTCAGCTTAGCTGTCCCGTATATGTCCCGTCCATCCGCACGCGTCGGCCGGACGGAACTTTTTTGACCGTTGACCGACCGGCCCGGCATCGCTGCCGCAGGTCATGCACTGCATATATTCGCGGTTTTTGGTCGAACTTTGCATAAGTTATCTCAAATCGGTTTCAATTCTTCCTCTTTTCTGCACAAGGCTTGACATTTGATTTTGTAAAAACTATACTACAAATTGTTGCCGGGAAGATGCCCGGTGTTGTCGCCGCATCGTCTGTTTGCGGCCTGCGGGCCCAGTGCCCGTCTTATGCTTTAGGATAACAAGAGGAGTGTATGAATATGAAGAAGATCTCTCGCCGCAGCTTCCTGCTGGCCGCAGGTATGTCCGCCGCCCTGGTGCTGACCGCTTGCTCCAGCACCAGCTCTTCCACCGCTTCCAGCACCGCCAGCTCTGCTGCGTCTGCTGCATCCGACGCCGCTTCCGCTTCCACCCAGGCCATCCAGAGCCTGGAGGATCTGGCCGGCAAGACCGTTGGCGTCCAGCTGGGCACCACCGGCGATCTGCTGATGAGCGAGGAAGTGGGCGAAGGCGAGGACAAGCTGGGCATCGCCGGCGTGGAGCAGTACAACAAGGCCGCCGACGCCGTGCAGGCCCTGCTGACCAACAAGATCGACGCCGTGTGCATCGACGACCAGGTGGCCAAGAACTTTGTGGCTGCCAACCCCGATGAGCTGACCACCCTGGACACCGCTTTCGCCGAGGAGAGCTACGCCATCGCCGTCAGCAAGGACAACGCTGACCTGACCGAGCAGCTGAACGGCGCCATCGCCGAGCTGAAAGAGGACGGCACCCTGGACGCCATCCTGGACAAGTACATCGCCAAGGTGGAGGGCGCCGAGGGCTATGTCTCCCCCGAGGGCACCGAGTACCCCAACGGCACCCTGGTGATGGCCACCAACGCCACCTTTGATCCCTATGAGTACATCGAGAACGGTGAGATCGTGGGCATCGACGCCGAGTTTGCCAAGGCTCTGTGCGACAAGCTGGGCTATGACCTGCACATCGAGGATATGGAGTTCGACTCCATCATCGCGGCTGTCAACAGCGGCAAGGCCGACTTCGGCATGGCCGGCATGACCGTCACCCCCGAGCGTCAGGAGCAGATCGACTTCACCGATACCTACTGCACCGCCGCCCAGTCCATCATCGTGCTGAAGTAAGCAGCCGGACGATCTGCGGCTTAAAAAGAGAAAAAACTCTTTACAAACTGCGGTTTTTGTGGTTTTATAAGAGATGCAGTGGACAGAGCCCAGGTGCGAATCCCGGCTCTGTCCCTTCTCTTTATGTATATATGCATAAAAATTCAAAAAATATGCATATTCACCCCTGTCCGCCCCGCCAAGGAGGGAAGTTCATGGCATTTTTCCAAAACCTATGGGAGGAACTTTCCAGCGAGTTCGTCTCCACCTTCATCGAGGAGCAGCGCTACCTGCTCTTCCTGAACGGCCTGAAAACCACCCTGATCGTTGCCTTTGCGGCAGCGGCCCTGGGCGTGGTGCTGGGCTTTATCATCGCGTACATCCGCACCACCCATGACCAGACCGGACACCTGCGCATCCTGAACGGGCTGTGCAAGCTGTACCTGACCGTCATCCGCGGCACCCCCACCATGATCCAGCTGCTGATCATGTACTTTGTCATCTTCGGCTCGGTGAACATCGGCAAGGTGCCGGTGGCCATCCTGGCCTTTGGCATCAACAGCGGCGCCTATGTGGCCGAGATCTTCCGCAGCGGCATCATGAGCCTGCCTCCGGGACAGATGGAGGCCGCCCGCAGCCTGGGCCTGAACTACACCCAGGCCACCTGGAAGATCATCCTGCCCCAGGCGGTCAAGAACGTGTTGCCCGCTTTGGGCAACGAGCTGATCGTTCTGCTGAAGGAGACCTCCATCAGCGGCTATATCGCCCTGCAGGACCTGACCAAGGCCGGCGACATCGTCCGCAGCCGCACATACAGCACCTTCTTCCCCTACATCTCGGTGGCTCTGATCTACCTGGTGATGGTGCTGTTCCTGGAGAAGCTGCTCAACCACATGGAAGGGAGGCTGGCCCGCAGTGACCGGTAAATCGACCGAAAAGATCATCGAAGTACGCGGCCTGAAAAAGACCTACGGCGGCGAGAAAAAGCGCGGCTACAAGGGCCTGACCCCCACCCTGGACGTGCTGAAAGGCATTGACATCGACATCTACCGGGGCGACGTGGTCTGCCTGATCGGCCCCTCGGGCTGCGGCAAATCCACCTTCCTGCGGTGCCTCAACCGGCTGGAAAAGCCCACCGGCGGCTCCATCAAGTTTGAAGGGGTGGAGGTGGACGAGGCCCACATCGACAAGCTGCGCCAGAAGATGGGGATGGTGTTCCAGCACTTCAATCTTTTCCCCCACATGACGGTGAAAGAGAACCTGTGCATGGCCCCCACCCTGCTCAACCTCAAGACCAAGGAGGAGGCCGCCAAACGGGCCGACGAGCTTCTGGCCCGGGTGGGCCTGTCGGACAAGGCTTCGGCCTACCCCGCCAGCCTGTCGGGCGGCCAGCAGCAGCGCATTGCCATTGCACGGGCCCTGGCCATGGACCCCGACGTCATCCTGTTCGACGAGCCCACCAGCGCCCTGGACCCCGAAATGGTGGGCGAGGTGCTGGCCCTGATGAAAGAGCTGGCCCATACCGGCATCACCATGCTGGTGGTCACCCACGAGATGGGCTTTGCCCGGGAGGTGTCCAACCGGGTCATCTTCATCGACGAGGGCGTCATCCAGGAGGATGAGCCGCCCCAGGAGCTGTTCGAGAACCCCAAGAATCCCCGTCTGAAAGCATTCCTCTCCAAAATGCTGTAAAAAGGTCAAAACCCCGGCGTTCCTGTGCGTGTTGCACAAGAGCGCCGGGGCTTTTTTGGTTCATTTGCCGCGCAGGTATTTGATGCAGGCCAGGATAACGGCCAGGTAGCAGCCGCAGCGCAGCAGGTTCATGACGACGGTCAGGACCACGCTGGCCCCGACCATGATGGTGGGTGACATCGCGTTTCACCTCCTCCCTGCCCTCTCCGTCCCGCCGCCTCTCCTGCACACGGGAATGGGACGGCAGACTCCTTCGTCCGGCCGGCGGGTTGGCCCGGCGTGTTTTATTTAGTATAGCATACTTCTAAAGCATAAAGCAACCGGTCCGCAAAAATGCCCGGCCGCCTGTTTGGACAGGCGCCGGGCCTTCTTTTGGGCTTGTCGCTCACAGACTCTCGCCGGAGCCTGCATCGCCCTCGCCGGTCTGCTGGGTGTAGAGGATCATCAGATGGCTGGCGCTGGCCTCCAGGGTCTCCTTGGCCTGGCGCAGGGCAGCTTCCTCGTTGTCGTTCATCTTTTCGGGGTGGTCCTTGCGGATGCAGCGGCGGAGGTTGGAAAGGTCGGTCTTGACGCGGTTCTTTTCCTCCTTGTCGATCTCCTTTTTGCACTTGGAGAGGGCTTCGTCCACCTTGTAGGCCAGGATCTCGGCCTGGTTGTGGAGTTCCAGACGGCCCTTGCGGCGGCTGTCCTCGGCCTCGTAGGCGGCCGCGTCGGCCATGGCCC
>MHCFR04200__coassemble_699_pt1 | contig 17987 bp, 11 predicted proteins | sample MHCFR04200__metabat2_high_PE_011 | metagenome-assembled genome bin MHCFR04200
ATTTTGTCTAAAAGGGGGATATTAGGGGGGAAGAATTTCTGTCGCGCGACTGCGCACAGAAATTGGTCCACCCTAAAGCGGCACGCAAAAAACTCCCCCGCCGGGTCTAGGGACGGAGGAGCCTTTTGTAAGGAGGAAAATCAGAAGGGAGTTCTGTATTCCGGAAATTGGACCTATAAACCTGTTTTGGTAGGTTCGCAAAATTAGTTGTTGGGCACCTGTTCGCCCAAGGTGGCCTCGACGGTCATCATCTGGCCGTCTCTGGCAATGGTGATGGAGATGGTGTCTCCTGCGGCGTGCTGGTCGATGACCGCGCTCACGTCATCGCGGGAGGCGATCTCCGCGCCGTCGATGCTGACGATGCGGTCACCCGGCTCCAGTCCGGCGGCAGCAGCTCCGGACCCGGCGCTGACCTCCACGATGTAGATGCCATAGGTGGATACGCCCAGCTGTTGGGCCGTGGCCTCGTCGGTAACGGCCACATAGGTGATGCCCAGATAGGGCCGTCCGCTGACATAGCCGTTCTCCAGCAGATCCTGCGCCACATCGATGGCGTCATTGATGGGGATGGCAAAGCCGAGGCCCTCGGCGCCCGAGGCGTCCGACTTGGCGTTGACGATGCCGATCAGCTCACCGGCCATATTGAACAGGCCGCCGCCCGAGTTGCCCGGGCTGATGCTGGCGCTGGTCTGGATCAGGGACAAATTGAGGATGGAACCGTTGTTGTTCTCGATCGAGACATCCCGGTTCAGGGCGCTGACGATACCGTTGGTGACGGTGCCGCTGAGGTTGCCCAGGGGGTTGCCCACGGCCACCACTTCTTCGCCCACGGCCAGGGCGTTGCTGTCGCCCACAACGGCGGGGGTCAGGCCGGTGGCGTCGATCTTGAGCACGGCCACATCGCTTGCGGTATCCGAGCCCACCACCGAAGCGGTGTAATCGGTGTCGCCCACCGTGACGGTGATGTTGGAAGCCCCGTCCACAACGTGGGCGCAGGTGAGGATGTAGCCGTCATCGCTGATGATGACGCCGCTGCCGGCGCCCGACTCGATCTGGCGCTGGCCGAACCAGGACCAGTTGGAGTAGACCACCGCCTCGGTGGTGATGGGCACCACGCTGGGGGTGACCAGGGCCGCCACCTGTGCGGTGGTCAGATCGTCGCCGCCGGTGGAGGTGGAGGACGCCAGAGCGTTGGTAAGCTGCTCGGTGCGGTCGGATGCCTGGATGACCAGTTTGTTGTGGTCACCCACCATACTGCCCACATAACCGCCGGCAAACCCGACGGCCGCTGCCAGCACCAGGGCCAGCACGCTGCGCAGGATCGAACCGGCCCGGACGCGGCGGCGGCGCTTCTTGGGCATCTCGCCGGGGTCCTGTACCGGATGCATCTCAGGGGGACGGGGCGGCTGTGCGCCGCCTCCAGCTTCATATTGGTTGGCGGTGTTGCTCCCGCTGCTGCCTACGTTTGCATAGCCGCTGCCGCCATTGCCACTGCCGGAAGAGTTGTAGAGGGAGGAATAATCGTATTCCCATTTGTTCTCATTATCCATACTCGTATCATTTCCTTTCATGGGGGACGGAAGGGGGGTGGGGTCTTGACCTTTCCCCTTCGGCTGATTATAGTTTAACCTGAAATTGTGAAAACCGCTTCATGCCGCCGTGAAGAAAATGTGAAATCCGGTCGTTTGGCGCCGGTGCAGAATCAAAGAGACAAAAAGGGACGTTTTTATGAGACTTGTTCAGACAGAGGAGGGCTTTGCCCTCTACAAGGAAAAGACCCTGACGGGCCGCTGCGCCTTCCGGCAGGAAGGGGACTGCACCTGCCTTTCGCTCCTGTGGATCGATCCGGCCTGGCGCCGCCGGGGCTATGGCTCCTACCTGCTGCGGCAGGTGCTGCACCGCCTGGGCGGCTACGCCGCAGACACCGCCAGCTGTTTTGCCGCGCCGCTGCCGCAGGAGGAGGGGGAGGAGGCCTTCTGGGCCAAGTTCGGCTTTCGGCCCGAGGCGGGACGGCTGGTGCGCCGGCGCAAACCCGACCTGACCGCCGTCCGGCTGGCCCAGGAGTTCCTGGCCGCCCGCCTGCAAAGCCCCCGGCTGCTGGTGGACGCCACCTGCGGCAATGGCGGGGATACCGCCTTTTTGTGCCGCCTGGCCGGGGAGGAAGGGCAGGTGCTCGCCTTCGATATCCAGCCCGCGGCCCTGAAGGCCACCGCCGCCCGCCTGGAACAGGAGGGGATCCCGGCCCGGCGCTGCCGGCTGGTGCTGGACAGCCACGCAAACCTTCTGCACTACCTCCAGCCCGGTTCCGCCGACGGGGTGATGTTCAATTTCGGGTGGCTGCCCGGCGCCGACCACACCGTCCACAGCAGCGCCGGCACCAGCATCCCCGCGCTGGAGGCGGCCCTCCAGGCGCTGCGCCCCGGCGGCGTCCTCTCCGCGGTGCTGTACAGCGGCGCGGTGATCGGGGACACCGAAAAGCAGGCGGTCCTCTCCTGGCTGCACACGCTGCCTCTGGAGCGGTACACGGTATTGACCTGCAGCTTTGCCAACTGGGCCGCCAGCGCGCCCCTGCCCTGCTTTGTGCTGAAAAAATAGCCCAAAACTGCGCTTTTCCTCTTGCGCGCCGGGCCGTTTTGGCGTAATATAGAATATGTGTGTCATGGATAGATCAGAAGGAACCGTCAGGAGACCAGACCCATGTAAAGCAGAACGGAAGCCATCGTATGCATCATTCCTTTCCCGATAGAAAGACAGAGGTACTATGACAAATCGTGAAGAAATCGAACGCCGCCGCACGTTCGCCATCATCAGCCACCCCGACGCGGGCAAAACCACCCTCACCGAAAAACTGCTGCTGTACGGGGGAGCCATCAACCAGGCCGGCTCGGTCAAGGGCAAGCAGAGCGCCCGCCATGCCGTCTCGGACTGGATGGACATTGAAAAGCAGCGCGGCATCTCGGTGACCTCCTCGGTGCTGCAGTTCGACTATGCAGGCAAGTGCGTCAACATCCTGGACACCCCCGGCCACCAGGACTTTTCGGAGGACACCTACCGCACCCTGATGGCCGCCGACTCGGCCGTCATGGTGATCGACGCCGCCAAGGGCGTGGAGGCCCAGACCATCAAGCTGTTCAAGGTGTGCACCCTGCGGCATATCCCGATCTTCACCTTCATCAACAAGATGGACCGGGAGGCCCGGGACCCCTTTGAGCTGATGGAGAACATCGAGGAGATCCTGGGCATCAAGACCTATCCCATGAACTGGCCCATCGGCTGCGGCAAGGACTTCAAGGGCGTGTTCGACCGGATGAGCCGCAGGGTCCTGGCCTTTGAAGGGGACGGCCGCGCCAACGGCGTGCGCAAGGTGGACGAGATCGCCCTGGAGCTGGGCGACTCCGGCCTGGACGAGCGTCTGACCCCCTACCTGCACCGGCAGCTGGTGGACGAGATCGAGCTGCTGGACGGCGCCGCCGAGGAATTCGACCTGGAACGGGTGCTGAAAGGGGAGCTGAGCCCGGTGTTCTTTGGCTCGGCCCTCACCAACTTCGGCGTCGAACCCTTCCTGCAGGAGTTCCTCCGGCTGACCCCCACCCCGCTGGCCCGTCTGGACAGCCTGACCGGCCAGCCGGTGGACCCCTGCCGGGAGGAGTTCTCGGGCTTCATCTTCAAGATCCAGGCCAACATGAACAAGGCCCACCGGGACCGCATCGCCTTTATGCGGATCTGCTCGGGCAAGTTCGAGCGGGGCATGGAGGCCTACCACGTCCAGGAGGGCAAGAACATCAAGCTGGCCACCGGCACCCAGCTGATGGCCCAGGACCGGGCCATCGTGGACGAGGCCTACGCCGGCGACATCATCGGCCTGTTCGACCCGGGCATCTTCTCGATCGGCGACACCCTCTGCACCGGCAAAAAGAAGGTGCAGTTCGCCGGCATCCCCACCTTTGCCCCCGAGCACTTTGCCCGCATCGAGCAGAAGGACACCATGAAGCGCAAGCAGTTCGTGAAGGGGATGGAGCAGATCGCCCAGGAGGGCGCCATCCAGATCTTCCGCGAAGTGGGCGGCGGCATGGAAGAAGTGGTGGTGGGCGTCGTCGGCGTGCTGCAGCTGGAAGTGCTGGAGTACCGCCTGAACACCGAGTACAACGTGGAGATCCGGATGCAGCACCTGCCCTTCGAGCAGATCCGCTGGATCCAGAACGACCCCGACAGCTACACCCTGCGCGGGCTGGACCTGACCAGCGACACCAAAGCGGTGGAGGATATGCGGGGCAACCGTCTGCTGCTGTTCACCTCCGAGTGGGCCGTGCGCTGGGCCACCGACCATAACCCCGATCTGAAATTGAGCGAATTCGGCAACCTGGAGTTCTGATCCCCCTTTGCCAAACGCAAACAACAAGGCCCCCGCTTTTCCGGCAGGAAAGCGGGGGCCTTGCTTTGGGTATGTGCGGGAGGTATTTGAGAGGTTTTCGTTACTGCGCCTTGTACCAGCTGCCGGACGCGGTATATTGGCCGGGAGTCACAGCCACAGGAGCACTGGAATCATCTGGCTGATAGTACAAAGTGCCATCTGCACTGCGGCTGTATTTGGAGAAGAACTCATTCCAAATCGAAACGCTCTCCTCTTGGAGATAAACGTGAGGCGTATCCTTGACCTCTGTGAATTTAACCAGAGGCACACCGGCATCATTGGCAAATGTCTTAGTGACAAAAGCGCCATCATAGGCGGTGCTGTCTGCCACTGCTGCCTCGTTGGTCCGGTTTTGCTGGTTCCATGCCTGGAGAGAAGTAACCGTAGCGCCGCCCGCTACCAGTTCGGGGTCGCCGGCGCTGTCATATTCTCCCAGGAAAGACCAGGTGGGCAACAGCACATTGGAGTCCATCGCTTCCATAGGGGCGCTCATATAGCCTACCGGTGCGATCGCCGCAAAGCGACTGGCAAAGCGGGAACCCAAAGCCCAGGTCATCAGACTGCCATTGGAGTGTCCGGTCGCATAAATCCGGCTGGCGTCGATGTTGTAATCGTTCTCCATCCGGTCCAGCAGGGTATCAATGAAGTCGAGGTCAGCATCAGAGTCAGTATCTTCACCCGCCAGGGCACTGAACTGTCCAGCCAGCCACATGGCTGTCGGGATATTCCCCATGGCGTCTGCTGGACGAACCAGCCCTTGTGCAAAGACCACAATAAACCCATTTTCCTCTGCCACATCATACCAGCGGGATTCCTCCGCAATGGCATACATGGAAGCAGTATAACCGTGCATCACAAGCACCAGAGGCACTGCAGTTTCTCCTGTATAGCTGGAAGGTACATACGTCATCCAACGGCGGACTTCACCATTGATATTCTCCTGATGGATCGAGAAGCCAGGCTGGCTGTAATCCTGAGCCTTGGCCACCCGTCCGGGCAGCTGCATGGCCATAAACCGTTTGTACTGACCAGAGAACTGATTCCAGATGGCAGAAGGGGACTGCCGCTGTTCGCTGATCCACACCTCAGAAGCAGAGCCTTCCCGGCCGGTGGTATAAACCGCTTCCGCCACCTCGTTGCCCTCGGCAGGGACCGCCTGATTGGCGCGCAGGTAATAATCCAAAACAGCCTGGTTGCTCTCCCCGGTATCCGAGTGGATAAACCAGACCGGGGTATCCACCGTCTTGGCCTCAATGGCCTCCTCGGTCACGCCTTCTGTGGAGTCGCCCGGGAAAGGCAGGACATATGCCTCTCCCAGAGTTTCCAAGGATGCCGCGGGCACGCCGGTCGCATCCACTGCACAGATCGAGCTAAAATCGCTGGCCCAGCGGCCGCCGAACAACAGAGCAGCTGCGCCGCCCTCCTCATAACCCACCAGAGCGGTGTGGGATTTATCCATCGAGAAAGCCGCGGGCAGGGTCAGGCTCTTGCTGCGCATGGTCTGATACAGCTGGTTCAACAATGCAGCGTCATCCCGGCCGTCAGGGCTGAGGGTCAGGTTCCAGGTACCGCCATTTTCCGGCTCGATAAACACCAGGCCGATTTTATTACGGTCCGCTACCGCACGCCATTGCAGACCAGTAACTGAATGGGAGAACGCTTTTGCTGTGGTGTGGTCCGGGGTCATAACAATCACAGCCGGAGCCCAAGGGTCCATACCGTCGGGCAGGTAATAGGTGGCTATACCCGATGTATTCTCGTCCACTGTAATGGGCACATTGTGGAACAAACCTACGTTGACATTCACATAAGGGTCGGCAGCGTCATATTCGCTCGTTTGGCCGCCGATCAATCCTGCGGATGCCGCCCAACGGGCAATGGGCGTATACCAGTCGGATGCGCTGAGGGTAGCTTGGGCATTCTCTTCTGCTGTGACAGCATAGGCTGAAACCACTGTACTGGCCATCAGCCCCGCTGCCAGAGCGATAGAGACAGCTTTTTTCCATGTACGTCTCATCCTTGTTTCTGACCTCCTTCGATCTGACAGTTTTCCGGGACAAGCAGTGGGGCGGAAATCGCCTCATCTTGTCTGCTTTCCCAAAACTTAAAACGAATATGCTATTTTATTACCACATTCTTCAAAATTTGTAAACAGAATAACCACATTTTCGTCCAAACAAATATACTAGAATTCCAATTTTTGTGCAACATTCCACCCGTTCTTTTATCATTTCTGACAGACCGATAAAATGCAGTTGGAACGGGTCATCCAGTTCCCGGACCAAGAAGATAAACAACAAGGCCCCCGCTTTTCCGGCAGGAAAGCGGGGGCCTTTTGGCGTGTCTTAAAAACCTTGGCTTATTCTTTTTCAAAGCGGCTGTTGAACTGGTCCAGCGCCAGAGCGATGACCACGCCGGCGGCCATGCAGACGAGATTGGGCACCAGAGCTGTGGCAAAGCTGCCAAAGGGGATGATGACCAAAGTGGCCGCGATCACGATGCCGATGATGGCATGGAAGGCGCAGGAATAGAACCGGGTAAACAGGGCGTCCACCGCCTTGGCCAGGCAGATGATGGTCACAAGGCCGCCCAGACCGCCGGGAAGCAGCACCGACAGATCCAGATGGCCCAGACCCTCCACAAAGGGGGTGTAGAGGCCCAGGGGCATCAGCAGGGTGGAAAAGCTCATGCCCGGGGCGATGATGCTGAGGGCCACGCAGAAGCCGCAGAACAGATACCAGCCAAAGCTGGGTGCAATGGCCACCGAGAGGGCGTCCAGCCCGGTCAGCAGCCCCAGCACCAGGGCAAAAGCCGCCGCCATGGCCACATAGGAGCCACGGGTGCGGCCCTGTTCGCCCGCTTCCCGGAACAGAGAGGGCAGCATCCCGCCGATCAGGCCCACAAACAGGCAGACCGACTGGTCCGGGTAAGCCTCGAGGAAAAAGGCCAGCAGGTTGGCCACGCCCAAAAAGCCGATGGCCGCCCCCAAAATGACCGGCAGCAGCCGGGGCAGGTGGGTGCGCCAGTTCCGCAGGGGATTGGACAGCAGCTCCATCACCGGTTTATAGATGCCAAACACCACGCATAACACGCCGCCCGAGATCCCGGGCAGCACAGCGCCCAGCCCGATCAGCGCGCCCTGCAGCACACGCAGGGCCCAGCCGACGGCCCTTGCCGGGCGGTTCAATGCAGCTTCTTCACCATCACGCATAGAAAGTTCCTTTCTGAGCAAGGCCCCACCGCAGGGGCGCAGTTGTTCTTTTCCACTATCATAACCGTACCGCAGCTATTATAGCACAACTTTGCCCGGCGTAAAGTGAATTTTTTGTTGCAGAGCCGTCCCGCCGCACAAAAGCGGCGCCCACAAAACAATGCGGGGGCCGGCTTTGCAGCCGACCCCCGCAGAGGGACCCTATCTTTCGTGACGCAAAAGTTCTTTTGTTTTGGTGCGATCAACAACAGAAGGAATATTGGTTCTATTCCTCTTTGCCGCCACATCGGATGGGTGTTTTACCCGAGCGCGCAGGTGGTCTCTGGCACCTGCCCGCCCCTTATATCATCTCCCGGTATGGTGCCCCGGGGGTGTTATAAGTTGTTTTAAAACGATCAAGCCTGGGTCGGAACGCGAGTCACAGTCACGGCAATGAAGTTAGCAGAGCCGTTGAACCATTCAATAGCGCTTGCAGCCTTGTTGACAACACTGACAGAAACAGTGTAGTCATAAGTAACACTGACTGCACCACCAGCAACCATATCGGTATTGGGCAGGTTCTTCAGCTGGTTGTTCATCTGAGAAGCAATCGTATTCAGGACTTTGTCCATAGCAATAGAACCGTCAACCACATACAGAGCGCCGCAGACCGAGCTCTTGGTCTTGTCGGTCTCACGGTCAAACTCAGTAGTACCAATGCCATCAACGTTCAGCCAGGTGTTCTTGATATCCATGTCAGCAACAAAATCGTCAATCACTGCAACGATGCTGGCCTCGTCTACAACTCTATCAACCCAAGTACCATCAATATTAACGCTGTTTGCAGCATCTTTGTGCAGATTTACCACAGTGCCGGTAACGGTTGCCACCGAGCTGTTCAAGTAACCCAAGTTCCCCAGAGCGCCCTCCAGAGCAGATTGTGCGTTGGAATCGTTTGCAAAGCTGATGTAATTCAGCTTCTTCACATCATCAGACACCTTGTTGCCCAGCATGGTGGAGTAATTGGTGGTATTCTCGTCATCATCGGGGGGCAGGGGCTGACCATTGCCATTGTTCTTGCAACCAGCCAGCATGCTGACAGCCATAACGCCGGCCAGCATCAGGGAAGCAATTTTCTTGAGCTTCATAATGAATTTTTCCTCCTTATGGTGTATAAAAGATAGAGACCCAAAACAGGTTCAAAGGAAGGTCCTTTCCTTTGTGTGCCTATCATAACATACCCCCCCCGGTGTCAAGACCCAATTTTCATTTTTGCCATTTTTTCTTTATTTTCTTTAGTTCGCGTTTTCTAACTTCGGAGGCAAAACGAAAAGCGCCTGCAAAGCAGGCGCTTTTGATGCAGCAAGTGTTTAGCGGGCAGGTTTGGCTGCGCGCAGGGCGAGGCCCACCACAAGGCCCGCCAGGGCCGGGCAGACCCAGCCGAGGCCCAGCGAGAACAGGGGCAGATACCGCCCGGCGGCCTCCAAAAGGCCATGCAGGGGGAGCAGGGCCTGCGCCCCGGCGGGCAGGGCGTGCAGGAGGTCCAGCAGAGCCGCCGGCAGGGTGAAGGCGGTCACACTCACATAGACCCGGCGGTCGTTGTCAAACCACCGGCCCCCCAGGGCCAGCAGGATCAGGGTGATGGCCAGGGGATAGAGGAACATCAGGACCGGTGTGGCCCATGCAATGATGGTCTCCAGACCGAAATTGGCCGCACCAAAGGAGAAAAGGCAGAACCCGACCGCCCATGTACGGTAGCCGGGGCCATGGGGGAACAGCTGGCAGAAGGTCTGGGAACAGCTGGTGATCAGCCCCACCGCCGTTTTCAGGCAGGCAAAGGTGACGGTCACCGCCAGAATCACGGCCCCAAATGCGCCGAAATAGTGCCGGGCAATGGTGAGCAGGGCCTCGCCGCCGTTGGAGGCCGCCGGATAGACCCCGCGGCTTTGGGCGCCCACCACAGCGACCGCCAGGTAGATCACGCCCATCAGGCCGCAGCCCAGGCATCCCGCGGCCACCGTGTTGACGGCGATGGCCCCCGGCTCGGTGACGCCCAGGTCCCGGATCACGTTGACCACCACGATGCCGAAGGCCAGCCCCGCCAGGGCGTCCATGGTGTTGTAGCCCTCCAAAAAGCCTCCCACAAAGGCGGACTGGGCATAAGTGCCCTGCGCCTGAGCCGCCGAGACCGGGCCCATGGGATGGATCAGGGCGGCGGCCAGCAGGACCCCCAGGCAGACCAAAAACAGCGGGTTGAGCACCTTGCCCACCCAGGTCAGGATCTTGCCCGGGCGGAGGGAAAAGCCCAGCACCACCGCAAAAAACACCAGCGAAAAGACCGCCAGCGCCCCCTGGCTGCCGCTTCCGCCCAGGGCCGGGGCCACGCCCGTTTCAAAGGGGACGGTGGCACACCGGGGGATGGCAAACAGAGGCCCGATGGTCAGGTAGAGCACACAGGTAAAAAACAGGCTGTACCGGGACCCCACCCGGCGGGTGAGGGCTGCCAGCCCGTCACAGCGGCTGATGCCCAGAGCCGCCACCCCCAGCAGGGGCAGGCCCACGCCGGTGACCAGCAGTCCCGCAGCGGCGGCCCACACGCTGCCGCCCGCCTGCTGACCCATGGCGGCGGGAAAGATCAGGTTGCCCGCCCCGAAAAACAGGCCGAACAACATACTGCCCACCGCCAGCATCTGCCGGAAGGTCAGGTTCTTTTTCATGGAACACACCCTCTTGTGTATCAGAATGGTTTCATGATAACATACCGATAGATGAAAGTAAATAACGACTGCCACAAAAAAGGCGCGATTTATTCGTCAGCCCAGGAGAGGAGGCGCTTTTTGCGCAGCAGGTAATAGCCGACGCCGGCGATGTCGGCCAATGCCCAGCCGATGGGCACCGACCACCAGATGCCCACCACGCCCAGCGGGGTCGCGGACAAAAGATAGGCCAGGGCCACCCGGGTGCCCAGCGAGATGACCGTGAGCACCACGCTCATACCGGGGCGGCCCAGGGCGCGGTAAAGCCCGTACAGCAAAAACAGGCAGCCAATGCCAAAATAGAAAGCGCCCTCGATGTGCAGGTAGCGCACCCCCTCGGCAATGACGGCGGCTTCTCCCGCGTCCACAAACAGGCCCATCAGCGGCGCGGCAAAGACCCACACCAAAACCGACAGCACCACCCCAAACCCGATGGAGGTGAAGGCGGCCCCTTTCAGCCCGGCCCGGATGCGGCCGGCGTCTTTGGCGCCGTAGTTCTGTGCGATGAAGGTGGAGAAGGCGTTGCCAAAGTCCTGCACCGGCAGATAGGCGAAGGAGTCGATCTTGACCGCCGCCGCAAAGGCCGCCATGACGGTGGGGCCAAAGCTGTTCACCAGCCCCTGCACCATCAGGATGCCGAGGTTCATCACCGACTGCTGGATGCAGGTGAGGAAGGAGTAGCTGGCCACCTCGCCCAGGCAGGCGGGCCGCAGGCGCAGGTATTTGCCCAGGCCCCGGAACTCGGTGCGGCGGGCCAGGGTATAGATCAGGATGCCGATGCCCGACACATACTGGGAAATAACGGTAGCCTCGGCGGCGCCCCCCACGTTGCGGCCCAGGCCCAGCACAAAATACAGGTCCAGCACAATGTTCAGGCAGGCGGACACCGCCAGAAAAACCAGAGGGACCACGCTGTTGCCCACCGCCCGCAGGAACGATGCGAAATAGTTGTACAAAAAGATAGCCGGAATGCCGGTAAAAATGATGGCCAGGTACTGGCGCATCAGCCCCCACACCTCGTCGGGCACCTGCAGGAATACCTGGATCCAGTCCAGACAGGCAAAGGACAGGATATTCAGCACCACCGCCACCACAGCGATCAGCGCAAACGAGGATACCAGGCTCTCGCGCAGGCTGTCGGGGTCCCGGCGTCCGAAATGCATCGAGAACAGCGCCCCGCTGCCCATGCACAGGCCCAGCAGGATGGAGGTCAGGAAGGTCATCAGCGAGTAGGAGGAGCCCACCGCCGCCAAGGCGTTGGTGCCCACAAAGCGCCCCACGATCAGGGTATCGGCCACGTTGTAGCATTGCTGCAGCAGATCCCCCAGGATCATAGGGATCGCAAACAGCAGCATGGAACGCATCACCGGCCCCCGCGTCAGGTTCTGGTTCATGGCTGTCATCTCCGTTTCCATTCGAAAGTTTTATCTTACGTTTCGAAATGATTATAGCCCCGGCGGCACGGGATGTCAACAGCAGGTTTCCTTTTGGGGCCAAACATGCTATAATAACCCCCGAAAGACAGACAAAGGGGGTTTCACCATGTTTCTGGAAGGATTGGACAGCCTGGACCGTCAGATCGTCCAGCTGCTGATCGAGAACGCCCGGATGTCCTATTCCGATATCGGGCAGGCGGTGGGGATCAGCCGGGTGGCGGTCAAGGCGCGGATCCAGGCGCTGGAGCAGCGCGGGGTGATCGAGGAATACACCACCATCATCAACCCGCAGAAGATCAGCGGCGCGGTCAGCTGTTATTTTGAGATCGAGACCCGCCCCGACACCCTGGCCCAGGTAACGGCCCTGCTGGCGGCCAACGAGACGGTCACCCAGATCTACCGGGTCACCGGCAAGGACAAGCTGCACGTCCACGCGGTGGCGGCTTCGGGCGAGGAGATGGAGCGCCTGATCCGTGAGGTCATCGACCCCTTGCCCGGGGTGCTGAGCTGCAGCTGCAACATGATCCTCTCCCGTATCAAGGACATCAAGGGCCTGCGGCTGTGAGCGCCCGACAGCCCGCAGCGGCGCTTTTGATTCCGTTCTGTATATAACACACCGATTATTCCGTGCAATCATCCCCCTTTTGCCCGCGTGCAGGCAGAAGGGGGATTTTTTCGGCGCGCAAAACAGACTGTCAAAAAAGTCCTGTCCAGCCGACATGTGCGGATGGACAGGACACATACAGGACAGCGAAGCTGAGCCGCTGCCTGCGGCAGAAGCAGGCGAAGCGGAGCTGGGGCAGCGGTCTATTTTTGCAAGCGTATTGCATACGCGCAGCAAAAATAGGGCTACCGCAACCAAGAGAATTTCTGTCGCGCGACTGCGCGCAGAAATTGGTCCACCCTAAAAGATTTTACACTTGTCCCAAAATGGTGGCGCTGTAAGGCAGAAGCACGGTGGAGCCGGTGCGGATGATCTCCTCGCCGCGCCACAGGCTGGAGGAGACGCCGTCGCACAGCAGACGCCATTGGCCTTCGGGCAGAGGCACCGTGCACGATTCGGCGGTGGGATTGTAAAAGACCGCGATCTCGGGCCAGGCGGCGCCGTCCCCCTCGGCGGCTTCCAGGTGCCAGCCCTCCAGGGGCGGCTCGAGGGAAAAGAACTGGATGGCATGGGCGCTCTCCAGCTTGCCGTCTCCGAGGCGGGGGAAGCGGGCGCGCAGGGCGATCAGCCCCCGGTAATAGTCCACCAGCCCATGGAACCGGGCGGCCCGGCCCCAGTCCAGCTGATTGATGGAGGCAGGGGAGCGGTAACTGTCCTTGATGCCCTTCTTGGTGCGGGCGAATTCCTCGCCGGCCTGCATGAAGGGGGTGCCCATGCAGGTGAGGTAGATGCCGGCAGCCAGCCGGTTCTGCGCCAGTATGGTGTCGGGCGCGGCGCTGTAATCGGGCTTTTTGTACCGCACCGCCAGCAGCTTATCCCACAAGGTCAGGTTGTCGTGGGCCGACACATAGCTGATGATCTGACTGGGGGCGCGGGGGTTGACCCGGTCGTGGAGGCACCAGGCCCCCACCGCCGCGCCGATGTCCCAGAACGCGTCCTGCTTGCCCTCCACATAGCCGGGGCTGCGGGACTCAAAGCAGTTGCCCTTGATGGCGTCCCGGGTGTCGTCGCTGAACACCCCGATGCGGGTACTGAGCATCTGCAAATTGGCCTTGTTCGCCTCGTACCGCCGCAGCATACTTTGGCCGCCCTGCCAGGGCTCGCCGTACATCAGGATCTCCTCTCCCCGGGGCAGGCGGTCCAGCTGGCGGCGGATCTCGTTCATGGTGTCCACATCGAACAGGCCCATCAGGTCAAAGCGGAACCCGTCGATGTGGTATTCCCTGGCCCAGTAGAGGATGGAATCGATCATATAGCGGCGGGCCATAGGCCGCTCGCAGCAAAACTCGCACCCGCAGCCGCTGCCGTTGGACAGGGTGCCGTCGGGATTCTGACGGAAAAAGTAGTAGGGCACGGTGTCGTTCAGCACGTTTTCCTGGTGGTACATATGGTTGTAGACCACATCCATCACCACCCCAAAGCCGGCCCGGTGCAGCGCCGCCACCATCTGCTTGAACTCGCGGATCCGCACCTCCCCGTGGTAGGGGTCGGTGGAATAGCTGCCCTCGGGGACGTTGTAGTTGGTGGGGTCATACCCCCAGTTGTATTGCAGCCGCACCGGTCGGGACTCGTCCACACTGCCAAAGTCGAACACCGGCATCAGCTGGATATGGCTGACCCCCAGCCGCTTGAGATAGCTCAGGCCGGTGGGATAGATGCCGTCCCCCGACAGGGTGGTGCCCTCCTGGGTGAAGGCCAGGTATTTGCCCCGCCAGGGCCGTGTAAAGCCGCCCTCCGGGTCCCAGGAGAAGTCGCGGACGCTGACCTCCCAGATCACCCGCCGGGCCGGGGGGATGACGGGTCGGCGGTCGAACTGCCAGCCCGACGGGTCGGTGCGGCGCAGGTCCACGATCATGCTGCGGTTGCCGTTGACCCCGGCGGCCCGGGCATAGGGGTCCGCCGTCTCCCGCACCTGACCGTTCACCCGCACCGAAAAGGTATAGTACATCCCGTGCTGGTCCCCGGGCAGATAGAGGGTCCAGCAGCCGTGTTCCCGCCGTTCCATGGCCAGGGACCCGATGCAAAAGCCCCTGTCCCCCTGGCGGTAAAGGTTGACCAGCACCTGCTCGGCCGTGGGCGCCCACAGCCGCAGCCGGGTGCCGTCCCGGCTGTAATCGGGGCCCAGAGGCCCGTCGTACAGATACTCCTTTTCAAACCGCTCGCTGTCATAATAGGCCCGCAGGCTTTTGGGGGTCTTTACGCTCACTGCTGTCACATCCTTCTCTACGTGCGCCCAGGGCGTATCCGGAAACGGCGCGCCCTGCAGATCCTTTTCTTCTATTGTAAAGGACGCCGGGCCGCTTTGCAAGAGCCGGGAAACAAAAATACAAAAGCCTCTCCCAGTTGCAAAAAATCCCCCGGCCCGCTATACTGGAAGCAGCACAAAACAGGGAGGGCCGCACAAGATGGGCTACAACGACGATTGGGAAAATTTGATGAACAGCGTGTTCGGCCCGGGGGGCAGGATGCGCACCGGAGGCAAGGGAAGCGGGGAAAAGGAAAAGGCGTCCAAATCCCCCGCCAGGGGAGCCGACCCCGACAGCCTGAACAAGGCCCTGCTGGAGCAGCAGCGCACCCTGGACGCCCTGCTGAAACAGCAGAACAAGGCCCTCAAGGCCCAGGACACCGCCACCGCCGCCGCTCTGGAGGACAGCCGCCAGCTGCTGCGGGACATGGAGGCCGACGGCCTGCTGGCCCAGGGCACCGCCGACACCCCCGCCCAGCATCTGGGCAGCTTTGAGGGTCTGGCGGCCCAGGTCAAGCAGACGGTGCTGGGGCAGGACGCCTATGTGGACAGCCTGGTGCGGGCCATGCGCCGCCCCTTCGTGCTGGGGACGGAAGGGGAGAAGGCCCGCAGCGTCCTCCTGATTTGGGGGCCGGCGGGCACAGGCCGTCACTTTGCCCTGCGGGAGACCGCCCGCCTGATGGCCGCCCGGGGCCTTTTGCAGAGTGACAAGGCCGCCCAGGTGGACCTGGCCCTTTACCCCGACCCGGGCACCGAACGGCTGTTTTTGCAGGATCTGTACGCCGCCTTGAACGCCCCCGGGGAGATGGTCCTGTTCGAGCATTACGAGAGCTGCTGCCCGGCCTTCCTGCGCACCCTGGCCGACCTGGCCGTCAAGGGGGCCGCCCCCCTGGCCAGCCGGTATCTGGTCAACCGGGAGGGCATCCTGGTGGACGCAGGCAGCGCCCTGGCCGCCGGCGCGGTGAGCCGGATCACCCCCCGGGGCAAGTATCTGATCTTTTTCTCCCACAAGGGGCGGCAGGCCATGGCGGAAAAGCTGGGGGCCGGTTTTGTAGCGGCCCTGGGGGACGTGTGCCAGACCCAGCCCTTTACCCCCGAGAGCCTGCAGGCCCTGGCCGCCAGGCAGCTGAACGAGCTGGCCCGGCGCTGCACCCGCCAGCTGGCCCTGACCTTGCAGGCCGGCCAGCCGGTGCGGGACTATGTGGCGGCCCAGGCCGTTCCCAAGGAGGGGGCCGGCGGGATGGCCGCCTGCTGCGACCGGATCTTCCGGGCCCTGAGCGAGTATTGCCTGCGGAATGACAGCTTCCGCCGGGGCACCGCCGTACTGGATGTGGAAAACGGCGTGCTCCGCTTTTCCATCGACGGCAGCGTGCCCGCCCCTCTGGAGGAACTGCTGCCCCCCGTCTACGACGGCGGCGCAGAGCAGGTGCGCCGGGAACTGGACGCCCTGGTGGGTCTGGAGGAGGTCAAGAGCTATGTGTTCGGCCTGGCGGACAATGTCCAGGTACAAAAGCGCCGGGCCGCCGCCGGCATGAAGACCGCCAGCCTGTCCATGCACATGATCTTCACCGGCAACCCCGGCACCGGCAAGACCACCATTGCCCGGCTGGTGGCCCGCTATCTCAAGGCCATCGGGGCGCTGCGGGGCGGCCAGCTGGTGGAGGTGAGCCGCGGGGATCTGGTGGGCCGCTACACCGGCCACACCGCGCCCCTGACCAACAGCGTCATCGAGAGCGCTCTGGGGGGCGTACTGTTCATCGACGAGGCATACAGCCTCTACCGGGGCCAGCAGGACAGCTTTGGGCTGGAGGCCATCGACACCCTGGTGAAGGGGATGGAGGACCACCGGGAAGATCTGGTGGTGATCCTGGCGGGCTACACCAAAGAGATGCAGCAGTTCCTCACGGCCAACAGCGGCCTGGCCAGCCGGTTCCCCAACCAGATCGAGTTCCCCGACTACACCGCCAGCCAGCTGGTGGACATCACGGTGTCTCTGGCGGCGGGGCGGGGGTACCGTCTGGATGACGGCTGCACCTTCCCGCTGCTGGGGTATTACCAGCGCAGGCAGGCCGCCGACAGCCGTTCGGCCGGCAATGGCCGTCTGGCCCGCAACACCCTGGAAAAGGCCATCTACAACCAGAGCCGCCGTCTGGTGGCCGAGCCCAGCGCCCCTCTGGATCTGATCCTGCCCGGGGATCTGGAATTTGAAGAATAACGAAGCGCAAAACAGAAAAGGCCCCAGGCCGTGCTCCTGCAAAGGAACGCGGACCCGAGGCCTTTTCCCGCACCAAAACAAAAGTTTTGTAGGCCTCACCATAAGGCCTTGTCCTTATTGTACGACATCCAGGGGCCTGCGTCAAGTTTTAATTTTTTCCTTTTGACCGCCGCACAAAACACACACGCCAAACAATGCGGGGGCCGGCCGCATGGCCGACCCCCGCAGAGGGACCCTATCTTTCGTGACGCAAAAGTTCTTTTGTTTTGGTGCGATCAACAACAGAAGGAATATTGGTTCTATTCCTCTTTGCCGCCACATCGGATGGGTGTTTTACCCGAGCGTGCAGGTGGTCTCTGGCACCTGTGCGCCCCTTATATCATCTCCCGGTATGGTGCCCCGGGGGTGTTATAAGTAATGTTAGAATTACGCCTTTGCAAGCTTATGCATCGACCTTGGTTGTATCAATTTCAACAACGACCAGCACATACCAAGCCGAAGAGCTGCCATCGGTCACCTTCTGAATGCTGACATTGCCGTTATACTTGTAATCATAACGAGTGTCGGCAGCAGCAGTGTCAACATAAAAGTCCTGGAAAGCAGCATCGCAAATGTTATCATTGAGATCATCGGCAACCGCCTTCAAAACAACGCTCTGGCTCATGCTACCAGGAGCAACATAGGCATCCGCAATCACAGTATCGGTTTTAAACGACACAACGCTACCACTATTCCGAGCCATAATGCTAGTATTCTCATTATAGCCATTAACATTGTTGTTCAAGACATCATCAGTTTCAGTAACAAAATCATTGTTGGAAGCGTCAAGCACAACAACGTCATCCAGTTCGTCATGCTTGGGATCAAGATTCTTCAGAATCTTCGACAGATAGCCCTGGTACTCAGCATCATCTGCAAAAGTAACGTTCTTATTATCTTTCAGATAGCTAGCAAACTCAGCAGAGACGCCAGTAGCAGGAGTAGTGTTCTCACTGCTGGAAGAGCCGCTGTTGCTGGTGCCCTCACCGCAAGCGGTGAGCATGCTGACGGCCATGATGCCGGCCAGCGCC